>OJLY01000199.1_pt1 | contig 45181 bp, 44 predicted proteins | sample 1597031 | NCBI WGS metagenome assembly OJLY01 (sample SAMEA3904673, study PRJEB24821) | metagenome | biome: Builtin; feature: hospital; material: surface | place: USA | collected 2013-06-03
TCAGGGAAATATAAAAGTATGGTAGAGGAAAACCAACAATAATTTGACACTATCAGCGAGGTAATAAAACTTGCATTCGTAAGAATAAACTCTATAATTACTGATGTATATTGCGACAATTTACCAGAAGGGAATGACAACTACTCTTGAATCCAAAAAATAAGAAAAATTTAATCGGCTTAGGCGTCGCTTTTATATTCGCCTTACTACTCTATATTATTTATATCAATCGAAATAATCAGCCAAGTAATCATCCGACTGCCGTTATTACGGAAACCGTTGAAATTACAACGACTGAGTCGATTGACACAAGTGACTCAAATCAACAACGTCAATCTGTTGAAACGTCCGAGGAATCCACGACGGTTTCATCCGATTCCGTTGCCGTTCGATTCGATCCAAACATTTATCGTACGGATCTCATCCAAGAATACGGTAAAGACCAATTTGATGTTTCGGAATATGACACAGTTGATGAGTTAATCGAACAGTTAGTGACGGATTACCAAGTTGATTTCAACCAAGTCGGTATCTCGTTCTATAACTTAAAAGATGATCATTATTACGGGTACAATGATAATAACTTTATTGTCGCTGCCAGTACGGCGAAAATTCCAGTCGTTATGGCCTTTATTGATTTAATCAATCAAGGACAGTACGATTACGAGACAGAACTGCTCTATAATGATTACTTTAACTATGAAGGGGGTGGCAATATTGCTAACTCACCTGCTCAAGCAAGCTATTCAATTGCTGATCTGATGGCAGAAGCCATCCGTTATTCCGATAATACGGCCTGGTATACTTTAGTCTTTAACTATCCGAATAACTTCGGTGGTGTTGCAAATTATATTTTACAAAAAACGGGTAATTACAATATTCCTGAGTATTTCTATATGGATAATTATGGTTCTGCTTATCTCTATTTCCAATTGCTCTATATTGTTGCCACACAGCCAGAGTATGACTATTTAGTTCAATTAATGCGCGAGACAGATCCGCCACAACTCTTTACGTCATTTATTCATACCGATGTCTTAGCGAATAAGTACGGACGGGTAGATGGTGAAATCAACGATGTTGCAATCTACTATGAAAATGATCAACCACAATATATATTGACCGCTTTTACAACTAACGTACCTGGAGCAGATCACTTGTTAGAAGATTTATCACTCTATGTCAATTTGTGGTATCGTGATCACTATATTTTAAATTAAAAAGGAAGGTCAGAGCGACCTTCCTTTATTGATTTCTATACAAAGCTAATATTTTTCATAGCTTCTTGTGCATTTTTAATTTGATGATATTCGGCAGCAATCTCTGCTCCTAAACGGGCATTATTGTATACCAATTCGATATTCGCTGCTAAACTACGTCCCTCGGTTAACTCAACAATCTTAGCTAGCAAGAATGGCGTTGAATCTTTACCTTTTACGCCAGCTTCACGTTCTTCTGCTAAAGCTTGAGCAATAATCCCATCAATTTCTGATTGAGGAATTTCGTGTTCTTTTGGAATTGGGTTGGCTACTAAATGAGCTCCTTTTAATTCCATCATATCTGCTGCAACCATTCGTTGCGCTACTTCTAAAGCTGAATCCACACGCGAATTTAATTTATAATCTGAAGTGCTTGAGAAGAATGCTGGTAGATAGTCTGTCTGATAGCCCATCACTGGAACACCTTGTGTTTCAAGATATTCTAACGTACGAGGCAAGTCTAAAATCGCTTTAGCCCCAGCACAAACGACTGTGACAGGTGTTTGGCCTAATTCAACCAGATCTGCTGAAACATCCATATGCTCTTCATAACCACGGTGTACGCCTCCAATTCCTCCGGTCACAAAGACCTTAATACCTGCCATATGCGCAATAATCATCGTTGTTGCGACGGTTGTCGCTCCGAGTCCTTTACTTGCAATGACTTCTGATAAATCACGACGTGATACCTTCGAAACATTCTCTGCTGTCGCGAGTAATTCTAAATCTTCAGCTTCAAGTCCTACTTTTAACTCGCCATTCATGATCGCAATAGTTGCTGGAACTGCACCATGATCACGAATAATTTGTTCTACAGTACGCGCCATTTCAACGTTTTGTGGATATGGCATACCGTGAGAAATAATGGTAGATTCTAAAGCTACAATCGGCTTACGATCATTGATTGCTTGTTCAACTTCTTGGCTAAATTTAATTAATGAGTTCATTGATTAGTTTCCTTTCTTTGTTTCAAATAATAATTCACGTTCTTCTTTTAATTGGGTAGCTGATAGATCCGACCGTACGGTCTGATGCGTTGCTACTGTATGGTAAGCATTAGTCATTCCAAGCTCAATCGATTCTTGTGCTGATAGGCCGTAGATACATCCATAGATAATACCGGCTGCATTGGAATCTCCTGCGCCAGTAACATCTACCACGTCAGGTTGCAACGGAGGTTGAATAGCTAAACACTCCCCTTGTTGATTCGCATAGACCGTCGGGCATTTGCCACTTGTTATAACAACATGTTGAACACCACAATCTATCCACCTGTGAGCTAATTGCTCTGTTGATTCTTGTCCCGCTTCGAGATTGAAATATACTTCAGATTCATCTTGGTTAACAATTAACCAATCCAAACCGTCTAAACGTTGCGGTAAGTGACTCATTTTTGGACCACTTACTGGTACAATAATTAATTTCGCGCCAGATTGCTTGGACAGATTCAATAGTTCTTCAATAACTTCCTTTTGTACATTTAAATCAACAATAATATAACTAGCATTTGAGAGGATTGATAAATATTCGTTAATCCATTCTCGATTCATTTGATCAGCAATCGACATATCCGCTAAGGCATAACTCATCTCGCCTTCTGTATCTAAAATTGCTGAATAGGCACTCGTTGACTGATTGCTATAAAGCTTCACTTTATTTAAATTAATGTAAGGCTCACTTTGTTGTTTAATATATTGATAATCTTGATCATTTCCTGCGACTGACAAAAGGGTAATATCCATACCTAAGCGACCTAAATTTTCAGCCACATTTCGTCCAACACCACCAACACTGACACTTGATGTAACCGGGTTACTTGTTTGTGGCAACATCGGTTCTAGCAAACGATAATTTCGATCAATATTCATTCCACCGATACAATACACATTCATCGCATCTTTCACCACATAAGCACGGCCTTGAATTCGACCTTTGCGCGTTAGCGCCTGGATAATTGTTGCAACAGTTGAACGGTTTAAATTCAATGTCTCTCCAATTTCTGCTTGGGTTAAATATGGATCTTGTCGCACCAACTCTAAGACACGCTGCTCATTGATATTCAGTTGTTCCAAACGGCACCTCCTCTAACAAAAATCTTTATAGGGACATTTGTCTTTATTATCATAAACTGTTTTACGTTTTTTTGCAATCTTTTTTACAAAAAAAGATTGACGATTCTCCGTCAATCTTCTCTTTATGCATCTTATTCGTTACTTGTAGTGTCTTCTAGCTCTAAATTTTCTGTTATTTCTTCTTGTGACGCTTCTTCTGACGTTTCTTCGTCATCATTTTGGTCTGCCTGATCCGTTAATGGATGTTTTAAATAATAAATTCCATTGGATGGATATTCTACTTCTTGTGGAAGCATTCCATTTCCATCAACTGAGATGCGGACTTGATTTCTTTGGAAAAATTCTCCTAAAGTCTGAACGAGCGCATCAATAATCCCTTGTTCCGAACTATCATAAGAATTTAAAACTGAGACAATTCCTGGTGAAAAATCAATATAAACGGTGTCATCATCAAAGGTAACTGATTGTACTTGAATCGTTTCATCAATTATCTTCGCGCGACGTAAAACATCTTGGAAAGCTTCAGCAAAAGTCCAATTTGTCTGCCATTTAAATTCAACATAAGTTGGATTCAAAATTTCTGAACCATCTTGGCGCACCGGTAAATATACTGGAATTTCGGTAATAATCCGATTATTTGGAAAATCACCATTTAATACCCAAGTAGTTTCTGGCGTGATAGTGGCAATGAGTCCAGCACCTTCTGCATAATATTCTTTCGTAGGCTGACTTTGAGTTTCGTCTGTAACCGTAATTTCTAAAATATTACGGTAAGTTCCTGACGGGAGCGTTCCCTCGGCAAATAATTGCGTAATCTCACAAGTAATGCCCGCACGTCTTTCCCATTGATGCCCAACTTGAAGCGGACTATCTAAAATTAATTCATTGGTAGACCCATCTGCTTGATAAGCGACCGTCTCCATTTGATTGACAAAAGGATTATCATTCGAGGCTTCAATCATTACTAATTGTAATGTGCCCCAATTATAATATTGGACTTCTTGAGAATCATCGTAAATTAAAGCAAGCTGCATTAAACTTAATTCATTATCAACATAAGTTGGATAGACCCGTCGTTCATGAGTACCATCTGTAAACTTCTTAAATTGATACATCTGACTTGGTAAATAATCAATCACTTCAAGTAACGGTGTTTCACTCGAAACTTGCCAATTTGACGAATCTAAAACAGCCGGTTCTTTCGGTTTTTCAGAATTTTCGCTTTCACTACTTGATTCTGCTACCGATTGCGAGCTTTCTTCAGCGTTATTTTCATCCGATATTGTTTGATCCGATGTTTCTGTGCTGCTCGTTGTATTTTCATTACGTCGTATTTCAAGTCGGGTTTTATTTTCATCACTCAAGTGAATCATCGGTTCTTTTCGACAACCTGTTAGAAATAATACGAAACAAAACAAACATAAAATTCTCTTACTCATATCAACCCTCCTTAATCCATTTATTTACTTTTAGATATTTTAAAGAATTTATTAAATTAATTCAACAAGTGCACTCATGACGCGCCCATTATCGATTGATTCAACAGTGATTTTCAATTGATCTATTTCCACACAATCGCCAACTTCAGGCATACGATGAATTAACTCCATAACTAACCCACTCACGGTTGAAGAATCCCAATCGCCTTCATAACGCTTATCAAAATAATCATAGAGATCCTCTAACGTCATTAAGCCTGACACTTGAATTTTTTGTTGTGGTTCTAGTTCGGTCAACTCTAATTCTATTTGATCATGCTCATCCCAAATATCTCCAACTAATCTTTCTAAAATATCCTCCATCGTAACAATCCCTTGAATACTACCGAATTCATCGATCACATACGAAAGATGGACTTTATTCAATTGCATAAACTGCAATAAATCTGATAATAGCATTGTAATCGGGACATAATGAGGTGTAGAAATAATCGAACGTAATCCTTTATTTGATTCCGGATGATTCGCATGTCGTTTTACAAATCGATTAAAATCACGTTCATGAATCGTCCCAATTAACTCGTCAATGGTCCCATCATAAACTGCCAATCGCGTATGATTCGTTTGTTCAAATACTTGATCAATCTCTTCAAAACTACTCTCAATATCAATCCCATCGATATCAATCCGTGGTGTAATAATTTGAGAGACTTCGGTATCATCAAAGCGAATCGCCGCTCGAACTAAATCATGCTCATCGTCTTCTAAAGTTCCTTCAGATTTTGCCACATTCAACATAGTTAATAATTCGTCTTCACTGATGGAAGGAGAATTTTTAACGGGCAGGAGGTCAATCACCAAACGTTGCCATTGCGATAGAACCCATACGACAGGTGAAAAAAGTTTATTTAGGACGGTTAGAATTCCTGAAAATTGTTTAGCTAATTTTTCAGGAAATAACTTTGCAACTAACTTTGGAGTAATTTCGCCAAATATTAATAAAATAATTGTTGTAACAATCGTTGATATCGTGGCGCCATAGATTGGAAACAACTGAACAAAAAATAAAGTAGCGACAGCTGAACTTAAAATGTTTACTAAGTTATTTCCAATTAATATGGTAGATAACAGTTGCTCATATTGATTAATAAGTTTCTCCGCTTGTTGTGCTTGACGATTCCCTTCTTCAGCTTGATTTTTCAATCGGTGTTGATTGGCTGAAGTAAACGCTGTTTCAGAAGATGAAAAGAACGCGGATAAAAATATACATAAAATAAAGATACCAATACTGGTAACCTGATCAGTGCCCATAGAGGCATTTCCTCCTTATAAATTGCAAATTGCACCGAGTGTCTTTAAAACAATAAAAAATCCAATCAGTGACTAAAATAACTACTTTAATTATACCTTGAATTAAGCGATTATACAAAATTTCTAAAATAGTATTGACAGGTAAGTGTACTACTCATATAATACAGTTAAAGTTGTATTATATACTTAATACACTTTAAGAGAAAGGAGAGGCTTATGAATATTAATTCACACCTGCCCATTTATGAGCAGTTAAAACAATACTTCAAATCCGAGATTGTCTCAGGGAATTTAGTACCCGGTCAAGAATTACCGTCAAGGCGATCGATTGCCCAAGAATTTAAAGTCAATCCGAACACCGTCCAACGTGCTTTTAAAGAACTGGAAGAGGAACACATTATTACAACCGATGCGAATGTTCCTAGCCGGGTTACAGAAGATATTCAAATAATCGATGCATTACGTCATACGTTATTGCAACAAGCGATGACAGACTTTTATCAATTAATTCAACAATTGAATATCTCTCCACGCACAGCACTCGAAGCACTCAATGAATTTATTCAACAGAAGGAGGAAAAACAATGATTGAACTGAAACATGTAAGTAAAAAATTCGGCAATAAAGCTATTTTGAATGATGTTTCATTTACCATTCAACCTGGTGAAGTTACTCTCCTTGTGGGAGAAAATGGGAGTGGCAAGACCACCTTGTTGAATCTAATAATGCAATTAATCCCTCAAGGAAAAGGTGAAATTTTATACAACAACCAACCCATCACCTTCAATGATTATCACAAAATCAGTTACGTGCCGGATCAAATTATTGTATTAAAACACTTAACCATATCAGAAGCTTTACAACAGATGAAAGATTATTATGCTACGTTCAATGAAAAGCGATCCTATGAGATTCTAGAATTTTTTAATTTAAATGCCAACGATAAAATCAATCAACTTTCAAAAGGGAATGTTGCTAAAGTAAATATTTTATTAGGGTTATCACTCGATAGTGACTTCATCTTAATGGATGAACCTTTTAGTGGAATTGATATTTTTACACGGGAAGAAATTCTTAGCGTATTTACTTCAAAATTACTCGAAGGACAGGGTGTTCTTATCTCAAGTCATGATATTCCTGAAATCGAATATATTGTGGATAAAGCAATTTTAATGCGCGATGGAACGATTGTAGAAGAAATTATTCCTGAACAACTTAGACAAGAACGAGGAATCAGTCTCGTTGATAAAATGCGGGAGGTGTATCGTTAATGAAGAAATTTATGAATTTACTGAATGATGAACTTAAACGCGCAAAATGGCCCTACTTGATTTTGGTTATCACCGTTATTTTGACACAAAGTTTGGTAATTTTCCGTCAATTTCGTCAAGCGAATTACTATTTTATGAATCAAAGAGACACTTTCTATATGTTAACGCTGGCAGATATTTTTAAAAAAACACCCCTATTTTTCTTAATTATTGGTGTCGCAGCTTTAAGTTTAATTTTATATAGTATGTTTACTTGGGTGCGTGAGTGGCATTTTCAAGGTAATTATATTTATCGGTTGTTAATGCTACCAGGTAATCGGATGCCAATTTTTATGGCAAAATTTATCAGTATCTTATTAATGATTGTTGGCTTATGGATGACTCAACTATTTATTTTATTCGCAACCGATTGGATTGGAAGTTTACTACCACACTTATATCATTCCAGCTCTGTAGTTCAAGTTTTAATGCAACACTTAGATGGATTTCAAGTTGTGATGCCAATGCACTTCCAAAGTTTTATCTACATTTACTTCTTTGGATTTAATTTTCTAATTGGGCTGATGAATATTACTATTATCTTATTAAGCTATCGCAGCTATCATTTGATTCAAACGATTTTGTTGCCACTGCTCTATCTATTTTTCAGTTGGGGCATTTCTGCCTTAATTATTCAATTTGTATCGACGATTAACTTTACAAGTTTTGAGTTTAATATCGTCGCAATGACCCTACTGGTGATAGCCATGGTTATTCAATTATCAATTAGTTATTACATTATGAATCACTACATTAGTGTTTAGGAAGGAGTCTTAACCATGCGACGCAATTTTACTGCAATTAGTACCATCATTATTAGCATACTATTTCTTATTATTTATTGGACAATGCCACTTCAAATTAAGCAAACCGTTAATTCAGACTTAATTCATGGGAATCGTGAAGTCATTCAAAGACTGCAACCCGAATTGTATTACAACTTGTCTAATCCATCGATTAATGATGCACCCACAATTATCGATGTCAGTGTCCAATCAATTCAACCAAAAATGTTTAATTTATTTCATAATACTGAACAACGTGATTCAATCTATCAACACTATTCATTATCTAAACGACCACCGATAGCCAATCAATTTCCAACCAACCATCCGCAAGTATGGTATAAAATCAACTATGATTTTAATGGCAATGCGACCGAACTTGATTATACTGTTTTTAATACCGATTATCGTGAATTTTCTACGTATCATTACCCATTAACCAATAATTACAATACACAATTCATCGCCTTTGTTGAAGATCAAGATTATTATTATTTCTTATTTACCTATCAAAACTTTTCTACAGAAAATGAGATGGGAAGCCAATCTATCGAACGACTCAAAATTGATAAAACATCCGGTGACGTTGTGGATTCGAAAAACATGGCAATTGATTCCAAATATTATCTAAATATTAATTACCATTCATATAATACCCATCCACATTCTGAAACAACCTTAATCTGTCTAGATGAAGTTCAAACTGAACCACAAGATGATCGCGAGTATCAGCCAATTTCCCACTATCAGTGGCTCAATATTAAAGACTTAACGATGGAAGAGGTTAAACATGCAGAAATTGTTGAAGACATATACTACAATCATAATCTCATTTATAACTCGACCTTTTATTTTGTTGAATTAAATCAAGATCAGACAGAAACAACGATCAAAGCTTTAGATATTGCTTCAAATCAAACAAAAGAAATTCGTACCATTCCTCAAATGATGGATATTGCACTTACATCTGAGTTATTAATTACAGCTGAGAAATTATCTAATCAAAAGATTCAGCTTCAAGCATTCAACTTATTAGATGATCAATTGATTTATCAAGAAAATTTTGAAACTAATAAAGATTATCAATGGAGTGGTGTTAGTTTACAATCTGAGAATTATTAACCTTCAATGCGTATGATTGTATTTTTTGCTGAATCCTTGATACGCTAATAGTAGACTTACATAGAAAGGTTTGATTTTTAATGAAACAATTATTTACTAAAAGTAGTCTATTCCTTCTTGGTCTTTTGACAACAACATCATTTATCGTAGCGTCAGTCTATGCGCAAAATGATGCTAAGGAAGAAACAACCGTCGAAGTGAGTCAAGAAGATAAAAGTGAATTTCAAATTATTTTAGAAACTGCATTGAAGGATTTTGAGGAAAAATATCCCGAGGTAAAAATTAGTGGTTTGAAAGTAAAACTCCAAAAAAATGATGTAATTGAAGTTGAGATTGAAGGTTTCGATATCGAATCAGACTACGAAGTCACTTACAATAGTAAAGAACAACAATTCACTAAGGAAGAAAAAGATGAATTAGATTCCGATGATGAATATATTGAATTAGCCCTAGATAAGCTCAAAACTTTGGATGAAATTACCGAAATTGCAAATCAAAAAACGAATTTATCTAACATCGAATCTTGGAAATTAAGTGCAGATGATGATCATAACAATCAACCTGTTTGGGAAGTCGAGTATGATGACGAGAAAGAAAAAGATGATGTTGAATTAAAAATTGATGCCCAATCGGGAGAAATACTCAAAGTTGAAGGGCTTGAATCCTAAGCTAACTTTCTAATTACATTAATGATTATTATGACAAAAAAACCTTCGGCCTCACAGCCGAAGGTTTCAATGATTTATGGACTTTAAATCATTGTAATTAGAAGGTCATTTTGTTTATTTGGTAGGAAAAAATGACTATCAATTGATGAACTGGTCAAAGTGTACATAAAACCAACTCACTAATCTATTCTAACACAGAATACTTTTTTTGTTGACCTAAAATAATACTTTTTTTAAATCTTCTGAACAACAAAAGACTGACCTAGAATCAGCCTTTTAAAATACAATTATTGTGTTTTATCTACATATTCAACAACTAAATAACGATTTGGCTCTTTTCCTTCAGAATGTGTCTTAATACGATTATATTCAGCAAGATGAGCGTGAATTTGTTTGCGTTCATATGCAGGAAGTGGGTCTAAAATCACCGTCTGACGTGTACTTAAAACTTCCTTAGCAGTACGTGATGCAATCTGTTCAAGGACGTTTGCACGACGATCACGATAGTCGCCAACATTTAATAGGACAGATACACGGTGGTGACAATAATTTTGTAATAATGTTTGAGATAAAATTTGCAATGAATTAATAATTTTTCCGTGTTTTCCAATAACCAGACCTGATTTGTCTGTTTCAATATTAAAGGTTACTTGGTTACCATTGATATCAAATGTTGTTTCAGATTTTGCACCGTACTCTTTTAGGACACGGTCAATATAAGAAGCAACTAATTCACTTGATTTATCCAATGGCAAACCTGTCGAATCAGTTTCTTTAGTTTCATTTGTTTCTTTTACAGCTGATTCTGGTGCACTTGGAGTCGCTACTGTTTGCTCTGTTGGCGTTGAAATTTCGACTTCATTTGTAACATCATGCGATAAAGGTTCTTCTACCACAACTTCTTCCGATGGTTCGATCGGCGCGGTAGTTGGTTGTGGCAATTGAATTTCTTGTTGTTCTTCTTTTTCTTCTTGAATTAAAACTTCAGTTAATTCTTTATAACTTAAATTATCTTTCACCTGGATTTCCACAATCGCATCTTGCTTCCCAAAGCCAAATAATCCTTTTTTACCTTCACTAATGACACGAATTTCAGCATCTTTTTCTTGGATATTTAGCTCACGAAGTCCTTTAGCAATTGCTTTTTCTACCGTTTCACCACGAACTGTTAATGAATTTTCAATCATTATATTATTTTCCTCCTACTTCTTCGGATTTCTTCCAGTTACTTTACGATATTGTCGTCTAAGTTCTCGTTGTTTTTCTTTTTCTGCCTTAATTTTCGCTTCACGTTCAGCAATAATTTTATAAGGGTTATTAAATAAGAAAGTCATCACCAGCGTTGCAGCATTGGATACGACCCAATATAATGCAATTGCACTTGGTAATCGAATGGCAATTAATAAAATCATAATTGGGTTTACTAACATGATTCCTTTTGTCGCCGCATTCGTATTTGGATTACTTTTCATTGAGAAATACGTCGCAGCAAAGGTTAATACCGCAGCAATAATTGGTAATATAAAATACGGATCCGGTTGACCTAAGTTCATCCATAGAAAATGCCCTTGACGTAATTCTGGGGTTCTTAAAATCGATTGATAAAGAGCCATCATTACCGGTAATTGAATTAAAAGTGGGAAGCATCCTGCAAATTGATTCACTCCACGTTCACTCATCAATGCTTGTTGTTCATGTTGAATCAATTCTTGAGATTGTCTGTCTTTATTCGGATACTTAGCTTTAATCGCATCTAATTCTGGTTGTAATTCCATCATTTCACGTTGCGATTTAACTTGCATTTGATATAAAGGTGTTAATAATACCCGAATAATAATCGTTAAAATCGCAATCCCAGTAGGGTAACTTTGACCAAATAAATTAGAGAACCAAATAATCAATTGAGACAAATTATAAACGATATATCGATCCCAAATTCCAACACTCTCAGCACTGACTGGTTCATTCATATTACCACAAGCTACTAACATCATCGTAACTGATAGTAAAAGACCTATTTTAAACCATTGCTTTTTCTTCATTCCAACCTCCTATGGTGTCGTATTATCATAGATGCCAGCAAGTTTCATGACATGAATGATAGATTGTTTAATTTCATGATAATTTTTATTTAAAATATCTTGACGTGCGATGAGAATAAAATCAATGTCATGACGAATATGACCATCCAATTCATGAACAGCCTGGCGTAAATAACGCTTAATTCGATTACGCACCACCGCTGGACCCAACTTTTTACTGACCGAAACACCCAGTCTAAAATGTGCTTGATCTGGTTTTTCATAATAATATAAAACCAGCTGGCGGTTTGCTTTTGATTTTCCTTGATGAAAAACTCGCTGAAAATCTCGATCTGATTTAACGCGATAAGCTTTTTTCAAATTATCCCTCATCATCTATTATTCAACGCTATACTCATTTATTATAGCGAACTTTCAATTAAAAGAAAAACTAAATCAGCAGATAAAAAAATAACATTCCCTATCAGTACTACGTACCTGTTAGGAAATGTTGTTGACGCCTATATTACGTTTATACTGCTAAACGTTTACGACCTTTTTGACGGCGTTTGCTAAGTACGCGACGTCCATTTTTTGTACTCATACGTTTACGGAAGCCGTGAACTTTTTTATTTTTACGTTTTTTAGGTTGATATGTTCTTTTCGACATTAAGCTGCACCTCCTGCATATAAATCTGTATACTAACGCATACAATACCTACCTATTTTAAATAATCCATCTAGAAAAGTCAAGAAGATTTAAAGGGTTTTTATGCACAAAATTATCCACAACCTTTGATGTACTGTGGATATATTTAAGTGTTCACTAAAGTTTTAAACATCATCATCACATTAATTATCCACAATCCACAGTTTGTTAATAGTATTTTATTTTATCCACAGTTTCTGTGAATATCTTTTCAAAACCTTGTTAAACCAATATTCATTAATATTTTTTATGAACAATACAATATTTATTAACACTTATTTTTAAAGTTATACACAAAATTCATCCACTTGTTCATAACTTTTAAATGTGGTTGTAGATAACCTAGTTATGCACAGAAAAAACTTGTTCAAAACTTTCGTTATGATAGAATAAGAAGTAACGAATTTCTATAAAAAAGTGAGGTGAATCAATTCAAATGAATGAATTAGAATCATTTTGGCATGGCTGTCAATTATATATGCAAGATCGGCTATCAGATAGTTCTTATGAACAATGGGTAAAGCCTGTCAAAGCAATTCAGATTGGAGACTACAGTGTCAAATTAGCAGTTCCTAATGATTTAACAAAAACATACTGGCAACGTCATTTAACAGGCTATGTCATTCAATATAGTGCTGAAAAGTATGGCGTTGAATACATTCCAGATTTTGAAATTCAACCGTTTGAACAGCCCATCCAAGAATCCAACGATTTTACGGATGACTATGAGGCAGGTTTCTCTCAAGCAAAATTAAATCCTCATTATACCTTTGAAACGTTCGTCGTCGGAACAGGTAATAATATGGCGACTGGCGCTGCTTATGCCGTTGTAGATTCTCCAGGAACAACTTATAACCCACTATTAATTTATGGCGGGGTTGGCCTTGGTAAAACACACTTAATGCATGCCATTGGGAATGAAATTTTAAAACAACATCCACGCACACGAATTAAATATGCTACGAGTGAATCTTTTATGAATGACTTCATCACCTCAATTCAAAATGGGAGTCAAGCGGAATTCCGTGCGATGTATCGTGAGATTGATGTTTTATTAATCGATGATATTCAATTTTTATCGAATAAAGGTAAAACCCAGGAAGAATTTTTCCATACCTTTAATGAACTCTATAACAATAATAAGCAAATTGTCTTAACAAGTGATAGACTGCCAAATAAAATCGCTAACTTAGAAGAACGATTGATCAGTCGATTTAAATGGGGACTATCAACTGATATTACCCCACCTGATTTAGAGACACGCATTGCTATTTTACGTAAAAAAGCACAGAGTGATCGATTAGATATTAATGCAGACACCTTAACCTATATCGCAAATAATATTGATACTAATATTCGTGAGCTAGAAGGTGCGTTAGTACGTGTGATCGCCTATGCTGCGATTCAAGGTCGAGAGATTAGTGTTGAGTTAGCGGCTGAAGCGCTGCAAAGTATTATTACCGATTCGGAGTCGCGTCCTCTATCCACTGACACAATTATCGAACAAGTGGCACATTATTACCAAGTAACCCCAAATGATATTAAAGGAAAGAAACGAGTCAAGTCGATTGTCTATCCTCGACAAATTGCCATGTTTTTAAGTCGAGAATTAACAGAACTGTCTTTTCCTAAAATAGGTGAAGGTTTTGGTAATAAAAACCATACAACCGTAATTCATGCCTATGAGAAAATTCGTGATGAATTAACATACGATTCGAATTTAAAACAAGAAATTGAACAACTGAAAAGCCGCTTAAAATAATCAACTGTGGATAATGGTTGAATAATGTCAATAGTTATTTACACCCACATTCACAAGAGAATTCCTTGCTATTAAACGAATAGTTTAGTTTATACACACAATACACAAGGCCTACTACCACTACTAATTTATTAATATTATATAAATAAAGGAGCCTAACGATGAAATTTACCATTAAAAGAACTGCTTTTATGAACCAACTTAATAATGTTTCTCGTGCGATTTCTTCTAAATCAACTATCCCAATTTTATTAGGTATCAAAATGACAGCTACTGAAGAGGGAATTACGCTAGTTGGTTCTGATACTGAATTATCAATCGAAGGATTTTTACCGATTAAAGACGAGTCACTTGGTTTATCGATTGAATCAACCGGGAATGTTGTAGTTACTTCACGTTATTTCTTAGAAGTAATTCGAAAACTTCCGGCCGACACTGTGACTGTTGAAGTCAATGACCAAGCCATTGTAAATATTCAATCAGGGCAAAGTCACTTTACATTGAATGGCATTGATGGAAATCAGTATCCACTTTTACCAGAAATTATTTCTGAAGAATCCATCCAACTTCCTACAGAACTTTTTAAAGAATTAATTGCTCAAACAATTATTTCTACTTCAAATCAAGAAACGCGTCCAATTTTAACAGGAGTTAATATTACGCTTAAAGGAAAACAATTAACAGGTGTTGCTACTGATAGCCATCGCCTAAGTCAACGAACAATTGAAATTATGAATGATCAAGAATTAGAAATTGAATCGATGACAATTCCTAAAAAAACATTAAATGAGTTAAGTCGTATTGTAGAAGATGAAGATCATATTAAATTAATTATTTCAGATGAACAATTAATTTTTGCCCTTAAAAATTTAACGATTTATTCAAGAATCTTAGAAGGAAATTATCCGGACACGGCTCGTTTGATTCCTACCGAACATGCAACGCGTATTGTGGTTAATGCGGATACGTTCTATCATGCGATTGATCGGGCAAGTATTATGTCCAATCAAGGTAAAAATAATGTCGTTCGATTAGAGATTGAAGATCAACGGGTTGAACTTTCTGTTTATGGTAGCCAATTGGGCTCTTCAAATGAAGCTATTGAAACTCAAACAGTGACGGGAGAGTCACTTCAAATCTCCTTTAATCCAGACTATATGAAAGATGCACTAAAAACTTTCAATGGGACTGATATTCAAATGGATTTTCAATCGAATGTTCGTCCAATTTTACTGACAGCTGTGGAAGATGAAACTTCTTCAGCAAACCTAATTCAATTATTAACACCGATCCGAACACATTAATCCAAATTTTTTAGACCTTTGTTTTATCAAACATAGGTCTTTTTTTATGAATAATGAATTAAATGCTTCTACTAGAAAAAATATTTCAGAAAGCTTTTTACATTATATTCAAATAGAAACGCTAAAACCCCCTTAAAATCGCCGATTATTTGATAAAACGTTCAAAATCAACTATAATATAAGGTAGTTTAATAGACAGGTAGGTGGAAAAATGGAAGAAATCACGGCATTAATTAACACGGAATATATTACGTTAGGGCAATTACTTAAATTAGCTGACTTGATTTCTAGCGGGGGTATGGCTAAATGGTATTTAAATGAGCACCAAGTCCTAGTAAATCAAGTTGAAGAAAATCGTCGTGGACGAAAATTATATTCAAATGACCAAGTTGAGATTCCCGAAGAAGGTATCTTAATTACGGTTGTCTATTCTGATGAAGATTAACCACCTCTCCTTGCATCATTTCCGTAACTATTCGCAACTTGATATTGAATTTAATTCGAAGCTGACGATTATTACCGGTGAGAATGCCCAAGGAAAGACCAATCTCCTTGAGGCTATTTTTTTATTAGCCATTGGAAAAAGTTACCGTGCACAACGTGATCAAGAGTTAATTCAATGGAACCAAACGAGTGCGATGGTGGAAGGTATTATCGAATACCCTCATTATGATTTGCCACTTTCGTTAGTGATTAGTTCTAAAGGAAAAGTTGCCAAAGTGAACCACCTTGAACAACGTAAATTAAGTGATTTTGTTGGCAATTTTAATGTTGTTTTATTTGCTCCAGAAGATTTACAGTTTGTGAAAGGTCCACCGAGTATTCGTCGTAGATTTTTAAATGCCGAACTAGGGCAAGCATATCCAGTTTATTTAAGAACCGTTGTGGAATACGATCGGATTTTAAAACAGCGTAACACTTACTTGAAAAATTATGCTCGTACTGAAGAATTTGATGAAATTTACTTTCAAATTATGACAGAACAGTTTATTGAAAAAGCAGTCGATATTGTAAAGATGCGTCTTGAATTTATTCGACAAATTGAAGGTTTTGCACAATCCATGCATCATCTATTATCGAAAGAGCGTGATGAATTTAGAATGGAATATTCATCCTCTTCGTCAAAACTGAATTATGAACAAGTGGATACGTTAGCGGATCAATTCAAAGCGTTATTTGACCAATCTTATTCACGTGAATTAAAGCAACAAGTCACACTATATGGTCCGCATCGAGATGATTTGAAGTTGTGGCTTAATGAACGAGAGGCGCAACAATTTGCTTCGCAAGGTCAACAGCGAACAATTGCGCTATCTATCAAACTAGCAGAATTAGAATGGTTTAAACAAATTAAAGGACATTACCCAGTGTTATTACTTGATGATGTCTTGTCCGAACTTGATGATGAGCGGCAGTTTATTTTAATGGATCAAATCGAGAATCGCGTACAGACTTTCTTAACGACCGCCTCAATTAATCATGATTTATTAAAATCACTAAATCAAACAGATATTTTGTATGTCCATCAAGGACAAGTACAACGAAAATAAACGATAAAGGAGTAATCAATGACTGAAGAATTTCAAAATTACGATGCAAGTCAAATACAAGTTCTTGAAGGGCTTGAAGCGGTTCGGAAGCGTCCAGGAATGTATATTGGAACGACTAGTATTGAAGGACTGCACCATCTCGTATGGGAAATTGTCGATAACTCAATTGATGAGGCGCTCGCAGGCTATGCAGATCATATTGAAGTAACGATTGAAGCAAATAATAGTATTACTGTTGAAGATAATGGTCGAGGCATCCCCATTGATATTCAACAAAAAACAGGACTTCCAGCCGTAGAAACGGTTTATACCATGCTCCATGCTGGAGGAAAATTTGGTGGCGGTGGCTACAAAGTTTCAGGTGGACTACATGGAGTTGGGGCAGCAGTTGTTAATGCATTATCAACAGAATTAACGGTTGAAGTATCCCGTAATGGTAAAGTATATTCTTTAAAATTTGAACGTGGTATTACTGTTCAAGAATTGACTGAAATTGGTGAATCAGATCACACGGGGACACGTGTGAATTTTATACCGGACCCAGCAATTTTTATTGATACAGTTGATTTCAAATTTTCAATGCTTGAAAACCGAATCCGTGAACTTGCCTTTTTAAATAAAGGGTTACGGATTACGCTTGAAGATAAGCGAGAAGAGCGTGAAGCATTCAGTACCTTCTATTACGAAGGGGGTATTCAAAGTTTTGTCGATTATATTAATGAGGACAAGACACCGATTATTGATGAACCAATCTATATTTTTGGTGAACAAGACGATATTCAACTTGAAATCGCACTACAGTATACGGAAGGTTATGAAACTAAAATTTTATCTTTCGCGAATAATATTCATACCCATGAAGGTGGAATGCACGAACAAGGCTTTAAATCAGCATTAACTCGTGCGATCAATGATTATGCGCGTAAGCAAAATATAATAAAAGATGGTGATGATAACTTATCCGGTGAAGATACGCGTGAAGGCTTAACGGCGATTGTTTCAGTAAAACATCCAAACCCACAGTTTGAAGGACAGACTAAGACAAAGTTAGGTAACTCTGAAGTTCGAACAATTACGGAACGATTATTCAATGAGAATTTCGGTAAGTTTTTAATGGAAAATCCTCGAGAAGGTCGCGCCATTGTGGATAAAGGTATCTTAGCTCAACGTGCACGAACAGCTGCTCGTAGAGCGAGAGAGATGACCCGGAAAAAATCTGGACTTGAGATTGCTAATTTACCAGGTAAATTAGCTGACTGTTCAAGTCGCGATCCTGAAAAATGTGAACTTTTCATTGTCGAGGGAGATTCAGCGGGTGGATCAGCCAAACAAGGACGTTCTCGGATGTATCAAGCAATTTTACCGATTCGAGGTAAAATACTAAATGTGGAAAAAGCGACATTAGATCGTATTCTAAATAACGAAGAAATTCGCTCACTCTTCACTGCGATGGGGACGGGTTTTGGTTCTGAATTTGATGTTAATAAAGCTCGTTATCATAAATTAATTTTAATGACCGATGCGGATGTGGATGGTGCGCATATTCGAACGCTGTTACTGACATTAATTTTCCGTTATATGCGCCCATTGATTGAAGCAGGCTATGTTTATATCGCACAACCACCACTTTATCAAATTCGTCAAGGTAAGAAAGAAATTTATCTAGATTCAGATGATGAACTCGATCAATGGCGTCAAGAAAATCCTGATGCCCGTTATTCAATCCAGCGTTACAAAGGGCTTGGGGAAATGAATTATGAACAATTGTGGGAAACGACAATGAATCCAGAAAATCGTCGTCTTCTTCAAGTGAAAGTTGAAGATGCACAAGAAGCAGATCAAGTAATGGATATGTTAATGGGTGAAGAAGTTGAACCACGACGTATCTTTATTGAAGAAAACGCAGTATATGTTAAAAACTTAGATATTTAATCGGAAAGGAGATAATCAATGACGGAAGAATTTATCAATCATCGTGAAGTTCAATCGATTAATTTACCGGATGAAATGCGAACCTCCTTCCTCGATTATGCAATGAGTGTCATTGTTTCACGGGCCTTACCTGATGTACGTGATGGCTTGAAGCCTGTGCAACGTCGTATTTTATACGGAATGAATGAAATTGGTGTCACGCCGGATAAACCTTATAAGAAATCAGCTCGGATTGTCGGAGATGTGATGGGGAAATATCATCCACATGGGGATAGTGCAATCTATGATGCAATGGTACGAATGGCACAACCGTTTAGTTATCGTGAAATGTTAGTAGACGGACACGGTAACTTTGGTTCAGTCGATGGTGACGGTGCAGCGGCAATGCGTTATACCGAAGCACGTATGTCACGAATTGCGCTTGAAATGTTACGAGATATCAATAAAGATACGATTGATTTTATGGATAACTATTCGCAAGAAGAACGTGAACCGGTTGTTTTACCTGCACGCTTTCCAAATTTATTAGTAAATGGTGCTGCTGGAATTGCGGTCGGTATGGCTACAAATATTCCACCTCATAATCTGTCTGAAGTCATCGATGGCGTGATTGCTTTAGTTCATAATCCTGAAATTACGGTGGAAGAATTGATGGAATACATTCCAGGTCCAGATTTTCCAACTGGCGGGATTGTTATGGGTAAAGCAGGGATTCGGAAAGCTTATGCGACGGGGCGTGGACGTATTTATGTTCGTGCAAAAGTTGATATTGAACCGATGAGAGGCGAAAAAGAGCGAATTGTTGTGACAGAAATTCCGTATGGTGTCAATAAAGCCAAACTTGTACAACGGATTGCAGAATTAGCTCGTGAACAAAAAATTGAAGGAATTACCTATTGTAACGATGAATCCGGTCGAGAAGGTACTCGAATCGTGATTGAAGTTCATCGAGATGTATCAGCCAATGTAGTTTTAAATAATTTATTTAAATATACAGCAATGCAAGTTACTTTTGGCTTCAATATGTTGGCAATTGATCATGGGGTTCCTAAGATTTTAAGTTTAAAAGAAATTTTAGAAAAATATATTGCGCATCAAGTCAATGTTATTCGTCGTCGAACAGAATTTGATAAGCGTAAAGCAGAAAATCGAGCACATATTCTTGAAGGTTTATTAATTGCACTGGACCATATTGATGAGATTATTCATATTATTCGTTCATCTCATGATGGAGATACTGCTAAAGATAAATTAATCAGTCAATATCATTTGACCGAAGTACAAGCACAAGCCATTCTTGACATGCGATTAGTTCGATTAACCGGTTTAGAACGTGAGAAAATTGAAAAAGAACATCGTGATTTAATAGAATTAATCGAACGATTGACTGAAATACTTGGTAGTGAGCAGCGAATCTTGGAAATTATCGAAGATGAGTTACAAGAGTTAAATTCTCGCTTCGTTGATGCGCGACGTACGGAGCTTCAAGTCGGTGAATTAACTGACATTGAAGATGAAGATTTAATCCCCGAGAGTAAAGTCTTGATTGCTTTGACGAACAACGGCTATGTTAAACGAATGGATCAAGATGAATTCCAAGTTCAACGTCGCGGTGGCCGAGGTGTCCGTGGAATGGGATTAGGGGAAGACGATAATATTCAAACTTTAATTTCTTGTTCGACTCACGATACTCTACTCTATTTCACGAATACAGGACGGGTCTTTCGAACCAAAGGCTATGATGTCCCTGAATATGGTCGTCAAGCTCGAGGATTACCAATTGTTAACTTTTTAAGTCTTGATAGTGGTGAATCGATCAAGGAAGTGATTTCAATTGAATCACGTCGAGAAGAACAAGGTGTTTCAGATGGCTACTTATTCTTTGTAACCCAATCTGGAACGGTCAAAAAATCCAATATTAGTGATTACTTTAATATTCGTCAAAATGGCTTGATTGCTCTTAACTTGAAAGAAGATGATGAAGTAGTCAATGTATTTGAAACAGATGGTGACCAAGCAATCATTATTGGAACGCGTCATGGTTACGCGATGGCTTTCCATGAAGAAAATGTTCGTCCGATGGGCCGAACAGCTACCGGTGTTCGAGGTATTCGTCTTCGAAAAGATGACTATGTTGTCGCAGCGGATGTATTCAACGCTGGAGAAGAGATTCTAGTGGTGACTGAAAATGGCTATGGTAAACGAACCGCTGTAGAAGAATATAGTCTAAAAAATCGAGGTGGACTCGGAGTTCAGACTGTTCGTTTAAGTGAGAAGAGTGGGTACTTAACGGGTCTAGTTGCCACCGATGGTAGTGAGGATATTATGATTATGACGGATACGGGTGTTGTGATTCGTTTTGATATCAATGATATATCTCAAACTTCACGTGTTACCCTCGGTGTCCGAATGATTCGATTAGATGAAGGTGCGAAAGTAAGCTCATTAACTGCCATTTCTTCGGTTGAAGATGAGGATTAATCGCAACAAGATGATGAATAAGTATTAGTATACTTTTAACTTGGATATAATAGAATAAATTTAAAACGCATCGCCAAGTATGTTGACGATGCGTTTTTGCAATTATGAACGAATAACATTGAATTGCAGTGTTTGTTCGAAGTGGTCCAGCGCCCATTTGTGCCCTACTTGATTAAAGCTTGTGACACCTGCTTCTGGAATTGTCACGTTATAACCTAAGTTATAAGCATCTACAGATGTATGTAAGATACAAATATCGGTAACGACTCCAACTAACCAAATTTCCGTAATATTTCGTTCTCTTAATCGAATATCGAGTTCAGTGCCGGCAAATGCGGAGTATCTCCGTTTATCCGACCAAAAGACATTCGGTTGCTCTTTATTTTCTTGATATACTCTACCTACTTCTCCGTAAAGTTCGCGCCCCCATGTTCCTTGGATATTATGAGGTGGGAAAGCTTTGCTCTCAGGATGATATGTGTCATCAAGTACATGTAAATCATTGATAAATGCTACAAAATCTCCCTGTTTAATAAAATCCTCAGCTAAATTAGCAATATAAGTATCAAGTGCTTGGGCAGGTTCACCCGCTGTTAAAGCACCTTCTGAACTCACAAAGTCGTTTGAATAATCAACAATAATTAGACCGCGCATTGTGTTACCTCATTTCGTAATCATTTAGTACAATTATATCATGTAAAAGTTTTTAGAGGGCAATAAATTAGCTTTTTTTACTATGAAAATTAGCTTTAAAATGCACTTGCTTAAAGTGCTTCTGTCTTGTATAATTAATTGATGTGAGTATTATCAAAATAATACTCTCCTTGCTCTATTCAATAGAGCCATTAGACCATAAGGAGGTGCAAGTGATGAGCCAATCAACAAAGTATGAAATCTTATATATCATCCGTCCTGATTTAAACGACGATGAAAAGAAAGAGTTAGTTGAACGTTTTGACGGTATTTTAACTGACAACGGTACAACAATCGAAGAATCAGCTGATTGGGGTAAACGTCGCTTAGCATATGAAATTAATGATTACCGTGAAGGTGTATATCATTTAATTCATGCTACAGCAAACGATTCTCGTGGAATCGATGAATTCGACCGTTTAGCTCGTATTAATCGCGGTATCTTACGTCATTTAATTACACGCGTTGAAGAATAATGTTTCACGTGAAACACTAGGAGGATAATCTAATGAATTCTGTTCAATTAGTCGGCCGATTAACGAGAGAGGTAGATTTAAAATTTACTCAATCAGGCATAGCAATGGGAACATTTACATTAGCAGTCAATCGTAACTTCACGAACCAACAAGGTGAACGCGAAGCAGACTTTATTAATTGTGTCATTTGGCGCAAGTCAGCTGAAAATTTTGCGAATTTCACTCGCAAAGGTTCACAAGTCGGTGTTGAAGGACGAATTCAAACGCGTAATTATGAGAATCAACAAGGACAGCGTGTTTATGTTACCGAAGTTGTAGTGGAACAGTTCCACTTATTAGAACCAAAGTCTGTGACTGAACAACGTCCACGTGGAGAATCTCAAAATAATTCTTACAATCAAAATCAAAATTTCAACTCATCTTATCAAAATAATTACGGTAACTCATCTAATCAATTCAATGGCAATAATAATGCATCAAATTCAAATCAGCATAATCCTTCATTTGATCAATCGCCATTCAGTGGATATGATCAAGGTGAAGCCATTGATATTTCTGAAGATGATTTACCATTTTAATAAGAAGTTCGTTTAAATATTTAAGGAGGAATTCACATGGCACAACGTCGTGGTGGAAGACGCAGAAGAAAAGTATGTTATTTCTGTGCTAATAAAATTGACCATGTAGACTATAAAAATGTTGAGCTATTGAACCGTTTCGTATCTGAAAAAGGTAAAATTTTACCTCGTCGCGTTACGGGAACATGTGCAAAACATCAACGTACATTAACAACAGCAATTAAACGTGCACGTATGATTGCATTGTTACCATTTGTAGCTCAAGACTAATTATAATGAAAGAACTAACCTCAGCGTTAGTTCTTTTTTGTTTCACGTGAAACATCACAGCAATCATAGCTAAACATTGAAATATATGATAAAATAAGCGATATACATTGAAGGAAAGAGGTGAAGTATGTTAGATAAGGATCGTATCAAAGAATTTATGAAATTGTTTCATTCTTTAGAGATTGGCTGGCAAGTCTATAGTATAACGATAATTTATTTACTAATCACATTCGCTGCACTATTTCTTCGCTGGCAAATTGGTCTTATGCTTCTATTCTTACTAATTGTTACATTTTTTGTTTTATACTTTAACTATGAGAATATTATTCGTAATTTAAATTTAATTGCGAATCAGCTTTCAACTGATGTTAAAAATGCCCAGGAAGATTCAATTTATCGCGCGCCGATAGGTGTTCTACTTTACAATCCCTCGGATCATCGAATCAAATGGATTAATCCAATGATGCAACATATGTTAGGGGATAAAGACTTAGTAGGTACGGTTATGGATGAAATTGATGAAAAGTTTGTCGACTTATTATCTGTAGATGATAAACAGTGGCAAATTATGAATTATCGTAATCATTCCTATAAAGTACTTCATCAAAAAGAGTCAAATGCACTCTATTTAATGGATGTAACGGAGGAAGTTGATATTCGTAATTTAAGGAAGATAGACCGGACAGTATTTGGTTATCTTTTCCTAGATGACTACAATGAAATTGTTGAATCAATGGATGATAAGCAGTCGACAACGTTTGACTCCGAGGTTATTACGGATATAAATTATTGGGCTAAAGAATATGGTATATATATGAAGCGAATTGATGATGAAAAATTCATTCTTCTCCTTAACCAATATGTTTTAGAACAATTAGAGAAAGATCGTTTCAAGTACTATGATACACTGCGCGAGAAGTATTTAACGCGCAATACTCCACTTTCATTTAGTATAGGAATTGCTTATCCCGAAGAAGATATGTATTCAATTGATGAATTAGCTATTCAGGCGCAAGCAAATTTAGATTTAGCACTAGGACGTGGGGGCGATCAAGTCGTAGTCCGATCGAAAAGCGAGCGTGCACGTTTCTATGGTGGTAAAACAGATCAAAGTCAGAAACGAACCAATATCCGTTCAAGATTAGTCTACCAAGGATTAAAAACATCGATTACGCATGCGGATAATATTATTATCGGTGGGCATCGCACTCCGGACTTAGATTCAATTGGTTCAGCTTTGGGACTATATCGAATTTGTAAAATCTTAAAGAAACCGACTTATATTGTCGTTAATGAAGAAGAATTTAATAAAGACGTTCGAAAATTACTTGAGATGGAGCAAGCGGCAGGACTATGGGATGCTGAAATATTAGTCGATATTGATCGTGCTAAGCAAGTCGCAACAAAAAATTCATTAGTTGTAATGGTGGATCATCATCGCCCAAGCTTGAGTGAAGTCGAGCCGTTGATTGGTAAATATGATACGGTGATTATTGACCATCACCGTCGTGGTGAAGAATTTCCAGAAGGACCGGTACTCACTTATATTGAACCGTACGCATCATCAACAAGTGAGATGATTACGGAATTCTTTATTAATATGCGTAATACGACGGAATCATTGAATGAATTTGAAGCGACCGCATTATTAGCGGGTGTAATTGTAGATACGAATAACTTTACCAATCGAACAGGGTCAAGAACTTTTGATGTGGCAAGTTATTTAAAATCACGTGGAGCCGATTCTGGACAAATTCAACGGATTATGCGAGAAAATCTAGCTCATATGCTGCAACGTAGTGAAATGTTGGAAAAAACTCAAATGATTGAAGGAAAATATGCGGTTATCGTGGCGGATAATGATATTATTATCGATAATGTTACTGCGGCTCAATCAGCAGATTTCCTTCTTGAAGTGGAAGATGTTGAAGCTTCCTTTGTTATCTATCGACGTACAGAAAATACTGTAGGTATTAGTGCGCGAAGTCTCGGTGAAGAAAATGTTCAAACAATTATGGAACGTCTCGGTGGCGGCGGTCATTTATCCAATGCGGCTACCCAAATCGAAGGTGTAACAACACAAGAAGCGTACAACCAGTTGTTTGACCAGTTAATTGATCAATCTCAAGGAGGTTAGGAAATGAAAGTTATTCTATTACAAGATGTACGTAAGCAAGGTAAAAAAGGCGATGTAATTGAAGTAAGTCCAGGTTATGGTCGTAATTATTTAATTAAAAATAATTTAGCTAAAGAAGCGGACGCAGGCGCCTTAAATAAGCTAAAATCTCAACAAAAAGCAAATGCACGTAAAGCAGAAGAGGAACACCAAGAAGCATTACAAGTACAAAAAGAAATTAATCGTGAAGAATGTGTTGTTACGATTCCGGTTAAGATTGGTGAAGAGGGTCGGGTCTTCGGAACGATTACTTCAAAGCAAATTGCAGAGGAGCTTGAAAAACAACATGAAATTCATGTTGATCGCCGTAAAATTCAATTAGATGAGAATTTGGCAGCTGTAGGTGATTACCAAGTACCAATCAAATTGCATCCAGAAGTCATCGCAGAAATTAAAGTTCGCGTTATTGAAGAATAATGATACTAGAAGATGAGTAGGACAGAGTTCCTACTCTTTTTTATACAAAATGATGTATAATGGGATAGAATATTAAAAGAGGTGAACCGATGGAAAACTTAGAAACAATGAATTACCAATTACCTAATAGTATTGAAGCAGAAAAAGCCGTGCTCGGTTCATTAATGTTGGATTCAGTACAAGTTGGGACGATTCAATCAATTATAACGGATGATGATTTTTATTTAGAAAAGCATCGCAAGATATTCCAAGCGATGGAGCAATTATTTGATCAAGAACGGACGATTGATGTCGTAACTTTGATTGATCTTTTGAGGTCTGTCAATGAGTTAGATAATGTAGGTGGCGAAGAATATATTATAGAATTATGGGAAGAGACGCCATCCGCCGCGAATGCAGATAACTATGCGCAAATTATTAGTGATAAAGCGCAACTACGCCGCTTGTTCCATGCAGCCGATAAGGTCCGTAATGCTGCAATACAAGAAGGCGATTCAGTAAATAATATTATTGATGAGAGTGAACGATTAATTCTTGCTGTTGGAGAAAATAATCAAAATGATAAACTACGCTCGATTCGCCCACTCATTTCTGAAGCGTTTGAACGAGTCGAAGAATTATCGAAGCTAAAAAAAGACGTTGTTGGCTTACCAACGGGCTATGTTCAATTGGACAAGTTAACAACGGGATTTCATCCTGATCAACTCATTATCATTGCCGCTCGCCCTTCTGTCGGTAAAACAGCATTTGCCTTAAACATTGCACAAAATGTGGCTACCAAACAGAAAGTCCCAGTTGCTATCTTCTCGCTCGAGATGGGTGCTTTGGACTTAGTAAATCGAATTATTTGTGCAGAAGGTAATATCGATGCGACGAACTTACGAACGGGGCAGTTAACGGATAGTGAATGGGATAGTTTTGCCCTTGCTACCAATGTGTTAGCCGATGCACCAATCTATATCGATGATTCACCTGGGATAAAAGTATCTGAAATTCGTGCAAAATGTCGACGATTGAAGCAAGAAAGGGCCGATTTAGGTCTAATTGTAATTGACTACTTGCAACTAATCGATGGAAGTGGCCGAACAGAAAACCGTCAACAAGAAGTTTCTGAAATCTCTCGTCAGTTGAAAAAATTGGCGAAAGAATTAGCAGTTCCTGTGATTGCGCTAAGTCAGCTATCGCGTGGCGTTGAACATCGACAAAATAAACGACCAATGTTAGCGGATATTCGTGAATCCGGATCGATTGAGCAAGATGCTGATATTGTAGCATTTCTATACCGGGAAGATTACCATCAACAAGATGAAGACGAAGAGTCAGCGCCATCGATTGGAGATATGCCGAATAATACGATTGAAGTTATTATCGCCAAGAACCGTGCAGGAGCGCGCGATACGGTGAAGTTATTATTCAAAAAAGAATATAATAAGTTCTCGTCATTAGTTCCATTTGACGAGTCTCAAATCCCCCCTCTCTAATAAATGTTTCACGTGAAACAAAAACCCTCACATTACAAAATGTGAGGTTTTATTTTTAGCGAGGTTATCGATGGTATGGTTCAACATGGACATCAACGTCACTGACACTGAATTTGTATTGCATCAATAATTCAATTTGTTGAGTAATTTGATGAGAATCTTTTACTGACATTTGAGGGTCCACTTCGATTGTCACGTCGAGATAGATTTTGTTGACTGAGATGCGTCCACGAATTTTCGGGACGTCTTTAACTTCAGGTAATTGTTTGATAAATGCTCGATATTGTTTGACAGCATCAGGGTCAAAGCCATCTGTTAAGGTATGGGTACTTTCTAAGAAAATATCGAATGCAGATTTAATAATTAAAATACCTACGAGCAAGGAAATAAGTGCATCTAACCATAAAATATTAACTTGGGATGCGATAATTCCAATAATTGTTGTCGCTGTAATGAGTAAATCATTGCGCATATCGGTTAAGGTTGCTCTAAGTGCAATACTTTGAGTTTTTTGATTTAAATAATGAATATAGCGGTATGCAGTATATAAGAGAATTAAAGATAAAGCTGGAATCCATACCGCCTGGATGGGAACATATTGAAAATCTTGTTGGATGAGTTTTTGACAAGATGAAATAATAATTTGTCCACCCAATAAAATCATAATCAGAGAAACCATAAAACTTGAAATAGATTCATATTTATCATGACCAAAGTAATGATCTTCGTCGATGGGACGCTGTGCTATTTTTAACCCGATAAAGACTGCGAGTGACGCGATAATATCAGAAAAGTTATTCAGTCCGTCAGCCATTAAAGCTGTAGAATTAAAGATTACAGCTGCTATGAGTTTACTAACGGCTAAGATTAAGTACACAATAATACCCACGAATGATCCGCGGGTAGCCGTTGTGTGGTTATTTGGGGTATTATTTTGAAACATGTTATTCACTCCCTATTTGCTTATCGACCAGTAATTGAGTGCATCTTGAATGATAGCTTGCTCATCATGTGGTTGAATACTATGCATTACTTCAGGATTGTCGTTGGAGTCATTGAAGAAGACTTGATGATTTTTGTAGCCTCGAATAATAATAAAGTGGCCAATATCGGTATAAGCTCCTGGACCGAGTGATGCGATGACAACTTCCCCTTCATTTAAAGCTGTCATTGCAGAATAAAAATCATTCCCGTAATTGTATAACTGAAAATCAAAATCTTCAGCAAAACTATGCAAAATATTCCATGAAGTACCTTGGTTATGCAAATAGAACCGATTTTGACTCCAATCAATAATTTCTTGTGGGTTGACATCTTTTTGATCAAAATATGCCTTCACCATGGCTAAGATAGTAATGGCACAGCCATTTTCTCCTAATTCGCCAGTCCCATCCGTCCCATACTTAATATGACGAAATTCAGGAGATTTTTGAATATAAAGTGGAACATTGTGTTGTGTATCTGAAGCATAAGGTCCATACTTTGCTGGATATTTTGGTAGCGCAATATGCCCCATATATTCCATATCTAGATGATTCGCTCGGATTGCTTCAACAATTTCAGGTTGATGCTCTAACAATTGATCGCCAAAATGTGTTTGAATATAGGACTCAATCGGCTGAAAAGTCCCGGCTTGATCCGCACGATATTGACTGAATAATTGTTCTAGGGTTTCAAGTTCAGAAGATATTTCTTCTACTGTAGAAATATCTTCAGCGAGAGATTCTTCAATTTCTGGCTTTGATTGATTTTCTCCTTCTTCTTCAACCGTTTCATTTTGAGGGATAGTAGTTGCATCAGATGCCATCATCTGATTTACTAACAACCATGTCAGCAAAAATGTAAAAATAATTGAAATAATGGCTATAACGTGATGTTTTCGAGTTAACATGGCGGCCCCCTTTCATTAAATCTCTTTTCAATATACTAAAACCATGAAATGATGTCCACTTCTGTTGCTTTACAATTGGATAAATTAATACAAACATTATATTTCAAAAAGTGTGACAATACTGTGAAGTCAGAAGGAAAATCGGTAAAACTGTGGTACAATATTATTGCATTATCATAGGTATAAAACAATAAAAAATATTAATTATAATATAAAGATGTTTAAATTAGGAGGTACTGAATGACAAAAAGAACACGTGGCTTTGAAGTAATTTCCAAGTATCAAGATGCAAATATTAATCTTCCTGTAAGATCTACTTATCATTCGGCAGGTTATGATATTGAAGCGGCAGAGACTATTACGATTCCGAGTTTATTTAGACAATTTAAAGAGGGAAAATCTGATCGCGATGCATCAAGTTACTTCCCTTCTACCCTGGTTCCAACCGGCCTAAAAGCATATATGTTAGAAGATGAATATCTACAAATTATCAATCGTTCGTCGAATCCTTTGAAGCGCAATCTCGTCCTACCGAATAGTGTTGGAATTATTGATCAAGATTATTACAATAATCCAGATAATGAAGGTCATATTTACGTTCAACTGATTAATTACAGTATGGAAGATATTGTAATTCAAAAAGGCGAACGGATCGCACAAGGTATTTTTACAAAGTACTATGTTACCGATACGGACCATGAAGCTTCTAACAAGCAGCAGCGAACAGGTGGCTTCGGTTCTACTGGAGAATAATCAATCATAGGAGGTCTGTATGGCCAAGAAGAAAGTAATCTATGAATGTTTAGCATGTGGTTATGAATCACCAAGATGGTTAGGAAAATGCCCTAATTGTGGTGCTTGGAACCAGATGGAAGAGCAAATCGATATAGGTTCAGCACAAAAATCACCGATGCATGTGCAGCTCGATGATGCAACGTCCCAAAGAGTGATGACTTTAGATCGGATTGAGTATCGCAAAGAAAGTCACATGCTCAGTGAATTTGAAGAATTTAACCGAGTGTTAGGTGGCGGGATTGTTGCGGGATCGCTCGTCTTAATTGGTGGTGACCCGGGAATCGGTAAATCCACCCTACTTCTGCAGATTTCAATCCAGTTAGCACAAGGCAAGCGTGTCTTGTATGTGTCTGGGGAAGAAAGTTTATCCCAAATTAAGATGCGTGCAGACCGAATTGCTCTCTCAAGTGATCAATTTTACGTGCTGGCTGAGACAGATTTATCGCTAATTGCGGCAAACATTCAACAATTGGCACCGGATGTCGTCATTATCGATTCGATTCAAACGATGATGATTCCGGATTATCAAGGTAGCGCAGGCTCAGTAGGTCAAATTCGCCAAGCGACTTCAATTTTAATGACCATTGCTAAGACGAATCAGATTGCGACATTTATTGTCGGGCATGTTACTAAAGAAGGAAATATTGCGGGACCGCGTATGTTAGAGCATATGGTAGATACCGTCTTATATTTTGAGGGAGAGCAGCACAACCGTTTCCGGTTACTTCGTGCCGTAAAAAATCGTTTTGGACCGACCAATGAATTGGGTGTCTTTGAAATGGAAGAAGCGGGTCTGAAGGAAGTGGTGAATCCCTCTCAAATATTCCTAGAAGAACGTGTGATTGGTGCAACGGGTTCTGCGATTGTCCCCTCACTTGAAGGAACACGCACCATTTTAGCTGAGATTCAAGTGTTATTAACGCCAACGGTCTACGGTAATGCCCGACGTACGGCGACTGGGATTGATACTGGGCGTATTTCATTATTACTCGCTGTGATGGAGAAACATTGTAATTTATTACTCCAAAATCAAGATGCATTCTTTAAAGTTACTGGAGGAGTACGATTAAATGAACCTGCCATTGACTTAGCTATTGCAATGGGGATTGCTTCAAGTTTTTGGAACATTCCTCTGGAGGTTAGTGATGTTTTTATCGGTGAGATTGGCTTGACGGGTGAGATTCGTCGGGTTAACCAAATTACGTCACGTATTAAGGAAGCGGCGAAGCTTGGTTTTAAGCGGGTATTCTTGCCCTTTACGAACACGCAAGACTTAAAGATCGATGAAAAAATTGAAATAATTCCTGTTAAGACCATTCAAGAAGCGGTTGAAAAAGTCTTTCCAAGTCGAGATCGCCCTTCTAAGCGATCGTAGTTAATTATTATAATTTATATAGGAGGTGTTTGAATGTTTAAACGCGTGATTGTTTTTATTTCAGCAATCATTGGATTAAGTTTCGGGGTTACATTTGGTCCGGCTATCTGGGCGCAACTAAACTTGAAGTTATCGACATTATCGAATCCTTATCTTAATGCTTTTATTTTTGGATTATTATTTATTATTGTTGGAACGATCGTCGCGCCATTTATCGAGCGAGTTATTCGTCGGCTGATTGATTCACTCAATCGATTGAGTATTCCAATGTTGTTACTAGGATTATTTGGCATGGGTATTGGACTGATATTAGGTTATTTGTTAGGCATGCCTTTTGTGAACTTAGAGATACCTTTTATTTCTTCCACGTTACCGTTTGTTTTATCATTTATTTTTGCGCTGGTAGGTTACCATACGGCAATGAGTCGACGTGAAGAGTTTATTAATTTCTTCCGTCAAAATGCTTTTCGCACCGCAATCAATGATGAACGCCCTACTGCAACACTACCGTCAAATCATCATGTCAATGAAGTCTATCATTCTTATAAAATATTAGATACAAGTGCCATTATTGATGGTAGAATTGTAGATGTCATTGAAACAGGATTTATGGAAGGAATTATTTTAATTCCGAATTTCGTTTTGCAGGAGTTGCAACATATTGCGGATGCTTCGGATTCCTTGAAACGTTCGAAAGGTCGGCGAGGATTAGATATTCTCAATGAACTACAGAAGAATAGTTACTTACCTGTTGAGTTTTATGATAAAGATTTTGAAGATGTCGATGAGGTTGATGCGAAGCTAATTCGCTTAGCAAAATTGGTCGATGGAGCGTTAGTAACGAATGATTATAATTTAAATAAAGTTGCAGAGTTCCAGTCGATTCCAATTTTCAATATTAATGAATTAGCGAATGCGATGAAGCCGGTATTAATTCCAGGCGAACAGTTAGAAGTCTTAGTGATCAAAGCAGGAACGGAGCGTAAGCAAGGTGTCGCTTACTTAAATGATGGAACCATGATTGTTGTTGAAGATGGTCAATATTACTTGAATCAACGTATTCAAGTTGAAGTGACCAGCACCATCCAGACGAATGCTGGGCGAATGATTTTTGCCAAGCCTGTCGAAGAATAAGTAGAGTATTATGAATAAAGGAGTAGAGAATCGTGTCAGAAAAAATTAGAGTTAGATATGCGCCAAGTCCAACCGGTGAATTACATATTGGGAATGCTCGAACCGCCCTGTTCAATTATTTATTCGCCCGCCATATGGGAGGAGACTTTATCATTCGTATTGAAGATACGGATACGAAACGTAACTTGGCTCATGGTGAGCAAAGTCAAATGGAGAACCTCACTTGGTTAGGGATTGATTGGGATGAATCTCCAGTTAACCCTGTTGAAAAGTATGCTCCATATCGCCAGTCTGAACGTTTAGATATTTATAATCGGTATATCGATCAATTAATTGAAGAAGGCTATGCTTACAAGTGCTATATGAGCGAGGAAGAGTTAGAAGCTGAACGTGAAGCTCAACGCGCTCGCGGCGAGATGCCGCACTATACTGGTCAGCATGCGAATTTAACTGAGGAGCAACAAGCAGCTTATGAAGCTGAGGGTCGCATTCCTTCCATTCGAATTCGCGTTCCTGAAGATAAAGTTTATAGCTGGAACGATATTGTCAAAGGTCCAGTGACTTTTGAATCTAAAAATATTTCAGGAGACTGGGTGATCCGTAAAAAAGATGGAATGCCAACTTATAACTTTGCGGTCGTAATTGATGACCACTTAATGGAAATCACGCATGTGCTACGAGGCGATGACCATATTGCGAATACACCTAAACAATTAATGGTCTATGAAGCATTGGGCTGGAAAGCACCAGAATTCGGTCATATGACATTAATCTTTAACGCAGAAACAAATAAAAAGTTAAGTAAACGTGATGGTGGTATCTTACAATTTATCGAACAGTACCGCAATTTAGGTTATTTACCTGAAGCGATTTTTAACTTTATTGCGTTGTTAGGCTGGTCGCCAGTGGGTGAGGAAGAAATCTATTCACCAAGTGAATTAATAGAAATTTTCGATGTAGATCGTTTGTCAACGTCCCCTGCATCCTTTGACCGTAAGAAATTGGAATGGATTAATAATACTTATATGAAAGCTGCGGACTTAGATAAGGTAGTAGAATTATCATTACCACACTTACAAGAAGCAGGTCGTGTGAGCGAGAACCCAAGTCCTGAAGAGATGGAATGGGCCAAGAAATTAGTCTCGCTCTACCATAATGAAATGAGCTATGGCGCAGAGATTGTAGAACTCTCAGAACTTTTCTTCAGAGATCAGTTACACCTTGATCAAGCATCACTCGATGAGTTAGCGGCTGAGACAGCACCAATTGTCATTCAAGCGATTGAAGACAAACTGAGTGCGCTCCCTGAAGATGAATTTGTGGCTGAAAATATTAAGCCATTGACCAAAGAAATTCAAAAAGAAACAGGAATTAAAGGACGTGCCCTCTTTATGGCAATTCGAATTGCTGTGAGCGGACAAATGCATGGTCCAGAATTACCGAACTTAATCGAAGTATTAGGTAAAGAAAAAGCACTAGATCACATTAAACAAGTAAAATTAGCCATTGGTATGACAGCTTAGATTGGTTGTAATCGAATGAAACTAAACCAATTAACACGCAATCAAAAGCTCCTACTTTTCGCTGTTGGTCTACTCGTAGGCGTTATTCTAAGATTAATCTTAAAATAAATAAATTTCCCTCACTGATCAAAGGTGAGGGAAATTTTTATTACCAACTAATTTTATTGCGAGACATCATTGTATTTTGTCGGACATAGATTGCCGTTTGAACTCCTTTGGTTGCTTGGTCTGGCAGTGGTTCATAAGATTGCTCATGAAGTTCTTCAATCATCTCAATCTTACCCGCTAAGTAATCATTAATACGAAGCGCGACGCCTTCTCCACGTGTTTTCAACATTCCAATACGAAATTCAATCACTTCAAGTCCCTGCGGTTTCGCTTCTGTTAACCATAAATCGCGTCTTGCATCCAGCAACTCGTCTAGAGCGCGATTTAGGAGTGGAATTGTTTCGTTTGCAATGGTTGAGAGCGTTTGATGGTCTTTTGCTTCATACGCTTCACGCAATGTGAGTGGCAAGCGCCAACGTAATTTTAACGCTCCTACCAATGCTTGATAGTAATGATTGACTTGTGAGTCCCCTGCTTCTAAAGTCGCAAAGTAATGTTCAAGCTGTGTTAAGTGCTTCGTATAGTCTGTTAATTGATCGAGTTCTTCTGTGTATTGAATAAATAAAGGCATCAATAAATCTTGGAACAATAAATATTTTGAAGGATTCGCATTTAGTGAAGCAGGAATACTGAATTCAGGCAGCAAGTCCGCTTGTTCCTGTTTCAACCAATCTGCTAGGGAAAGCTCTGTATAGAGTCGTAAATGTGCATCGAATTCTTCTTCATGATAGTGTTCATGATATTGTAAGTAAGTATATAATACCGCACCGAAACGAATAGCATCTTGTGGAGTTTCGGATCCTTCGTCCCCCCAACATGTAGCCAATAAATCTTTGACACCATATTTTTTAGCAGCTTCTAGTGCCGGTAAAGTAGTATAGAGTGTCTTACTGTGATGTGGAATCACCCCAGTCCAGCGCCATGCTCCTCCGGCAAAAGCTAAATCGTTCGTAATCGCTTGACGTTCTTTGAATCGTTGATCGTATTCGTCATAATCCGTTCGATAGTAATCCCAATACATCAGTTGAACCCCAGAAGGGATTTGATAATTTTCGGATTCAACTTTTGAGTATTTAGAGAAGAACATATCATCCCACATAATCGGATTAAATTGATATTTATGACAAATTTGAAGGACATTTTCCAAGTGTGAATGGAGAATTTCAACTTTTGGTTTGAGACCTTGTTCATCAAGATAAGTGCCCCGTCCTAGATTATAGGCTTCATCCATCCCAATGTGGATCTTATCAGTCTTAAAGCATTGACGTAGGGATTGAATCATTTGCTCGATTAAGGTCAATGTTTCAGGACGCCCGACATTCAAGATATCATCAATATCGCCATATTGACGTGTGATATGTTCCCACTCCATAAATTGATTTAAATGAGCGAGTGTTTGGATACAAGGAACGAGTTCAATGCCTAAATCCTCGGCATAAGCATCTAATTCACGAAGTTCATCTTGTGAGTAACGGCCTCGATAAGCTCCAAAGTAAGGTTGTTCAGGGACTTCGTAGACATCTTCCATATAGAGCATTAACCATGTATGCCCCATCGTAGCAAATTGGCGGATTAATGACTTCAAGTAAGAAACTCTCGGTACACTATTACGTGAGCAGTCTAACATCATCCCGACTTGTCTAAAGTTCTTTTGAACTGTCAGTGACTGGGTATCTTGTTCATTTGCTAACCGTTTCAATAAATACCAGGTAGTGGGTAAATCGGTGGCACTCAGTTCAATTGTATCATTGATGTGTTGAACGGATGATTGGCTGAGCGTCGGATCAATGGTACACTCGAGTGTCTCTCCCGCAGGATCCAACGTTACACCAAGTTCTGATTGAAGGCGCTTAACTTTATCTTTGAGCGAGGCGTCCAAAACATTTAATTGCATGGGTATCGTACTCCTTTAATATGTCCTGTTATTATTATAGAGTCAATGTTAGATAATAATCAATTCAAAAGTTAAATGATAGGATTTTTATCTATGAAAACGATTGATTAATCTCTTATGTAAGGTAAAATAAAAAGTAAGAATAGATATAAAAGAATGGAGCGTTTTTTGTGAAGTTAAATACAAAAATTTTGCATGATTATCCGGTAGTATGTCGATATACTGGAGCATCATCGATTCCAAAGTTCCAAACGTCAACGTTTAACCAAGAAAGTTTATTTGATACAGATCAAGAGTTTACCTATACTCGTTTTGATAATCCAACCGTTCATGCGTTGGACGAAGGTTTCAAGTCATTCTATGGAGCAGAATATGGGTTGTCTTTTGCTTCAGGGATGGCTGCTATCTCAACTGCACTTTTATTATTTGAAGCAGGAGACCATCTAATTTTTCCAATTGAAGTCTACGGCGGAGCGTATCAATTTTCGTCGTCTATCTTGCCGAAGTATGGTATGGAAGTATCATACGTGGATATGTCTGATATATCGAATATTGAGCGTGAAATTAAAGAAAACACCAAATTAATTTATATCGAGACGCCATCGAATCCGTTATTAAAAATTACAGATATTCAAGCGGTCGTAGCCCTAGCTAAAAAGCATGACTTAATGACGATTGCGGATAATACTTTTATGTCCTTTATCTACCAAAATCCACTCAACTTAGGCGTAGATATTGTGATGGAAAGTGTGACGAAGTTTATTAACGGTCATAGTGATGTAACGGGTGGTTTATTGGTTACGAATCAAGAAGCGCTCTTTACCCAACTCAAGACATTACAGAAGAACCTCGGTGGTATTTTGGGAGTTGAAGATGCTTGGCTTGTCTTACGTGGTGTTAAGACGATGGGTATTCGGATGGAACGTTCTGTCAGCAACGCACAGACGATTGCAGAATATCTTGAACAACATCCAAAAGTTGAAAAAGTCTACTATCCAGCTCTGAGATCACACACTCACCACGAGATTCAGATGCAACAAGCAACTTCAGGTGGCGCAGTATTATCTTTCAAGTTGAAAGACCAAGATGCAGTGGATCGTTTTACGCAACATATTCAAATCCCAATTATCGCAGTGAGTTTAGGTGGAGTTGAGTCAATCATCTCTTATCCGACGACGATGTCTCACGCGTGTTTAAGTGAGGAAGAACGAATTGAACAAGGTGTTACGGATAATTTACTTCGTTTCTCAGTAGGAATCGAAGATATCGATGACTTACTCGCTGATTTAGAAGCTGCGTTAAAAGAAATATAGTGAATGATGAAAGAGTCCAGTCGGGCTCTTTTTTCATATCGAATGACTCGAAAAATAATAGTTAATACATAAGAAGTATTGTATGATATAAACATATAAAGATATGAATGTGGTGATCGCAATGTTTTAAATAATTGATATCAAACTGACTTAGTTAAGTTTCGTTTAATGTTGCGATATAATAAATCCAAGTTAAGGAGATAAAATATGCGTAGAATATTAAAATGACTAGGAGTATTCATTATGATGAGTAATTTATTAACGGGACAGCAGATTTTTGCAGAGTCTGTACCGAAGTTTGTTGATACAGAATGGTTAGCAGAAAATATTGGGAAAGAAAATATAAAAGTTATTGATGCGACGATTATTTTTGCGAATCCAGAGGGTGAATTTATCGAGAGTGGCTATGACTTATACTTGGAACATCATATTCCTGGGGCAATTTTTGCCGATTTAATCGCAGCGAATGAGCAAGATGCGCCCATTCCATTTACTTATCCTGGGGAAGAGCAAATGAAAACATTTATTGCCTCACTGGGAATTCGAGATTCTGATCACGTTGTCCTATATGATTCTGGACCACAATATGATGTTGACTTTAAGGCGGATAGTTGGGCATCAAGGTTAGCATGGCAGTTGGAAGCAGCAGGACTGAAACAGGTAAGTGTACTTCAAGGAGGCATTAATAAATGGCTCGAAGAAGAGCGTCCTGTAGAGACGGGGGACAATCAACCTGAGTCCGCTCCGGAACGATCTTTACAAGAAGTAGCCGATAAATTTGTAGATCAATCCCAAGTTATTGAGGCATTAGAAGATGAACGCTATCTCATTATTGATGTGCTCGATGAGGCACAATTTTCAGGTGAAGTTGCGCCTTTTGGTGAAGATCGTGCAGGGCATATTCCTGGAGCGAAGAATATCTTCTACGGTAGTTTAACGGATGAGTCTGGAGATTTATTAGATGAATCAATGCTTAAGGAAAGATTCGATGAGATTGGTGCCTTAGATGAAGACAAACACGTCATTGTGTATTGTGGATTTGGTGTGGCAGCAAGTTATGTAGCCAGAGCTATCGAATCACTCGGACAAGATAACGTAAGTGTGTACGATGGTTCACTGCAGGAATGGACAGAAAATCATGATTTACCTTTGGAAAAGTAATTCAACAAAACATGTATATAGAGTTATGAAAATAGCACTTCAGTTTAAATCATGCTGAAGTGCTTTTATTAATCTTAAAATTTCTTTTGCGGGTGACGGTCTACAATCGCTTGATTATTTGATAAGGTTTTTTCTCCTTTTTCTGTGAGGCGATATCCCCGGACCGGGACGAGCTCATCCAATTGGTGATCTGTAAAGTGGGCATTAACCAATTGGTCGAGTTCAGCACGTTTGATGGAACTCGAATATTTAGCGCCAACTTCAGTCAATAGCGTCTTGAGTTGAGTCATATTGAGATGTTTTAAAGAATCCCGAGCACTATCAATAATTACATACCCCGCTTCGATTAAGTTAGCGAGATGCCGGGGGCCATCGATGCCGTAGGTAGATTCAAAATATTTAGGGTAAACTGAATTGGTTAGAAACGTCCCAAAATGAACGCGCCATAGTAAGATAATATCACCTGGAAGCAAACCTTCGGACGTCGCAATTTGATTACGCTTTGGAATGTTTTTTGTTAAATTTGATTGAGATAGAGACACTGATTTCCTCCTGAAGTAATCTTCCAAGCTAAAAAGCTGCAGATCCTTGACGGAGTTAGCCTGCAGCTTTTAACGTTAAATTATTTAGTTAATTTGCGTAAATTTCGAACGAGCTTAAGACCTAATAAAGCAATCGCAATCGCATAAATATGTGAACTATGACGGTTCCAGTAATTTTGTACATTGTGGCCGACTTCGGAAGCTGTATCTTGGAAATCATAAGCATAGTCACGGCCTGTTTCAACCCAATCTTGCGCGTGGTTTCGACCTGTCTCGAACCATTGGCTCGCTTGTTCTTTGGCTTGTTGGGCTATATCCGCAGCTTCATCGCGATATTGATCGATTTTTTCTTGGGCTTCGTGCTTGGCAACGGTTTGTTTAACTTTATTTTGGCTTGTGCCGTCTTTAATAATGGATTGAATATCTTTGAATTCTTTACTTAAATCAACCATCCTCATCACTCCTTTATTATAGTACTCCTATTATAGCAGAGAATTTATCTAGCACATAATAGAATTACCTGTAAATATTATCAGAGATTTATTTTTAAGTAAGTTGAATAACGTAGTCGAATTTAGTTATATTTTCTGCTTTTAAATGATGTGAAATTAGTACTACAGTCAAGTTTGATTGTGATAGTACCAAATCTTCAATTTGAAGAGTGGATTGCTCATCTAAATTAGCAGTGGCTTCATCAATAAAAAGGATGGATTTATTTCGTAGTAGGGAACGAGCTACAGCAATACGCTGGAGCTGTCCCCCAGAGAAGTTATTTCCCCCTTCACCAATTAAAGAATTCAATTGGTCAGGAAGCTGGGCAATCAATTGATCCATATTCACCTTTTTTAGGACAGACCAAAGCTGATCATCTGTAAATTGATTACCAAGCGTTAAATTTTCACGCAATGAACGATTAAAGAAGTATGGTTTTTGGTCAATATAAGAAATTTTATTAAATATATATGAAGCACTTAATTGATTTATCTCATGCCCGTCTAAGGTAATAGATCCGGAGTAATCTGTCAGTTTACCTGTTAAGATATTAAGCAAAGTTGATTTTCCAGAGCCACTATCTCCAAGAATAGCGTATTTTTTTCCAGGGTAAATTGTAAAACTTAATTGTTCAAAGACATTTTTTGAACCATAGTTATACGAAAGGTTTTTAATTTTTATCGTTGTATTATCGACTTTAATATTGTGCTCTATAGGATTATTATTCTTCGAGTTGCAGGAATCAATACAATTTAATTTTTGAATGATTGGCGATACGCTATTAAAATTTACTAATGTTTGGCTTAGATTTCCAACTACATTAAAAATTTTAGAAGCTAAATTAGTAGTAGCAACAATGGCTGCTCTTGGAACAATGCCTTGAACTGCCAAATAGGCAGTTAAAACAAAAATAGATACTTGACTAATCACATTTCCTAACCCACCAAGCAGAGCAACAATAGAAATCATACGATTGTATTGATTTTCATGACTTTTTAAATCATTTGATGCATCAAAGATGGCTCGTTTGAAAAAATTATGCTCTAAAAAAACGTAGAGAGTATCGAATCCTTTTAAAACATCCGATGTATGACTAACAAAACGTTCCCTAGACTGAGCGAGTTGGTAAGCAGCTTGATTCAAATAAGTGTTTACCAGTTTAGGTAATTGTAATAAAATAACAATCGCAATAAGAGTAGAGATAATTAAGGAATAATGGAAAGTTAATAAAGCACCTACTGATAGAATAACTTCAATAGAATCGGCTAAAATATTTATAGCATTTTGGGTTCCTTCGACCTCTATATGATTAATATCATTATTCAACCACGAAACGTAACTAGAAGAATCTGTTTTTTTATAATCCTGGTATTGCAATTTGGATAAGTTATCTGCTAATTGATTTCTTAATTTAAACGATACTCTTTGTTTGAAAATACTTGTGTATCGTAGTTGACAATAAGTAATGATTAAATAAATTAAATATATAATAAAAAGGCGGAGACTTTTCCTTAAAACAATCGATAAATTCATTTGTAGCATACCTTCGACAACTTCAGCTTGAATAAATGCAGTTAAAATTAAAAGAGATTTACAGACTAATATTAGAAAAAATAAAATAATTATTTCTTTAGGGAATTTTTTTAAAATGTTTTTCACGTTGTTATACGCAGCAGATTAATTAATAATCTGCAACGTAATTTTCACCTCCGCTGAGTTAATTTTAAGTATTATATCAATTAGGATATTTAAAAGTGAATTATGTCGTAAATGACAAAAACCCCTAGGTTATTTAATCTGATGTGAACCCCAAAAGTTGGAGTTTTATTTAAGCGGCTAATTGAGCGGTATGTTTTCGGTATTCAACTGGAGACATACCGTTCAATTTTTCTTTTATTCGCTGGTTATTATAATAGTTAATATATTTATTTATCTTTTGTTTTAATTGTTCATAAGTCATTAAAGGTTCACCATAATACATTTCTTGTTTTAAAATTCCAAAAAAGTTTTCCATCGGTGAGTTATCCAGACAATTTCCCTTTCGAGACATACTTTGAAAAATTTTGTTTTCCTTCAAAGTGTTAACCCACTGTCTGTGTTGATACTGCCAACCTTGATCGCTATGAATGGTGGTTCGATATACAGCGTCTCTTTCAATTATACGTATCGTTTCCTTTAAAGGTTTTATCACAAAATCTAAGGTCGGGTGAGCGCTGATATTCCAAGTAATGATCTCTGAATTAAACAAATCCATCATCGGGCTTAAATAAAGTTTCTTCCCATCGATTGTATTAAATTCTGTCACATCAGTAACAATTTTTTGAAGCGGATATTTCGCATTAAAACGACGTTTTAAACGATTTGGTGCGGTCTTACCAATCTTTCCTTTATAAGAATTATACCTACGTGATTTTCTCCAGAACTTCGTGCATTTTAAGCCTAATTTTTTCATTAATCGTTGAACTTTCTTATGATTAATTTTTTCATCCAATCGCTTCTTTAATTCAACAGTTATTCGTCGATAACCGTAAGTTTCCTGTGAATCGTTAAAAATAGTTAGAATTTCTTTTTCTAACACTTCATCCGGATTCGGCTGCTCTAAACGATTTTTGTGATAATGATAGCTACTTTCTGGTAACTCCAGAACAGTTAAGATGTCCTTTAGCTGAAATCCCTTTTCAAAAATTTCTATAGCGAATTGGGTTTGTTGGGATCTCGATGGTCTCTCAGACCCAATTCCTTTAGCTTTTTTAGGTATAAGTTTTCTATTTTTAAATAGTTTACTTCCTGACGTAAATGTTCAAGTTCCTCTTTTTCGCTAAGATTCATTTTTTGTGATTTTTTACTTAGTTTTGGCTTCTTATGCATGTTGGAAGGCCTCCCGATTGGATTATTTAACTGATTAGCCCCTCCTTCAAGATAAGCCCGCCGCCAGTTGGCGATAAGAGATGGATTGTTTAAACCAAATTTTTTGGCGGTTTCTCTGTAGGAAGCCCCAGTTTCTTGCTTATAGTGTAATACATTAAGTTTAAAATCTAAAGGATACTTTGTTTTTCCTTTGCGAGGTTTCAGGCTATTCTTCCCATAATTCTTATAGTTATTAACCCATTGTTTTGCCAGACTTTTATCAGAAATTTGATATTTATTCGCTAATGCTCTATAACCTAGTTTTCCTTCAAAATATTCTTCAACAACACGCATTTTAAATTCGTAACTATATTTTTTAGACATAAAATGACCCCCATAAAGTTAGTTTTTAACTCTAACTTTCGGGGGTCACCTCAGATTAGAGTGGGGTTATTTATAGGGATTATAACAGTTCAAAAGTATTAGTTAACCTTTTTGGAATAAAAATAAGCCACCTGTCAGAATCGAACTGACGACCTCTTCCTTACCATGGAAGCGCTCTACCGACTGAGCTAAGGCGGCAAATAAGATGTAGCTTATTAACACATAACAACATAATTATACCTGATTTTACGAGTAAAGTAAACAGTAAATCCGAAGATCTCTTACGCCTTAGCACAGTCTCTGCTTAAAGTGATCATTCGCCGCTACAAAGAGAGTACCCAATAAGATGTCTTCGGATTTTATAAGTATAGAAAAGCGTTTGGTTCTTTTTCCAACTATAATTTACCACCGTTTGTATGCGTTTGCAAGGTGTATTTTTGATGATTTTAGTCAAGTTGAGCTTCTAATCATTTTCACCAATTTATATTTTTTCACTGGAGTTGTGTCAAATCAAATACGAGCTAACCAATTCAACAGTTCAAAAAACAATAATTTAATCTCGCAACTCATAAAAATATAATTTTCAACAGGATAATTTAATTTTAAGCAAAAAAAAATAAGCTCGACTGGCTTAGAATAAAAAGCTCCGCCAGTTGGGCTCGAACCAACGACATCATGATTAACAGTCATGCGCTCTGCCAACTGAGCTATGGCGGAATCATCCAACTGAAGATCAGATCTTCTCTTAAATGAATTAACAATAATTCAGCGTGGCGACGACCTACTCTCACAGGACCCAAGGTCCAACTACCATCGGCGCTAAGAAGCTTAACTGCTGTGTTCGGGATGGGAACAGGTGTGTCCTTCTTGCAACCATCACCACACTAAATTATCTGAATGAACCTTTGTCCACTCAAAACTGAATATCTCTTCCAAAAGTTTCCTTAAACTGACTGACTCGTGGTTAAGTCCTCGACCGATTAGTACTAGTCCGCTCCATACATCACTGCACTTCCACTTCTAGCCTATCTACCTGATCGTCTCTCAGGGGTCTTACTTCTTACGAATGGGAAATCTCATCTTGAAGCTGGCTTCGCACTTAGATGCTTTCAGCGCTTATCCATCCCGCACATAGCTACCCAGCAATGCTCCTGGCGGAACAACTGGTACACCAGCGGTGCGTCCATCCCGGTCCTCTCGTACTAAGGATGGCTCTTCTCAAATTTCCTACGCCCGCGACGGATAGGGACCGAACTGTCTCACGACGTTCTGAACCCAGCTCGCGTACCGCTTTAATGGGCGAACAGCCCAACCCTTGGGACCGACTACAGCCCCAGGATGCGATGAGCCGACATCGAGGTGCCAAACCTCCCCGTCGATGTGAACTCTTGGGGGAGATAAGCCTGTTATCCCCAGGGTAGCTTTTATCCGTTGAGCGATGGCCCTTCCATACGGTACCACCGGATCACTAAGCCCGACTTTCGTCCCTGCTCGACTTGTAGGTCTCGCAGTCAAGCTCCCTTCTGCCTTTGCGCTCTGCGAATGATTTCCAACCATTCTGAGGGAACCTTTGGGCGCCTCCGCTACGCTTTAGGAGGCGACCGCCCCAGTCAAACTGCCCACCTGACACTGTCTTCCGTGTGCTACACGCGAGTTAGAGGGACCATCTGTCAAGGGTAGTATCCCACCAACGCCTCCCTGTAATCTGACGACCACAGTTCCTAGGCTCCTACCTATCCTGTACATGACAAACAATCACTCAATATCAAGTTGCAGTGAAGCTCCATGGGGTCTTTCCGTCCTGTCGCGGGTAACCGGCATCTTCACCGGTACTATAATTTCACCGAGTCCCTCGTTGAGACAGTGCCCAAATCGTTACGCCTTTCGTGCGGGTCGGAACTTACCC
>OJLY01000200.1_pt1 | contig 45146 bp, 33 predicted proteins | sample 1597031 | NCBI WGS metagenome assembly OJLY01 (sample SAMEA3904673, study PRJEB24821) | metagenome | biome: Builtin; feature: hospital; material: surface | place: USA | collected 2013-06-03
TGGCACCTGAAGCCAGCGCGTCTGCCAATTCCGCCACCCGGGCGGGCGACTTGATAAATATAGAACGACCCGCGTGAAAAGTACAAACCGCCAGTCCACACCAGGTTTTAGACACGCGCGCCGCGTTTTCGGATAGGTCGTGTCGGGGTGGGCACCTATACTGTCCGAGTTACTTAAATTCGCATGTGAAGAAAGGAGGTGCGTGGGAAGTGGCGGTAATGGACAAGCTGGCAAAGCTCGATAGTTCTCTGCAGCGTGGCTTGGATAACTCTATGGCTGCGCTGTTTGGCGGCAAGGTTGTGCCGGAGGAGATTGAGGTGCTGGTCAAGCAGGAGGCACAGGATTCGCTGGTGGTCACGGATCGGGACGAGTATGTCGCTCCGAATGTGTACGCAGTGGGTGTGTCTTCGAAGGACTTGGAAAACTTGTCTAGGAATCGTGATCTTCCTGCGGACCTCGCCGATCAGCTCATGCGGTACGTGCGTAATAAGCAGTGGTTCTTGGATGGGCCGGTTGTTGTGCGTATCGCTGAGGAGTCGGGTTTGAGGACGGGTCAGCTCCGTGTGTCGTCGTATATCGACACGATGCCGGATGTGGTGAGTGGATTCGACGCCATTGTGGCGGAGCCGAAGAAGCGTGCTCGTGCCTTGAGCTCGGAGAGTAAGGAGGATGCAATGTCCGAACCGAATGCCGCCAATCCTGCAAACGGTGGCGAGTCGAATGGGCAGAATGCCACGGTGAGCCTGCTGCTGCAGGATGGCTCTTCGCGTACGTACTTGGTGCACGAGGGGTCCAACATTTTGGGCCGTTCGAATGATTCTGATTTCCGTCTGCCGGATACGGGTGTGTCGCGTCAGCACGCTGAGATCACCTGGGATGGCCAGGTTGCGGTGTTGGTGGATTTGCAGTCCACGAACGGCACGACGGTCAATGATGAGCCGGTGGATAACTGGATGCTGGCGGATGGCGACGTGATTACGCTGGGCCATTCCAACATCGAGGTTCGTATTGTTGGCGGCCAGGATGAGGTGCCGATGAATGCGAATGAGCCGGACTTCACGGATTCGGTGTCGCACCCGAGTACTGAATATTTCCAGCCGTAAAGCACCGGAAGGTTTGAGATGGATTCCACAATTATCCTCAGCGCGCGTTTTGGTTTGTTGGCGCTGTTGTGGGTCTTCATCCTGCTGGTGATGTGGACGCAGCGTAAGGATGTTGTCTCGGTGGGTGGGGCGGTTCGTCGCCAAGCGGTGGCTTCTTCGCCTGCGCCGAGGGAAAAGGCGCGCACTCTTGCGGTTGTTGCGGGCCCGTTGCAAGGCTCCCACATGGAGATTGCCAGCTTGGAGGAGTTGACTGTCGGTAGGGCTGGAGACAATGACTTCCAGCTGGGTGACGATTATGCGTCGTCACGCCATGCGCGCCTGTTCCGGCGTGGCAGTGACTGGTTTGTGGAGGACTTGGATTCGCGCAACGGCACCTTTGTCAATGGGGTGCGAATTGATCAGCCTGAGCGGGTGACCGTGGGCATGGATATGAAGATGGGACGCACGATTGTGAGGCTAATGCCGTGAAGCTCGCGCTAGATTTCGTCGCCGCGTCCGATCGCGGCCTGGTCAGGACTAATAATGAGGACTCGGCGTATGCGGGTCCGCACTTGTTGGTGCTTGCGGATGGCATGGGCGGCCACGCTGCTGGTGAGGTTGCTTCCCAGTTGATGGTGGAGCACATGGAGCACCTCGACCGCGACCCGAAAGATGCCGACATGTTGGCGTTGTTGGGTGCGGCGGCAGAGGACGCGAATGCGTCCATCGCGGAGTCTGTGGGGACTCACCCGGAGCAGGCTGGCATGGGTACGACGCTGACGGCGTTGATGTTCAATGGCCAGCAGTTCGGTCTGATTCACGTGGGTGATTCGCGCGGCTATTTGCTGCGCGACGGAAAACTTACGCAGCTCACGGTGGATGACACGTTTGTGCAGTCGCTTGTCGACGAAGGCAAGCTCGCCGCCGAGGACGTGTCCAGCCACCCGCAGAAATCCCTGATCCTCAAGGCGTACACGGGCCGTGAGGTCGAGCCCCACCTGGAGCTCGTCGAGGTCAAGCCGGGCGACCGCGTGTTGTTGTGCTCCGACGGGTTGTCGGATCCGGTCACGCGCGAGACGATCGAGATCGCGCTCGGCGACGGCACGCCTGAGATGGCAGCGCAGCGCCTGATTGAGTTGGCGTTGCGTTCCGGTGGTCCGGACAACGTCACCGTAGTGGTGGCCGAGGTCATCGAGGTTGACGACGACGCGGACGTCCCCGAAACACCCGCCGCAGTGAAAGCCGGCGCGTTGGTGCCGGCTGTGGAACAGACACACCCAGATTCCTCCGCGAGCCGGGCCGCGGCGCTGCTGCGCAAGTCGGAGACGATCACCCCGGACCACAACCGGGCGAAGACGCAGGAGTCGGATTCCGCCGACTCCGACGAGGAGTCCCACTCAGCAACCGCGAAGGCTAAGCAGCCGAGCTCGGTGTGGCCGTGGGTCGTCGCCACGCTTGTGCTGCTGTTGGCGCTGGTTGTTGGCGGTGCGGTGTGGTCGAAGTCCCGCATTGTGGACGAGTACGCGCTGACAGTAAACGACGACAGGCAGTTCGTCGTGGAGCACACCTCGCGCAGCAACCCATTCGCCGCAGAGAAGGTCGAGCGCATCCAGCACGCCTGCCTGAGCAAGGACGGCGATCTGCGTGTGATTTCGGCGAACTCTACGCCGGAGGACTGCCACCTGTTTAGCGTCGATGACCTGCCGCAGGAAGAGCGCGAAGCAATTGTCGACGAGGGCTTTACCGGCACGTACGACGAAGTGCTTGGCCGGTTGAAGGACTTGGCGGATGATGCCTTGCCGGGTTGTGTGGATAAGCAAAAGCCCGAGGACAACAAGTGCCGGGAGGTTCAATGAGCAGGCTGACTGCACGTAGCCGCGAACTGCTGCTGCTCCTGTTCGCCACCGGCCTGCTGCTGCTCATGCTGTTCGGGCTGGAGACCAGCCAGGGGCGCACCCTGTCCACCGAAATGCTGTACCTCGTGGGCGGGTTCATCGGCGTGTACGCGATCGCGCACCTGTCGCTGGCGTTTCTTGCGCCACACGCGGATCAGGTATTGCTGCCGATGGTGGCGCTGCTCAATGCGATCGGACTGGTGGTGATTTACCGGCTTGACCTCGCCGAACGCCCTGGATACGGGCCTTTGGCAGAGCGGCAGATGATGTGGTCGCTTGTCGGCGTGGGCCTGATGGTGCTCACCCTGCTCGTCGTGCGCGAGCACCAAGCGCTGTCGCGGTACTCGTACCTGCTAGGCCTGGTTGGCCTAATTTTCCTGGCGCTGCCACTGGTGTGGCCGCAGCCGGAAGGCCACGCGGATGCCCGCATCTGGCTGTGGCTTGGTCCGTTTTCTATCCAGCCGGGTGAGTTTTCCAAGATCCTGCTGCTGATCTTCTTCGCTCAACTGTTGGCGCAGAAACGCGCCCTGTTTACGGTGGCGGGTCGCAGGTTCCTGGGGTTGACGTTCCCGCGTGTGCGCGACCTCGCGCCGATTCTGATGGTGTGGGCGATTGCCATTTTGATCATGGCGGCATCCAACGACTTCGGTCCGGCGCTGCTCCTGTTCGCCACCGTGCTGGGCATGGTGTACTTCGCCACCGACCGCATCTCCTGGCTGGCCATCGGCCTGGCCCTCGTGGCCGTCGGTGGCTACGCGGTGTACCAGGTGAGCGGGAAGATTCAGGAGCGAGTGGCCAACTTCATCGACCCGTTCGCAGACTTTGAAGGCATTGGCAACCAGCCCGCCAACGCCCTGATCGGCCTGAGCTGGGGCGGTATGACCGGCACCGGTTTGGGCTACGGCCACCCAGAACTCGTGCCGGTGGCGCACTCCGACTACATCCTCGCCGCGATCGGCGAAGAGCTCGGCCTGGTCGGTATCGCTGCCGTGCTGTGTCTGTTCGCCATCTTCATCACCCGTGGATTCCGCACGGCGATGCAGGTGCGCGACTCCTACGGCAAACTGCTGGCTGCGGGCCTTGCGCTGACGATTGCGATCCAGATCTTCGTCGTCGCCGGTGGCGTGTCTTCCATGATGCCGATGACAGGCCTGACCACGCCGTTTATGTCTGCCGGTGGTTCGTCGGTGATGGCGAACTACATCCTGCTCGGCCTGCTGCTGCGCATCTCTAGCAGCGCGAACCGCCCGGCGGAGTACGACGAAAGCACGCAGCGACGCCAGGTGGTGGGTGCCCGATGAACAAGTCGATCCGTTACGGCGCCGTCGTCTCCCTGCTGCTGATTACCGCGCTGCTTGTGAACTTCACCATCATCCAAACCATGCGTGAAGACGAATATGCCCAGGACCCGCGCAATTCCCGCACGGTGATGGAGCTCAAGCAGATCAACCGCGGCAACATCAAGGCCGGAGATCTGACGCTTGCAGAGTCGTTCAAGAACGAACAGACCGGCTACTTCCAGCGCACCTACCCGAACATGCCGTGGTCCTTCGCCCCGGTGGTCGGCTACGTGTCCGACCAGTACGGCACCGCCCAGCTTGAGGCGGGCCTCAATGGGGAGCTCACGGGTGAAGGTGGGTCGTCGTCACGCTTCCTGCGCACCGGGCTCGAGGATTCGAAGAAGGGCGACGATGTCGAGCTCACCATCGACCCGAACCTGCAGGCGCTCGCTTTCGACCAGCTTGCACAGCCTGGTTACAACGGTGCTGTGGTGGCGCTGCGGCCGTCGACGGGCGAGGTGCTGGCCATGGCCTCGACACCGAGCTACGACCCGAACGAGATCGCCAACCCTGCTACTGCCGGCGACACGTGGGCGCGGGTGAACAACGACCCGGGCCGCCCGCTGCTCAACCACGCAACGCAGGAGCAGCTGCCGCCGGGATCGATCTTCAAGATCATCACGACTGCCGCTGGCCTGCGCAACGGTTACACGCCAGAGTCGCCGCTGACCGGCGACGCGCAAATCATCCTGCCGGGCACGGACAACATCCCGCTGACCAACGACGGCGGCCAGCCCTGCGCCGGCGGCGGGCAGGTGCCGCTGCGCACCGCGTTCGCCCTGTCCTGCAACACCGCGTTCGTGCAGATGGGCCTCGCCATGGGCCCGGATGCGCTGCGCGACGCCGCCGCCCGCTTCGGCGTGGGCGAGCGCTACAACCTGGGCCTGCCGAATGCCGCCGGCTCGCTGGGCGATCTGCCCGGCGGCGCCGAGCTGGCGCAGTCCACCATCGGTCAGCGCGACGTGACCATGACCGCGCTGCAGGCGGCGATGATGTCTGCGACCATCGCAAATAAGGGCAAGCGCATGGAACCGCACGTGGTGCGGCAAGTGCGCAACGCCGACGGCAAGGTCCTGCACGAAACCGAGCCGGTGGAACTCAACGAGGCCGTAACGGAAGAGGAAGCCGCGACGATCACGGACTTGATGTTCGCGTCCGAGCGGTGGACCTTCGGCTACGACGGCAACGGATTCGCCTCCAAGACCGGCACGGCCGAGCACGCCGAAGGCGCCGCCCCGCACGTGTGGTACGTCGCCTTCGACCCGGCCAAGGACGTCGCCGTTGCCGTGGTGGTGAAAAACGGTGGCAACATGGGCGAGGCAGCCTACGGCGGCCAAGTCGCCGGGCCGATCGGACGCGCCGTGCTGCGCGCAGCACCCGCCGCCCCCGCACCCGTGGAAGGAGCACAGTAGATGAACACCGAAAACCGCGAGGACCTGCAACAGCTCGTCGGCGACGGCTACCAGCTGCAGTGGATCATCGGCCACGGCGGCATGTCCACCGTGTGGCTGGCAGACGACCTGGCCAACGAGCGCGAGGTGGCCATCAAGGTGCTGCGCCCCGAGTTCAGCTCCAACGCGGAGTTCCTCGCCCGCTTCCGCAACGAGGCGTTGAGCGCCCAGGGCATCAACTCCGACAACGTGGTGGCCACCTACGACTACCGCGAGGCAGACACCGACGCGGGCTTCACCGTCTGCTTCATCATCATGGAGTACATCCGCGGCGAGTCGCTGGCGGACCTCATCGCCCGCGAGGGCCAGTTGGATGAGGCGGTCGCGCTTGACGTCCTCGAGCAGGCCGCGCACGGTTTGGCGGTGATTCACCGCATGGGTCTGGTGCACCGCGACATTAAGCCGGGCAACCTGATGATCACCCAGAACGGGCAGATCAAGATCACGGACTTTGGCATTGCCAAAGCGGCGGCCGCAGTGCCGCTGACGCGTACTGGCATGGTGGTGGGTACTGCCCAGTACGTCTCCCCGGAGCAGGCCCAGGGCATGAAGGTCACGTCTGCCTCCGACGTGTATTCGCTGGGTGTGGTGGGCTACGAGATGCTCTCCGGCAAGCGCCCGTTCACCGGCGATTCTTCGGTGTCGGTGGCGCTCGCCCACGTGTCCGCCGAGCCGCCTGCGCTGCCGATTTCGGTGTCTGCCCCGGCGCGTGAACTCATCGAGATCGCCCTGCGCAAGACCCCCGGCCAGCGCTTCCGCGATGGCAACGAGTTCCAGCTCGCCATCGCCCAGGTCCGCCAAGGCCTGCGTCCCGCCCAGCCTGGTGGGAACACGCAGGTGGTGGCCATGGAGCCGTCCGCCACCGCGTCGACTCAGATGTTGGCCAACGTTGCCAGCGAACGCACTGCCCGTCCAGCCGGCGCGTACCCGCCGTCCGCAGCCCGCGCAGTTGCTTCTCGACGACCCGCCGACCCGGCACCAAAACCCACCCCGGCTGCCCCGGCTCCGCAGAAGAAATCGGCGGCTGGGCCGGTCGTCGCTACGCTGCTCGGGCTCGCGCTTGTCGGTGTGATCGCAGCTTGGGCGTACACCGCAGGCGTGTTCGACCGTTTCACCGGCGGCTCCACCCCGACCACGACCCCGAGCGTGGCCACCCAAACCGCAGTGGAGGAAGAGGAGCCCGAGACGGAAACCGTGGCTACCACCACGCACCACGAGCGCACCACGGTCACCGAGACGCACGCGCCCGGCACCGTGAGCTTCGTCGAGCCACCTGAGCAACACGAACCTGCACCGGACGACGAGGCACCCGAAACAACCGCGCCGACCTCGGCAGAGCAAGCCCCCACGTCGGCACCGGCAACCAGCGTGGCACCAGCCCCGACGCAGGAGACGAATGCGCCGGCGCCTGGGATAGAATTGCCAGACCTTGAAAACTTGTTCGGAGGTGGCAGGTAAATGCTGATCGCGGACCGATATGAACTCGGCAACATCATCGGCACCGGCGGCATGTCAGACGTATATGCCGCCACTGACGTCGCGCTTGGGCGTGACGTCGCCGTGAAGATGCTGAAGATCGACATGGCGCGCGACGAGAACTTCCGCGAGCGCTTCCGCCGCGAAGCCCAAAACTCGGCGCGGCTGAACCACGAGAACATCGTGGCGGTCTACGACACCGGGTCGGTGGAAACCTCCGGTGTGGACGTGCCGTACATCGTCATGGAGCGCGTCAACGGCATGAACCTGCGCGACATCGTGCGCAACGAAGGTCCGCTTACGCCCGAGCGTGCGGCGAAGCTGCTGCTGCCGGTCACCCGCGCGCTGCAGGCCAGCCACGACGCTGGCATCATCCACCGCGACATCAAACCCGCCAACATCATGGTCACCAACACCGGCTCGGTGAAGGTGATGGACTTCGGCATCGCGCGCGCGTTGGACGATTCCACCTCCGCCATGACGCAAACCTCCGCGGTGATCGGCACCGCTCAGTACCTCTCCCCCGAGCAGGCCCGCGGCAAACCGGCCGACGCACGCAGCGACATTTACGCACTCGGCTGCGTCATGTACGAAACCGTCACCGGTGTGCCGCCGTTTGAGGGCGAATCCCCCTTCGCCGTCGCCTACCAGCACGTGCAGGAGGACCCGGTGCCGCCGTCCGAGCGGATCCCGAACCCGCTGACGGACAACGAGGCCGTCAACGTGGATTCCGTTATCCTCACCGCGATGGCAAAACACCCGGCGGATCGCTACCAGACCGCCACCGAAATGGGCGAAGACCTGCAGCTCCTTGAGCACGGCAACGTCACCACCGCTGCGCGTAATCACCTGTCCGCCGCCGAGCACGACGCGGGTGCGCATGCTGTGGACAACACGGTTGTGGTTGGGGATGCGGTGAGTGGGCCGGCTCCGCGTCGTCGAGAAGCAATGGCTCCGGAAGCCGCGCAGCACACCCGCTACGCCGACCACCGCGCCGCCAACGAGAAGACCTCCTCGAACACACTGAAGTGGATCGCCGCGCTGCTGAGCCTGGTGCTCGTCGGCGCAGTGTCGTGGTTTGCCTACGACTACTTCTCCGAAGGCAACAAGCCTGCCATCACGCAGGAAAAGATGGTGCAGATCCCGGATTTGACCGGCAAGCCGCGCAACGAAGCCGTCCAGGAGCTCGAGCGCCTCGGCTTCCAGGTCTCCGTCATGGACGAGCCGAGCCCGGACATCAAACGCGGCGACGTCATCGCAACCAATCCGGCAGCAGGCTCCGAACTGAAGCAGGGTGCGGTGGTGAAACTGACCGTTTCCTCCGGCAAGGAGATGACAGACGTGCCAGACGTGACCAACCTGACCACGGACGAAGCGATCGAGGAGCTGGAGAAGGCGGGCCTCGAGCTCAACCCGAACGTGCGCCGCGAATCCAGCGACAATATCGAAGAAGGCATCATCCTGGGCCAGCAACCCGCTGGCGGTACCCAGATTGCCAAGGGCTCGCGCATCGCGATCACCGTCTCCTCCGGCCCGGACATGGTCCAGGTGCCGTCGCTGGTGGGGCTGAACGTGGAGCAAGCCACCGCGACCCTGTCGTCGCTGCAACTGCGCGCCACTGTGACCAAGGTGGATTCCGAGCGTCCCGAGGGTGAAGTGCTCGCCGTCGCCGGTGAAAACGCCGACGTGCCCACCGGCACCACCATTGAGCTGCGCATTTCCAACGGCATGCTGATGAAGATGCCGAAGATCACGCACCTCGAGCCGTCGGACGCTGAGCGCGTGCTGCGCGACGCCGGCTGGAGCGGCCGCATGGTCGCCGGGCCCACCGTGCCCACCGGCGCGCTTGTCGACGCCGGGCAGATCGGCCACCAAGAAATCCCCGCCGGTGACCTGATCCGCAAAGACCAGGCCATCAACTACAACCTGTGGAAGTTCGACGCCGGCGCCTTGCTGCCGCAAAATAACGCAGCTGCAGGTGAGGCTGATACAGTTTCACCCCAGAACGCTGTAAACGCGGCAAACGCGGTACGCAACATGGAACGCAGGCTCGGCCTGTAACCCCAGAAAGCAACGGAGACAACGATGCCTAAAGCGAAAGTAACCAAGGACCCGGTCCGCCCGGTCAGCAGCACCTCCACCGGCGTGTCCCGTACCCCTGTCAAGGTCAACACCGGTGGCACCCCAGTGTGGTACAAGGTCATCATGTTCGGCCTCATGATTCTCGGTCTGGCGTGGCTGATCCTGTACTACCTCGCCGGTGACCAAATTCAGTTCCTCGCCGAACTCGGCCCGTGGAACTACGCCATCGGCTTTACCGGCATGATCCTCGGTCTGCTGATGACCATGGGCTGGCGCTAAACCGGTTTTCCCTGCTTAAACGGGGCGTCGCGGAGTGTTTCCGCGGCGCCCCGTTTGTTTCGTTTACCCCCGGATTCGGTGAATTCTACAACAGTTTTCTGCACAAACCTGTGCACTCGATTATCACTTTATCAGTGAGAGTTAAATCTCACCTCAACGTTTTCAAAGGAAAAGTCACCGAGAAAGGACCGCCCGTGCGCGCAATCCGTTCCGCCGTTGCAGCACTCGCAGCCGTCGCCATCGCCGGCTCCGCAGTCACCGCAACCGCTCAAACCCTTGAAGAGTCCTATCCGGAGACTCCGGCAACCAACGATGCTCTGCCGATCATCCACACCTACCGTGGTTCTGACCACCTGAAGGCCAACGTCCTCAACCCACGTCCGGTCTGCAACTCCACCGAGGACTACCGCACCGTCGTGTACAAGGTGAAGGACAACTTCCTGCCGGTGGGCACCATCTCCACCACCAACCTGTCCGACAAGGCCATCCCGCTGTCCCAGGACCTGTCCCGTACCCAGTCCATCTCCGCGTCCGTCAACGGTTCTAAGACCGAGACGATCACGCTCGGTGGCTCTGGCTCCAAGGACGGCCTGCAGGGCAACATCGGCTACTCCCTGGCCAAGTCCCTCGGCTGGGACGTCTCCGGCTCCCTGAGCTGGTCCGTCGGTCAGCAGATCGGCCCGTACGAGGTGCCGGCAGGCAACACCGGCGAGGCCACCTACGGCTTCCGCACCGTCACCATGACCGGTACCCAGCAGCGCTGCCGCCCGAACGGCACCTGGGCCACCCCGACCGCCTGGATCGCCAATATGCCGGTCAAGAACGAGGTGCGTGTCAAGAACTACGCCACCCCGGCCGGCTCCTGGGCACCGAACAAGGGCGCACAGGTGACCACCCCGGTGGACAACCCGAACCCGGCGTACAACGAGGACGTCAAGAAGATCGAGACCGGCGCGAACCTCGATGACGTTGACAAGGTTGAGGACGACAAGGCAGCAGACGTCACCAACAACGACATCACCGACGAGGGCACCAACATCATCAACGAGGTCGAAGAGACCAACACCGGTGAGGTTGAAGAGGTCGTCGATACGGAAGAGGGCGCTGTGCGCGAGCTCGACCTGCAGCCGCACTTCACCACGTCCACCTGGAAGGCTTCCGGCTTCGCAGGCTCCGTCGCACTGCGTGTGAAGAACGTCGGCGACAAGCGCTACTGGGGCGAGTTCCCGGCCGTGACCTTCCGCGTTGAGGTCGGCACCTTCGCCGGCCCGGAGGGCGTCGACCGTCTGATCACCACCACCCGCTACAACGGCTCCCACGTCCGTGACCTTGGCTACGACTTCGACCGCAACGTCCGCGTCTTCGAGGTCACCCTGTCCAACCCGGTCAACGCTGGCGACGACATGCTGCTCGCCGGCTTCTCCTTCGGCGACGGCAACACCAAGGAAGGCCGTCTCCACAACACCCTGACCGTCACCCAGACCGGCCGCCTCGCAGGCGACACCTCCCTGTACAACGACCAGAAGGTGTCCTCCCTCGACGCAACCACCTCTGACTTCGGTCGCCAGGTCCGCGGTACCTTCTAAACCCTTCTAAAACCGCGAAGCTGAAAACGCCCGTTGAGTCTGTTGACTCAACGGGCTTTACCTTGCGCTAGTTGTTCTGTGCCGCGCGCTTCTTCGCCAGCGACTCACGAACCCTGGTCTCAAGGTCAGCGTCGACCTTGCCCCAGTACTCGTAGACGCGCTCCTCGACGTCCTTGTTCTTAATAGCCATCATCTTGTTGGTGATGTTGTGGACGAAGCGCTCCTTCTCACCGTCGTCGAACACGTCGCGGTAGAGCGTGCCAGCCTGGCCGAAGTCGTCGTCCTCCGCATGCTTGACGTATGCGGCACGCACAAGGTCAGTACCCTCCGGATCCGGGTTGACGTAGAGGTTCTCCGCCTGGCCGTAATCGGTGAAGTTGGAGGAGGAATCCTCGCCGTTGTCCAAGTAGCCGGCGCCCTTGTCGGTGCGGTTCGGCGAGTAGTTCGGCTCATTCTCCTCGTTGAAGAAGTACGCCATGGAACCACGCTCCGCGTAGGTGTTCACCTCGTTGATCGGGCGGTTGACCGGCAGGTCCTTGTAGTTCGTACCGATGCGGTAACGCTGCTGATCCGCGTACGCGAACACACGCGCCTGCAGCATACGGTCCGGCGACAGACCCACACCCGGCACCAGGTTGGCCGGATCAAGCGCAAGCTGCTCAATCTGCGCGTGGAAATTCTTCGGGTTGCGGTTCAGCACAAAGTAGCCGACCGGGATCAGCGGGTAATCCTTCTGCGACCACGTCTTGGTCAGGTCGAAGGGGTTGAAGCGGTAATCCTTCGCCTCCTCAAACGGCATGATCTGCACCTTGACGTCCCAGATCGGGTAGTCGCCCTCTGCAATCGCGTTGAACAGGTCCGCACGCTGGAAGTCCGGATCGGTACCGGCCTTCTCGGTGGCCTCCTCGTCGGTGAAGCACTCCCAACCCTGACGAGTCTTGAAGTGGTACTTCACCCACACCGGCGTACCTTCCTCGTTGATCCACTGGAAGGTGTGGGAGCCGAAACCATCCTGGTGGCGCGACGTCTTCGGAGTGCCGCGGTCACCCAGGAGGTAGGTCACCTGGTGTGCGGACTCCGGGGTGCGGGTCCAGAAGTCCCACTGCATCTCGTCGTCACGCAAGCCCGAGTTCGGCTGACGCTTCTGCGAGTGAATAAAATCCGGGAACTTCATGCCGTCGCGCAGGAAGAACGTCGGGGTGTTGTTGCCCACGATGTCGTAGTTGCCGTCCTCGGTGTAAAAACGCAGCGCGAAACCATGCACGTCACGCCAGGTATCCGGCGAGCCAGCCTCACCCGCGACCGTGGAAAAACGTGCCGCCATCGGCGTAACGGTGCCAGGCTGGAACAGCTTCGCCTTCGTGTACTGCGACACATCCTCCGTGATGTGCAGCTCGCCAAACGCGCCGTGGCCCTTCGCGTGCGGAATACGCTCCGGGACGTTTTCCCTGTTGAAGTGGGCTAACTTCTCGATCAGGTGGACGTCGTTAAGCACATTCGCCCCCTGACGACCCTGCGTCACCGAAATGTTCTCCGACGCAACCGGCTGACCACTCAACTCAGTGGTACGGCCCTTACCCGCAGGACGCTCGCCCTTAGCGACGATCTCCTCCGCCTTGCTCTTGTCAGTCACGACTTGCTCCTTACTTCACTGTTGTTGACATGTACCCCTCCCAGGGTAGGTACTTCCGCATGAACCGGTTGCCGAAACATTCGTAAGCAGCCTCGACGGTGGCTACCAAGTACGTTTTCTACGCTTCTCTACGTCGCCACCAGAAGGTGGCTCCACGTTGTAGCCGAGGTCTCGAAGCGCCTCCGCTGCCTCCGCAGGATGATCCCGGACCGCAGCGCGGAGCTGCTTGTCCAGCCACCCCTCTCGCGACTGCAGCAATTTGCTCTCCCACCCAGGTTTTCCTCGGAAGCCACATTCGCGGACAACGAAATATAAGAAGTCCTCCAGTGAAGGACGGAACCGTCGCCCTCCTACGGGAAAATGCAGGGCTTGTAGGTCGCCTTTGCGCCTGTCCTTGGCCTTTGTTCCCTCGAAGTTCGCCATAAGGGCAACACTTAACAACCCGGAGATCCCCGAAGAGTGAATATGCGCCGTAGGGGCAGAGGTATATCCGCGTTCATACTCGAACCTGATACCAGGTGAAGTGCGGACGCGGATCTCGAACTTGCTTCGATCGACGGCCAAATACTGTTCGCCTGAACCGATCGCGAGCTCATATTCGATAAAAACCTGATAGATCGCACTGTAATCAGATTTCGAAACCCCCTGGTCAGACTGTCCAGATCCGTAAACAAGTGGCAGTTGAAAACTACCGACAACGCGATCTTCATCCGTATTGGATTCGGCGTTGTACCGAACGTCGCGAATGGACGCGACTGGCAATACATCAAGCGCCAAGTCGAGTGCCTGCTGCAGGAACTCTACAGCCTCTTTCTCCACGCTTAACGCTCCCCGAGAAGTGACTCCACCCTGCGCAACTCGTCGTAGATGTCTCGCTGTTCGTAGGTGAACCCGCCTGACCAGGCAAGCTCCTTCAGTACGTCATCAGATGGCAACGCCATCCCCAAGGATTCAGTCAACTTCGCGCGCAAATCGCGTTGGCGTGCTCGCAGCTCTGCATTGGTAAAGCGGCGCACTTTCAGCTTCATGAGAATCACCTTCTTCCTTTTGGCTTTGATCCTAACCAACGGCAGCGACATTGCTCTCCCGTTATTCGAACACTAACTATCCACACCTGTGGATAACTCTGTGCACAACTCCACAGGCGCCGTGGATGTGCTGGGGATTATTCGAAAATCCCAGGTAATTTCGGCGTGTCGTTTTCGCTGTTCGACGTGTCGTTCGAGGAACAACACGCGTGTAGTTCTCCACATTGTGGATAACGTTTGTGGATAACTCCGGTTAGTACACAGGGATCGTCGACGGCAACGTCAACACCCACACCACCGGCACCGCAGCCACCAACGCCGAACACGCCGCCACCCACCGCGTGCGCACATTCGGCGAGGTCAGCCACCACCTCAACACCACACCCGCAACCAACCCACCCAGGTGGCCCCACAGCGACACCGTCGGCGACATCAGCGAATACACCACGTTCACCGCCACCAGGGTGAGTGGGGCGCGCAGGTCAGTTGATCGTCGATAAGCAACTGCGATGAGCACCGCCATCAGCATGTACAACGCCCCCGACGCGCCCGCCGTCGGCGTTGTGAAATTAAACGCAAGCACGCTAATCGACGACCACAGCACCCCCGCGCAATACGCCACCGCAAACGGACCCGACCCCACAAAGCGCTCCACCTCCGCGCCAATGAACACCAACATGAACATGTTCAACGCAAGATGTGTAATGTCCAGGTGCAGAAAACCCGCGCTCAACGTGCGGAGATAGCCCCAGTCGTACACCAACGGGCCAAACAGGATCATCTGCTCCCCCACCGGCGAATCCCAAACGTCCATCACACTTCGCGACTGCACCGCCGTCACCACAAACACCAACGTGCACAACGCAGCAATGACAGAGGTGGCCGGCGCATTCTTCAACGTGTTCTTCAAAGCGTTGGGGAACATGGCCCTCAGCGTACTTCGGACACGAAAAAGCCCCCGCCAACTGGCAGGGGCTGATCGAGGCGTGTTACTTAACCTCGACCGAGTTGATCACAACATCCTCAACCGGACGGTCCATGCGGCCGGTCTGGACGTTCGCAATCTCGTCGACAACCTTCTTCGACGCCTCATCCGTCACCTCACCGAAAATGGTGTGGCGGTTGTTCAGCCACGGAGTCGCATCGACCGTGATGAAGAACTGGGAACCGTTCGTGCCCGGGCCCGCATTCGCCATAGCCAGCAGGTACGGACGATCAAACTGCAGCTCCGGATGGAACTCATCCGCAAACTGGAAACCCGGGCCGCCCGTGCCGGTGCCGGTCGGGTCGCCGCCCTGGATCATGAAACCCGGGATGATGCGGTGGAAAATCGCACCGTCGTAGAACGGGCCCTCGGTCGTACCCTGGGCGTTCTTGGTGGCGTACTCCTGCTCGCCCGTCGCCAGGCCAGTGATTACCTCAACCGTCTTCGGCGCGTGGTTGCCAAACAGGTCAATCACGATATCGCCGTGGTTCGTGTGCAACGTCATCGTTTGTGTCTTCTGAGTCATGCCGACCAGACTACGCGGAATCGTCCGAGGGCGTTCGCCGGGTCGGCGGTTGGGCGTGCCGGGCTGTCTTGGTGTCCTGGGCTGTCCTGGGCGGTCCAGGACTTTGATCGCAAACCCAGCGAACCAATCCCAGCGAATCGTCGAAAATTGCCGATTCGCTGGGACTGGTTCGCTGGAAACTCGATCGGAGGCCTCGGTTAGCACGTTGCTCTTGTGCATCGGCTCCCCAGCGGATACTTTTAATCCAGCATCATAAACCGGGGGGTCATATGGTTGGGGAAAAGTTGACGCAATTGCTCGTCGGCCAGGCGGTCGCCGAGGCGGAAGCATGCGTAAAAGTTGCATCGCGTCGATACGTGCGCCTCGAAGCGTGGAACGCGCTGCGGCCGTACGAGCGCGAGTACTTACGCTGCTACGCAGCAGGTTCATCGGCCCATCGCTCGGTGTTGGTGAGTCGCTCGGCCGCCCGCCTACTGAACATGTGGACCATCCCGGACGGCAAGGAAGTCATCGAGCTCGCACAAACGCACGGTACGCCACCATCCACGAAAGACTGGCCCGACGGTCTGCGTTACCGTCACATGCGGATCCCTGAATCGGACGTCTACTGCATCCACCGGACCGACTGCATCGGTGCGGACCGAAAAATACAGGTGACAAGCCCAGAGCGCACCGCGATCGACATCGCGCGGTTTCACGGCGTGCGTCAGGGCGCGGTCGCGATGGACTGGCTTCTAAGCTTCGGCACCCTCCAAGAAAAGCGGAGACGATGGGAGACCATCCAAGCCAAAATTGCCCGTCTCAAGGGAAAACGAGGGATTGCGAACGCACGGCGGGCACTCGAACTTGCGTCTCCTTGGTCAGAGTCACCGTACGAAACTCTCCTGCGTGTGATTCTCCACGAAAACGGTATTGAGGTGGAGATGCAACTGTGGATCGGACCAGATTTCCGAGTCGACCTGATCTGGGGAAACCTCGTTATTGAGATCGATGGCCTCGATAAGTTCGAGAACAAGCCTCACGATGCCGTCCTCTCTCAACTCAAGCGCGAAACTTGGATTCGTGAGCAGGGATACGAGGTCATCCGATTTTTCACACGGGAGATACTCCGGAATCCGGAGGAATGCGTCCGCCGGATACGGGAGGCGAAAGCACGGGCAGACAAGCGCGGTGAGCCGCAAGTCGCCGCGACCCGGCAACGTCCAAGGCAACGCCAATCCCGATTCCCCTAGAGCGTGCCACCCCGCACCCCTGAAACGAAAGAAACCAGCGAACTACACCCAGCGAATCGCGGTTTTCGGGCGGTTCGCTACAACTAGTTCGCTGGAAACTCGAAGCGGGGGCGGGGGCACCGGCGCACCGGGGCACCGGCGCACCGGCGCGGCAGAGCACGCCCCGGCGCGACCGGAACCTACAGGCCGGCGACGACCTCGTCGCGGGCGGCGACCAGGTTACGCAGGGACGGGTCGACCTCGGCGTAGCCGCGGGTCTTCAGACCGCAGTCCGGGTTGACCCAGAGGCGCTCGGTCGGCACATTCTTGAGCGCGGCACGCAGCAGGCCTGCGATTTCCTCGGTGGACGGCACGCGCGGGGAGTGGATGTCCCACACGCCGGGGCCGATTTCGGAGTGGAAGGTCTCGTCGATATCTTCCAGCAGTTCCATCTTGGAGCGGGCTGCCTCGATGGAGGTGACGTCGGCGTCGAGGCCGGCGACGGCGTCGATGATCTGGCCGAACTCCGAGTAGCAGAGGTGGGTGTGGATCTGGGTCGACGGCTTCGCGTTCAAGGACACGAGGCGGAAGGCGCGGACGGCCCAGTCGAGGTAGGAGGCGCGGTCGTCGGCACGAAGTGGCAGCAGTTCGCGCAGGGCTGGCTCGTCGATTTGGATGACGTTGATGCCGGCTTCCTCGAGGTCGGCGACTTCGTCGGCAAGGGCGACGCCGATCTGGTCAGCGGAGACGGACAGCGGCACGTCGTCGCGCTTGAAGGACCAGGCCAGGATGGTCACCGGGCCGGTGAGCATGCCCTTGACCGGCTTGTCGGAGAGGGACTGGGCGTATGCGGACCAGTCGACGGACAGGGCCTTCGGGCGGGAGACGTCGCCGACGACGATTGGCGGACGGGTGCAGCGGGAGCCGTAGGACTGGACCCAGCCGTTTTCCGTGACGACGAAGCCGTCGAGGAGTTCGGCGAAGTACTGGACCATGTCGTTGCGCTCGGCTTCGCCGTGGACGAGGACGTCGAGGCCGATCTCTTCCTGCAGTTCGATGACCTGCTTGATTTCGGCCTTGAGGGCTTCCTTGTAGTCGGCGTCGGAAAGGGTGCCTTCGCGGTGGTCGGCGCGGGCCTTGCGGATTTCCTGGGTCTGCGGGAAGGAGCCGATCGTGGTGATTGGCAGGGTGGGCAGCTTCAGTTCTTCGCGCTGGATCTTGATGCGCTCTTCGAAGGCCGGCTCGCGCTTGACTTCGCCCTCCGGCAGCTTTGCGACGCGGTCCACAACCGCCTGGTTGTGAATCGTCGTCGATTCTGCACGGGTGCGCACAGCGCGGTCGGACTGGGCGAACGCCTCGGCTGCGGCCTCCGGACCGGCGACAAGTGCCTGGATCTCGGCGAGCTTCTCGTCAGCAAACGACAGCCACGGTGCGACCTCGACCGGCAGGTTGCGCTCGGCCTTGAGCGTGTGCGGCACGTGCTGCAGCGAGGTGGAGGTGGAGACGGATACCGGGCGGCCGAGGGACTCGAGGACCTCGGTGCGTTCGCGCAGGTTAGCGGCCCAGACGTTGCGGCCGTCGATGATGCCGGCGACGAGGTGGGTGGTCTCCGGGATGGTGGTGCGGATGCGCTCCGGGTAGTCGGCGTCGGCGTCGAGGGTCCACGGGGCGAGGTCGACGTGCAGTGCTTCCACGCCGAGTTCGCCGAGGACCGGCAGGGCCTCGCGGGCGGAGCCGTACGGGGTGGTCAGGTAGACGTTCGGGCGGTCCTCGCGGCCGAGCAGATCAGACCACGCCTCACGCAGGTACTTGGCAATCTCGGCGTCCGGGGTGGACAAGTCGGCGACCACGGCCGGCTCGGCAATCTGGATCCACTCCACGCCGGCGTCCTTGAGGGCCTTAAATACCTCGGCGTAGGCGTCGACAAGCGCTGGCAGCAGCGACCACTCGGCAGGCTTGGACAGCGCAATGAGGGTGACCGGGCCAACGAGGAACGGGCGAACCTTGTGGCCGGCCTCGGCGGCTTCCTCGACGATGTGCAGGATGCGCTCCGGCACGGCCTTAATCTCCTGACCTGCCTCGATCTCCGGCACGAGGTAGTGGTAGTTGGTGTCGAACCACTTGGTCATCTCCAGCGGCACGCGGGTGGCGTTGCCGCGGGCGAGGGCGAACTCCTCGTCGAGGTCGGTGCCGCCCGGCACGAGGCCCACGGTCAGCGCGGTCTCGAGCACCTGGTCGTAGAGGGCGACGTCGGCGGGGATGGCGTAATCCTCGGTGAGGCCGAGGTCGCGCAGATGGTTGTAGTTGTTCACGCGGAGGGCGCGGGCGGTGGAGCGGAACGTGTCGGCGTCGATACGCCCTGCCCAGTAGCTCTCAAGCGCGTGCTTCAGCTCGCGGTTCGCGCCGATGCGCGGGTAACCCTCGATGGTTGCCTTGGGGAAGGTGGTCATGGTTTGTCCTTTATCTATTGGATGCCGATGCGGTCCAAGAAGTCCCGCGTGACGGCCAGGTTGTTGTGGGTGTACACGTGGAGTCCGCCGGTGCCGGCGTCCAAAATCTCCCGCGCAAGCTTGGCGGTGAGTTGCATGCCGGTTTCGTATTCGTCGTCAGCTTCGAGCAATTGCTTCTCGACGACCTCAGGCACCTCCAACCCCGACAACTCACCCATCCGGCGCACACGCTTCAGGGAAGTCATCGGCATAATCCCCGGAATCAACGGGATACGCACACCAGCCAGGCGTGCTACCTCGACAAAGTCCAGGTAATCCTGCGCCTCGAAGAAAAGCTGCGTAATCGCAAAATCGGCACCCAGGCGCTGCTTAGTCAGCAGCACATCCAGGTCATGGTCGAAATTTCGCGACTCCTCATGCCCCTTCGGGTAGCACGCAACCGACAGCGCGAGCTTGCCGGCGGCGAGGCGAAACGCCTCCTCTTCCTGCACTTCCTCGATGAGGTTGAGCAGGTCGGTGGCGTACTGCAGGTAGTGCTCCGGCATGCCCGTTTCGGGCAGGTCGCCGCGGAGTGCGAGGAAGCCGCGCACGCCGGCGTCGATAAGCGTGCGGATCCACTCGGTGAGCTCCTCGCGCGTACCCGCCGTGCAGGCCAGGTGAGCGATCGGGCGCAGGTCGGTGGTTTCCGCAATCCGGGAGATCACCGCGGCAGTGCCTTCGAGCCACTCGCTGCGACGCGAGCTGGTCACGGAGACGTAATCCGGGTTGTAGGCGGCCAGGCCCGCAATGAGTTCGTCCATCTTGGCCACGCTGTCGGAGGGGCGCGGCGGAATGATCTCAAAACTCAACGCAGTGCGCTGGCGCGGGCGGGGGCGGCGGATCACCGGAGCGCCCTCGCGGTCGATGGGTGCCGAGGCGGAAAGCCGGGTCGAAGGGGAGGCTTCGAACATGGCGGACCTTTCTCTCGGCTGGCTGTCATCGGGACTTGTTGCACCGTGGTTAAACGGTGACTTGAAACTTATGTTGCCCGTTTCCGCGCCACAATCAAGGTTGTCTATTTTGCCCGTTTGCGCAGGTCATGCGGCTGGTTTTCGTGAATGTAAATACCGCAAACTGAACCGCTTGGTTCATTTTTGCGTAACGCTTGGTACGGAGCCGTTCTGCGGGGGCTTCGCTACGCTAGACACCGAACCAATCGAACAAAACTTGAACCCACTAAACAAAGGAGCACCCATGAACCTCAGGACCATCGGCATGGCCTACGCCCTCGCAAACCAAGGCCTGAAGTACTTCCGCGACCAAAACGACAAACGCGAGCGCGACATTTACCAGTCCCTCATCGACACGCTTAAAGACGGCGACCTCTCCGACCTCACCGACAAATTCGACCGCGACCGACTCCAGGAGCTCTACGGCGCCGCCCGCGCCGAAGCCGGTGAAATCACCCGCAAGGCCCACGAGCGCCTCGACCGCCGCCGCGCCGCCTTCGACGCCGACGCTCCCCTGCGCGCCGCCCAACTCGCCTTCCTTAAAGACCACGCCAAGGAGAAGAAGGACGAAGGCCGCAGCGTGCTCGGCACCATCGGCTCTGTGATCAAGTGGTCGACGCTCAGCGCCGTCGCCGCAGGTAGCGCATGGGCTGCGTGGGAGTTCTTCCTCAAGGGCAAAATCGCCGAACTTCGCGACGACTCCCCCGCCGACCTCGACCTCGTCTCGGTCGCCGAGGGCGGCGCTGGTCGTGCTGGCGGTGCTGGCGCTGGCGGGACCTCCACGCTGGTCTACTCCACCAGCACCGAGGACGACCGCGAAGCACGTTCGGCCGACGATTCTGACGATTCCGCAGGCCGCCACCGCCTGGAGGACTAGCGCCACGTCCCTTCCAGGCCCAGCCCCGCCCCCGAACGCCTATACGTTCGCGCGCCAGCCGGCCATGAGGTGGCGGACGAGGCGATCGCGCACGTCGGGGAGCAGATCGGCCAGGGGTGAGGCAAGCGGTCGGGTGGCCACGATCAGTTCGGTGGCGAGCTGCAGCGCGGTTTGGCCGGGGGCGACGATGTTGTGGGGCACGGCTTCGTCGATAAGCAATTGCACGTTGTGCATGAAGGTCTCGCGGCGTTCGACGATGATGCGGGGGCCGTCAGCGGAGGGTTCGGCGGCAAGGGCGGTGGCGAGCATGCCGACGCCGGAGTCGACGATGGCCCAGACGAAGCGTTCGAAGCTGCCTTGGGGGTCGTTGTCGAAGTCGGCGAGGGTGCCGTTGAGGAGGGTTTGGAGGTTGTCGATGTAGACGACGGCGCAGGCGTCGTAAAGCGATGCGCGTGAGGGGAAGTGGCGGTAGAGGGTGGCGATGCCTACTCCGGCGTCGGCGGCGATGCCTTCGAGTGTGATTTCGGAGCTGGGGCGGGTTTGGATCTGTTGGAGTGTGGCCGTGATGATTTGGTCGCGTTTTTTGCGGGCGTCTGCACGCATGGCACTCCCCACTCTGGGTTTGACAGTGATTGAATTGGGGAGCACCATATCACGAGTTAAGTGATAGTCCACCCTACGGTTAGGGGACCGAATGTCTGCAATTCTGTCGGTACAGGGCCTTGTGCTGCGCAGTGGTGACGAGCCGGAGTCGTTCGACGCCGGCCGCGGTTTGACCCTGCTCAACACGGCGCGCGAGTCCGATTCGACGCTGCTCAGCCTTGCGCTGGCGGGTCGCTTCCGTCCTGCAGAGGGCACCATTCTGCTTGACGGCGAACCGACCACCCACCACGACCGCTTCCGCGATGTCGCGTTGGCGGGCGTGCCGGAGATCGACTCGATTGATCGTCTGGTGCGCGTGCGGGATGCGGTGCGGGAGCAGATTGCGTGGTCGCAGAGTTTCTTCAAGCGCACCCCGCGCAGCCCGGAGGCGATTAAGGCGCATCCGTACGTGGAGAAGTGGTTGGAGCCGCTGCAGTTGGAGGAGCTGGATCTACTGGCCAAGGTCGGCGACATTACTCCGCTGGAGCGCTTCCGCTTGCGCGTGTTGCTTGCGTTGATTTCGCGTCCGGAGGCGAAGTTGCTCATTGTCGACGACATCGATCAGGTCCGTGACATGAAGTTGCGCAAGTTGCTTCTTAGCGACCTCCGCGGCGTCGCGGTCCACCTTCCCGTGATGGTGAATACGGTCAATGAGGAGGGGCTATGAGCGGCCTGCATATCGGAACCGATTTCCGGAAGTTTTTGAACGGCAAGCTCCCACCGCTTGCCCTTGTTGCCATCATGTTGCTGCCGTTGCTGTTCGGTGGCTTGTTTGTGTGGTCGTATTGGGATCCACTGGGCAATTTGTACAAGTTGCCGGTTGCGTTGGTGAACTCGGATGAGGGTGAGAACGGCGACCAGGTGGTTGACGAGCTGTTGGAGCAGCGTCCGTTGGATTTCCAGTTGGTCAGTGCCGAGGAGGCCAAGAAGGGCATTGCTGACGGCACGTATTACCTGGGTATGGAGATTCCGACGAACTTCTCTGAGGCTGTGACCAGCGTGAAGTCAGAGGATCCACATTCGGCGAAGATCAACATCACGTTGAATGAGACGAACGGTTTCATCCCGACGGTGTTGGGTGATAAAGCCGGTGAGGCGGTCGCGGTTGCGGTGTCGAACTCGGTTGGTGAGAAGGTGGTGGACCAGCTGTTCGTCGGCATTAATACGTTGTCGCAGGGCGTGCAGGACGCCGCGGATGGCGCGGGCAAGCTCGACGACGGTGCGAATAAGGCCAAGGACGGCTCGCAGAAGCTCAACGACGGCGGCACGAAGCTCAACGACGGTATCCAGCAGCTCAATGACAAGGTGCAGCAGATGCCGGGTGCGGTGGGCAAGCTCGACGGCGGTGTGGCCAAGTTGCAGGACGGTGCGGCGCAGCTTAATGACGGCATCACCACCGCATCCGGCGGCGCCTCCAAGCTCTCTAACGGCCTGGATCAGTTGCAGGCGGGTACCCAGCAGTTGGGTGCCGGTGCGACGAAGATCGCAGGTGGCGTGGATAAGCTCACCGGCTTTGCTGGCACGTTGAACCAGGCGCAGGCGGCGTTGGCTGACGTCAATGCGAACCTGGACCGCGTGATCGCGGATCTGGACCGCTCCCCTATCCCGGGCTCGAACGAGTTGGCCGCGCAAGCTCGTGGCGTGAAGGCGCAGTTGAACGCTGGTCCGCTGCAGGCGGTGCCGGGCAACGACCTGGTCGGCCAGTTGATGCAGTTGCAGGCCGGTGCGCACGAGTTGGCCACGCAGTTGTCTGATCCGACCGCGCAGTACCGCGGCGGCGTGGATAGCGCCGTAGCGGGTGCCCGCACTCTTGCGGAGGGTCTGGCCCGCCTGCAGGACGGTTCGGGCACGCTGCTGGCCGGCATTACGACGCTGAAGGACGGTACGTCGAAGTTGGTCGTCGCTGCGAATACGGCGACGGATGCGACCTCGAAGTTGGCGGCCGGCTCGAACCAGTTGGTGGTGGGCCTGAGCGATTTGAACGACGGCCTGGTGAAACTTTCTGACGGCACCGGCGAGCTCTCCATGAAACTTGCGGACGGCGCCAAGGAAGCCCCGAAGTGGGAAGGCGAACGCCTGGACAAGGCGATCCACGCCGCCGCGGATCCGGTGACCCCGCAGCACACGGGCGACAGCGTGACTTACTTTGGCAAGGGCTTAAGCCCGTTCTTCCTGGCCCTGTCGCAATGGTTCGGTGTGCTGATCACCTACATGATCATGAAGCCGTTTAGCCGCCGCGCCATCGACTCGGGCGTGAGCGCGTTCCGCGTGATGCTGTACACGATGATCCCTTCCGTGATCATTGGCTTTGCGCAGTCTGTGGCGCTGTGGGTGGTGCAGGTTGGTGTGCTGAAGGTGGAGCCGCAGCACCCGGTGGCGCTGTTCGGCGTGTTGGTGTTCGTGTCGTGGGTGTTTATCTCGGCGATTATGGCGTTGAACACCACGTTGGGCCCGGCGCCTGGCCGTTTGGCCACGATGGCGTTGATGTCGCTGCAGTTGGTGGCGTCGAACGGCCTGTATCCGCCGGAGGTGCAGCCTGGGTTTATCCAGTGGGTGCACACGTGGGATCCGATGCGCTATTCGGTGGATTTGGTGCGCTACGCCCTGTTCGGTGCGCCGTCGTATGACCCGCGTCTGTGGACTGCGCTTACGGTCCTGTTGTTCGTGGCGGCCCTGTCCATCGCCATTACGTGTTTCGCGCTGCGGAAGCGTCGCACGATGGCGTTCAAGGACCTGCACCCCGAGTTGACGGTGTGAGACGCCCCCTAGCCATCCTGCTGTCCGCCGCGCTTGTGCCGCTCGCGGTGCCACAGGCGCAGGCGTTGCAGTTGCGGTGCCACCCCGTGCATGTGATTCAGGCGGCGGGGTCCGGGTTTTCGCATTCGTGGCATCCGTCCGCGCGCGAGTCGCTTTTCGACGACACCTCCTCCCCCGCCGACGACCTCCAAACCCGCTTCGGCGCCCGGACGGTGTCCACGTTTCAGGTGAAGTACCCGGCCTCGCTGGGCCGCTTCAGCGTGTTCGGTACCTCGGGCAACGTCCCGGAAGGCACCGAGGCGGCCACGTATGGGGAGTCGGTGCGCTACGGCCGGGACGTGGCCACCTTGGAGATGGAGACCGTGGCCCGGCATTGCCCCGGCACCCGGTTCATTTTGATCGGCTACTCCCAGGGCGCCCACCTGGTCGGTGATGCGGCGGCGGAAGTTGCTGTCGGCCGCGTGCGGGGTGTGGGTGCGGATGACATCGCCGCCGTCCTTCTCTTCGCCGACCCCGCCCGCGCGCCGCTGGGGGATCCGGCGCCGCAGCAACCTTCGCGCCTCTACGCCGCTCCACCTGCGGGCGTGCGCGGCCGCAACGGGGAGACGGTCCAGACCGGTGGCACGACGCTCAACCCCGCGTTCGAGGGCCTCGCCGGCACCCGCACCACGCCGTTTACCGGCCTGGAGGGCAAGGTGCTCTCCCTGTGCAACGGCGCGGACATGGCGTGCGCGACCGACCCCACGAGCCCGCTGCGCACACTTGCGGATGTGGCCATGCGCGATGTCACACCCGGCCCTTTCAACGCCATCACCGGCATCCGCGTCGCCCGCTTCCGCGACTTACGCGCGCAGGGGCTGCCGGTGCGCGAGGCGTTTGAGCAGTCGGGCCTCTCACTTATCGACGCCACCCTCATCCCCCAAATCGTCATCGAAGCCACCACCGCCACCACCGCCCTTGGGCAGCACGCGGCGCGCACCAGCACCACTCCCCCAGCCGAACAAGCGGCCATCGCGCTGCTCGCCGCACTGCCGGAGTTAGCCAAGGAGGGCGTGACCTGGCCGTGGTTGTTCCAGGCGCTTGAGCCTCTGCGCGATCAGGCGGCGCAATTGCTTGACGACGACACCACCGCCTGGCTCGATCTCACCCTCGAAGTGTTTCGCACCATCCATGCTGTGGAGCAGTTCAGTTGGCAGCTGCATCGCCTCGGCGTGATCCCCCGCACCCCAACCGGCACCGAGGGCCGCCAGGCCTGGGCGCATAGCACCGTGGCGGCGTTGTGCGGGCAGGTGCTGGATGTGACCGGCCTGCGCGCCGCTTACGAGGATCCCCAGAATGCTGTGCTGGTGTCGTCGGCCCAGCGTGCTGGCGATTTCGGGCCGCGGCACATGTCGTATTACAAGTTGGGCTTCACCGACATCCCCGGTGGGTTCAAGGTGGGTGGCCAGACGGGTTATGACTATGCGTTGGGATGGCTTGACCGGGTGGTTCGTGGGGTCGTCGCAAAGTAAATGCGCAAGAGAAAACCCGCCGGGCTTTCGCCTGGCGGGCTAGCTCACTGCGGGTTTACTTACCCTCAGCGGGCTTGTTCTCTTCGGTGCCCTTGTCCTTGGACTCCGGCATCTTGTCGGAGGAGCCCTTCATCAGGGTCTCGTTGCCGGTCGCCTTGCCCACCATGTAGGAGGAGGTGTACTCACCTGCACCACATGCGCGCATGACGCCGTCGACTGCCAGGAGGCCGAGGGTGATCACACCCAGAGCGCCGGCTGCGAGGCCGATCATCTGCGGGTTCTCGATAGCGAACGCACCCTGGATGCCAGCCGCACGCTGTGCACGGTTCTCGTCGTGGATGCCCAAACCGCGCTGGATCTGGTCGTTCGCCTGACGGATTGCCGCGTTGACCTGGGCGGAGACCTGCTCTAGGCCCGGGATCTGAACCTGCGACAGGATACCCAGCGGGATAGCCAGCAGCAGCGGCGCGGTCATGCCGACGATGCCGGCGATGCACGTGCCGTCGAGCTCAGAGGAGCCCTTGGTGGTCTGGTTTCCGGTCTCACCGGTCACCTTGACATTGAGCTTCAGGGTACGGACGTAGGACTGGTTGCCATTCTTGTCAACCAGGACGTACTTCAGGCTGTCGCCAGGTGCGCCCTGATCGGTCTCGACAACGACCTTGCCGTCCTTTTCCTTGACGCTCTTGACCTTGCCGCCGTTCTCAACCGGAACGAAGCTCTTCACACCATCCGGCAGGGTGATGGTGATCGTGCCGGTGGTCGGGTTGTTCGTGTATTTGATCTCCGGCAGATCTTTGTTCGTACCAGTGGACTTGCCGTTGGAGACCAGCGTTCCAGACTCTGCAGTGTCCACCGGAACAATGTCCAACAGGATCGTGCGCAGAACGGTGCCTTTGCCGTCACGCTCTTCAACGCGGATGACCTGGCCGACGGTGTCCGGCTTCGCAGTGACGCGGAAGTTGCCGTCCACCGTGCTGGTGGTCACGTACTCGCTGCCCGAGGTGATGAAGAACTTACCGCCATTCTTCATCGGCGGGATGTCGGTGTAGCCGGTAACCGGGATCACCGAACGCTGCTGACGGTTGGTAGAGACGCGGCCCTGTACGACGTTCACCGTGTAGCGGTTCAGCACAGAACCGTTGGAGTCGCGCTCTTCAACGACGCCGGACTTGCCTGCGGCGTCAGCCTTTGGCTTGAGGATCCACTCGCCATCGGTGGTCTTCGGCTCCTGGAAGAACTCGCCGCCCTCAACGAGCAGGAAGCTGTTCTTGCCGTTGACAAGGGTCGCACGGAACTCGGAGTTCGTGGAGACGGTGTAGGTGGACTCGCCCGACTTCGGAGCGACCATGTTCAGGTGGTACTCGGCCCAAACGCCACGGGCGTCCTTGACCTGGATCTTGACCAGACCAGTCTTGTCTGGCATACCCGTGATGATGAACTGGTCGTTCTTCTCATCGCGCTCGATCTTGACAAGGTCCTTGCCCTCGGTGATGACAGCCTCGTCGTCCTTCGCGCCCGGAATGCGTGCGGTTGCGTTCCAAGCCATCTCACGCTCGAGCGGCTTGACCTCAGCGTCGCGGCCCGGGGTCACGTTGATGGTGTAGCGCTCGAAGACGAAGCCCTCGTCCGTGAGGTTCTCCAGAACGATCTTGCCGTCGGCGTTGCGGTTGAACTCGATCTTCACCGACTTGGTATCACCGGTCGGCAGCGAGTTCTCGTCAACAACGAGCTTCTTGGCCTCGTCCTTGTTGTCATCGACAACACGAAGGTTCGTGCCTTCCAGCTCGAGCACGTTGTCGGAGGTGACATCGTATTCGAGGTTGCGGACCGGAGCCGGGGTGACGTTGTAGGTGAACTTGGTGATCTTCTCGTACTTGCCGTTGGCGTCGTCCTTGAAGTTGAGCGCGGTCTCGAGAACCTGGACCTGGCCCTTTGCACCCGGCTTGAACACGAGCTTCCAGTCGCCGTCCTCCGCAATCTTCGACTTCTCGAAGTCGATGATGCCGTCGTATTCCTTCTTGTAGTGCTCGAGCATCTTGTCGAAGGAGTCGAACTTCTGGTCAACGTCGAAGGTGAAGCGGTTCGAAACCCGCCCATCGCTGTTTACTTCGTTGTAGCCCAGGGTGAGATCCACAACCGCGCGGTCGACGATGTTGCGGGGTTCATTCTCCTTGAAGTCGAAGCCATCAACATCCTGAGCAGGGTTGACCTGGATGTTCCAGACACCGATCAGGGTTCCGGTCTTCTTGTCGATGATGTGGATGATCGCCTCACCCGTGAAGCCATTGCGCGGCTTAACGGTCCAGATGTCCTGGTCAGCACCTTCTCCACCAAGCTTGCCACGGCCTTCGGTGACCTCGACATCGCCGGAGATGACCTTGATGTCCCACTCGCTGCGACGCTCGATGTTGACCGAGCCGTTGCTCTGAATCTCGTAGTTACGGATGACCGGGCCAGAGTTGACATCCTTCTTGATGTCAATCGTGTACTTGTATTCGACACCGTTCTTGTCGGTGAAGACAACGACGACCTTGCCCTCGCGGTCCTTATCCTTCGGCGTGATGACCCAGGTGTCGTTGTCACCCTCGGTGATGTCCACCAAATCGTTGCCTTCGACGATCTTGAAGGTGCCGCCGCGACGCTCCACGATCGCCGTGGAGGTGCTCAGGATCTCGCGAACAACCTCGAACTTCGAGGTGGTGTTCTCGATGGTGACGATGTTCTCGCGCTCGTTGCCGCTCTCGTCGACCGTGGTGACGACAACCTGGCCGCGCAGGTTGGTGTCGGTGACCTCAACCTTCACGCCCTGCTCGTCCGGATCAACCTTGATGCTGCCTGGCACAACCTTGTGCTCCACGCCGTTTTCATCGATGTAGACGCGCTTCTTAATCTTGTCGCCCGGGTTCAGCGGGATGACCTTGACGCGGTTCTCGCCGTTCGGGTTGAGGGTGTAGAAGAAGTTGTTGACCGTGACGTTGGTCTGGGTCTTCACCGTGATGGTGTCGGACACCTTCACGCGGTAGATGTACTGGTTGCCGCGCTCATCGGTGATGAGGATCTCGACGTCGCCCTCGCCCTCGAAGCCCGGCTTCGGGGTGATGATCAGCTTGCCATCCTCGGTGCGCTCCACGATGACGATGTCGCGGCCCTTGGTGACCTCGAAGGTCCAGGAGCCCTTGATGCCACCCGGCAGCTCGATCTCCTTGGACTTGTCCTTCTTGGTAAAGCCAGCGAAGTAGTAGTATTCGTGGATTTCCTTAACGGACTCGTAAATCTTCTCGGTGTAGTAGTTCTCGGTGACCTCGACTGTACGGGTAGACGTGACCGGCTTCGGAGTCTCGGTCTTCGTGGTGGTGACCGTCGTGCCCGGAACGTCCACAACAGTGGTACGCGTCGGGGTGGCCCAGTGGGTTGCAGTAACCGTGGTAGCCGGCTTGGTCACTACGACCGGGGTATCGCTGATCGTCTCAGTGACAGTGGTCGGCTCGCCCTCAACGGTGGAGGTAACAAACTTCGGAGCCGGGGTCTCGGTAACCGTGTTAGTGACGGTCTCGCCGCCCACGACCTCGGTCGTCGTCCTGACAACCGGATCGGCCTTTTCAGTCTCGGTGACCGTCTTGCGCGGACGGATGGTACGAACCGTCGTGTACGCGGTCGGGAGCTCCTTGCGCTCCGTCACCGTCACCTCAGGGTGGGTGTAGGTGGCGGTTACCGTACGCGGGCTCTCCGTGACCGTCTCGGTGGTCTTGGTCGCCGGCAGCGTCTCAATGGTGGTTACGGTCGTCGGATCCTGCGGGATCGTCGTCGTTTCCTCGATGGTTTCCTTCACCGGTGGCGGCTTCGGGCCCGGCAGGCCCGGCTGCACGATCGTGATAATGCGCTGGAAGGTCCAGTGCTTCTTCGGGTTCAGGTTGAGGTTGTAGTTCTTCGGAACCAGAACGGTGACGTACTCGCCCTCGGTGTAGTTTTCCTCAATCGTCTTGAAGTTCGCGTTCTTCACCAGCACGTAGTTCGGAGTGCCGTCGCCTTGAACGTCCTGACGCTTCCAGATGATGTCGAAGCCGGTCAGGGAGGAGAAGAGGTACTTGTTCAGGCGGTTCTGGTGGAAGTAGCCACGGATCTCGTTCAGCGAGCCGAGATTGTTGGAGAGCAGTGCCTGGAGGATGCGGTTCTTCGTCTGAATCTGGTACACGAGGTTCGAAGACGGGTTCTTCTGGTACTGCTCGTAGTCCTTGATCAAGGACTTGGTGACGTTGATCGCTGCGAGACGTACGTCGTCGTTAATACCCAGGCCATCGCCGAAACGGCCGGAGGCACCGGTGAGCTTACGGACCTCGTAGCCACCGATCTCATTGTTCCAAGGGTTATCGATACCCCAGTCGATGCACCAACCCGACGCAACCTCGTTCGGCAAGACAAACGTGTTGACGTCGAACGGCTGGTTACGGAGGTCTTTGTAACCATCAGAGTAGAACTGGCGCAGTTCCTGCTCGCTGAGCGACTGGTAAGCACCGACGATCTGTGCGCTGGAACCGGTGTAGGTAAGTGCCAACGCGTCAGGCGCAACACTCACTGCGGTACCGGCAATCAGGGTGCTCGAAATGAGCGCAGCCATAGCGCGCTTCTTCAAATGTGCGTTCTTCAACGGCTTCATTCCTTACAACTCGGAGGAGATATTCGAAGCAGCCTTGAGATCACCTGAACACGGATCTCCAAACTGATAACTACATATTTAAGCGCAATATCGGCTTGGAGAATAGTCCGAAACCCCCTACAGAAAGCCAAAACGCCAGATCAACACCAAAAACTTAGAAACCTGACCCTCTGAACTGGACGTTTAGACGGTACTCAGGAAGAAAACTACAAGGTGATTTTCACCACAATCCGAGCAATTGTTCAACAAATCCTAAAAGAACGCCGAAAGCCCGAAGCCAGGACGGCTTCGGGCTTTCAGGGATCAGAACGAATTACTGGTTGGATTCGTCCTTCTTGTCCTTTGCGCCAGCTTCCTCGGACGGCTTTTCAGCCTGGTCCTTGGAGCTCTTGCCGGAGGAACCGTACATCATCCATTCCTGACCGGTGGCCTCACCGATCTTGTAGGACGAGGTCATCTCCCCCTGGCCGCAGGCACGCAGCACACCGTCGATCAGGAACAGACCGAGCGTGATTGCGCCGAGGGAACCAGCGGCGAGGCTCAGCATCTCCGGGTTGGCAACGTTGAACGCGCCCTGGAAGCCAGCTGCGCGGTGAGAACGGTCCTCGTTGTAGATACCCAGACCGCGCTGGATCTGGTCATTCGCCTGACGGATGGCGTCGTTCACCTGAGCGGACAGACCTTCAAGGCCTGGGATGCGAACCTGGGAGAGGATACCCAGCGGGATGGCCAGCAGCAGCGGCGCAGACAGGCCGACGATGGAGGCAATGCACTTGCCGTCGAGCTCAGAGGAGCCCTTCTCGGTCTTGTTGCCCTGGAGGTCAACGCCAAGGTCGATCTCGACGTAGTCTTCCTGCTTGTCGCTGCGGACACCGTTCTCAATCGGAACGACGACGAGCTTGCCGCCAGGAACCTTGCCAGCGTCAACCTCGAGGTGGCCGCCCTTGTCCACAACCTTGTCGTTCGGGACGATGGTGCAGCTGCCGTCGCCGGTGCAGATGTTGATCTCAACGTTGTTCGAGCCACCCTCGAAGTCAACGATGTAGCTGCCGTCCTTGCCCGGGTTGGGCTTGATCGACGGACGCGGCTTCGGAAGCTCGCCCTCGGAGGTGTCCGGGATGACAGCATCGACGACGCGGACGAGGTTGCCTTCCGGATCGCGGATCTCGATCTGTGCCAGACCACGCTTGCCAGGCTTTGCCTCGATGGCGAGCTTGCCCGGCTCTGGCTCGGTGACCGTCACCAGATCTTTGCCGTGAACAACCTTGTAGGTGTGCTTCTCGCCGAAGTCGACGGAGTCCTTGATGTTCTTGTACAGAACTGTGCGGAACTCCTCGAAGTTCAGCTGCTTGCCCTCCGGGAGGACCTCGATGTTGTAGCGGCGGACCACAACATCACCGCGGCGCTCGATGACCTTCACGGTCTTGCCGATGGACTCCGGGCCCTTCGGCACGAGGATCCACTTGCCGTCTTCCTCGACGCGCTCGACCCACTCTTCACCCTCGATGATCTCGATCGGGTTGTCGTTGATGCGGGTGATGGTGAAGCGGCCGTCAACGCTGAGCTTGTAGTCGTCGGACGAAGCGGTGTTGCCGCCGTTCTTGCCCGGAACAACCGTGTAAATGTAGCGCTCAACAACGGTGTTGCCAGACTTGACCTCAACGGTCGCGGTTCCGGTCTTGCCGTCCTTCGGCGTGACCAGCAGGGTGTCGCCCTCGCGCTTGACGTCGATGACATCCTCACCCTTGACCTTGTAGGTGAACTCCGAGGAGTTCATGGTGATCGAGGACTCGGACTTCGGCGTGAGCTCGAATGCCTTCTCACGTGCACTCTGCGGGGTCACGTTGAAGATGTAGCGCTGGTACGCGATACCGCGGGAGTTAAGGACCTCAACGATAACTTCGCCCTTTGCGCCCTCCTTGAACTTCAGGTCCTTGCCGTCGTCGATGCCGCTGGCGAGCAGCTCATCACCCTTGGTGAACTTCCGGTTGCCGGCCGAGATACCGATGGTTGCGCCGGACTTGACGTTCTTGCGCACCTCGTCGATCTTGCTCGGGGTGACGTTGATGGTGTACTCGACGAGCTCATCATCACCGAACTTCTCGACGATGACGATCTTGCCCTTGCCGTCCGTGCCCAACTTCGGCAGGACCTTCCAGTTGCCGTTCTCGTCTTCTTCCTTGTCGAAGAGATCCTCGCCTTCCTTGACCTCGAACTTGTTACCCGGGGTGCCGCGAGTCAGGGTGACGGTGTTGCGGTCCAGAACATCCTGGCTGACCTTGGCGGTCGGGTACTTGGTGTCACTCTTCACCTTGGCGACGATGGTGTAGGTACCAATCAGGACGCGACCGTTATCGGTCTCCTTGTACACGTTGAAGACCAGGGTGCCGTTGGTGACGTTCGTGACCTTCCACGGATCCTGCTCGTCCCACTTCCACTCACCGGACTCGGAGACGATCTCCTTGGTCAGATCGGGGGTGTCAGTGCCGTAATCGATCGTGACGGTGTTGCCCTCGTCCATCAGGCGGGTGACGTTGTCCACGGAAACGTTCGTACCGTGCTCGATCTTCAGGTTGAAGGTGTAGGTCTTACCTTCCTTGTCAACGGCCTTGATCACAACATCGCCGGTTGCGTCCTTATTCGGGGTGACAACCCAGGAGCCGCCGCGCTTCTCGATCTTCTCAATCTTGTCAGCGCCCTCAACGATCTCCGGCTTCTCCTCAACACCCTCGATTTCGAGGATGTAGGAGTTGAGGTTGCCGATGACGCGGGTGTAGGTGGAACCGGTGTCGATCATGAAGATGTAGTTGTTCTCGGCACCGGTCGGCTTGCCGTTGACCTTCTCAAAGACGGTGACCTTGATCTGATCCTGCGTCAGGCCATCAACAACCTTCAGCTTGTACTGGTTGGAGGAACCCTCAACCTTCACCAGCTCGCCTGGGCCGTCAACCTTGTAGTCCCAGCCAGCCGGGACGGTGATGGTCTGGTCGACGTTGGAGACACCCACGTTGAAGAAGTGGTTGTTCACGGTGACGTCGTTGACGGTGACCTTTTCGGTCTTCTCGTTGACGATGTTGACCGTGTACTCGTGGCGGTTGCCCTCGCCGTCAGTAATGACGAAACGAACGGTGCCCTTGCCTTCACGCTTCGGAACGATCTCAATGACGTCCTTGCCGTTGCGCTCGACCTTGCGGATTTCAACGAGGCCGTTGGAGTCGTCGATAATCTCGAGCTTCCAGTCACCGAGCTTGTCAACGTCGATGATCTGCGTCTTGTCGGTGCCCTCGAAAGCGAAGGCGTAGGTGAAGTGGCGGGTGTAGCGCTCAACAGTGGAGGTGCGCTCAACCGTCTTGTAGTTCTTGTTCACCACGGTGGTCTCAACAACCTTGGTGGACGGCGCAGCGGTCACCGTCTGCGTCTCGGTGCGCGGGGCACCGCTCCGCTTCACGGTCTCGACGACGGTAGTGGCCGGCTTGGTGACGGTCACCGTCTCGGTTGCACCCTCGACGGTGTCAGTTGCGCGGGCCGTGGTGGTCTCGGTGACAGTCACCGGCTCAACCTGCTCAACGGTGACGGTCTTCTGCGGAGCGGTCACCGTCTCGGTTTCGACCTTGGTCGGCAGGGTGGTCTTCGCGGTTGCGGTGACAACATCCGGACGACGGGTGGAGGTAACCGTGACCTCCTCCGGCGTCTCAGTCACGGTCTCCTCGACGATCGGCTGGATGTACTGCGTCTCCGTTGTAGTACCGGCCACCGTCGTGGTCGCATTACCCGGACGAACAGTCGTGGTCTCGGTGACGGTCGGCTGCACCGTCTTGGTCACGGTCTTCGTCTCCTGCGGAGAAACGGTCTTGGTAACCGTCTCGCGGATCACGTCCGGCTTGTAGTTGTCCAGACCCGGCTGCGCGACGATGAGGATGCGCTGCTTCGTCGGGTCGCGGAGAACATCCTGGTAAATGTTGTAGTTCAGCGGAACGAGGACGGTGACGTACTCGCCCTCGTTCACCTTCAGCGAGTTGAACTTCTTGGTGTTCTTCGCCAGGTAGAAATCCGACTGACCCACCGTCGCGGTGGCGGTACGGCGGATGCTGAAGCCGGTCCAGCTCTCAAACTCTGCGGCGGTCAGCTTCGGCGGGTTGTTGGACCAGCCGAAACCGTACGCAGCCCAACGCGGCTTAATGTCGCCAGTAATGTAGCCACGGATCTGGTCGAGGACTTCCTGGTTGTTGGACACCAGTGCCTGCATGGCCAGGGCCTTCTTACGGACCTCTTCGTGGCGGCCAGCGTAGTAGTCATCCAGCATCAACTTGGTCAGGCTGATCGAAGCCTTCTCAATGTCCGGGTGGATATCAAAGCTGCCGCCCGAAACAAGGTTGAAGCCGTAAAGACCGGAAACACCGTCGAGCTTGCGGACCTCGTACTGGGTATCCAGGCTCGGACCCGGCAGCGCAGCGTCGATGCACCAGCCCGGACCGTACTGGGTCTGGAGCATGTCCATACGGCCCTTGAGCTTGGCACCCTTGTTGTACTGCAGTGCAGCCTTGTTAGCGTCGCTCGGCAGCGCGGAATATTCGCTAGTTACTCGCTCGTCAGCGTCAGCGGTCGGAGCTACGACCGTTACGCCACCAAAAGCCACCGTGGCGGAAACCAGGGTGGCCAGGACGCGCTTCTTCAGATGTGCGTTCTTCAACGGCTTCATTCCTTACAAGTCGGAGGAGATATTCGAAGCAGCCTTGAGATCACCTGAACACGGATCTCCAAACTGATAACTACATATTTAAGCGCAATATCGGCTTGGAGAATAGTCCGAAACCCCCTACAGAAAGCCAAAACGCCAGATCAACACCAAAAACTTAGAAACCTGACCCTCTGAACTGGACGTTTAGACAGTACTCAGGAAGAAAACTACAAGGTGATTTTCACCACAATCAGAGCAATTGTTCAACAAAGCCCATTTCAGGCGCTGAGAGGGCCTGGGCTTTTGTCGCCGCGCAGGCGCTTCAGCACATTTTCAGCGGAAATCAAGCACATCGGCACGCCCACCCCAGGAACGGTCGTGGCTCCGGCGTAGTACAGCGCTCCCAGCTTCTTCGAAGCATTCGCGCCGCGCAAAAACGCCGACTGCTTCAGCGTGTGCGCCGGCCCGATCGCCCCGCCCGACCACGCGTGGTAGCGGTCGCGGAAGTCTGCAGGACCGAGCGTCTGCTTAACGACGACCCTCTCGCCCAGGCCCTCAACCCCACACCACTGCTCGATCTGTGCAATGGCAGCGTTGGCAATCAGGTCCACCTGCGGGGAGGCCCCATCGCGGTACATGTTGCCGTGGCCGATCGTCTCCTCGGCGGCTACCGGCACAAGCACGAACAGGTTCTCGTCGCCTTCGGGCGCCACGCCGGGGTCGGTCGCGCTCGGCTTGGACACGTAGATCGACTGCGACGCCCCCAACGGCCGCGCCGCCGGTTTGCCCTCGAAGACGGTGGCAAAGTCATCGTCCCAGTCCTCGCTGAACAACAGGTTATGGTGGGCCAACTCGGGGATCTCACCCTTCACGCCCAGCATGACCAGCACGGTGCCCAGGCCCGGGTCCCGGCGGGAGAACCACGACTCGTCATACGTGCGCAGCTTCGGCGGCAGCAGCCGGGTTTCGGTGTGGTGCAGGTCGGCACACGAGATGGTGAGGTCGGCGGGGATGAGGGTGTCGTCGATAAGCGAAATTCCCGTGGCCCGCCCACCGCTGTACGTGATGGAAGCGACGTCCGCGTTGAAGCGGAACTTCACGCCCTGCTCGAGCGCCAGCTCGTAGAGCGCATCCATCACCGCCGCGAACCCACCCTGCGGATACAGCACGCCCTGGGTGAGGTCCGTGTGGCTCATCAGGTGGTACATCGACGGCGTGCGCGCGGGATGCGACGACAAAAACACCGCAGGGTACGTCAGCATCTGGCGCAGGCGCGTGTCCTTGAACTGGCCTGCGACGAAGCGATCCAGCGGCTCCACCAGGTAACGCAGCAACTTGCCGTACTGGCCGCGGATCTTGGCAAAGGGCTTCAGCGTGGAAAAGGTGGTGTAGAGGAAGTAGCGCAGCGCCAAGTCATAGGTTTCGGCGGCGCGGTCGAGGTAACTGGCCAGTTGGTCGCCGGCGCCGGGCTCAATGTTGTTGAAAAGCCGGATCGCGTTGTCGCGGCCCGACTCCACATCGATCGGGTCGTGGTTCTCGGGGAAGAGCCGGTATGCGGGCGTGAGCGGCTTGAGATCCAGCACGTCCTCGGTGCGCTTACCAAAGAGTGCGAAGAAGTGGTCGAAGGCATCCGGCATGAGGTACCAGCTCGGGCCGGTGTCAAAGCGGAAACCCTGGACGGTTTCGTTGCCGGCGCGGCCGCCATGCGAGCCGAGGCGCTCGACCACCGTGACCTCGTAACCCTCCCGCGCCAGCAGCGCCGAGGTAGCCAAACCCGCCGCCCCCGCGCCGATCACCACCGCAGTTGTCATAGCCCTGTCCTCGCAATCGCCTTCGCCGTCAGCGCAACCTTGCGGCGCTGCGGCACGCTGATGCGCTGCTGCGTCAACTGCGCGGCCGGGGTGCGCTCCGCGATCTCCGTGAGTTCACGAAACAGCGCCTCCGCGGCCGCCACTCCCCCACGCACCCCGCGGGGCAGCAACGGGATCGCCTCCAAGGCCTGATCAAGTTCGGTGTGGATGGTGGTGGTGATGGCGTGCTTGGTGTCGTCGTCAAGCATGCGCCCAAAGTACGCCCGCCCGAGACTGCCCTGATCCTCCCCGAAATCGCGCAGGAAGTTGATGCGCTGGAACGCCGCACCAAGCGCGCGGGCGCCACGCTGAAGTTTCTCGGGATGGGGTGCCTGGCGCTCTGGGAAGAAAATGTCCAAACACATCAAGCCAATCACCTCGGCCGACCCATATATATAGGTCTCCAACTCCGCCGGGGAAAAAGCGTGCGGGTTGAGGTCCGCGCGCATCGACGCGAAAAACGCCTCGAGGTGCTCCGCGTTGAGGCGACAACGCCGATACGTATTCGCCCACGCGTGCAGCACCGGATCCGTGTGAAAGCGCTGGTTAGCGGCCTGGAGGACCTGCTCCTCGTAGGCGTTAAGCAGGGTCTCGGGGTCTGCGTAGGCCTGATGCGCGGCACCGTCGACGATCTCGTCCGCGATACGCACCACCGCGTAGAAATTACGAATATCGCGGCGCACCCCCGGCGCCAACACCTTCGTAGCCAACGAAAAACTCGTCGAATACTGCGCAATCACCTGAGCAGCCGCACGATCCGCCATCGTGTCGTAACGGGAAAGGTAAGAGTTCACGCAGGCGCTTTCTATTTGCAGACTTTTCCGGGAGCTTACCGCGCAGCAACCGCTGCCTGGGCCCCTGGTGACCACCAACGCCAAAGGCCAGGTCCCCGGGAGGACCTGGCCTTTGTGTTCCTGTGGAGCATAGGAGAATCGAACTCCTGACATCCTGCTTGCAAAGCAGGTGCTCTACCAACTGAGCTAATGCCCCTTTTGTTCCTGTGGGCCTAGCAAGAATCGAACTTGCGACCTCATCGTTATCAGCGATGCGCTCTAACCGACTGAGCTATAGGCCCTGGGAACGAATAGGAATATTACAGAGCACTGCTATAACCGCCAAATCGCCAGGTTGTTGCGGGTTTTTATGCTTATCGTCTAGCTCGTTGTGCATTGCTACTAGACGACCCGCCTGCACCCTCCACATATCCCCAGGTGATGTTGGCGATGGTTTTCAGTATCAGCGTGATCGTCTGGTTCGCCGGAACGGGAGCTAGACGATCAGGGCACAACAACCGCACTCCAACGACACCTCAACGACACCCTCGCGGAACGGGGGTAATTTGCGGGGGTAGGAGGCCTGCACAAATTGGTGAACAATCCGCCCAACCTGGCCTTTTCGCCACTCAGCAGCGCCCCAAGACGGCGCCAAAACCTGTTTTTATACGAGCGTGACAGGCAAAACTCCTGGTGAGGGCCAGATCCCAAGTTGTATACCCATCCATATACCAATCAATGCATAGTATGCTGCTCCTCCGGATTGTTGAACGAACCGAACCGGAGCGCAAAAGATCGTTCAACAACCCAACGCGACAGCCCTAAAATTAGCTCGGATTGATGAACAATCCGCACGATAAACGGGGTGAAAACGTTGAACAATCCAAAATAAACGTTGAACAATCCGGCCTCGAAAGGGCCGAAAATTCGGCGGGTTTACCAGCGCATACTTGGTGCATAAACTCGAGGGCAGCAAAGGAAATGCGGTGTTTACCGCAAACACCGCACATAAGTAAGGAGCAGGAAAATGCGCGCAGCACTTCGTACCGGTCTCGCAGCAGCCCTCGCCGCCACCGTCGCCTTCGGTGGAGTTGTTCCGGCTAAGGCTGCAGAGCCTGCTGACGTTGTCGTCGATAATCAAGCGATCTCCGCGGAGCTCATCGACTCCGACGGCGACGGCATCCCCGACCTCTGGGAGCGCAACGGCGTTGTCCTCGAGGACGGCACCGTGCTTAACCTGCCTGCTTACGGTGCGGACCCGAGCCGCCCGGACCTGTTCCTCCAGCTCAACTGGATGGAGTCCGAGTACAAGACCCTCGGCTGCGACGTCGAGCCTTCCGAGGCTTGCGCCAACGCCAACACCAAGGAATACGGCGTGAAGGCCGAGTCCCTGCAGGAAATGGTTGATCTTTTCGACGACCACGGCATCAACCTCCACGTCGACGCCGGCGAAACCTTCAACAACATCCCCGGCTACGAGGCTCGCGGCGGTGAGACCCTGAAGTACGTCAAGAACTACTTCGAGAACGAAAGCCAGGGTTCGAAGCTGCTGAACAACATCGACGAGATGCTCGGTGAGCGCCAGAACATCTTCCGCATCGGTGTTATCGGCGACCAGATCGACGCCTACAACCTGTCGTCCGGCGCCTCGCTGGTCAACGACACCTCGTTCTTCGTGGCTAACCACCGCTTCATGAACTCGGAAGAGATGCTGCGCAACACCATCCTGCACGAGCTAGGCCACACCCTCGGCCTGCGCCACCAGGGTGCGCACGCGGTGGTCAAGGACATCCAGGGCATGCGTCTGGATACCTCGGCCTACAAGTCGGTGATGAACTACGACTACCAGTTCGACTACTTCAACTACTCGGAGAAGCCATACCTGCTCGACACCCCGTTCGGTGTGCGCGAGGTTCCGGCGGACTGGGAAGCACTGGCCATCAACGCTTGGCGCATCGGTGCCCGCGGTGTTGCCTCGGCTCCGTCGCAGGAAGGAGCGGTCAACGACCCGGCTCCGAAGGAGCAGCCTGAGGAGGAGAAGCCGGCAGAGCAGCCAGCACCTGAGGCCGAGAAGCCCGCCGAGAAGCCAGCCGAGCACGAGCAGCAGGCTGAGCAGAAGGACAAGCCGGCTCCGGTTGTTGAGAAGGACGTCAACGTCGCGGCGATCGTCGCCCCGATCGTGGCAATCCTGGCCTTGATCGGCATCGGCTTCGCGGTGATGAACATGATGCCGGGCCTGGGGTTCTAACCCAGCGCAGGCCAGCACAAGTTAGTGAAGCGTCCTGGATTTAGTTCCTACCTTTGCTAAGGAAGGATTGGTCACTACATCCAGAACGTATTCCGTCGAATTCAAGGAAAAGGCGGTCGATCAAATCGTTGAGATAGTCCGTGTTGAATCTTGCTCGTTGCAACACTCTCATGAAGAAGTTGGGGTACTGCTTGGCGTAGCCCCTCACACGTTGCGCTCGTGGTTCCGCGAATTGATTGTGCTTCGCGGCCAGATGATCTCTTATAGAGAACTCTCGTCCATTAGAAACCCCTGACCCCAAGGCCTCCCACGAGTACCTTTGAAGTCTTGAGTCGGACCCTTGCGGGGCCAGTGACTGCCCCAGAGTTACCCGCCCATCTCGATTGCCGCTCAATCAGCTCCAGTCTGTTTTTATCGAATACACAGTCTAAACTCATACATTAACGTTATATGTTAAATCAATAAGAATAGCGCAGCATCAGTTGCGGGGCTGGACAGCATTTAGAAGATTTTATACCGGATGACTTTTCATCCCACGGTTTGTTCACCTCCGTCCGAGAAAGGGAATTATGCCGCAAACACAGAAGAAACTACTTTCCGGCTTTACTGCGGCGGTGATTGCATTGACAGCCACCACCGCGATCGGAACTGCTAACGCGGATACGCCCGCAGCCGATGAGTCTGTACAAAGCGCCATCGAAAAAACGAAGATTGAGCAAAATGCTGATCTTTCCTCGACTGAGGAAGTCACCTTCGAGCCATCTATTTCCAATTACTCTGCAGATGGACTCACCGCAGCTCCTGGAGCAAGTGGAGCATACGTAGGTATCAACGTAAACGGTAGTGGACTTCATGTAGATACTGTCTACGTGAATTACTTTTCTGGGGCTGAGCTTGAAAACTCCACAGTAGAAGACATGGAGCTTGCCTGGTACGAAGGCGGCCAGCGACGCACAGAAACTACCGGCCCTGATAGTGGATGGGTGCGTGCTACTCGTAAGTGGGATTTTAACCGCAGCATTGACGCTGGCCCTATGTGTGGACGCGTCAAGGTTGAAGGAAAGTGGAGTAACTACGCCTGCGTAGAAATCAAACCTTAGGAAACCGCAAAAAGGGCGAGGAGCTAATGACGTCCTCGCCCTTTTTGCAATCTTTTCTACATCCTGCCCTTTTGCTTATCGACATCAGTGCGCAAATCCGTTTTATCCACCGATCGGTACCCGTTGGCGAAACCCCGCAGAATTTTGACTACCCACCAAATCACGGTAACTACGATGAAAACAAGGATCGCATAGACGAGAAACTCCTGCATCGAGAAATTAATTGTCGGCCTCCTATCAGATACAGCAATTACAAAAACTCACCGCAATAGTAAGGCGGACGGTTATCTGACGCACGGTTGTGAAATTATTCGTATCCAATCCGTTATGTAGCAATCTGTACAAAACCGGGGACAGTTCACAAGCCAGCACAGAAAAGACTTAACGCGCCCCGGGAGGTACGACCCGGGGCGCGTTTTGGTGTCGTCGATAAGCGCTATTTTGCCCTGTTAGACATGGTGTAGCGCACACCACCGACGAGGTCCGCGACGGCGTTGTACATGATCGCGGTCAGCGGCGCCATGATGGACATGAACACCACACCGGCCAGGCCGAACAGGGCCGCGGCCATCATGGCGAGTTTCATGTCCACCACTTGGTCGCCGCCCACGCCGCCGATGAGCGAGTTGATGGACTCGACCACCCCGGCGCGGTCCAGCGCGAGGTACACCAGCACTGCGGCGAGCATCCAGGCGATGAACCCGAACAAGGCAAGCAGCGTCGCAACCTTAAAGACGGATCCGGCGCTGACATTCCGGATTGTCACTTTGCGCGCGGCCATGGGCTACTCCTTCGCATCGTCGAGGGTCTTCTGGCCGGTTGCCACAGCGGTGGCTTCCTCTTCGCCCTCGTCTTCGACGTTGCGGTCAATGGCGAGCAGTTCCACGCCGTCGTTGAGGTCCACCAGGCGCACGCCCATGGTCGCGCGTGACGACGGACGGATCTGGTTGACCTCAGTACGAATCACGCCACCCGCGGAGGTGATGGCGAAGATCTGGTCCTCCTCGGTCACGGCCAGGGCGCCGATGAGCTTGCCTCGCTTCGGGGTGTATTTGAAGGTCATCACACCCATGCCGCCGCGGCCCTGGGTGTTGTACTCCTCGATGGCGGTGCGCTTGCCGTAGCCGCCGGAGGTGGCCACGAGCAGGAACTGGCCGTCTTGGACGACGGTCATGGCGAGCAGTTGGTCGTCGCCACGGAAGCGCATGCCCTTCACGCCGGCGGTTGCGCGGCCCATCGGGCGCAGCTGCTCGTCGGCGGCGGAGAAGCGGATCGCCTGGCCCTGTTCGGAGACGAGCAGGATGTCGTCGTCCTCACCAACGAGGGACGCGCCGATGAGGGCGTCGCCTTCGTTGAGGTTCAGGGCGATCAGGCCGGAGGAACGTGCGGATTCGTAGTCGGTCAGGCGCGACTTCTTCACACGACCATCGCGGGTGGCCAGGACCAGGTACGGGGCGTCCTCGTAGGACTGGATCTGGATGACCTGGGCGATCTTCTCTTCCGGCTGGAACTCCAGCAGGTTAGCCACGTGCTGGCCGCGGGCCGTGCGGCCTGCTTCCGGCAGCTCGTAGGCCTTGAGCCGGTAGACGCGGCCGAAGTTGGTGAAGAACAGGATCCAGTCGTGGGTGGAGCAGATGAAGAAGTTCTTCACCACGTCGTCCTGCTTCAGCTCAGCGCCACGCACGCCCTTGCCGCCGCGCTTCTGGGACTTGTAGGCGTCCACCTTGGTGCGCTTGGCGTAGCCCGTGGAGGTGATCGTGACCACGACGTTCTCGCGGGCGATGAGGTCCTCTTCGGTCACGTCGCCGGTTGCGGCAACGATCTGGGTGCGGCGCTCGTCGCCATACTTGTCGACGATCTCACCCAGCTCCTCGCCAACAATCTGACGCTGACGCTCCGGCTTGGCCAGGATGTCCTTGTAGTCGGCGATTTGTTCCTCGATGGCGGCAAGGTCGTCGACAATCTTCTGGCGCTCCAGCGCTGCCAGGCGGCGCAGCTGCATGGCCAGGATTTCGTTGGCCTGGATCTCGTCGACATCGAGAAGCTTCATTAGGCCCTGGCGGGCGTCGTCGACAGTCGGCGAGTTGCGGATCAGGGCAATGACCTCATCCAACGCATCCAGCGCCTTGACCAGACCACGCAGGATGTGGGCGCGCTTCTCGGCCTCGTCCAGACGGTACTGGGTACGGCGGACGATGACTTCGATCTGGTGCTTGACGTAGTAACGCAGCATCTGATCCAGGCGCAGGGTGCGCGGCACACCGTCGACGATGGACAGCATGTTGGCGGAGAAGTTCGTCTCCAGCTGGGAGTGCTTGTACAGGTTGTTTAGCACCACGCGCGGCACAGCGTCGCGCTTGAGGGTGACCACGATGCGCATGCCCACACGGTCGGAGGACTCGTCCTCGATCTTGGAGATGCCCACCATCTTGCCGTTGGTGACCTGCTCGGCGATGTTGTGGATGAAGTTATCCGGGTTGACCTGGTACGGCAGCTCGGTGATCGTGATGACCTGGCGGTTGCCAATCTCCTCGATCTCCGTCACGCCGCGCATGCGGATGGAGCCGCGGCCGGTGGTGTAGGCGTCCTTAATACCCTGATCACCCACGATGAGGCCGGCGGTTGGGAAGTCCGGGCCCTTCACGCGCTCCATGACGGCGTCGAGCGTGGTCTGCTCGTCCGCGTCGTGGTTGTCCAGGATCCACTGGATCGCGGCCGCCAGCTCATTCAGGTTGTGCGGCGGGATGTTGGTGGCCATACCCACGGCGATGCCGTTGGAGCCGTTCATCAGAAGGTTCGGCACACGGGACGGCAGCACGGCTGGCTCTTGGGTCTTGCCGTCGTAGTTCGGGTTGAAGTCAACGGCGTTTTCGCGGATGTCGCGCACCATCTCCATGGCCAGCGGAGTCATCTTGCACTCCGTGTAACGCATAGCAGCTGGGCCGTCGTTGCCCGGCGAGCCGAAGTTACCCTGGCCATCCACCAGCGGGTAGCGCATCGCCCACGGCTGCGCCATACGCACGAGGGTGTCGTAGATAGCGCTGTCACCGTGCGGGTGAAAGTTACCCATGGTGTCTGCCACCGGCTTTGCACTCTTCACGTAGGAGCGCTCGGGGCGGTAGCCGTTGTCATACATTGCGTAGATGATGCGGCGGTGGACCGGCTTCATGCCGTCGCGCACATCTGGGAGTGCACGACCGACGATCACGCTCATGGCGTAATCGATGTAGCTGGTCTGCATCTCCTCGTTGATGTCGATTGGTTGAATGCGGTCCAAGCCGCCAGTGGTGTCATCAGCCATGTGTTTGAGCTTACCGGGCTTCTGCCGCTTCTCACGTTGCGACGAAGGAGCAACGTGGTATCAAAGTGGTATGGCTATGACGCTCCGGTTGACCGCAGACGAAGACAAAGCGCTCGTTTTACTCGCATCCGCATGGGGGTGCTCCAAGCAGGAAGCCGCGCGTCGTGCGGTGGTCTCCTCCGCAACGCGTTTGCTTGACGACGCCACCGTCACCGACCTCGCACGCTCCCTCATCCCCGGCTACACCGCCATGGAATCACGCATCCGGCAGGCACGCTCGTGATGGGCTTGAGTGCAGAGCAGTTGCTGGCCATCGCCGACGAGTACTGCGACTTCCACGGATGCCACATCACGTCCTTCGGGTTCCTGGCAGCATGTGCTGCCGTGCCAGGCTCCCGGTTCCACGGCGTGCCGGTCTTCGACTCGGTGGACGCCGCAGCCGAGGCCTTGTCCTCTTCTATTACTGCGCTCGCACCGCTGTCGTCTGGCAACGAAGAATTCGCCGTGGTCGCCGCAGAGGTGTATCGGCGCTGGGCGGGATAAACGGGATAAATCCAAAAACTCGCATTACAGGTGTCTAGGGGTATAGTCGAAAAGTTCTTATAACTTATTGGAGGCAGCCATGAAGTTCAGTCGCACCGCAATTGCGGTCGCCACCACCGCCGCGTTGTTGGGCGGCGGTGTTGCCCCTGTCCCTTATACACATCTCCGAGCCCACGAGACCTCTCTACATCTCGTA
>OJLY01000201.1_pt1 | contig 45112 bp, 42 predicted proteins | sample 1597031 | NCBI WGS metagenome assembly OJLY01 (sample SAMEA3904673, study PRJEB24821) | metagenome | biome: Builtin; feature: hospital; material: surface | place: USA | collected 2013-06-03
AATGCAGGATTTCTAAATTTATATCTTTTGTATCAACGCTATAGCTTCCACATGTCTTGAATTTGGAAATTGGTCGAAGATTTCATAATCTTTTATCTCATAGCCCTTATCTAAAAATACCTTTAGGTTATCCATTTGACTTTTTGGATTGCAAGAAATGTATACAAATTTCTTGCAGTCGATATCTAGGATTTTATCTAGAGATGCTGGACTAATGCCGGCCCTTGGTGGGTCAAGGATTACAACATCGTATTTATCTCCTACTTTTTCAATCTCTTCTAGGACATCTCCGCAAAGGAAATTTACATTATTGAGTTCATTTAATTTTGCATTTTCCCTTGCCTTGTCAACTGCTTCTTCGACTATTTCTATACCTGTTGCTGTATTTGCTACAGTTGCCATTAACTGGGTAATGGTTCCAGTTCCTGAGTATAAGTCTAAGACATTCATAGATGAGTCAATTTCCGCAAGGTCGAAAGCTTTTTGGTAAAGTTTTTCCGCTGTAAAGACATTTGGTTGAAAAAATGAAAATGGTGATATCTTAAAGGATAGGCCTAGCATTTCTTCTGTAATATATTCCTTACCATAGATTAGCTTAATCTTTTCAGGAATTACCGCATCTGCTAGAGAATCATTTAAGACATGATAGATTGAAAATATCCTCCCATCCAAATCTAGATCAAGGAGCATATGCATAAAAAGCCTTAACCTCATATCATCAAAGCTGTCATCTGAGCTTGTGACAAGTAGTATCATGATTTGGCCTGTGTGGTGGGCCTTTCTTACAACAAGATGTCTTAAAAGACCTTCTTTAGTAGTTTTGTGGTAAAAGTCAGTGTTTTTCTCCCTAAAATATTTTTGAACTCCAGCCCTAATTTTATTAAAATCATCATCTACTATGTTGCAATCATAGCAATCCACGATTTCATAAAACCTCCTTTGCCTGTGAAGACCGAGTATAAGCGGACCACCCTTTACAGCATCTCCAAAGGTGTATTCCATCTTATTCCTGTAGCCCTTTGTCACTGCAGACCTATTTATTTTTATATTTCCGTCATAGGAGATTCCGCTGTCTTTAAAGAGGGTCTTGATCATGTCATGCTTTAGCATTAGCTCTGTTTCATAAGGAATTTTTTGGTAGGCACATCCCCCGCACACTCCTGCATGTGGACAATACTCCCTTGCATTTTCTAGCTTTGATTCTTCTATAAGATTTATGTACTTGGCCCTTATTCTTTCCTTGTTTTTCTTTCCGGTCTTTACATTTATAGTTTGACCTAAGATTCCTCCCTTAAACTCAACCCTTCTCCCATTTTCATCATATCCTATGGAAAGATTTGGGTATTTCATTTCGCTTATTTTTATTTCTTTAGTTGGTCTTTTTTTCATTATCACTCCAAAAATTATTTATTGCTCTTTGTAAGCTTTGGCTATCATTGACCAAGGCTTGGTTTCTCCAGTGTTTTGGAAAAAGTCTCATATATTTTTGCCAGAAATACCTATCATCAACTAGATAAATTATTCCCTTATCTTCTTCACTCCTAATAACCCTGCCTGCGGCTTGAAATACTTTATTTAAGCCTGGATAGGTGTAGGAATAATCAAAACCATCGTATTGACTTTTGTCAAAATGATATTTGATTAGATTTCTCTCGTTTGATAAGCCTGGCATGCCTACAGATATTATCATAGACCCTATAAGCCTATCCCCTCTTAAGTCAACTCCTTCAGAAAAAATTCCACCTAGGACTAAAAATCCTACACTAGCAGAATCTTCTGTAAATTCCTCAAGAAATTCGATACGCCTAGCTTCATCCATAATTCTTTCTTGAACTATTATACTATCATCAAAGCTCTCCCTATAATATTCTGCAACATCTTCCATATAAGAATAGGATGGGAAGAAAATAAAATAATTGCCTTTTTTTGATTTTACAAATTCATTTATAGTCTCAGCAAGGATTGCCAAGTTATTGTTCCTATCCCTATACCTAGTTGATATAGGACTTTTAAGAATCATTAGGTGATTAGGATTAAAGGGCATATCTAATCTTAACTTTAAGGCTTCCTCACCTGCTAACATCTTTATAAAGTAAGGCATCGGTGATAGAGTGGCTGAGAAAAATATAGAGCTTCTTGCTAGCTTATATTTATTTTTTAGAACTTCTCTTGGGTCAACACACTTTATCTCAAAAGATCTCTCCATTGATTCTGGATCATAAGAAATTATATTATAAAATCCATCTGTAAAATAATCTGACACCTTAAGATACTTATTTATATCAAAATATAAGTCTAAGACCTGATCATAAGATTCGTGGTCCTTTTCTTCTACCAAAAATTTCTCCATGGTTTTTGATAAGGAAATCAAATCCTTATCTAAGATGTCTATATAATCACTTGTAAAATAATAGGTCTTGCTTTTTGCTATTTGGCCAAGCTTATAAAAATCTTCTGTAATATTAGAAAGTTTAGAAACTAGCTTTTTTTCCTTTTTGTTATCCAAATTTTTAACTAGGGATGTAAAGTCTGACTCTAAAAACGTAAAAGAATACATATCCCTTGACCTTTCTAAGAGATTATGGGCTTCATCAATTAAAAATACATAAGAATCTATAACTTCATCAAAAAATCTTCTTAAAAATACATTTGGGTCAAAAACATAATTATAATCGCAAATAATAACATCTGCATATAAACTTATATCAAGCTCAAATTCCAACGGGCAAACAGAATATTTTTTTGAATATTCAATAATAGTGTCATAATCCATTATCTCTTCTTCAGAAAGGATGTCCTTTAAGGCTTCATTTACCCTATCGAAATGGCCAAGGGCATATGGACAATCAATAGGATTGCAGGAAACTTCATCATTTATACAGACCTTCTCCTTGCTTGTAAGCTGAAGAGCTTTTATAAACATTCCCTTAGACTTCAATAAGTTTAAACTCTTTAAGGCTTCCTTAGCTATGGTATTTTTACTGGTAAGGTAAAAAATTTTATCTGCCAGATTATTTGGCATAGCTTTTAAAGAAGGATATAGAGTTGAAATTGTTTTACCAATTCCAGTTGGTGCATCTACAAAGAGATTTTTCTTATCTAGAATTGCGGTATAAACTCCAACCGCCATCTTTCTTTGACCTTTCCTGTAAGAGCCAAATGGAAATTCTAAATCTTTTAGGCTTTCATCTCTAGTCTCTCTATTTTTAGCCAATATTTTAGAAAATACAAGATAATCATCTAATAGGGCAAAATAAAAATCTTTTAGGTCATCAAAGGAGAATTCTTTTTCAAAGGTTTTTGACTTATAATCTTCTGTGGAAACATAAGTTAGGGTGATAAGCATCTTATCTAAATTATTATCAAGTGAATAAAAATATGCATAGCACTTGGCTTGGGCCCAATGGAGTTTATTCTTATCTGTCATCTCTCCAAGGTCCCTAGATGTTGATTTAATTTCATCAATTAAAAATAAGTCGTCCTTTTTTCCAACACCATCAGCCCTACCTTCAACTACAAATTCTACATCCTTGTAACTAGTGGTATTTGTGAGTTTGTATTCTTTTTTATAATTTTTACCATATTGGGCTTGGATTTTTTGGTGGGCTCTTATGCCTTCTATCATCCTAGTATTATCACGGAATCTATTGTCTATATCGCCAGATCTCATGACAAATTCAATAAGGTTTCTAACAGATGTTTTAATTTTCATAGTCTCTCCTAAGTATATTATAACATATTGGGTATAGGTATGGTAAGGAGGCCTATATGAACGAAACCATAAAAAACCTATTAAATCACAGGACAATTAGAGAATTTACTGATGAAAAAATTGATCAAGATACAATAAAAACCTTGCTAGATGTAGTAAATATGTCTGCATCAAGCAATGATATGCAAAATATGTCTGTAATCAGGGTTACAGATCAAAAAATAAAAGATGAGCTTGCCGATAATGGCAACCAAGCCTATATGGCAAGGGCTACTGAGCTATGGATTTTCATAGTTGACCTAAAGAGAAATTATGAAATTGCCAAGGAAATGGGGCTTGAAAATGATAATATCATAAGCTTTGATAAATTTATCCAAGGCTTTACTGATGGAGTAATAGCTGCCCAAAACCTGACAGTTGCAGTCGAATCTTTAGGGCTAGGTGCAAATTATTTTGGAAATATCCACAATGACACAGCCAGAGTTATAGAGCTTTTGAAGATGCCAAAATTAACCTATCCGGTAGTGGGTGTTGGCTTTGGAATTCCAAACCAAAATCCTCAAATCAAACCAAGAATGGACATAAAGTTAAAAACTTTTGAAAATTCTTATAAGACCTATAACTCATATCTAGATATAATTTCAGACTATGATAAAGAAATGACTACCTATTACGACCTTAGGGAAAATGGCAGAAAGAGCGCATCATTTTCTTCACAAATTCCTAAAAAACAAGGTACTATTATAAAAAATAGAAATAAGATATTTGAAACCCTCAAAAACCAAGGCTTTGTCCTAGACCCAAAAGAATAATTGCAAATTTAAGATAAAAGTTTATAATATTTCTATCAGAGTAGGTAAAGAGCATTAAGTGCTGGAAAATGGGTTGTTGTTTCCAGACGAAGAAGATTCATGATTCTTTATCGCAACCGCTGCCCTCTGATAGAAAGGGGAAAAAAATGAATAAAAAATTAAGTATTGATTCACTCGTGAAAGCTGCTATGCTAACAGCATTATCAATCATCTTTTCAAGATTTTTTGGTATTTTTATCACACCTTCAATTAAGTTTTCTTTTGGCCACTTGCCATTGATGGTCGCAGGCATGCTATTAGGTCCGATACCTGGAGCTCTTGCTGGACTTGCAGCCGACTTAATAGGTGTTGCTATAAATGCTGGAGGCACTCCACACTTTGGATTTACCCTAGTATCTGTTTTGACTGGTCTAATTCCAGGAATAATATCAGAATACTCAAAGGATAAAAACATTTCTATGAAGGTTCAAGTAGGGCTTATGGTTTTTTTTGTGTTTTATATCTGCCATATGTTCTTAAATACCTTATGGTTAAGCCAATTGATGAATACACCTTACAAAGCAATGTTAGTTTCACGTTTTATTAAAGTATTAGTAGATGGAATAATAAACTATTTCCTTTTATATTTCATAGCTACAAAATTACTAGATAAATTAAAATAATAAGAGGCTGTTGCAGAATGAATAAACCATTCCAAATCATTAGAGGAACCTCCACGAAAATTTTGCCTCCATGAGCCGGCAGGCTAGGCCAAAAATTTTCTAAGAGAACCCTCTAATGATGGGACGATAGTTATTCATAGTTTTGCAACAGCCCTTTATTTATTTGCTTCTATAAATTTATTTATATGAGTTATTACTTCTTTTTTGAAGGAATCATCCCCAGCATAGCCTACTACCAAGTGACCATGCTCCTTTACCTTTCCAACAACCATGAGATTTCTATATAGTTTATTTTCACCTGTGCCTAGGTATCTCATATCCGTGATTATACCTATAATCATCCTTGGAAAATCTATTCCATGATCTATTTCAAATTCTCTCATTACTCCATGGGCCATAATCTCTGCTGCCACTCCATCATCTATAGTCAATCCATCAAGGTTGGCTATCAATATATTTGCTTCTTTTAATTTGGCAGTATCAGCTTGAGATATTTTTATATCTGTGATAATTGCATCATTTGTCTTTTTATCATTTATATCTGCATTTCTTTGTGGAACATAGAGTTCTAGGTTAGTATTTTTTTCTATATACTGGGCTAAATCTTCTGTCCACCTAAACATAGCATCATTAAAAAAATGACTTGCTAAATATCCTTTCATTAATTCTCCTTAAAAACTTCTGCCAGCTCCTCCGCCACCAGATGATCCTCCTCCTCCGGAAAATCCTCCGCCAGAGCCGCCGCCAAAGCTTGATCCTCCCCAAGATGAGCCTCCAAAGCCTCCACCTCTTGGATAAAATCCTCCAAAGCCACCCGGGCCTCTTCTTCTAAAGCCGCCTCCGCCTCTTCTGTTATTATTATTTAAAAGATTTGAGACTATTATAAATATTACCAAAAGCATTATTAGTGTTGAAATAGGAAATCCATCGTCACTATCAACAGGCTCAAGTCTTTCCTGGTAGGAAGAGTAGTCCTTTTCAAGCTTAATATCATATTCCGCAGCTATTTCTCCAACAACTGCATTAAATCCTTCATTTAGAGCTTGTGAATAATCGCCTTCTTTAAGCTTTTCGAGCATGAAGTTATCAATTATTCTACCTACCTTACCATCATTAAGCCTACCTTCTATACCATAACCAGTAATTATGTTTACTTGTCTTTTGCCATTTGGTCCTGGTCCTAAAAATAGGATTAGTACTCCATTTTCCTTATCTTTATCGCCTATTTTCCAAGCATTAAAGATATCAGTTCCATAAGAATAACCATCAAGTCCATCTGGATTCTCTAGGCTTATAACGACCACTTGAGAGCCAGTTTTATCTTCTAGCTGTCTATTGGTCTTATTTATATTTTCTTTTGTGGCTTCATCTAGTATTCCAAGCTCATCCAGGTAATAATCGGTGCTTGGGCTTGGTATGCTAGCATAAGATTTAATTTGAAAAAGGCAGAAAAGAACCGCTATTAGTATTCCTAGCCTTTTAAATCTTGCCTTTCTCATAATATTTCTCCTAGTTACCAAAGTCTACTTTTGGTGCATCTTGTGCAGCTGCATCAGCCTTGAAATATTCTGCTGGGTCATAGCCTGTAAATTTAGCTATGATATTTGTTGGAAATCTTCTAATATCTTTATTATATTCACCAACTGCTTCGTTATAGTTCTTTCTTTCTGTTGAAATCCTATTTTCTGTTCCTGCAAGCTCATCCATAAGCTGAACAAATTGTGTATCTGCCTTAAGCTCCGGATAGGCTTCTACTACTACATTGATATCACCTATAGCTCTTGTTAACTGATCATTTGCTTCTGCTAATTCTTCTGGGCCCTTAGCATTTTGTATACCTGCCCTTGCATTTGTTACTGCTGTTAGGGTTTCATTTTCATGATCTGTATAACCTTTTACAGTGTTTACCAAATTTGGTATAAGGTCAGCCCTTCTTTGAACAACGTTTTGTACTTGTGCATAGGCTTGATTTACATTTTCCCTGCTTCCTGCAAGTCTGTTATAGGTTGGAACGATCATAAATAATCCTAGGGCAATAATTACAATTATGCCTATAATTAATCCTTTACTTCCTGAACCTCTTCTTCTTTCTGTCATATTTCCTCCTAAATTACTCTTTTTCTATTTATACCCATCTAGGATAATAATCTCATTATTTTCTAAAGTTTTCCTAACATCTATTATTCTTTGATTTGAAGAACCTCTAAATTTAAGCTTTAGATCCTTGAGATCTTCTATAAATTCACCATCTACCAAGACATCAATCTCCTCTAAAATCTCTCTAGCTAATTTCATATTCATCAGATCTTCTATCTTAAAACCTGTATAAACCCATATGGACTTATCTACTTCTTTTCTAATGTTAATTAAAGCTTTTTTAAGGCCTAAGGGATTTTCAAATGGCTCGCCTCCTAGGACTGTAAGCCCTTCTACTTCCCTAAGTTTAAGATAAGAAATAACCTCTTCTTCGGCTGCCCTATCCCATTTTTTCCCAAAAGAAAAATCCATATAGTCCCTATTAAAACAATTTGGACAATTTCTATCACAACCTGTTAGGAAAAAAGTGGTCCTGATACCAGGACCATTTGCTACATCGTATTTTCTTATTTGACCGTAATTCATATGTGGAGCACTCTCGCTTTTATTTCCTTGGTTCTGCCTTCATTCCAGAAATTTTCACCAAGATATCCGCAAGTTCTCCTTACTACTGTAAGTTTTGCCCTATCGTGGTTGCCACAATTTGGACAATACCATTGGTTATCATCATCAAGAAGAATTTCTCCATCATAGCCACAGTTGCCACAATAATCACTCTTTGTGTTAAATTCGGCATATTGGATGTGGTCATAAATATATTCTATCATTGTAAGGACTGCTTCAATGTTATTGGTCATATTTGGTATTTCTGCATAAGAAATACATCCTCCAGTTGATAATTTTTGGAAATTACTTTCAAAATCAAACTTATCAAATACTGTTATATTCTCTCTAACATCCACATGGAAGGAGTTGGTATAATAGCCCTTATCTGTTACATCAGCTATATCTCCAAATCTCTCTTTATCAATTGATGCAAACCTGTGGGTTAAGCTTTCTGCTGGTGTTCCATAAACTGCAAAGGCTATATGGTATTTATCTGTCCATTCTTCCTTCTTGGAATTTAGAAGTTCCATGATTTTCATGGCAAATTCATAGCCTTCTTTTGTGGTATGGGATACTCCCTTTGTAAGCTTGGTTGCTTCATAGACTCCTATATAGCCAATAGTTACAGTTGCATAACCATTTTCTAGAAGTGGTTTTATTGACTCGTGTTTTTTAAGTCTTGCTATCGCTCCATGTTGGAAGTGGATTGGTGATGAGTCACTTGTGACCTTTGATAAGTGTTCATATCTTAAGAGTCCTACTCTTTTTACTAAATCTAGTCTTTTTTCTAATATTTCAAAAAAGAGTTTCTCATCACCATCTGCAAGGATTGCAATTTGAGGGAGGTTAATTGTACAAACTCCCATGTTAAACCTACCATCAAATTTATAATCTCCATACTTATCCTTGTAAGGAGGTAGGAAGGCCCTACATCCCATTGGCGAAAATACATTGCCTTCGTAATTTTCACGCATTTTCTTAGCTGAAATATAATCTGGATACATTCTTTTTGCAGTACATTTAGCTGCTAGCCTTGTTAGGTCAAAATATTTTGAATCTATATGGATATTATTTTCATCTAAGACATATATTAACTTAGGGAAGGCTGGAGTTACATAAACTCCTTGCTCGTTTTTGATTCCTTCTATTCTTTGCTTTAGGATTTCTCTTATTATTTGGACTGTCTCATCCAAGTAAGGATCATTTTCATCTGTATGCATAAATAAGGTTACAAATGGTGATTGACCATTGCTTGTCATGAGGGTATTTATCTGGTATTGGATTGTTTGTATGCCGCTTTCCAGATCTCTTTGTGTAAGAGCCTTGGCCATTTTTTGGATATCTTCTTCATTTGCCAGAATTTCTTTTGATAATTTAAGGTTCTTAGCATATGATTTTTTAAGATATGGGCTTAGGCATGATATATTTATTGATTGGCCCCCATATTGGTTTGATGCAATTTGGGCTATGATTTGAGTCATAACATTGCAAGCTACCTGGAATGATTTTGGACTTTCTATCATCTTTTCGTTGACAACTGTCCCATTATCTAACATATCTTTCATATCTACTAGGCAGCAATTAAAAATTGGCTGGATTAGATAATCAAGATCATGGATATGTATGGCTCCTGATTCGTGAGCTTCTACAAGATCAGCTGGGATTAGTTTTCTCTTTGCTATATCTTTTGCAACCTCTCCTGCTATTAGGTCCCTTTGGGTTGAGGCAATTATTGGATTTTTGTTTGAGTTTTCATCCATTACATCTATATTTGTCTGATTTAATAGACCGATTATTTCATCGTCAGATGTATTTTGCTCACGCTTGTAGGCTTGAACTGCCTTGTAGGACTCGTAGGCCTTAGCTGTTGCAGGATTTTTCCTATCTATTAATTTGTAGTAGACTAGGTCTTCAATTTCATAAATGGAGATTTCTCTTTTATTTTTAGATCTCTCCTCAATTTCACTAGCTATCTCAGCCGCTTGGCCTTCCACATAAATACCACTTGGGGAATGCATGGCTTTTTCTATGGCTAGAGTAATTTTATCTTTATAAAAATCGACTTTAGTCCCGTCTCTTTTTATTACTTGTAACATTTTTACCTCCGAAATCTTATGTATATATGATACCACAAATAAGATTTTCTGTAAAATATTTAGCACTATATATAGTGCTCGAATAGCAATTAAATACTACATATAGTAGTTTTGGCTTAAAATAGCCAAATAAAAAACAGAGCAATCTATTAAATCACTCTGTCTATTTTTCTACTTGTCTTAACTAAGCTATTTAACTTTAAAGGTCAAATTATTATTCTCATCTAGAACTAAGACTGCTGTATCTTTTTCTGCTACCTTTCCTTCTATAATCAATTTACCTAAAATAGTTTCAACGTTTCTTTGTAGGAATCTCTTGACTGGCCTTGCACCATATTCAACATCATAAGAATTTTCTAGGATATATTCTTTTGCTGATGGGCTGATTTCAAGTTTGATATCCCTATCAGCTAATCTCTTTCTTATATTGTCGATTTGTAGATCTATTATTTCATAAACTTGATCGCTAGTTAGTGGTGTAAACATAACTATATCATCAATCCTGTTTAAAAATTCTGGCTTAAAGGAATGTCTTAGGGCTTCTTCTACTTGATATTTATTTTCTTCCTTGATTGTGCCATCTTCTTTTAGACCATCAATTAGGTACTGGCTGCCGATGTTTGATGTCATTATTATGATGGTGTTTTTAAAGTCTACAGTCCTACCTTGACTATCTGTAAGCCTTCCATCATCTAAGACTTGTAAAAGTATATTAAAGACATCTGGATGGGCTTTTTCTATCTCATCAAATAAGATTACTGAGTAAGGTTTACGTCTTACAGCCTCTGTTAGTTGGCCTCCTTCTTCATAGCCAACATAGCCAGGAGCTGCACCTATAAGTCTTGATACAGAATATTTTTCCATATATTCTGACATATCTATCCTTATCATATTGTGCTCATCATCAAACATGGCCTCTGTTAGGCTCTTTGCAAGCTCTGTTTTACCAACACCTGTAGGACCTAGGAAAATGAAGGATCCTATTGGCCTATTTTCATCCTTAAGACCTGATCTAGCTCTTATTATTGCGTCTGCTACTGCCTTGATAGCTTCATCTTGTCCAATTACTCTTTGATGAAGTGTCTCATCTAGGTGGAGGATTTTACTTCTTTCGCTTTCTACAAGTTTTGATACTGGTATATTTGTCCAAGAACTTACTACATCAGCTACATCTTCATCAGTAACTTCCTCTTTTATGCTTTCTTTATTTTCATTTTCTGACTTAGCACTTGCTTCTTTTAGTTTATTTTCAAGAGCTACTAACTTACCATATTTAAGCTCTGATAATTTTTCAAAATCGTAAGATCTCTCAGCTTGGTCAATTTCTATCTTTACCCTATCGATTTCTTCTTTTATATCCTTAACTTCATCGATAGCAGATTTTTGTTCCTTCCATTTTAGGAAATCTTCATTATATTTTTCAGATAAATCTGCCAATTCTTTTTCTAATTCTTCAAGTCTTTTCTTAGAATACTCATCTTCTTCTTTTTTAAGAGCTGTTATTTCAATTTGTAATTGTAAAAGCTTTCTCTTTTGCTCATCTAGATAGCTAGGCATGGTATCTATCTCTGTCCTAACTGTAGCACAAGCTTCATCCATTAGGTCTATTGCCTTATCTGGTAAAAACCTATCAGATATATACCTGTCTGATAATTCAGCTGCTGCTATTACAGCACTATCTTGAATTCTAATTCCGTGGTAGACTTCATATTTTTCTTTGATTCCCCTTAAAATTGAAATTGTATCTTCTACAGATGGTTCATCTACCATTACCTTTTGAAATCTTCTTTCTAGGGCCCCATCTTTTTCGATGTATTCCCTATATTCATTTAGGGTTGTAGCACCTATTACCTTGATTTCTCCACGAGCAAGCATTGGTTTCATGATGTTTGATGCATCCATAGCACCCTCACTCTTACCAGCGCCAACTATGGTGTGGATCTCATCTATGAACATTATAATCTGACCTTCAGATTTTTTGACTTCTTCAATTACTGCCTTGAGTCTCTCCTCAAATTGTCCCCTGTATTTAGCACCTGCTACTAGGGCACCCATGTCAAGTGAGAAAATCCTCCTGCCTTGAAGTGGCTCTGGAACATCGTTATTTACAATTCTTTGGGCAAGACCTTCAACTATAGCAGTCTTACCAACACCTGGTTGACCTATTAGGACAGGGTTGTTTTTCTTACGTCTACTTAGGATTCTAAGAGCATTTCTAATCTCACTATCTCTACCAATAACTGGGTCAATCTTACCTTCCCTAGCTTCTGCTGTTAGGTCTCTACCGAATTTTTCTAGAGGATTTGAAGTTTCTTCTGGGTTATCGCTTGTAACTTTTTGACCATTCCTGACTTTTAGGACAGTATCTTTGAAGGCCTTGTAGGTAATATTATATCTCTTGTTAAGATCAGTGATTTCACTTTTTTCCTTAAGTAGTGATAGGTAGATGTGTTCCACTGATATAAAGGAATCTCCCATTGCTTCTGCTTCATCTTCTGCTTTTAGGAATATTCTTTGAAATACTTGTGATGGATAGGTCTTAGCATTACCTGATTGTTTTGGCAAAGACTCTATCTTTTTCTCTAGATCGTTTTTATAAGAATTTACATCTACTCCCATGTCCTTTAAAACCATTGATACATAGGAATCTGAACTTTCTACTAGGGCTAGGCCAAGATGAAACTCAGTTACTTCTGGGTTTGCATCTTTTATAGCCATTGAATTTGCATTGTTTATTGCTTCTATTGATTTTTGTGTTAATTTATTGTTATCCATATTATCCCTCGATTTCTTTTAACTTTTTATATAATTCGACTTGTTCTACGTTAAGATCTGGGTTATCTATTTGGATTTCAAGGATTAAATCACCCTTGTTATTTTTCCTGTCTACATAGCCCCTATCTTTTAGTCTAATTTTTTTGCCTGTGGTTATTTTTTCAGGAATATTTACAAGCAAGGCCCCTGACTTAGTATCTACCTTTACCTTTTTTCCAAAGTAGGCATCCCATGGGCTGAGCTTAATTTTTTTGATTAAATCTATCCCATCAAGAGCAAGGTCTTCATCATCTTTTATATTAACTTTTACATATATATCTGCTGCAAGACCGTATTTTGAACCATCAATTCTAATCTTATTTTTGTTTTTAAGACCCTTTGGTATCTTAACATCTATATCGGTAAGCCTTCCTTGTGAGTTAACAGATATCTTTCTAGACGTACCTTCCATGGCTTCATCTATTGATATAGTAACTTCGGTATTTAGCTTCGATTTTTCTTTTTTTGAAAATCCGTTGCCAAAACCCCCAAACCTTGAACTGTGGCTTGTGCTTTGACTTTTAGATCCAAAGCTTCCAAATAAAGTATCAAAAAAATCTGAAAAACCTGAATCATTTGAACTTGTATATGTGTATGAGCCATTGCCGAAGTTTCCAAAATCAAATCCAAAATCTCTCGGATCAAAATTTTGACCACCTGTAAAATTGGCTCCTGAACCAAAGGTATCATACTTTTGTCTCTTATCTGGATCTGATAAAACCTCGTAGGCTTCGTTTATTTCTGTAAATTTTTTGTGTGCACTTTCATCATCTGGATGAAGGTCTGGGTGGTATTTTTTAGCTAATTTTCTATAAGCTTTTTTGATCTCATCAGCGCTAGCTTTCTTGTCCACCCCTAGCACTTCATAGTAATCTTTATATTGCATATTTACCTCCATCTTTTTCGTTTGACCATCTCTGACCTTAATTTTATTATACTGACTTAAATATGCATTTCAAGTATATTTATAACTTTTTGACCAATAATTTCTATATAAATTTAACCAATAAAAAAGAGCTTTACTAAGAAAGCTCCAAATTTTAGTGGTCGTATTCTACTATTGATATTACATCGTAATCTTTTAGATATTCTCTACCCTTTAGGCCGGTAAGTTCGATTAAAAATTCAAAGCATACAACTTCTGCTCCAAGGCTTTCAACTAGTTTTGCGCTTGCCTTAGCAGATCCACCTGTGGCTATAAGATCATCTACTATTACAATTTTGTCCCCTGCTTTTAGGGCATCCTTGTGGATTTCAAGCTCGTTTGAACCATATTCAAGCTCATAGGATACTCTTTCAATTTCTCCAGGCAATTTCCCTGGTTTTCTAATAGGAATGAAGCCCTTGTTTAATCTATCAGCAAGGGGTGCACCAAAAATAAGTCCTCTTGATTCTACTCCTGCTATATAGTCAAACTCGTAATCTTTTAATGCTTCTTCTAACCTATCTAGGGTTTCTTTAAAGCCTTCCCTATTTTTAAGTAAAGTTGTTATATCCTTAAAAGATATGCCTTTTTCTGGATAGTCTTCTATAACTCTGATTAATGATTTTATGTCCATGTCTCCTCCATCTTAGTACATTTGTATTATACCCTATTATTAATTTCTTAAATAAGATTTTAGATAATTTTGCCTAATTTCTTCTATAGAATTAGGATAAACCTTAAAATAAGATATACCACCCGCATTAAATGGCTCACCTTCAAGGCGAATAGAATTAATATTTGAAGGGTCTACACTCTTAAAATCTAAAGCTAAAGATGAAAGATTTTTAAGCCCTATATTTGTCTTAATGTATGGTTTCATAGCCTTGTATACTGATGGAAGCTTGCTTATGTTCTCTGCCTTTGTTGCTTCCTTTATAAACTGTTTCATAAAATCTTGTTGGGTATTTATCCTACCAAGGTCTGCATTTTGATAGCCCTTTCTAAATCGGACATAGGCCAAGACCTCATCACCTGCCATTTTCCTTATTCCTGGGCTAATGCCCATGGCACTTGCTACTTCATTACTTACTTCTACATCCATACCGCCAAGGGCATTGATCCCTGCAATAACTGCATCAAAGGAAATTACAAAGTACTTATCCAGATTTATTCCTAGAAAATCTCTCACAACTTCCATTGTCAAATCAATTCCGCCATAGGAATGGGCTGCATTAATCTTATCCATTGACCCCCTAATTGAAACGTAGGAATCTCTTGGGATTGAAATCATATCTATGGTGTTTTTATCCTTATTTACATTGACAAGCATAAGCGTGTCTGTCCTTGTGCCAGTATCTTCTCCTGTCGAATCTACCCCTGCAAGCAAGAACATAAACTCTCTGTCATTTGAAATATCAAAAATTTCACCACCAGCTCCATCGTTTTTAAAAAAGTTTAGTAAGAGAAAACCTGCAGCAAAAACCACTACAAACATCAAAAATACAAGTACCGATTTAATTATTTTTATCATATTATTTTTCATTTTATCACCTATGACTATTTTACACCCTTTTTAAAAGATTTTCTTAAAATATTTGTAAGTTAGGCTATAATATAAAAAGGAGGAATCATGTTAATTAAAAAAATTGATGAATATCTAAATGAAAATACCTATCCCTTCCATATGCCAGGCCACAAAAGATCAGGGCTTTTAAGAAATGACCTGGGATATTTAAGAGATTTTACAGAAATAGAAGGACTTGATAACCTAAATGATCCCAAAGAAATCTTTGTAAAAATGCAGATAGCTATTGCCAAAAATTATCGAGTAAAAGATGCTATAATTTCTACAAATGGATCAACAAATGGCATCCTTGCAGCAATAAGAAGCCTCAGCAAAAACAATAACAATCTTCTAATAGAGAGGTCATCCCATAAGGCTGTTTATAATGCCGCTCTCATAAATAAATGCAAACTTGACTACATCGATATAACAACAGATGAGGTAAGCGCAGTATCAGGTATCGATTATGATATTTTAGAGAATAAATTAAAAAACAAATCCTATGGGGCTGTGGTGGTGACAAGTCCTTCCTATGAAGGTTATATACTAGATTTAGAAAAAATTTATGGCATATGTCAAAAATATGAGACCAAACTTTTTGTAGACCTAGCCCACGGGAGCCATTTGTACCTAAATGACCTATATAAAAATAACTTTGACCTAGCTGTTACATCCTTTCATAAAAATCTCTCAGCCCTTACCCCATCTGCCGCTCTTTTGGTAAATGATGAATCTTTGATAGGAAGTCTTAAGGAAAGTATGGCGATTTTTCAAACATCTTCCCCATCTTATCTAATTTTACAATCCATTGATGAAATGATAGAAAATTTCCCAAAATTTTACAGGCTTATGGATGATTTAAATAAAAATTTAGATAAGCTATATGACCTTGACCTTAAAAACTTAAAGCTAATTGACCATAAGGATAAGGATAGGTCAAAAATACTTATATCCTGCAAAGACGCCAATGTAAGCGGCTTAGAGCTTCAAGAAATCCTTAGGAAAAATAAGATTGAAATAGAGATGGCCTATCCATCCTACGCCCTTCTAATAGCTAGTATTTTTGATAGTGATAAGGCTTTTGAATATTTAGAAGAAGTTTTATTAAAAATTGATAAGGAGCTTTTCAAATATAAAAATTCTTATACCTTTACTTATCCAAGGCCTACAAAAAAATATGAACTGTATCAGGCTTATGAAAAAGAAAAATCTATGGTAAAGCTAGAAAATTCTATAGGCCACATTGCAGGAGAATTTGTCTATGCATATCCGCCTGGCATTCCTATCCTTACGCCAGGAGAAATCATTGATGAAAATACCTTGGCTTGCCTAGATTTTATGAAATCAAAGGGCCTTTCTTTAAATATCGAAGATGAAATTTCTTGCCTTATTGACAAAAGTGAATAAAAATGCTAAAATTATATACAAAGATGAATTATAAGGAGTGTATTATGAAAAGAATTCTTACATTAAATACAAGAAACTTACACAAGAGCAAAAAAGATGGTGGTTGTGGTGAATGCCAAACTTCTTGCCAATCTGCTTGCAAAACATCTTGCGGAGTTGCAAACCAAGAATGTGTTAGCAAAAAAAATAAATAAGAGCTTACATATTAGAAGGCCTTTGCAAATCTTATCTGATTTTTTGGGTAATTGCGAGGGTCTTTTTGTATTCTTAACTTTTATATTCCTAGTAATTAAGTATAATATATTAGGTTAAAAAACCATAGGAGGAATAATGATACATCAATATAAAGCTAAGGGTTTTAATATTGTTTTAGATATATACAGTGGTTCTGTTCATCTAGTAGATGACCTTACATACGATATAATAGAATCTTACAAGAATTCTGACATAGATAAGCTAAAAACAGATTTAAGCCTTAAGTACAATGTGACAGATGAAGAATTAGAAGCTGCCTTCAATGAAGTAAGCGACCTTATTGAAATCGGCCAATTGTTTACAGAAGATAATTTCAAGGACCTTGCCATAGATGTAACAAAAAAACCTACAACTATCAAGGCCCTTTGCCTAAATGTAGCCCATACCTGTAATTTTACCTGCGATTATTGCTTTGCTAAGGGTGGAACCTATCATGGACCTGATGCGATTATGTCAAAGGAAGTGGCCAAAGCTGCTATTGACTTTTTACTAGAAAATTCTGGAAGCCACTATAATTTAGATATTGACTTTTTTGGTGGTGAACCTTTGATGAACCTAAGCGTTGTAAAATACACAGTAGACTATGCTAGAAGTAAGGAAGAAGAATTTAACAAGCACTTTAACTTCACCCTTACAACCAATGGCCTACTTCTAAACGACGAAAATATTGACTACTTAAATGAGAACATGAAAAATGTTGTCTTATCCCTGGATGGAAGACGCGAAAAACACGATCACTTCAGAAAAACTATGAAGGGAACAGGCTCCTTCGACCTTATAGTTCCAAAATTTCAAAAACTTGTCGAAAGACGTGGTGATAAGGAATACTATATGAGAGGAACCTATACAGCCAATAACCTTGATTTTACAGAAGATATCAAGACTTATCTTGACCTAGGTTTTAAGAGGACATCCCTTGAACCTGTTGTTGGTTCACCTGATAATGAATATGCTCTAAAAGATGAGCACCTTGATATTCTCTATGATCAATATGAGAAACTTGCTGACATGATGATGGAAGCAATTGATAAGGATGATAAATTTATATTCTACCACTATATGATTGATCTTGAAAATGGGCCTTGTATCCACAAGAGACTTTCTGGATGCGGTTCTGGTACAGAGTATATGGCAGTAACCCCTACAGGCGACCTCTATCCTTGCCATCAATTTGTAGGCAATGAAGACTTTATAATCGGAAATATCTATGATGGAGTAAAAAATAAAGGTCTTGTAAATCGCTTTAAAACATGCAACTGCTATTCTAAAGAAGAGTGTAGGTCATGCTGGGCCAATATGTATTGTTCAGGAGGCTGTGCGGCAAATAACTACAATGCCACAGGCGATCTAAACCACACCCACGAATATTCTTGCAAATTATTTAGAAAAAGAATTGAAATGGCCCTAGCCGTAAAAATTTATGAATTCCTTAAGGAAGCTGAAAAAGAAGAAAGTCTTGCCTAAGGGCACAAATAAAGCCAAGCTTGTGCTTGGCTTTTAGATTACCCTTTTTTCTGAAGCAAGGGCCAATACTTTTATTTCTTTGGCATGAGATGCTTTTAATACTTTAATGATTTCCTTAGCTGTATTTCCCGTTGTTAAGATATCATCGATAATAAGAACAGACTTGCCTGTCAAATCTTTTTGGCAAGCAAAAGCATCAACTAGGTTGAGACTCCTTTCCTCCCTGCCTAAATCATGCTGGGTCTTGGTGTCTTTAACCTTTCTAAATTCATCCAGATAGCTTGGCCTTATCTTTCCTATAAAGTCATCTGTAATCATCCTTATTTGATCAAATCCCCTATCTATTAGAGTTGATTTTGAAGATGGAGATGTCAATATATAATCAGCATCAAATAAGCCTTTCCTAGTCCCATATTCATACAGAAATTCAGAAAAAACTCTGGAAAGGGATGTATTTCTTTCAAACTTATAATCCCCTATTAGTTTTTTAAAAAAATCATCATAAAAAAACATGGCATAGGCCTTGGTATCTCCTACTAGAAATTCATTGTCTACATAGTCTAGTTTGTCAAAGCAATTTCTACAGATATGGTATTTGTAGATATATTCTTCCTTACAAATATAACACTTGTTAGGGTCTAAAAATAAAAAATCAATCAGCAAGTATAGACTCCATTTCCCCTATCCAATAGGCTAGGTTGGTATTTCTCTTATTTGACCTATTATTGTCGACCATTGTTTTTATAAATCTCTTCTCACCCAATAAAATTACCAGACTCTTAGCCCTAGTTATACCAGTATAAAGTAAGTTTCTAGTTAAAAGCATAGGTGCCACCTGCATCATAGGAATTATTACACACTTAAATTCTGAGCCTTGAGACTTGTGGACTGTGATGGCATAGGATAAGTCAAGATCTTTTATGTCTTCTTTTTTATATTTTATAAGCTTACCATCTTCAAATTCTACCTTAAAGCTTTCCTCATTTGAATCAATCTCTTTAATAATACCAATATCGCCATTATAAACTCCATCGTCATTTTCAACCATATTGATTGCCTTTAGGTCATAATTGTTCCTAACCTGCATGACTTTATCGTAGAGTTTAAAAGTCTTATTATTGATCTTCAAAAAAATATTTTGCTTATTTATAGTTTCTTGGATGGCTTCATTGATAGAATCGACTCCCCAAGCTGTCTTTCTTGATAGAGATAAAACTTGGATATCATTTATTGGATCAAGTTTATAGAAATTTGGTAGCCTATCTTTTATTAATTCTAAGAGAATTTCTTTAAAATTTCTAGAATTTGCATTTATAAAGAAAAAATCCTTGCCCGGTTGGTTTAAAAATGGATATTCACCCTTATTTATCCTGTGGGCATTTAAAACTATATTAGATTCTCCTGCCTGCCTAAATATTTTTTCAAGCCTCACTGAATTAATATTGGTTTCTAAAATATCTGATAAGACATTACCAGGGCCTACTGATGGAAGCTGGTCGCTATCTCCCACTAGAATTAGAGCAGTATTTTCCCCGATCGCATCAAGAAGATTTTTCATTAGGTAAATATCAACCATACTCATCTCATCGACGATTATATAGTCTTTTTCGATTGGATTTTCTTCGTTATATTCAGCTATCGGCATATCTGGCCTGATACCCACAAGTCTATGGATGGTGTAAGCTTCCTTACCTGTTGATTCTTGCATTCTTTTGGCCGCCCTACCAGTTGGAGCTGCCAAGGCATAGGATAGATCATTATCATCAAGTATCTTTGTTATAGCGTTGATTATGGTTGTTTTACCAGTACCTGGCCCACCAGTTATTACAAGTAGCATATTCTCAAAGGCCTTATTTATTGCTTCTTTTTGTTCTTTGGAATATGGATCTAAGTCCTCATTTATACTTACATCAAAAATGTAAGAGGCAGCAATTTTTTTGGCTAAGTTCATTGCTACAGATTTTTCTGCCTTATAAAGACTTTTGGCATATACATAGGAGACATCATCTATTACTACCAGCTCAAGTTTGCCAGAAAGCAAATCTTCTTCAACTTGCCTAGATATTAGGTCTTTATCTATTTTTAGTAAATTTTGGGTCTTAATTATCAAATCTTCTAATTTTAAGCTTGTATGGCCATTAAAATCAGCCTCATAATCAATCACATAGGAAAGTCCTGCTGATATACGGAATGATGAATTGACTTTCATTTCCATACTACGAGCAAGGCTATCTGCCATATTAAAGCCGATTCCCTTTATATCTTCTATAAGCTTATAAGGATTTGCCCTTATTATATCTCTGGTATTTTCACCATATTTATTATAGATTTTCATAGAAAGATTGTAAGAAATTCTTAGCTTATTTAAAAATTCCATAGTTTGTCTAGAATCTCTAGTGTCTTCTACCGATAAGCTTATATCTCTTAGTTTTTTCTTGCCAATTCCTTCTACTTCTATAAGTCTTTCTGTATTGTCATATAGGATGTCCAGAGACTCATTTCCGAATTTTTGATAGATGGCCTTAGCTGTTTTAGGTCCAATTCCTCTTATATTTGAATTTGATAAAAATTTAATTATTGATTCTTTATCTGATGGTTTTTTAAGACTTACATTTCTGACATTTATCTGCTCACCATATTTATCATGATAGGTTAAATCTCCCTCTACTTCTATCTTATCTCCCTCATTAAAAATAGGCATAGTACCAACAATGGTAATATCTGAATCAGTAGTGTCAAGGGTCATTACACTATAACCACTTTCATCATTTCTATACCTAATGTTTGTTACTATGCCTTCTATTTTCATTTATTCTACTCTAACTCTCTTAATATCTGCTCCAAGCTTGGTAAGTTTTTCTACTAGATTTGAATAGCCCCTATCTATGTGGTAAATGTCAAATACTCTAGTGGTTCCTTCAGCTACAAGTCCTGCCATTACAAGGGCAGCGCCTGCTCTTAAATCTGTTGCCTTTACATCTGCTCCATGCAGTTTTTCAACACCAGCAATTGTCGCCCTATTACCAGATGTTGCGATAACAGCCCCCATTTTTGATAGTTCATTTACGTGCATGAACCTATTTTCAAAAACAGTTTCTTGAATCCTGCTCTCACCTTCGCAAACTGTCATTAGCGCCATAAATTGAGCTTGAGCATCTGTTGGAAAACCGGGATAAGGAAGGGTTTGAATGTTGGTAGCCTTAAGCTTGCCCTTATTTGCCCTTACAATAATCTTATCCTCATCTTCAATCTCTTCTACTTCAACGCCCATCTCAACAAGCTTCGCTATAACAGGTCTGATGTGGCTGCCGATAACATTATTAATCAATACCTCTCCCCTAGTCATTGCTGCAGCTGTCATATAGCTTGCTGCTTCTATCCTATCAGGAATTATGGTATGTCTTGTTCCCTTTAGCTTTTCTACACCATTAATTACAATTGTTGATGTACCAGCTCCCTTTATATTTGCTCCCATTTTTGATAAGAAAGAAGCAAGGTCTACTATTTCTGGTTCCTTGGCTGCGTTTTCTAGAGTGGTCTTACCCTTTGCAAGAGTCGCTGCCATGATAATATTTTGTGTAGCCCCTACTGATGGGAAGTCTAGGTATATCTCTGTACCTACTAGACCATCTTTTGCTTCTATAGATATCTCATCATCATTTATTATATTAGATGCTCCTAAAGCCTCAAAACCCTTTAAGTGCAAATCTATTGGACGGCTTCCTATATTGCATCCGCCTGGAGCCTTTGTATAAGCTGCATTAAATCTTGATAAGAGAGGACCCATAACAACAAATGAAGCTCTCATCTTATCCATTAAATCAAAAGGTGTCTCGCAGGTATTAATTGAAGCTGAATTTATGCTTAAGGTATTAGTGTCTAAATACTTTACTTCACTTCCTAAATGCTTAAGGACTTCGACCATTATCTCTACATCCTTAAGCTCAGGAACACCATCCAATATTATTTCTTCTGTACCTAAGACACAGGCAGCTAGTATTGGAAGAGCCGAATTCTTCGCTCCAGAAATATTCACTTCTCCCTGTAGAGGTCCATTAGAATTTATTACTAAAATTTCTTTTCCCGCCATATCAAGTCCTTATTTAGTGCCAAATAGCCTATCGCCGGCATCACCAAGTCCTGGTACTATATAGCCATTTTCATTTAATTTCTCATCTAATTGAGCTATATATATTTTTACATCTGGATGCTTTTCTTCAAGTAATTTGAAAGCTTCAGGCGCTGCTATTACACTTAATAATTTGATAGATTTGCAACCATATTCTTTTAGTCTATCTATAGCATCACAAGCTGAACCACCTGTAGCAAGCATTGGATCTACTACGAGTATGTCTCTATTTTCCACATCACTAGGGAGTTTGCAATAATACTCTACAGGTTGTAGGGTTTCTTCGTTTCTATACATACCAATATGGCCAATTTTAGCTGCTGGTAGGACTTCTAATACCCCATCAACCATGCCAAGACCTGCTCTGAGAATTGGAACAATACCGATTTTTTTCCCTGTTAGTCTATAGCCAGTTGTCTTTGCAACTGGTGTTTCTACTTCATATTCTTCAAGCTCTAAATCTGATGTTGCTTCATAGGCTAACATCATAGCTATTTCTGTAACTAGAGATCTAAACTCATTTGATCCTGTATTTATATCTCTTAAAATAGAAATTTTGTGTTTGATTACTGGATGGTCTAATACTTTTACATTTTTCATTGTTATTTATCTCCTATATAATTCACATCGCCTGCTGCCGATTTTTTCATCCTATTCATTATACTCTTACCCAAATGATTTTCCTTAACACCTTCTGCTAGAATAATATCTACATCCATCCTATCCATCTGCCTTAAGGCAGAAAATAAAACATGGCTCATTGTAGATAAGTCATTTCTATCACCAAAGCTTATAAAATTAAAATCTTTAAATATTTCTTTAGAATCCTCAAATCCTAATATTCCTACCCTATAAGATTTTTCTTTATAAGAATTTGCAAGATCATAAATATAATCTTTTGCTCCTTGGCCTACAAATACTTTCATCTTAGCCTTTGGGGCGTAGTGCTTATATTTTTGTCCTGGTGATTTTGGTCTGACACTTGCATCTACAAGGCTATCATCTAGTCTCACATCAGGGATAATCTCTTTTAGAAACTCAAAAGTATAAAAGCCGGGTCTAAGTATCACTGGCACATCTTCTGATAAGTCAAGAACAGTAGATTCTATACCAATATTAGACTCTCCACCATCTAATATCATAGGTATGGTAGAATCCATATCAAAAAAAACATCAGCTGCATTAGTTGGCGATGGCCTACCTGAAATATTTGCAGATGGGGCTGCAATTGGTGTGTTTGCAGTAGCTATTAGCCTATTTGCAATCTTATCTGATGGATATCTTACAGCTACAGTATCCCCTCCTGCTGTGACAGAATCAGGTATTAGCTTGGATTTCTTAAAAATCAGTGTTAGTGGCCCTGGCCAAAGCTTAAATAGGGCCTTATCCGTTTCTTTTATATCATCTACTAATTTTTCTAGCATTTCTAGATCTGAAATGTGTAAAATCAAAGGATTGTCGGCCGGCCTATGTTTAGCCTTAAAAATTTTCTGGCAAGCCTTATCATTTAGGCCATCTGCCCCAAGTCCATAGACCGTTTCAGTCGGAAAGGCTACAAGTTCTCCCTCATTTATCAAGCTTGCTGCCTTTTTTATTATTTTTTCATCAATGTTATTTCTATCTAATTCTAAAACTTCTGTTTTCATTTAGCCTTCTTTAATCTAAAATACAATAAGTCGGATCAGCGTGAAGTGTAAGTATCACTCCTGTTTCCTTCCTAATAATTTTTTCGATCCTGTCTATTTCATTATGAAGTTCACTGACAGTCAAATTTCCTGGAACCTCAACATGGCAAGACCCTATTATCTGTCCCCTACCATATTGGTGAATATCCAAATGATGCATACCCTTTATATATTGGCCAGATAATAATATTTCAGAAATCTTTTCTTCTATATGCTCATCAATTCTTTCACCTAATAAATATTTTACTGTTTCATTAAATAAGTCTATACCAGGCTTTATAACAAAAAACGCTACTACAATACCCATTGCAGCATCTAGGTTAAAACTTACAAATCTTTGCAAAAATACACCTAAAATGATTGCGCTGGTTGAAATTATATCATTTCTAGCATCAAGCATTACACCTAGATTCAGGTCTGATTCTAGATCTTTATATAATTTTGCATTTAACCTATAGATGTATACTTTTATCAAGATACCGGCAAATAATATTATAAAGCTTAGTAAACTAAGACCGTTGGGGTTATTATCATTAAAAGACTTTGCAGAATTTATAAAAAGCATAAGTCCCACATAGATAATCACTATCGAAACAAGTAAGGATACCACATATTCTATCCTACCATGCCCGAATGGATGGTCCTTATCGGCTGGTTTTTTAGAAAAACTAGAACCAACTAAGGCCATTATTGAGACTACCGAATCAGAAAGGTTGTTAAAGGCATCATTTAAGATAGCTGTAGACTTACTTACAAAACCTAAAATAATCTTACTTATAAAAAGTATGATATTCATTATTATGCCAATAAGAGACGATACACTTATTAAATCTAGCCTTACATCAGGATTATCTATATTTTTATAATCCTTTACCAATCTTTTAGCGAGGAAATCAAACAACTATTCTTCCTCGCCTATTTTTTCTAACTTTCTAGTTTGATCTTCTGCTATTAGGGAGTTAATCATATCTTCTATATTTCCATTTAGAAAATCATCTAGTTGGTAAACGGTCTTATTGATCCTGTGGTCGGTTATTCTTCCTTGAGGGAAGTTATATGTTCTTATTCTTTCAGACCTATCACCAGTACCTACCTGGCTTTTTCTGTTATCTGCTATTTCTTTATTTCTTTTTTCTTCTTCTAACTCATAAAGTCTAGCCCTAAGAACTCTCATGGCCTTGTCTTTATTCTTTATCTGACTTTTTTCATCTTGGATAGCTACAACTAGGCCTGTTGGAATATGGGTAAGTCTTACAGCAGAGTCAGTTGTATTTACAGATTGGCCACCATTACCACTTGACCTATAAACATCCACCCTAATATCGTTAGGATCTATGTGAAGCTCTACTTCATCGACTTCTGGAAGAACTGCAACAGTTGCTGTAGATGTATGTATCCTACCACCAGATTCTGTCTCAGGTACTCTTTGAACCCTATGAACTCCTGATTCGTATTTTAACTTAGAATAAGCTCCCTCACCTCTTACAACAAAGGTAGCATCCTTAATTCCACCTACCCCTTGGGTGTTAACCTCAATATCTTCAGTCTTAAAGCCTGCCTTATCAGCATACATGTTATACATTCTGTAAAGGTCTCCAGCAAAAAGTCCTGCCTCATCACCTCCAGCCCCTGGCCTAATTTCAACAATTACGTCTCTTTCATCGTTAGGGTCCTTTGGTATTAGAAGAATTTGCATTTCATCTTTGAAGACTTCAAGGTTTTTCTTGTTTTCATCAATTTCTTCTTTGAGCATAGCAATCATATCTTGATCATCTGTCTCGTTTAAAAGCTCTTGATTTTCTTCTATTGTATCTTCTGCGTTTTTAATTTCTTCGTATTTTTCAACTACTGGTTTTAGTGAATTGTACTCTTTAGAAACTTTTCTAAATTGATCCATATCTGCTAAAACTGCTGGATCTGCAAGTTTTAATTCAAGTTGTTTGTAATTTTCTCTAACATGCTCTAAATTTTCAAACATATTCTATCCTTTCTGTGCAATAATAAATCTATCAAAATCGTTAAAATCTTTTATGTTTTTTATCTTAATAAAATTTTCATTCTTCAATAATTCATTAATCTCATCTTTTTGATCATAACCTATTTCAAAAATTAGGTGTCCTCCATCATTTAGATAGTTTGGTGCATCTTTTATAATTTGCCTATAGAAATCTAAGCCATCTACACCACCATAAAGGGCTGATTTAGGTTCATAAAAAAGCTCTTTATCGAGATTTTCATAATCTACTTCATTGATATAAGGTGGGTTTGATACTATTAAATCAAATTTGCCTTCAATATTTTCAAATAAGTCAGATTTGATAAAGCCGACATTATTTATATCTAGATACTCTTTATTTTCATTTGCTAAGCTTAGGGCCTTATCTTCTATATCTGATCCAATGACAAGAGAGTCCTTTAGATTATAGGCAAGACTTAGGGCTATAGCACCACTACCTGTTCCTATATCTAGGATTTTTTCCTTATTAAAGTTAGATTTTATAATATAATCAACAATTATCTCTGTTTCAAATCTTGGTATAAGAGCTCTAGAATCAACCTTAAGCCTTAAATTATAAAATTCCCACCAGCCTATGGCGTATTGGAGGGGAATAGATTCTTTCCTCATATTTATTATATCGTTTAATTTTCTAGATTCTTCTTCTTCTAGGTCTAAATTTTGATTTAAGAGTATAAAAGATTTGGGTTTATCTAAAATATAGGAAAGAGCTATGAGTGTTGTGTTGTAATCTTTTTTTAAAAATTCTGATATTTTCATTATTTTACACAAAAATAAGGTAAGTTGCCTTACCTTATATTTCTTTCTATTATTTTCTACCGTATTTCTTGTTAAATCTTTCTACCTTACCACCACGTTCAGCAGTTCTTTGTTTACCAGAGTAGAATGGGTGACAATTGCTGCAAACTTCTACTTTGATTTCTTCTTCTGTTGAACCTACTGTAAACTCGTTGCCACAAGACACACAAGTTACCTTAGCTTGGTGATATTCTGGATGTAATTCTTTTTTCATAATTCACCTCTATCTTCCATTTCAATAAGCAATTAAAATTATACCTGCTTTGTATACTTAAATCAAGTTATTTAAGGGATGAATTTATCAGTTTAACAAAATCTTCGTTAGATTTTGTCCTTTTCATCCAATCGATTAACTCCAGAATAGATTCTGTTGTATTTAGGTCTGAATTTCTTAGCTTATAAATAGCTTCCATTTCTTCTTTTGATAAAAGAAGATCATCACGTCTTGTTGATGATTTTTCGATATTTATAGCTGGGAATATCCTTCTATTTGATAAACGTCTATCTAGGTGGATTTCCATATTGCCTGTTCCCTTAAACTCTTCAAAAATCATATCGTCCATCCTAGAACCAGTATCTACTAAGGCTGTGGCTAGTATTGTAAGCGAGCCACCATTTTCAATATTTCTTGCAGCACCAAAAAATTGCTTTGGACCAACAAGGGCTAGTGGATCTAGACCACCTGATAGGGTTCTGCCTGATTGAGGAGTCATGATATTATAGGCTCTTGCAAGCCTTGTGATGGAGTCAAGAAGGATTACTACATCCTTCTTCTCCTCAACAAACCTCTTAGCTCGCTCTAGGACCATTTCTGCTATGTCTATGTGGTTTTGTGGTGGCATGTCAAAGGTCGATGCAGCTACCTCAGTTCTCATCAAGACATTTTCTGGATCCCTATATTCATTTACAAATCTTATGAAATCTGTTACTTCTTCTGGTCTTTCGTCGATTAGGAGGACCAATATTTTAAGGTCATCGTAGTTTTTTTCTAGGGCTCGTTCTATTTCTTTGATTAAGGTTGTCTTACCTGCCTTTGGCTGGGAAACTATAAGACCTCTTTGTCCCCTGCCTATAGGGCTTATTATATCAATTATTCTGCCAGATAAGTGTTTAGAATCTGTCTCCACACTTATTCTCTCATTCGGATAAATCGGTGTTAGGTCTTCAAAAGGTGGCCTATTAAAGGCATCCCCTGGCTTTATCCCATTTACACTTGATACAAATATTAAAGGAGAAAACTTATCCTTGTCGTGTTTTTCTCTAGCTATTCCCTCTATGTAGTCTCCGGTTTTTAGCCTAAACATCTTTATTTGCTTAGGTGGGACATAGATATCATCATCACCTGAATCGTAAAGTTGGGTTCTTAAGAATCCAAATCCATCTGGTAATATTTCAAGTATTCCGTCACAATCAAATTTAGAACCTAGGTCATTTTCTCTTGCTTCTTGACTTTCTTCTTCCTTATTTTTATTTTCTTCTTCAATAAGTTTTATTAGTTCATCTTTTCTATATTTACTAATTGATTCTATGCCTAAGTCTTTTGCTATTTCTCTTAAATCAACTAATTTTTTATCTTTTAAATTATCCATAAGTCTTATAAAAAATCAAGGGGCACAAGGCCCCTATTCTTTTTCTTTTAATATCGCTATTTAGTTTTTGGCACTATTTGTGCTACCGAACATTTCGATTTTTTCTTCTACTAGGGCTTGTACTGCATCTGTACCGTCTTTTAGAAGTTTTCTTGGATCAAAGCCCTTGCCTTGTTGGTCTTTGCCAGCTTCTATATAAGCTCTTGTTGCCTTAGCAAATTCGATTTGGCATTCTGTATTTACGTTGATTTTTGATACTCCAAGGCTGATTGCTTTTTTGATTTGATCGCTTGGAATACCTGTACCACCGTGAAGAACTATTGGCATTTTAACTGCATCAGAAATTTCTTGTAGTCTTTCAAAGTTAAGTCCTTGCCAATTAGCAGGATATACACCGTGGATATTACCGATACCTGCCGCTAGGAAGTCTATACCACATGCTGCAAGATTTTTACACTCTTGAACATCTGCAAGTTCACCAGCTGATGTAACACCATCTTCTTCTCCACCAATGCCACCTACTTCTCCTTCTACTGAGATGCCTTTTTCGTGAGCAAGTTTAACAATTTCTCTTGTTTTTTCAAGGTTTTCATCTATTGGGAAGTGTGAGCCATCAAACATTACTGATGTAAAGCCAGCTTCTATACAAGCTTTTGCTCCTTCGTATGAACCATGGTCTAGGTGAATTGCTACAGGAACAGTTATATTTAGAGCATCGTGAAGATTTCTAACTAGGTCAGCTACAACTTTGAAGCCTCCCATATATTTTGCAGCACCTTCACTTGATGCTATAATAACTGCAGTCTTCTTTGCTTCTGCAGCAAGTAGGATTGCCTTTGTCCATTCAAGGTTATTTGTATTGAAGTGGCCAATTGCATAACCATTTTCATAAGCTAAGTCTAACATTTCTTTTGCATTTACTAACATTATTTTCTCCTCCGGGCTTATGCCCTAAAATTTATATCCTTTACTACTATGATACCCATTATTGCCTTAGTCTTGCAAATCTTTATGGATATTTTCTATAATTGTCTCTACAGCTTCTCCTTTATTTAGGTTAATATTTTCAAGATCAGATCTTTTTGAATATTCTACTATTCCTTCACTTGCATCCTTACCTACTGTTATCCTATATGGAATTCCTATTAGGTCCCTGTCGTTAAATTTAACACCTGGGCGTTCTTTTCTATCATCAAGAAGAACATCTATCCTAGCATCTTTTAGATTTTTATAAATCTCTTCACCTAATTCTTTTTGCTCTTCCTTGTTTGGATTTACAATTGTAACTATGGCTTCAAATGGTGCTACAGATGTAGGCCAGATTATGCCCTTATCATCGTGGTTTTGCTCTACAATTGCTGATACAGATCTTGATACACCTATACCGTAAGAGCCCATAACGAATGGTTTTGAAACGCCATTTTGGTCTAGGAAATTTGACCCAATTGCTTCTGAGTATTTAGTTCCTAATTGGAAGATGTTTCCTACTTCTATACCACGAGCTGATAGATATTTTCCGCTGCCATCATAAGCATCATCGCCTTCTTTGGCTAGGGTTAAATCTTCTGCAATCTCCCCATCGAAATCTCTCTTATAGTTTGCATTTATATAGTGGTAGCCAGCCTTATTAGCCCCCACTACAAGGTTATTAATTTCAGTAAGTGACTTATCAATTATTACCCTTACATCCTTTAGGCCGATTGGTCCTGTGTAACCAGGTTCAGTATATTTTTCTATACTTTCATCATCTGCCATGAAAATTTCATGCTCTGGAACACCTAGATAGGCAATAAGTTTAGCCATATTTAAATCCCTATCACCAGGGATAAAGACAAATACAAGTTCTCCTTCTACTAAAAGGTCTACTGCCTTTGCACATTTGATTTTTTCTTCATTTAAGAATTCGCTTACGTCTTCTATAGTTTTCTTGTCAGTAGTTTTTACTAATTCCAATTCTTTTTCTTCTTCTTTTATAACCGGAACTAGGCTTCTTGCCTTTTCGTCTGTATAAGCCTTATCAGAATTTTCTGTATAAAGGATGACTCCTTCACCACTTTCAGCAAGGGCCATAAATTCGTGACTCTTTCTACCACCCATAGCTCCAGTATCACCTTCAACTATTCTGTAGTCAAGCTTCATTTTGTCAAAAGCATATTCATAAGCCTTCCACATATTGTCATATGCTTTTTCTAGTCCTTCAAAGTCTTGGTCAAAGGTGTAGGCGTCTTTCATTAAGAAATCACGTGACCTATTTATACCAAATCTAGGTCTTTTCTCATCCCTAAACTTATCTACTATTTGGTAGATATTAAGTGGAAGTTGCTTATAAGAATTAAGCTCATCTTTTACTAAATCTACGAAAGATTCTTCGGCTGTTGGGCCTAGGGCATATTCTCTGTCGTGTCTGTCTTTAATTTTAAACATCTCAGGACCAAATGTTTCCCATCTGCCTGATGCATCCCAAATTTCTCTAGGTTGTAGGATTGATGTTGATACCTCAATTGCTCCATGGCTATCCATGGCATCTCTTACTATTGCTTCGATTTTATTTATAACCTTTTTACCAAGTGGTAGGAAGGAATAAATTCCTGAAGCTTGACGTCTGATAAAAGCACCTCTAGTTAGAAGCTTGTGACTTGCTGTTTCAGCATCCACAGGATCTTCTCTTAATGTTGGCATATAATAATTTGATAATCTCATTTAATTTAAACTCCTCATCGAAAGACCAATTCTTTCTTTTTTCTTATCTATTTCTATAATTTTTACAGTAACTACCTCAGAGTTTGTCAAAACATCGTGAGGATTTTTTATAAACTTATCGGAAATTTCTGATATATGGACAAGACCATCTGTTCCTACTCCAATATCTACAAAAGCTCCAAAATCAGTTATGTTTCTAACTTTCCCTTTAAGTATCATACCCTCTTTTAGGTCATCCAGACTCATAACTTCTTTTTTTGTCAAAACCTCGGGATTATCATCTCTCGGGTCCCTTCCGGGCTTCTTTAGCTCTTTTATGATATCTCTAAGGGTCGGTTCTCCTACCTCTAATTTTTGAGCAGTTTCTTCTATGTTTATCTCATCTAAGTTTAAACCTTCAAGTTTTTTTGCTATCTTGTAGCTTTCAGGGTGGACTCCTGTATTGTCCAAAATCTCGGGTGATGATGGAAATCTCAAAAAGCCTGCAGCAAGCTCGTAGGTTTTCTTTCCAAGTCCCTTTACATCTAAAAGGTCCTTCCTATATTTAATCTTTCCATCCTTAAAATCTTCTTCAATTCTTTTTGCAAGATTTTGATTTAGACCTGATACATATGATAAAAGCTTATAGGAAGCATTATTTATACTAACTCCCACCTCATTTACCGCATCTTCTACAACCTTAGCAAGCTCTAAATCAAGCTTTTTAGCATCAAGATCGTGTTGGTATTGGCCAACTCCTATGTGTTTTGGCTCAATTTTTACAAGCTCTGCCATAGGGTCTTGGAGTCTTCTTGCCATTGAAATTGCTCCTCTTATAGTTACATCTAGGTCTGGAAATTCTTCTTCTCCAAGGGCTGAAGCTGAGTAAACACTAGCCCCTGCCTCATTTACTATAGCATAGCTTACCCCTTCTACTTCCTTAAGGAGTTTATTTACAACTAGCTCAGTTTCCCTTGATGCTGTTGCATTACCAAGAGCTATAAGGCTTACTCCGTATTTTTCTATAAGTTTTTTTAAAGTTGCAATAGCCTCTTTTTCTTTCTTATGGGGTTCTACCGGATAAATTACTGCCTTATCTAAATATTTTCCATTCTTATCTACAACTGCTACCTTACAACCTGTCCTAAAACCTGGGTCAAGCCCCATTACAACCTGACCTTTGATTGGTCTTTGCAATAAATAAGGCTTTAGATTGTCTCCAAATACTCTGATAGATTCATCGCTTGCTTCTTCTGTTAGCTTATTTCTAAGCTCTGTTGTAATCGAAGGAAGCATTAATCTCTTGTAAGCATCGTCGATTGTTTCCTTTACCAAGCCTTCTTGATAAGGATTATAGGCCTTATCCTGACTTATTAGCTTATAGATTAAGTTTTTGTTATAGTCATCAGTAAACTCAATCTTTACTGTCAATATATCTTCTTTTTCAGCCCTATTTATAGCTAAAATTTGGAAAGATTTCAAATCCTTAAGCTTTTTAGAAAAATCATGGTAATTTTCGTAAAGATTATCTTCTTCTGCCTTAAGCTTGCTCACTAGACTTGCCCTCACAAGGCCATCTCTTCTTATAATATTTCTAGCTTCTATTGAATTTGCAATGTCTTCTGCAAGTATATCTAGGGCTCTTATTATAATTTCCTTTTCATCTTCTAAATTTTCTTGCTTATAATTAATAGCTTCCTTTATGGCTGCTTCTTCATCGCTAATCTCTGTAAGAAGCTTATCTAAAAACTTATCAAGTCCAAATTCCCTAGCTATATCAGCCCTGGTCTTTCTTCTAGATTTGAAAGGTGCGTAGATATCTTCTAAGATTGTAAGGGTGTTAGTTGCTAAGATTTTTTCTTTTAATTCATCTGTTAGCTGGCCCTTATTATCAATGGCATTTATTATTTCTTCCTGCCTTTTTTTGATATTTCTTAGCTTGTTGAGATTTTTTTCAATATCTCTTATCTCAACATCTGTAAGGTTACCTGTAACTTCCTTCCTATACCTTGCTATAAAGGCTACTGTTGAGCCTTCATCCAAGAGTTTGATAACATTGTCTATTGAGTCTTCTTTAATATTTAATTCTTTTGATAAAATTTCTGTAATATTCATAAATCCCTTATAATAAAATAATTTTCAATATATATATAATTAATAAATGCGCTGGATAAAATATATAAAATCCCCACTTGCTAGATTTACCTTTTTGTCCGTTATATAAAAATATGAGTGGTATAGATAAATAAACCATGTAAGGAATATAAACCGCATAGCCTCTAGTGAATCGCGAAAAGGCAAATGACAATAAAATCGCAAGGCCTGTCATTATTTTACTATTTCTTGCAAAATATAATAGACCAATAGCTGTGATTACCTTATAAGTATAGTCAGCTTTTATGGCAATAGCTATTAATGATACACTTATAAATGACAAACAAATAAGTAATATTTTCTTGAAAGTATCCATTTCTTCAGCTATTTGCCATATATAAAGCATGGTTCCAGCCAAAAATAAGGTGAAAAATACATTTTGTCTTGAAAAGTCAAAAACCGTTCCTGTAAAGGCTAGGTCATAAAATATTTCTGAAACGAAGGCAAAAATTAATAACCTAGTCAAGTATTTTTTAATATCACTTGTTAGTATCATCCCTTGGACTAATAGAAAGGAAAATATTGGCATGGCGATTCTCCCTATTAGCATGAAAGTATCTGCAAGTTTAATATATCCTAAACCATATAATAAAAATGATTGTGCTAGGTGACTTAGAAGCATGGCTGTAGATGCTATTACCTTTAAAGCACTTGTACTTAGAAATCTCCTATCAGATTTCCATGATTTTAATAGTTCTTCCCTGTTTATCATTGGTAGTTCCCTTTAATGAAGTTTATCTTATATTTCGGAAAAATTAAAGATATAGTTTTACCAGCTAAGCTATGATCTTTCTCATTTACTTTATCAATATGACTTGGATCAAAGAAAACCATCTTTAGCTCTCTTGATTTGTTATCATCTATACTTAACTCGAATTTATACCTTTCCCTATCTTCATCATAGGCTAAAAGAATATCCATAAATCTTCCATAGTCATAATCATTTATAACTTCAAATTCTAAATCTACCCTGTAGGAGTCATCTTCTAATAAATTAAATTTTGCTTTCTCACTCTTGTAAGAGATTGTTTTTTTTGTATTCAAATCTGTTAGAGTCATTGTAGTTACTAAGTTGTTTGAACTAGCCATCAAATTAATTATATCGGTATTAGAGAGATCTTTTTCAATTTTTTCTATGGGTTCATCAGCTTTTAATTTCTTTTTGAAATTTGACATAGGAATAGGCCCTTTTGAATCTATTTTCTCTTTTGCCTCTTCTATACTACTTTTATTTTTAAGCACTCTTCTATGGCGCTTCTTAGAATTTTTATTATCTGATGATAAATAAGCATCTATATCCGAAAAATCCATCTGATCGTCTATAACTATATTTTCTTTTTGGCTCAGATATTGATAAGTCGAATATAAGGTCTTAAAAACCATATACAAAAAAGAAAGACTTGTTAAAAGATTTATAATGTTTTTAGGTAAGACATTATTAAAATTAACAAGATTTACGATAAGCATGATTAAAAAAGGTCTTATCCCAGTAAATTTCACAAAATTCTTTAGGGATGAATCTTCACGCTTTTCTTTCTTTTTAAGCTTAATTAAAATTAACAAAACTCTTATCAAAAAATCTATGAAAGCTGCTATGTAAAGGCCTATCACAATATTGAAAACATAAGGGTAGTTGTTATATATATCAAATGGCAAACTCCTTATACTCAAATCGATTAAAAAGCTTGTTGTCAGTAAAAATAAGCCGCTTTTTCTAAAGGTCTTTGATGCAATATATAGAATGATTAGGACAAGAAAAGCTCCTATTGCAAATCCTATAAATTGATTATTTATTATAAAATTGTAAATTTGCTCTAAAATTATTGAATAGTCCATTTTTGCTCCATTCTAATTATTTAATTCTAACACTATATATTATATAGACGAAATAAAAAAATACTAGTAAAATGTATTTATGCTAGAATAACTCAATGGTAGAGTAACGGTATCGTAAACCGGAAGTTGCAGGTTCAAGTCCTGTTTCTAGCTCCATCTATAAAGGCTAGCTATTTAAAGCTAGCCTTTTTTATAAATTTTCTATATATGCCCCTTCTGGGTCAATTTTAAGTTTTTTTACCTGCCAAGTTGAAAAATCACTTGCCATATTTTTTTTGATATCATCAAAAATATCATCTCTCTTATCTGCTATTAGCATCATTGTAGGACCTGCTCCACTTAAGTAAACACCTAGTGCTCCAAGCTCTAATGATTTATTATATATTTTATCATAGCCTTTTATTAAGGATTTCCTATATGGCTGGTGGATTTTATCATCTAGACAAATTTTTATTAAATCCTTGTCTAAATCTTTTAGGGCAAAGCCAAGAACAGCCGCTCTTTGTATATTATTTATAGCATCTTTTAGTAGAAGTTTATCAGATATCACATTTCTGGAATCTTCTGTCCTTAGCTTAAAGTCAGGAATTAGGCATATAAATTCAAGATTTTTATTTGGTATTATTTTTTTATGATAAACTCTCTCCCCATCCCTTACACAAAGCAAAAGTCCTCCAAATATTGCAGGTCCTACATTGTCTGGATGGCCTTCTATCTCTACTGCAATATCAAGGGCTAGATCCTTATCAATTTTTCCTTCTAAGATGTAAAGGGCAGCATAAATTCCTGCAACGATACAAGTAGATGAAGACCCAAGACCCCTTGTCATTGGCACTAGCCCATCTATTTCTACCTCTATAGGAATAGCTTCCTTTCCTAGGTAAGAAAAAGTATATTTATAGGCTTCTATAACTAGGTTATCCTCTCTAAATTCATCACCTTCCCTAAAGTTAAAACTATTAAAAAGATTAAGTGATAAACCATAACTATCAAAGCCACAACCTACATTTGCACTTGTTGCAGGTACCTTGATCATAAATCCCTTCATTTTAATTTCCTCAAAACTTCTTCTTTTAGCTTAGATGGATCGATTATATCCTTATGGATTACTTCCATATCCTTCAAGGCTGATAGATTTTCAGGAACTTCCTTAGTCATAAGCTCTCCTATTTTTTCAAGCTTCTCAAAATCATCATCTCCTCCATCAATTCCTAGGGAATTTAAAACCTTGTCAGGAAACTTAAGGGGATTGGCTGTTGATGCTATTATTGTTTGTGTATCATCGCCTGTTTCTTTTTTATATTTTTCATAAACACTTACAGCAACAGCTGTGTGGGGGTCTATTAAATATTTGTAGGAATCATAAGTACTTTTTATTGCATCTTTTACATCTTCTTCGCCTGCAAAGTTTGCATAGATTAAATCATCATAGTTCTTATCCCAAAGATAAATTTTATCCTTGTTTAAAGCATCCATTGCATGGGCTACTTTTTCATAGTCCCCATTAGAGAGGTGATATAATAGTCTTTCTAGATTTGATGAAATCAATATATCCATAGATGGAGATGACGTTAAAATCAACTTTCTATTTGAATCATAAGAGCCAGTTTTGAAAAAATCTGTTAAGATTTTATTATCATTTGAAGCTATGATCAATTTATTAACAGGAAGCCCCATGTTTTTTGCATAAAAAGCAGCTAGAACATTTCCGAAATTGCCTGTAGGCACAGCAATATTTACCTTTTCACCAAGTTTTATTTTTTTATTTTGTACTAGTCTTAGATAGGTGTAAACATAGTAAACAACCTGTGGGATGAGCCTACCTATATTTATAGAATTTGCCGATGATAATTCATAGCCTTTTTCTAGGATTTTTTTATTAAATTCCTTGTCATTAAAAGCATCTTTTACTGCTGTTTGGGCATTGTCGAAATTTCCTTTTATAGCAAAAACATTTAGGTTTTCCCCTTCTTGACTTATCATTTGTAGCTTTTGAATGGCTGATACCCCATCTTTTGGATAAAAGACCATTGCCCTTACCCCATCTACAGCCTTAAATCCTTCTAGGGCTGCCTTTCCTGTATCTCCAGATGTGGCAACGAGGATTAAAACTTTCTTATCATCTCCATTTACTTCTAATGAAGCCTTAAGTAAAAAAGGAAGTATTGATAGGGCCATATCCTTAAAAGCATGAGTTATACCATGGTATAGCTCCATTATAAAGGCATTTGTTTCTTTAATCTTTACAACTTCCTCTGGGAATTTTTGATTATAAGCCTTTTTTACAATGATATTTAGCTTATCTCCTAAATCATCAAAATACATCTTTAAAATGTAGCTAGCAAGTTCTCTATAATCTAAATCAATAAGCTTAGATAAGTCTCCTAATGGAGGAAAATTCATTGGCACAAACAGGCCACCATCATCTGCTATAGACTTAATTATAGCTTGGCTTGGATTTATTTGGCTTCTGTCTGTTCTTGTGGATACGTATTTCATTAGTAATTCCTACCTTCAAGTCTAACTATAAGAGAATTAGGATCAGCATCTAGTCTTTCCTTTAAATCAACATATTTTGCATCCCTTATTAGACTTGCCTTTAATTTATCATCGATAACTTCTTCATCAAAATCATCTAAATTTACAAGATTTCTGTCATATCTTAGATAAAAATCAGCCCTTATATCACTGCTATCTATCTTTCTATTTAGACCTTCGCCAAGTCTTACCTTGGATTGTCTATCAAAAATAATATCTATTATGTCATTTATGATAGCATTGGCTGTAGGAAGCATGCCTGCACCTTGGCCATAAAATTTAAGTTCTCCTACCATATCACCAAAGACAGTAACAGAGTTAAAGGCACCTCTTACAGATGCAAAATATGAGTCTGAATATACTCCTACCGGGGCAACACAGGCCTTAATTTTGTTATCTTCAATATAGGAATCACCTATTAGTTTTATAGTCCTGCCATTATCTTTAAGAATTCTAATATCATCTGCTGTAATTTTAGAAATACCATCTACGAGTATATCATCCTCACTGACTTCTTGCCTAAAAGCCATTGTAGATAGAATTCTTAACTTTCTATGGGTATCAAAACCTTCAACATCTGCACTTGGGTCAGCTTCAGCATATCCTAAATCTTGAGCTTCTTTTAAGACATCGCTATAATCAAGTCCTTCTTCAGTCATCTTAGATAGAATATAATTGCATGTACCATTTAAAATCCCCCTAACCCTAGTGATTTCATTTTCCATTACAAGGTCCCCAAGGGGTTTTAAAACTGGAATCCCTCCAGCAACTGCCGCTTCGTGAAGGAAGTGAAGATTCATATCCCTAGCAAGGTCATTTAATTCAGGAAAATATTTACTAATAGCAGCCTTGTTTGCCGATACTACATGCTTGCCATTTTTCATAGCCTTAAGCATCATATCCTTAGCTTGATCAACTGATGATGTAACTTCGACAACTATATCTATAGATGAATCATTTATTATTTCATCAAAGTCTGTTGTAAGTAAATTTTTATCAATATCAACTCCATAAGAATCTCTAACTTTTCTAACCAAAACTTTTTTTATTTCAATTTCTGCATTAGTATAGAATTTAATTGAATCTTGTTTTTCTCTAATTAGCTTTACTATCCCCTGGCCAACTGTACCATATCCTAGTATAGCAAGTCCTACTACTCTTTTCACTTCTTACTCCTTGAATATAATTATTTAAGTTTTAAATTTACAAATAAAGTATCTTAATATTAATCATCAAAAATATTTTTTCGACTAAGATATTTTCTATAGATAATACCTTAATTTTTGCTTTACTCAAGTATTATCTTAATCTACTACAAACAAGAATTATTTGAGAATTATATTTTGCATATAAAAAGACCCCCAAAGGGGTCTCTTATTCTTTATGTACTATGAAATTATTCTTGGTCGATTGCTTCTACTGGGCAAACTGCTGAGCATGAACCACAATCTATACAAGCATCTGCATCAATTTCAAAAGCAGCATCGCCTTGAGAGATTGCTCCTACTGGGCATTCACCTTCGCATGAACCACAAGAAATACAAGTATTTTCATCTATTCTGTATGCCATAATTTCCTCCTATGTTTATTATATGATTAGTATACAATAATATTCATAATATGTCAAGTAAAACATGAAATTTTATTAAAATATTCTAGAAATCTGATTAATTATTCATAATGATAATTATTATCATCTGTCTTTGCTTATATCTTCTATCCTATAAAATGCTTCTATTTCCTCATCGCTTTCATCAAGGTTTAACCTAACCTTACACAAACCTCTAATGTAATCATTATCTACCACCGTACCTACTCCATCTACAGTAGAAACTTTATGGCCCTTTTTAGGATGCTCTTTTTTAGCTTTTAGATAATTATCTTCCTCAAAATCTAAGCAGCACATAAGTCTACCACATACTCCAGATATCTTATTTGGATCTAAGGTTATTCCTTGGTCTTTGGCCATCTTTATTGATAAAGGATTAAACTCTGTCATAAAACGAGAGCAGCAAGTTTTTTGTCCACATGAGCCATGAAAATCTTTAAGCTTAGCATGGTCTCTAACACCGATTTGTCTTAACTCAATTCTATTCTTAAATATTGACGCTAAATCTTTTACAAGAGCTCTAAAGTCTACCCTATTTTCCGATGTGAAATAAAAAGTAATTTTGCTTTTATCAAAGCTGTATTCACCTTCTACAATTTTCATATCTAGCTGATGGTCTCTTACTTTTTCTTTTGCAAGCTCCATTGCTTCTTGGGCTTCTTCTTTATTTGATTCATCTATCTCTAAATCTCTTGAGCTTGCCTTTCTTATTACACTTGATAAGTCTTTGTCAAACTTATCCTTGTCAATATCTATATTTGCAAGCGCTACTTCTGCTAGTTCTAGACCATTTGAGCTTTCGACTATCACCTTATCTTTAAAACAAAGGTTTAAATCATTGGCCTTAAAATAATATATTTTGCCAGCATTTTTAAATCTTATTCCAACTACATTCATTTATCTTTCCTGCCTTCTCTATATATATTAAAAAATATATTTTCTATACTTAATTCAAAATTAATATTATTCCTATAAGCAATTTGTATTTTTTCAAGCTTACTGATTAATCTTTCTATAACATTTAAATCCATTTGGCTAAGTTTTTCTAGATTATATGCATAGCTTGATCTGTATGGCTTTTTACTTTTATATTTTAAATCAATTAATCCTTTATAAATTTCAAGGATTGATGATATTAATTCATCTTTTTTATCCTTATAGGCTAATAAATAATCTCTCTCTTTATAATAAAAGGAGAGATTTCCCTCATAAATCTCTCTAATTATATCGGAAAGTCTCTCAAAATCAATATCGTTTTTATAATTTCCATTAGATATACTAATTATTTGACATCTTGACCTTATAGTTTGAAGTAATTTCCCGCTATTATCTGTTGTGAAAATTATAAGTATATAATCCTTAAGCTCTTCAAGACTTTTTAGCATGGCGTTTGCTGCCTCAATCCTCAAATTTTGAGCATTATGGATTATATAAATTTTGATTTTCCCATTTGTAGGTCTAATTACCATATCTTTTATTAGCGTCCTAATTGTAGATATGTCTATTATTTCCTTATCTATTACTGATAAGTCAGAATTTATACTTGACTTTACATCGTAAGAATCAAATACTTCCTTTGCAAAATCTAGGGAGTACTTTAAATTATATCCTACATCCTCTCCTTCTATTATGTAGGCATTAGATAAATTATTATTTGCTAATTGCCTTTCTAATATGGTCATATTTGTACATATTTTTCAACATCAATTATAAATACTGTTGCCCCACCTACACTTATTTCTATAGGTACTGTTGTGCTTATTAGTGAGCTTTCACCTGTAGGATTTATTATTGTTGTAGTGGTATTTCTTTTCTTACAATTCTTTTCTATTATTCCAAGTGCTTCGTCTAATTTAACTTCTTCCACACCTATTAAGAGGGTAGTGTTGCCTTTTTTTAAAAATCCACCTGTTGTTGAAAGCTTTGTTATCCTATAACCTTCATCTGTTAGGGCATCGATTAAAAAATTAACGTCTGCATCTTGTACTATAGCTACTAATAATTTCATTTTATTCCTCCAATAAGCCATAAATAATTTTGATTACATCTTCTGTTAAATCTTCTATAGACTTTCTAGCATCTACCTTTACTATTTCGTCTTTATAGAGATCAGCCATTTGCATATAGCCATCAAAGATCTTTTTGTGAAATGAAAAATCTTCGTTTTCTAGTCTATCTGCAGAAAAATTGGCTCTTTTTCTTTCTAAAGCTGTCTTATAGTCAATATTGAAAAATATGTTTAAGTCAGCCTTAAGACCTTCTGTTGCAAAATTATTTATATTCTTTATCTTATCTATACCCAAATTTCTTCCTAATCCCTGATATAATAAAGAACTTAGGACAAATCTATCGCAAATTACAATTTTACCCGCTTTTAAATCCGGTTTAATTCTTTCTTCTACAAGCTGGGCACGACTTGCTGAAAATAGGAGAGCTTCAGTCTTTGCTGACATCTCGGAATTTTCATTGTCAATTATTATTGATCTGATTTTTTCAGAAATGGGTGTTCCACCTGGCTCCCTATAGAAGCTTACAGGATGAGAGTCATTTTCTAATATCGTCTTAACTTTTTCTAATATGGTTGTTTTTCCAGACCCGTCTGGTCCTTCAAATACTATAAATTTTCCGCTCATATATCCATTATACTATATTTTCCTAAAATAAGTCTAGGAGTATTTTTTCTTTAAAATTTCCAAATAAAAAAAACCATTGTCTATAATAAAGAGCAATGGCTTTAAATATTATTCGTTATCTTCAGATTCTTCAGTTTCATCAACTGTTGGTACATCAGCTGCATCTGCTGCTTCTTCTTCATCGTCAATGATTTCTTCTTCAGATACTTCTTGTAGTGAGCAGATAACTTCTTCTGCATCAGCAAGTACATTGATATTTTCATCTTTGAAGATGTCAAGATCAGCAACTGTTTTGTTTTCACCAATTTGTAGGTCTTTGATTTCAACATCTGCTGTTTGTGGGATGTATTTTGGTAGACATTCTACTTCTACTACGTCGATATTTTGTACTAGTACTCCCGCATCAGCATTTAGGTCATCTCTACCGATTAGGTTAACTGGAACAGTAACTCTGATTGCTTGATTTTGGTCTATAGCCTGAAAATCCACATGTAAAAATTGGTTTTTGTATGGATGAGTTTGGAAATCCTTGATAAGTACTTCTTTACCTTCTCCATTGACATCTAGTGTTATAATTGTAGATGTTCCAGCTTGTCTAAGAACTTTATCAAATTCTCTAGCTTCGAATTGAACATTTACATTTTCTTGATTTTTGGCATAAACTACTCCTGGTATTAATTCACTATTTCTAAGTTTGTTAACTTTATTTTTACCAGTAGCTTCTCTTTTTTCTGCTTGTAAAACTAAATTAGCCATTTTGCCTCCTTATTAATTCATACTAGCTAATTATACTCCATCTTTGCCTTATTTACAATAACTTAAAGATTAATATTTTAAAAATATTGATAATTTATGCTCTTGTAATACAATATTGCTAATAGGATGAAAAAATGAAGGAGAGTTTTATGACAAGAAGAGGAAAATTCGGTACTGTAGATATTACTGTATTAGGTGAGGAACTTAAGGTTGGAGATAAGGCACCTGATTTTGTTGCCAATAAGATGGACCTAAGCCCTTATAATTTTTATGATGAAGAAGATGGAAAAATCAAAATAATTTCTGTTGTCCCTTCTCTTGATACGGATGTATGTGAACTTCAAACAAAGATGTTTCAAAAAGCAACTGAGTTTTTACCAGATAATGTTATAATCCTAACAGTATCAAATGACTTACCTTTTGCCCAAATAAGATTTAAGAAAAATAAGAAAGCTGACCAAATTAAGTTTGTTTCAGACTATAATACAAGAGATTTTTCAAGTAAATATGGAACCTTAATTGAAGAATTAAAACTTTTAAATAGGTCCGTATTTGTAGTTGATAAGGATAATACAATAAAATATGTCCAATACTTAGAGCAAAATACCGATCTTCCTGAATATGAGGAAGCTGTTAGGGTTGCTAAACAATTAAGTAAATAATAACCATAAAAAACTCCTCTCATTGAGGAGTTTTACTATTTTGTAATTAAAAATTCTTCGTATTTTTCTCTATCATAGACAACATCTAATTCACCTATAAAGTTAGAATACTTATCAGGATAGCAGAAGGATTGCTTAAACCTATATAGGCCATCTTTTGAATCTAGACTAAAGGTACCACCTAGATCTAGATAATCATAACCTTTTTCTAGACACCATTTTATTTCTTTCCAAATCATATTATAGTTTGGCATCTTGTTGCGGAGCTCGTTTGAGCTTGCTGCATATAGGTAATAAACCTTATTTCCATAAGGAATTAATAAGGATGCTGAAAGAGACTTATCTTCAAAATATGATATAAATATTTTTGCATCTAAATATTCTATTAGCCTTTGGTAATAATCTTTTGGTCTATGGCCAATTTCTTGTCTTTCCGCCATTATTTTTGTAAGTTCATAGAATATATCTAAGCCTTCTTCGTCAGTTTTTATAACTGTCTTTATCCCTGCTCTTATTGATTTTCTAACGTTGTACCTTCCCTTTGATGAAAAGCTTTCAAATATTTCATCTTCATTATGACAAGTTAAATCTATTATCATATTGTATCTTGGTTGGGTGAATGAATGAGTATCAAGACCCACACTTCTAAAATCATAACCTAATTTCCTATAATCATAGACTAATTTCTCATCAAAGACTAACTCTGGGTCCATTCTTAAAAGAAAGGCATCGTATTTGTCCTTTAAAGGCTCTGCTTCCTTTATTAATTGTTCAACTAGCTTTGTATCCCTAAAATCACATACTGGCCCTCTAGGAGCATATAAGAAGTGTTTACCGTTTGTATTTTTGATTCCTATCACAGACATTGCAGCAATTATCTGCTTATTTTCTTCTATGTATACATAATCATTTGTCCAGTTGTTTTTAATTTTTGACCAAGCTGTATCTTGCATTGGTCTAGCGTAAGGACTATTTCTTACAAATTCATTATATCTTTTTAAATCATTTTCATTATTTATTATTGGCATTATCTATCATTCCCTCCAACAAGGTAAGCGTGGTAATCGCGCCTATACCACTTTTGCTTCCTAGGTAATCGACATTCATTTCACTTATAGACTCTATGTCTACATCTCCTTCTATCTTACCATTTATATACGAAGTTCCAACATCTATTATAAGGCCATTATCTTTAAAATAAGTTTTATCATAATAAGTTGCCTTACCGATTGCTGATATAAAAATGTCAGAGTTTTTGATAAAACTCTTAGGATTTTGACAAGAGCTATTTATCACACTTACATTTGCACCCCTACTTGCTAAATACATAGATAGTGGTTTTCCTATTACACTTGTCCTATTAGCAATTGTTATATTTTTCCCCCTATAATCTATTTGTTGATTTTCTAAAAATTTAACAATAGCTCTTGATGTAGCAGGAAGAAAATCTATCCATCCTTCCATAGACTTGCCTAAGGATTTGAAAGTAAAACCATCTAAGTCTCTAATTTTGATTGATTCTTTTAAATATGTCAAATCTTCACCTGAGCCAAAAGGTGCTAAAATGATAAAGCCATCCACTTTGTCAAAAGAATTTATAAAGGAAATTATTTCATCATTCTTTTCTCCATCAAATTCTTTTTCCTGTCTCTTATACACATCTCCGAGCCCAC
>OJLY01000202.1_pt1 | contig 45024 bp, 43 predicted proteins | sample 1597031 | NCBI WGS metagenome assembly OJLY01 (sample SAMEA3904673, study PRJEB24821) | metagenome | biome: Builtin; feature: hospital; material: surface | place: USA | collected 2013-06-03
AGAATATACATATGAAAAGAATTGTAACTTTAAATACTAGAAATCTCCACAAGAGCAAAAAACATGGTGGTTGTGGCGAATGTCAAACATCTTGCCAATCAGCATGCAAAACAAGCTGTGGTGTAGCTAATCAAGAATGTGTTAGCCAAAAAAATAAATAATTGTTTTTAGCTTATCTAGGATATTCTTAGATAAGTTTTTTATTGTAGGAATTTTGTTAGATTATTCTCAATTCCTAGTAAAATACTATAGTAAATATAAGGAGTAATAATGATTCACCAATACAAGGCCAAAGTCTTTAATATTGTTTTAGATATATACAGTGGTTCTGTCCACGCAGTAGATGATGTGACCTATGATATTATCGAAAAATACGAGTCTAAAGATAAAGAAGATATTAGAAAAAAAATAATTGAAAAATATGAAATAAGTAATGATCAATTCGAAGAGGCTTATGCTGAGGTTAAGGAATTAGAAGACGAAGGGCTTCTCTTTACTGACGACATATACGAAGATCTTTCAATTGATATAACAAATAGACCGACTACAATCAAGGCCCTCTGCCTAAACGTCGCTCACACCTGCAATCTATCATGTGAGTATTGTTTTGCAAAGGGAGGAAAGTATTCCGGTCCAGATGCTATTATGACAATAGATGTGGCCAAAAAAGCTATTGACTTTCTTTTGGCAAATTCCGGTAGCCACTACAACTTAGACATAGACTTCTTTGGAGGAGAACCTCTCCTAAACTTCGACCTAGTAAGAGAAACTGTTGATTATGCAAGAAGTAAAGAAGAGGAATTTAATAAGCATTTTAATTTCACTCTCACTACAAACGGTCTTCTCCTAGACGATGAAGTCATAGACTATTTGAATGAAAATATGAAAAATGTCGTCCTATCTCTCGATGGAAGGAAAGAAAAGCACGACCAATTTAGAAAGACTCTAAACGGTAAAGGTTCATATGACGCCATAGTTCCTAAATTCCAAAACTTTGTAAAAAAACGTGGCGATAAGGAATACTACATGAGAGGAACTTTCACAGCAAATAATCTTGATTTTACAGAAGACTTGAAGACATATCTTGACCTAGGCTTTACTAGGACCTCCCTTGAACCAGTTGTAGGAAAATCTGATGAGCCTTATGCCCTAAAGGAAGAACACCTAGATAAAATCTATGATGAATACGAAAAACTTGCTGATATGTTAATGGAAAAAATTGATAAGAATGAAGATTTCATCTTTTACCACTACATGATTGATTTAGAAAATGGACCTTGTGTCCACAAGAGAATATCTGGATGTGGATCAGGTACTGAATATATGGCTGTAACTCCAACAGGAGAGCTCTACCCTTGCCATCAATTCGTAGGAAATCCTGATTTTATTATCGGAAATATAAATGATGGAATCCAAAACAAGGACTTAGTAAATCAATTTAAAACTTGTAACTGTTATTCCAAAAATGAATGTAGGTCTTGTTGGGCAAATATGTATTGCTCTGGCGGTTGTGCTGCTAACTCCTACAATGCTACAGGCGATATAAATAATATCCACGAATATTCTTGTAAACTTTTTAGAAAGAGAATTGAAATGGCAATAGCGGTTAAGATATATGAATATATGAAAGAATCTGAAAAAGAATTTGCATAGAAAAATAGCGCCGATTTATACCGGTGCTATTTTTTAGATTCTTCTTTTTTAATTTTATTTTCTTTGACAATCTTGGTCTTGGAGAATTCTTCTCTTTCTTTCTCCTCTATGCTTTGAGATATGGTCTTAATCATTTCCTTGTATTTTGGGATTTGAACCTTATCCAAACTATTTACTTTCTTACTCGTCTTTTTAATTTCTCTATCCAAAGAATTAATTGTAGTATCAAGCTCAGCAAGCTTAAATATCTTGGATCTTAATTGATTAAAAGAAAGTATAGCCTCATCAAAACCAGCATTAGTTTCATAAAATGAATAGGATAAGTTAAGCTTTACATCTTCAAAGTGAATTTCAGATATTTCTGTCTGCATGAATTTATCAACTTTTAAGCTAATACTATTATCTATTGGCACAGTCTTTGATATGGAATCAAGATCCGACTCACCAATGCTTACCAAAACTTTTTTGAAATCATGGCTAACCTTTTTGATCGTCTCATTTACCTTTTCATTTAAATCATTACGTTCTTTTATCTTGGAATCATAAGCTCCAATCAAGGCCTTTCTCTTCTTATCGAGTATGTCGTATCCACCCTCTAAGAGATTTAGTTCTTCTTTTGCCTTGATTAGATTGGCCTTTGTAGCTGCAACATTATTCGTTTGCATACTATTCACCTATAAACTTATCTAGATTCTCTTTAGAAACTCTATGAAGCTCATTTCTTGGAAGGATTTTAAGAATTTCCCAACCTAAATCTAGAGATTCATCGAGTTCTCTATTCTCGTCCTTATCTTGGGCTAAGAATCTTCTTTCAAATTCATCTCCGAAACGTAAATATTTCTTATCAACATCGGACAAATCATCTTCACCAACAATTTGAGAAATATTTCTAACATCTTGGACTTTAGAATATGATTCATAAAGTTGGTTCATTAGGTCTTCATGGTCAGCCCTTGTATAACCTTCACCTATACCGTCCTTCATAAGTCTTGATAAGGAAGGAAGTACATTTATTGGAGGATAGATTCCCTTATTAGAAAGAGACCTGTCAATTACAATTTGTCCCTCTGTTATATAGCCTGTAAGGTCGGCAACAGGGTGGGTTATATCATCATTAGGCATGGTAAGTATTGGAATAAGAGTTACAGATCCCTTAACTCCCCTAATCATTCCTGCCCTTTCGTATAAAGAAGCAAGGTCTGAGTAAAGATATCCAGGATAGCCCTTCCTTGAAGGAACCTCTCCCCTTATAGATGAAACTTCACGTAGGGCTTCTGAATAAGATGTCATATCCGTAACTATTACTAGTACGTGATAGCCCCTCTTGTAGGCTAGATATTCAGCTGCTGTTAGGGCACATTTTGGAGCAACAAGTCTTTCCATTATTGGAGAATCCGCAAGGTTTTGATACATTACAACCTTATCACGAACACCTGCCTTGTTAAAGGCATCCTCGAAGAACATGGCTTCGTCTTTCTTAATCCCCATAGCAGCAAAAACAAAGCAGAAGTTCTCATCTGTCTTAAGCTTAGCTTGTCTTACAATTTGAGCTGCAATCTCGTTGTGTGAAAGACCAGATCCAGAAAATATCGGTAGCTTTTGTCCACGGATAAGGGTTGTTAGAGTATCAATAGAAGATATTCCTGTCTGGATGAAGTCTCTTGGGTACTCACGTGCTACAGGATTTAGGGGAAGTCCCTCTACTGAATATTTATCATCAGAGTAGATATCTCCTCCATTATCAATTGGCTCTCCTATTCCGTTAAAGCTCCTACCAAGTATTGATTCATCGAGAGGAATCTCTAAAGGCTTTTCATGAAAGCTTACTACTATATCATTTAAGGAAAACTCTTCTGTATTACCAAAAACTTCAATAGTTACAGTGTCATCATCAATTTTAACAACTTGACCTACAAAGTCCATCCCCAAAGCGTGAACAGAAACTACTGCCTTGTAGGCTACATCTGTAACTTTTTCTATCTCAATCATAGATGATTCAATTTTTCTAATCTTAGTATATTCTTTTCTCATCTATAAACCTTCCTTCACACTTACAAAATGATTGTTTATCTTTGAATTAAGATCAATAAACTTGTCTAACTCATCATTTTTTATATTATATTTCATTTGAGTAATCTCGTTAATTAGATTTGAATCATATATAGCCTTATGGCTAAGACCACCACTAATAGCTGCTTTACTCTTTTGATAATAATTATAAATAATGTCGAGCATCTTGACTTGTTTTTCAAGTGGTACATATTTATCAATATCATTGTAAGCATTTTGTTGTAAGAAGCCATTTCTTATAAGACCAGAAACATCTAATATGTTCTTTTGACTATTAGAAAGTGCATCTTCACCAACTAGCATCATGATAGATCTAACTTCGTCTTCTTCAAGAAGGACATTCATCAATTCATTTCTTATAGCAATTATGTCCTTACCCAGTCTTTCCTCATAGTAGGCTCTGATTTTTTCAATATAATTAGAATAAGAAGAAAGCCAGTTTATAGCTGGATAGTGTCTTGAATAAGCAAGCTTTCTATCAAGTCCTAAAAATACATTTACACATCTTCTAGTATTTTCTGTTACAGGCTCTGAGAAGTCTCCTCCTGAAGGAGATACGGCCCCGATAAGAGTAACAGAACCTTCGCTTCCGTTTAAGTTTTTGAAATATCCCGCTCTTTCATAAAATTGTGAAAGTCTTGATCCAAGATATGCAGGATAGCCTTCTTCGGCTGGGATTTCTTCAAGTCTTCCTGATATTTCACGTAAGGCCTCTGCCCATCTTGATGATGAGTCTGCCATAAGAGCTACATCATAACCCATGTCTCTAAAGTATTCAGCCATAGTAATACCAGTATAGATAGATGCTTCCCTAGCTGCTACCGGCATGTTTGAAGTGTTAGCAATCAAGATAGTCCTTTCCATAAGTCCCTTACCTGTGTTTGGATCTATAAGATCAGGGAACTCCTCAAGAACCTGGGTCATCTCGTTTCCACGCTCTCCACATCCAATATAAATTATTATATCTACGTCAGAATATTGGGCAAGCTGGTGTTGAAGCATGGTCTTTCCTGTACCGAATCCACCAGGAATTGCAACAGTACCTCCCTTAGCAAGAGGGAAGAAAACATCAAGGACCCTTTGACCTGTCTCAAATAGCTTCTCTATTGGCATATTAGCCATAACTGGTCTTTGATTTCTAACTGGCCAATATTGGTATAGTTTTTCCTCAACCACATTTTTTTCTGTCTTAATCTTTACTACAGTATCCTCAAGGGTGTACAAACCATCTTCTGCTACTTCAACAACTTCACCACTAACTTGAGTCATAAGTCTATGCTCGATAGTTTCAGTTTCTTTTATGGTAGCGTAGATGTCGCCTCTTTTAATCTTATCTCCAACCTTAACAGTAAGTTTGACATCCCATTTTTTCTCAGTATCTAGATTTTCAAATCCTATTCCTGAAGGAATAAAGGATCCATTTTTATCCATTATATTTTTTAAGGGTCTTTGGATACCATCAAACATGTTTCCAAGCATACCTGGGCCCAGTCTTACTGAAAGAGGTCTACCAGTTGGAATTATATCTTCATTTACTTTAAGTCCTGATGTATCTTCATAAACCTGAATTGTCGCAAGATCACCCTCAAGTGATATTACTTCACCTATAAGCTTTAGCTTACCAACTGAAACCATCTCACGAACAGTCAAGATTTTCGCATCTGTCGCAATTACAACAGGACCATTTATTGTTTTAATTTTTGGATTCATTAAAACTCTCACTTTCAAGAAGTTGATTTAGTTTTTTACCAACTTCATATTTCTTCTCTTTAAGCCTATTCAAATAAGTATAATTATATCTAAAATCTCTATCAAGATTTGAAATTATAAAACCACCAATATACTCATCATCGAGTACTTCTACATTAGGAAAGTCTATAAGCTTCTTGTCCTTTTCTAATACACTTATTATTACTTCTTTCTTAGATAAGCCAAGGTCTTCTAGAGCTTTATCTATACTTGAAGTTAGCTTGTCTTTATAGTCTTTAGTATTAGTAAAATCTCTAAGATTTTCTTTAATTCGTTTTGTCAAATCTTCCAATAGAGATTGTCTATAAAGAAATATATCATTTTTAGATTCAAATTCTTTCTTAGAAACATTCTCATTCTTTCTAGTCTCAGCAAATATTTGTCTATCCTTGACACTCTCTTCCAAGTGCTTTTCTAGCTCCGCCTTTTTATCTGAAACTAATTTTGAATTATCCTCTGTTGACTGATATAATTCTTTTTCACTTTTTTCTTTTTCTTCATCCCATACCATCTTTCTAAAGGATGAAATCTTTGCTTCTAGATCTAGCATTTTTCCTCCAATCAACCATCAATAACTACGATTAAAGGCTCACTTTTATTTTCTCTATAATAATCAACATCCTTGGATATATTATTATAAATTGTTCTACTTAAGATAAGAACAGCTAGATTATCATCACTTACAGAAGTCTTAAATTTACTAAGACTTTCTTCGATTCTATCTACCTGCTCTATTTCTATACCCCCAAGCCTAAACATAAGGTTTAAGCTTGGATCGTTACTTATTAATTTTGCCTTCATTTTATGCGTATAGGATTAGGATTGATATAATTACACCGAAGATAGCAATACCTTCTGCAAGACCTACGAAGATGATTGTTCTACCAAGGATAGATTGATCTTCTGAAATAGCACCAAGTGCTGCTGAACCTACAGTACCTACTGCATAACCAGTACCAATTGTTGCAAGACCTGTTGAGAGTGCTGCACCAATGTATTTTAGACCATCACTTGCTGCTGCACTTGTGCCAGCTTCTGCTGCTTTTGAGCTTGATGGGAAAAGAAGAACTATCATCATTACCATAATTGGTACAAATGTTGAAAGATTAAGCTTTAATGCTTTTCTAATCTTTGCCTTTGAACTATCTTCGTTTGTTTTTAATAGATATAAACCTGAATAAATTGTCATTACGACAACTGCTAATGCTAATAAAGCAATTTTAAAAATCATATTAACTCCTTATTTTTCTGTAATTGGTCTAAACTTACGACCATTTCCTTCATAGTACTTACTAAACATTTCGTAAAATTCTAGTCTTAGTCCTTGGATGAATACAATCATTCCTTCAAGACCTATTATCAGAACATTACCTAATATCAAAATTATTATTCCAATTATTCCACCACCTGCAAGTTTTGCCATGACTTCAAAGGCCATATACAAACCTACGTGGTTGATTGCGAAAGCTCCAACTCTTGTAAAAGACACTAAGTTAGAGAATACCGATAGTAGGGCCTCTACTATTGAGAATGAACTTTCTACATAATAGTCACCCTTGGAACTGTCATATAGCGGATATTCTCCCTCAATCCTTCTTGCTAGTGGCTGTTTAAATATTATCATAACTATTGATAATACAAGAATTATTATAGCTACCAGCATAGGTATTGGGCTTTTTCCTACTATATTAAGGATGATTAGTATAAAAGAAATCATCATCATAAGACCTGCTAGGCCTTCTTTTCCAAATATTCCTTCCTCTATATTATCTTGTTTTTTGACTTTGTTGAAGATTCCTATGATATAAGATATGACCATCAATACTACACCGAACGCTACAGATGCTATTAGTACAGTCATAATATTATCAAAAGGCTTGATCAACAATGTAGGTATCAGAGTCTCTATACCAAAGAATGAACCATACATCAATCCAAATATAGAAGAACTTATTCCTATTCTTCTTACCAGGCCGCCAAAGGTCTTGTTTATCTTGTCTACATAGAAGCTTAATAAAACAAATACTAATCCTTGTCCTAAATCACCGAACATCATTCCATACAACAATAAATATGTTATAGCGAAAAATGGTGTCGGGTCAATTTCGTTATAGTTTGGAGCACCGTACATGTTCACCAAAAACTCAAAAGGACGAAAGAGAATATTGTTTTTTAGTTTGGTCGGCGGTTTCGAGGAATAACTCCTATTGTTTATATTTACCTTAGTTTTGTCGTATTTTTCTTCAAGATTTTTGAAGTCATCGACTTTTGATTTAGGAACCCAGCCACTAAGGTAGAAGTACTTGTCCCCTTTTGCCATCTTATCTTTTATTTCGCTACTTTTTTCATAGTATTCGATAGTATGAGGAATATCTTCAATCAAATCCTCATTTTTATTCTTGATAGCTTCGATTTTCTCTTCTAGTTCTTTTATTTCTTTGTCAGTTTCTTCTAATTTCCTATCGATAGTTTCTAGATCATCAGACTCTGGAGTCTTTTTATCTATAAAACCCATAGTATTGACAGCTCTTTTAATATCTTCTTTGACCTGTTTAGGATAAACTAACAAATAATTTTCTTTGCTGTCAATATTTTTATTTTTCTTCTTAATTGCCAATTATTTGTTCCCTTCTTCTAAAATAGATGAGCTAATATCAGAAACTATATCTTCGCTATAATTCTCATAAATTCTGTCAAGCTTATCTTTCATTTGCTTATACTCATCTTCTATCTCTTTTTTCCTTAATTCACCCTCTGAAAGGATATTTGAGTAAACTTCATCAGATTTATCCTTAGTTAAGGATGAATATTTTTTATCAAGCTGAGCTATTACATCAAAGGTATTAGCTTTCTCATTAGAAACTATATTATCTGTATCAGTTCTCAATTTACTTGTTTCCTTATCAAGTGCTATAAGTTCATCAAGATATCCCAAAGAAATATCATCAAGGCTACCATCCAAGTGGAGAATCAATGAAGGCAAGTTGTCATAGTTATTCTTTAGAATATATCTACCATCCTTGCTTACTTCACCAAACCTATGATCAAAGTAGTTGAGATTTTTAATCTTTCTAATATCTATTCCATACCTATTAAGGACTTCTAAGTTATCCTTATACTCTTCGAGAATGTTTTTTTCTTCGATTAATTTATTTTTCCTATCAATTAACGCCTTCAAGTCGTTGTATAAACTGTCAATATCACTTTCGGAAATATGCTTTGGATTTTCACTAGCTGAAGAGTCTATTTTAAATAAATCTTTTAATAAGTTCAACTTATCAATAATAGACTTATCTGACCTTTCAAAGCTCGATATAGTTGATATATCTTCAGTCAATTCAACATTTTCTTTACTAGCCTTAATTGAGAAAGCTCTTGATGCTACTTGATTAAAGGCATCAACTGGTTCAATATCGCCTAATTCAATAATATCTTCTAGAAAATCATCGAGATTATTTAATCTAGAAGTAATATTGACAAGGTGCATTTTTTCTACTGCCATAATTACCTCACAATCACTAGTTCATATCTTTCAGAAAGAGTAAAGCTCTCATCAACCTCAAGCATACTAACTAAATTTTCGATATTGGTGTGGATAATGCTCATAGCAGATATTACATATAGAATAGATGATCTCTCTTTGATTATTTCATCTCTTGAAAGTTTCATCTTTCTCCTGCTGATTTTAATATGTGAATCCCACGCATTATCGAAAATACTTTTATACTTAGTACCATCAAGGTAGTCATAGAAATCATCCATGGATAAGTTAGAAATCATCTTAAGCCTATCAGCGTTATAGCCCTTACCACCCTCAATCAAATAATTAAATATTTCATTATTGTTTAAATTGAAGAATTTCTTGAGTCTATAAAGCATTTCTAGGTTAGACAAGTTAATCAACTCACCCACAAAATTTTCTATAAGGACCCTCTCTTTTGCTTTAAACTTCTTAGCTAATTTGAGAAGATTTCTAAAATAAAATTTCATCAAAGCATTACTTGATAAAAAAATCAATGATTCATTGTCCATGTTTTCATTTATAAAGGGCAAGAGAGTTCTGTAATACTTACTATCTCTAAGCCCTTCAATAAATTCTTCTAAGGTCATGCCTACATCAATTTTTAAATCTTTGGAAAACGGATTTTGCTTTAAATTTAAAATATTTTTCTCCAAAGTATTGTTGAGTATACATTGTATTACTTCTTGAATAAGGTATATCTCATAAATACTGAAATACTCCTTAAAGAAGTCACTTTCAATACCTTCTAGAAAAAAATCTAAACTTTTTAATTCATCATAGAAATTCCTAAATAACTTTAATTCGACTTCCTTTTTGCCAGTCTCATTATCTAGAAAATCATAGTGCTCTTTAAGCAATCCTATTTTTCTTTCCAAATTGCTCTCATGAATTAATTTATTATAGAGATCGTCACTGGGTAGCTTTCCCATTTTTGCTTTCGCTTTAACAGTCACATCTCTCATAACAACCTCTTTCTTTTGATACACATTAATTTTATCACTTGTACTCAACATTTAAAAGCATAAAAAATAATCTCTATAAAGTATTGATAAATACAAGTTTTCGGAAATCTTTTTCAATTATAGACAAAACTTAAATGAAATTTATTAAGCTTTGTCTATTTTTATCTATTCTACAAGCTCTCCTGAAATTGTAAACGATGTATTATCTGTAATTTTGACCTTTACAATTTCTCCAATTAATTTTTTGCTAGCCTTAACGTGGACTAACTTAAAGGTGTCAGTTCTACCAGTAAGGATATCAGGGTTGTTTTTACTTTCTGATTCTAAGAGGACTTCTACGGTTTTTCCTATATATTCTTTATTCTTCTCGTTAAATATTGGATAAATCGTATCTAATAATCTATCAAACCTATTCTGAACTATTTCATCGTCTATTGGAGTTAGTTTTGCTGCCCTAGTTTTTGGTCTAGGTGAATACTTAAAGGTGAAGGCTGAATCAAATTCTATTTCTCTACATACCTTTAGAGTCTCCTTAAAATCCTCTTCAGTTTCAGTTGGGTAACCTACAATAATATCTGTAGAGATCGCAATCCCTGGAATTTCTTCCCTTAACTTCTTCGCTCTTTCTATATATTTTTCCTGATCATACTTTCTATTCATGTCCTTTAGGACCTTACTTGAGCCTGATTGTAAAGGTAAGTGGAAGTAATTACATATGTTATCATTATTTTTTATGACTTCTATTAACTCATCTGATAAATCTTTGGGATGGCTTGTAGTAAATCTCAATCTCTTAAGACCTTCAATCTGACTAATTTTTTCCAAAAGTTCTGGGAAGGTCATATCAAAATCAGCCTTATTGCCGTAGGAGTTTACATTTTGTCCTAACAGAGTTATCTCCTTGTATCCTTCCTCAACAAGATGCTCTACTTCAGCAAGAATTGCAGAAGGCCTTCTTGACTCTTCCCTTCCCCTTGATTCAGGAACTATACAATAAGAGCAGAAATTATCGCAACCTGTCATAATATTTACAAAGGCTTGGAAGTCATTTAAGGTATTATAATTTACATAATCATCCTTTACATCATCTGTAGAAATATCTATGACTCTCTCATTTGTTTCTAGATATCTAAATATAAGGTCTGCTAGGGAGTTGATGTTTTTTGTACCAAAGATAATATCTACTTCCTTATGGTCTTTGATAATTACTTCTCTTGCGGTTGATGTTTGCATCATACAACCTGATACGGCGATAATTTTTTCGGGATGTTCTTTCTTTAGTTTCTTAAGGGAAGAGACTTGACCGTAAAGCTTTAGCTCAGCATTTTCTCTTACTAGACATGTGTTAAATAAAATAAAATCCGCACTTGACCTATCTTCTGTCTTTGTATATCCTAAATCTTCAAGTATATAAGATATTCTTTCAGAATCGTGCTCATTCATTTGACAACCAAAGGTTGTTATATTGTATGTTTTGCCCTTAAAATAATCTTTGTATTTTTCTTTAACTTTCATATTACTCCATTCATGAAAAAAGGAGATGATTTAATCATCTCCTCTTAGTCTTCTAAGATTTATTCGTCTTCGCCTTCTAGTAATCCTTCACTACCTTGTTCAGATAATGCTTGTTCTAGTAGGTTACCTAAATTGTTATTTAGATCGTCATCACCAAATGAAGCAGAATTATCTCTTTCTGGTCTTCTTCTTGGTCTATCATTGTTTCTTGGAGCTCTCTTAGCTCTTCTTTCTGGTCTTTCTGGAGCTTCCTTAAGAGCTTTAATGCTTAGGCCAACTTTTTCTTCATCTGTATCGATGCTTATGATCTTAACTTCGATTTCATCACCAACGTTAAGCTCATCAGATGGCTTTTCAACATGTTCCCATGAAATTTCTGAAACGTGAACTAGTCCTTCAACTCCGTCTGCTACTTCAACGAAAGCACCAAAGTCAAGTAGGTTAACAACCTTACCAGTTACAACATCACCAACTTCGTGTTGGTTAACGAATGCTTCAAATGGTTTTTCTAGAAGTTGTTTACGTCCAAGAGAAATTCTGTTCTTTTCTTGATTTAATTTTAGAATTTTAACTTCGATTTCATCACCAACGTTTAGTACATCAGATGGGTGTTCAACTCTGCTCCAAGCGATGTCTGATACGTGTAGGAGTCCATCAAGACCATTTACTTCAACGAAAGCACCGAAGTCTGTAAGTCTTGCAACTTTTCCAGTCACTACTTGTCCTTCTTCAAGTTCTTCCCATAGTCCGTCAAGTTCATCTTCAACTACTTCTTTTCTAGAAAGAACTAGTCTATTTTTTCTTTCATCGATGCTGATGATTTTTAGATCCCACTCTTCTTCAACGAATTTCTTGAAGTTTTTAACAAAGTATGTTGCGATTTGGCTTGCTGGAACAAATCCATTTATTCCTTCAACATTAACAGTAAGACCACCCTTGTTGAATCCACTTACTACTCCGTGAACTAACTCATCATTTTCAGCCTTTTCTGCTAGGTCTTTCCATACCTTCATACCTTCAACTCTTCTTGTAGAAAGTGAAACATTGCCTTCACCGTCATCTAATTTGATAACGAATACGTCAATCTCATCACCTACGTTAAAACTGTTTTTTGGATCTTTTGCTTCTTCTTCTGTCATTTCGTCTAGTTTGATAATTCCGTCAGCTCTAAATTGAATGTCAACGAATACTTCATCATCCTTAACATCAATAACTGTACCCTTTACGATTTCCTTTGGGTAAATCTTCTTTAAACTATCCTCTAGACTGTTCATAAATTCTTCTTTTGTGAATTCATCCATACTACTTACTACCTCCTCGATAATCTCATCAGGTGTAGAGGCACCTGCGATTATACCAACTTTTTTAAATTTAGAGAGCTTTTGCAAAGGTAGATCTTTAACAGTTTCAATCCTAAAAACATTTTTACAATACAGATTAGCTACTTGATATAGCTTATTTGTATTAGAACTATTAAAACCACCAGCTACAATCATGCAATCAACTTCCTTAGCTAAGGATTTGGCTGCTTCTTGCCTATTTTCAGTTGCTTTACATATTGTGTTTTCTATTACTACACTATCATTATTTTCTTTTAACTTGTTAGCAATATCATAAAAATAATCAAGCCTATTTGTAGTTTGACTAACAACATAAAGCTTGTTATTACATTTTATATTTTTTGCTTCAGTCTCATCTGAAACTATTATACCATTGTTTAGGAAAGATTCCATAGCAATTATTTCGGGATGCGTTTTATCTCCAACAATAACCACCTGGTATCCATCATTTTCTTTTTCTATAATCTTTTTGTATATATTGTTTAGTACTGGACAAGTAGCATCCACTACTTCGTTACCGTTTGCTAAAAGTCTTTCTTTAAAGTCGGCACTTTCTCCGTGCGCCCTTATAAGAACTGTAGAATCTTTTATCTTTAGAGCTTCTTTTTTATCAACAACTTTAAGTCCTTCATTTTCTAATTTCTCGACTAATTGCGGATTATGTATCAAAGGTCCTACACAGTAGCGCTTACCTTCCTTCTTTATAGCTTCTTCGGCAAGATCCACAGACCTTCTTACACCACCGCAAAATCCTGAATAATTTGCAATAATTATTTCCATTGATTCTCACTTTCCACAATTGTGTGATGCTCATAGATTTTATCATAAACCCTATCTGTCATCTTCTTCATAGCTTCTTTGTTCTTTAGAGAAGCGAATTCACTAACAGCTATAGGTTTTTTTATCAAAATTTCACTTTTCCTAAATGGTTTGTAAGTAGAAATTATCTCTACTGGCATAATATCTGCCTTAGCTTTTAAGGCGACAAATGCCACACCATCTTTAACATTTTCTCTCTTAACTTCCTTAACCCTAGTTCCTTCAGGAAAAATTCCGAGAATCTTTCCTTCATTGATCAAAGCTACTGAAGCCCTCAAAGCTTTTAAGTCACGCCCAAATCTATCTACTGGAAAGGCTCCAAGAGCTTTTAGAAATCCACCAACAAAAGGCTTATCAAAAAGTTCTTTTTTCGCCATAAAATAGATTCTTTGAGGTAAACTTATTGCTAAAAATATCGGATCCAACAAAGACTTATGGTTGGCGCATACGATAACTTTATCAGTTTCTTCGATATTTTCAAGACCCTTAACCTTTATTCTAAAAATAGGAAAGCATATGATTTTTAAAAGCACTACTAAAAAATTATATAACATCTTCACCATCCATCATATTTAATATTGCTTCTATCGTCTCTTCTATATTTAAGTCAGAGTTATCAATCAAATGAGCGTCTTCTGCCTTTCTCAAGGGAGAAGTTTCTCTACTTGAATCATATTCGTCTCTTGCTATGATAGATTTTTCTAATTCATCTAGACTTAAGCTAGATTCGTTTTGTTCAAATCTTCTCATAGCCCTTACCCTTGGACTGGCTGTTAGGAAAAACTTGTACTTAGCATTAGGAAAAACTACCGTACCTATATCCCTACCATCTAGAATAAAACTAGTATTTTGAGCAATTTGTCTTTGCATATCTACAAGTTTTCTTCTAACATCTTCATTAGCAGAAACCCAGGATACGTTTTTAGTCACTATATCACTTCTTATTTCCTTACTAACGTCATCACCGTTAAGGAAAATAGCTCCCTCATTAAAATCAATTTGAATATTTTCTAAATTTTTAATAATTTTATCTAAGTCTATTTCTTTTATTTCATTATCTAAGAAATATTTGGTAACTGCTCTATACATAGAACCGGTGTTTAGGTATTCAATCCCTAACCTATCAGATAATTTCTGGGCAATGGTCGATTTGCCAGAGCCACTTGGTCCATCAAGTGCGATTATATATGTCATATCTTCTCCTTTATATCAAGACTTGCTGCATAGGCTGTAGTGAAGGCAATCTGTAAATTAAAACCTCCTGTTAGAGCGTCAATATCTAGGACTTCTCCTATAAAATACAAATCCTTAACTAGTTTTGATTCCATAGTTTTAGGATTAATTTCTTTTAGATCAACTCCTCCACTAGTTATTACAGCATTGTCGAAATTTTCTTTTTGACTCATTTTTAAATCAAAAGCTTTTATTGAGTCCAATATACTCTTTCTATCTTCTCTACTTACTTCACTTACTTTCATGTCTTTATTAATTTTTAATCTATCTAATAAGATTGATACTAGCTGATCATTTAATAGTAAATTTAAAACATTTGACAAATTCTTTCTACTATTATCTTCAAAGATGGATATTAATTTTTTATCAAGCATCTCATAAGTATATTCAGGAAGAAAATCTATTGATAAAATTTTCAAATGATCCCTTGCCGCCAGAGCTTGAATTTTAATGGCAGCTGGCCCTGTAATGAAGTTTGGGGTAAGCATTATATCCCCTCTTATCTCATAAGTTTTTTCCATCGTTTTTAGACAAAGTTTCTTATCAGATAGACTTAAGGCCTTTACATTTATCCTATCCTCTAGATAAAGGGGCATAAGAGAGGCTTTTGTATTTATTATCTTATGGCCAAAGCTTCTAGCAAAATTGTATCCATCTCCTGTTGAGCCTGTTTTGAGATAAGTTCGGCCGCCTGTTGCAATAATTAGGCTATCAAACTCATATTTTCCCCTAGATGTTTCTAGCAAAAAACAATCTGATTTTTCTATCTTTTCAACCTCAGTCTTTGGGATAAATCTAATTCCCTTTTCTCTAATCAAACTTTCAAACAGACAAATAATTTCGCTAGATTTCGAAGACTTAGGAAATACCTTACCGTCTTCTTCTATTACTGTTTCGATACCTTCCTTATTCAAAAAATCAATCATGGAAAAGTTGTCAAATCTAGAAAATGCAGAGTATAAGAAATTCTTATTCCTTATGATATTTTCCAAAAATTCATCGTAATACTTGGCGTTTGTTACATTACACCTTCCATTACCTGTAATTTTCAGCTTCTCACCTATTTGATTGTTTTTGTCTAATAAATAGACTTGGTTATTTTCATTTTTTATATTTATAGCTGCAAAGACTCCCGCAGGGCCTGCACCTATTATCCCTATCTTTCTCATATATAAATTTTACCATAAAAAAAGAGATAGACCCCTATCCCCTAGTCTTTCTTACAAAATCCATCTCAGCCTGATCAAAGTTTCTTTTCTCGTAAGGCTTCATACCATCAAGCTTAATAGGTCCTATGCTGATTCTTTTAAGCATCTTGACCTCACTTGAAAAGTAGGCAAACATCCTTCTTATTTGCCTATTGTATCCTTGATGAATCGTAACTTTGTAAGTTTTACTTGCCTTATCAATGAGTTCTATCCTAGAATCAGAAGTCATTTCAGAATCTCCTATGTCAATCCCTGACTCGAATTGTTGACATTCTTCCTTATTTAATAATCGGCTCACCCTTACTATGTAAGTCTTATCAAGCTTCTTACTAGGATGAATTATTTGATTAGTAAAGATCCCATCATTTGTAATAATTAATAGACCCTCACTATCTTTATCAAGTCTTCCCGCAGCGAAAAATCTCTGATCTAATTTTACTAAATCATTTAGGTCACGGTCATTGTAGGGGTCGAAGTTACTCGTAATATAGCCTCTTGGTTTATAGAGTTTGATATAGATTTTTTCTTCGATTTCCAGAACCTTTCCGTCAATTTCAACTACATCAGAGTCTTTTATATCAAGGCCTAGCTCATGGGTTGTTTCGCCATTAACCTTAACTTTCCCTTTTTTTACAAGATCATCGGCTTTTCTCCTTGAAGTGTATCCACTACTGGCTATATATTTATTAATCCTCATAGCTATCTCCCTCTAAGTCGATTTCTGGCAATTCTTCTAGGCTTTTTATGTTAAAGTATTTTAGAAATTCTGTTGTAGTGATATATATAATAGGTTTGCCAATCTTATCAAGCCTTCCATTTTCTGCAATAAGTCCCCTAGCTATCAAAGAATCTATGGTCGATTGAGAGTTCACTCCCCTTATTTTATCAATTTCAGCTCTGGTAATGGGCTGTTTGTAAGCAATAATTGATAGGGTCTCTAAAGTTGAAGTTGAAAGCTTTTTTTCAGATTTTTTGATTACCTTTTCAAAATACTTGTCATGGCAACTTCTCGAGGTGAATTGATAAGACTTATCGAATTGTCTAATTATAAGGCCGGATTTTTTTGAATTTCTTTCCTCTATCAACTCTTCAAGGGCAACTTTAATATCCTTCTTGGTATAGTCGAAAATTATAGCAGAAAGATCTTCCAAATCAATAGGCTCTGCCCAAATATATAAAATTTCTTCAATTAGTCCTTTAAGATATTCCTTATCCATATTACCTCTTTATAACTAAAAAAGAATTTAGACCCTTGGCCTCTAAGCTTATTTCCTTTAGTTTGACTAGTTCTAGAAGGGCTAGGAATGTAGCTATGCACTCAGCTTTGTTTTTAATCCTGTCCGTTAGAGAAGATAGGTCCAATTTTTTCGTGAAATTTAATGTCTTTTTGATCTTTTCGACATAAGCATTTACATCTTCCTGCTTAATGCTTTTGACTATGGATTTCTCTGATTTTTTCTCCAAATTCGCCATTAATTTTCTAAACTCTTGAGTCAGAATATTGATATCCTTATCGATCTTTACTTCTTCATATCTTTCAAATTGACTGAGGTCTTCTTGATATTTGCTGTAGATTTTTCTAGCCTCATCTTCCATAAGCTTGAAATCATCTTCAACAGATTTTATTTTCTTGTAATATATTAGATAAGAAAGAAATTCCTCTTCTAGGTCATCATCACTATCTTTAGGCATTAATTTATTGGCCTTAATAGTCAAAAGAATAGACGCTATATAAATAAACTCAGACAGATTTTCTATATCATCATTTAGTTTATTAATTTCTTCTAGGTAAGAATTCGTAATCTCTTCAAGTTCTATATCGTAAATATCTATTTTCTTTTTCTCAATTAGTTTTAGAAGTAAATCAAAAGGGCCCGTGAAGGCCTCTAGTTCTATATTTAATCTAGTCTCGCTCATTTATAATTTTCTTCGCATATAAAACAGCTATAATGCTTTTTGCATCTGTAAGCTCTCCATTTTCTATCATATTATACAAATCATCGATAGAGTAGGAAAAGGCCATGACATTTTCATCTTCATCTTGTTCTAGCTCAGATTTTACCAAATCACTTGCTATAAAAAATGATAATTTATCATTTGTAAATCCTGGTGATGCGTACATGTCGAATAGGTAAGAGATATTTTCAGGAAAATATCCAATTTCTTCTTGAAGCTCTCTTTTAGCTGTCTCAATTGGAAGCTCATTACTTTCCACTAGACCTGCAGGAATTTCTAGTGTAACTTTATCTATAGCTTTTCTGTATTGTTTTACCATCCACAACTTACCTTCATCATCGAAAGCTATGATTCCTACACCCTTTTGATGGTCAACAATTTCTCTTTTAGAATACTTTTTATTTTCAAGCTCAACTGTATCCACTCTGAGTTTTAGAATCTTTCCATCATATATAGTATCAGATTTTATAGATTTTTCATAAAATTTATCTTCACTCATTTCTTAAATCCTCCGCCATTTGTAACATCTCTTCTGCAGATTTTTTGCTGGTAGCCGTTATATCTACACCACTTATCATCCTAGCAATCTCTAAGCTACGATCACCATTAGATAGTTTCTCTGTTCTGCTTATAGTAAAATCTTCGATATCTTCTTTCTTGATAAGAATATGGTTATTAGCAAGAGAGGCAATTTGAGGCAAATGGCTAATTGCTATAATTTGTCTCTTTTTTGATAAATCTAGGATTTTCTCGCCTACAACTTGAGCAGTTCTACCACTGATTCCTGTATCTATCTCATCAAATATCAAGGTATCCACTGTGTCGGCATCAGAGAATACTTCCTTGAAGGCAAGCATAATTCTAGATAATTCTCCACCAGAAGCAGTTTTTGATAGAGGCTTTAAGCTATCTCCCTTATTCGTACTTATTAGAAAATCTATATCGTCAAATCCATTTGATCCAAGACTTTCTTTTCTTTCAATATCTATCTTAAATTTACCATTTTTTATATCTAATTCTTTTATAGCTTTGTTTATCTCTGCTTCAAGGATTTTACTTTTATTCTTACGGATTTCACTTAATTGTAAGGAATAATCTGACAAGTCCTTATTTATTTTAGACATATCTCTGTCAATGGTAGTTCTCAATCCCTCAATCTCGTCAAGTTCTTTTATTCTTTCTTTAATATTATCGTAGTAGCCTTTAATGTCTTCAATAGTAGATCCATACTTTCTCTTTAGACTAAAGAGGGTCTGATTGATCATATCCAATTCGTACATTCTCTCTGGATCTTGCTCTAGAGAAGATTCATATGAATCTATATCTTGATAAACATCATTTATTAGTTCTGATATATTGATAAGGCTCTTATAGATATCTTCAATCTTCTCGTCAACTGAAGTATAAGAAGAAATCTCAGAAATACACTCGTTTATTAAGCTTGTCATAGATACTTGACCAAATTCGCTAGAATCGATATATTCTTTAATCTTATTGGAAGAGTTCATGATAGATGAAATATTGTTGAGCTTTTGATACTCTCTATCTAGACTTTCCTCATCCAGATTAAATATATCGACTTCTTCAATTTCATTTATCTGATAGTTGATCAAATCTCTTTCTCTAGTAATTTCTTCTTCAGATAAATCTAGCTTATTAAACTTATCTAATAATTCTAATCGCTGCTTATATAGTTTACTTAAGTTATCCCTAATATCTTTGCTTTCAGCATCATTAGTAAAATTATCAATCAAATCAATATAATTTGCGCTGTTCATAAAAGAATTACTATCGCCCTGCTTGTAGATATCCATTAAGATATGAGAAATATCCTTTAAACTATTGAGATTTGTAATCCTCCCATTCACCCTTATACTAGATGATTTTTTGCTAATAGTTCTTGTTATTATTAGCTTATTATCATCAAAAGATACATCCATATCACAAAGTATTGCTTTAATCTCGGAGTTAACTTCAAAAACTGCCTCGATTATTGTCTTATCAGCAAATCTTCCAATGCTATCCTTATCCGCCCTTGCTCCCAAGCAAAGATTGATTGCTTGAAGTATCAGGCTCTTACCAGATCCTGTCTCACCTGTTAGTACATTAAAACCTTCTTCAAAATATATATGGTTTCTTTTTATTATTACAAAATTGTCTATAAATAGCTCTAAAAGCATTATTTTATAAGACTCCTCAAGTCTTCTATTAATAATTCAATCTTTTCTTCAGAGGTTGGAGTTATAAAAATTGTATCAATTCCAGTAACAATCCCACCAACATTCTCAAGCTTTTCATTTGTTATATAGGCACCGCATACAGTCGCACAATATGAAATTGTCTTAATAACTATAAGGCCAGAAGTTTTCTCAATAGATAATACAGATTCTTTGAAAATCTTTTCCATTCTTTCTGTAAGTGTATCATAGACTGTATCTACAACTGTATACTTGTACTCATAATCATCAGTTTGAACTTTAGATATCCTAAGTTCCTTGATGTCTCTGGATATAGTCGCTTGTGTAGCATCGACACCGTGATCTTTTAGCATCTCTGACAATTGACTTTGGGTCTTCACGTCATTATTCTGTATTATATCTAAAATTAATCTTTGTCTTGTGTATTTTTTCATAATCGCCTCTAATATTTCCTATTTGTTAGAAATTCGATTAGAAATAAAAGAAAATCATTATTTTCTAAATCTTCAATTTCTTTTTTACATTTACCATTAATTTCAGCAAGAAATTTTTTACTAGAATCGAGATCCTTTAAATTTAATATATTAATCTCATCTTTGAAGTCTTCTTCTAATAAATCGTCCTGAATCTGAAATCCCAAGCCTAAATAATATGAATATCTTTCAAGCTTAGCTATAATTTCCTCATCATAACCATTGACAATACCTGCTGCAACTATAGCACCCTTGAAGAAATCTCCAGTTTTCTTATCATATACTTCGACTAAGAAGTCTTCAGCATAAGATTTTCTTCTCCTAAGGTCTAAGATTTGTCCTGTAATCATCCCATCCTTGCCAACTTTTTTCATTAAATAAGAAGCTGCCATTAGATAAGAAGGATCCTCTGACGAAACATTCATCATAAGCATACTTGCTTCACTAAGGAGAGCATCTCCAGTAAGTATTGCCAAATCCTCGCCAAAATGTTTGTGAACACTTTCCTTTCCACGTCTATAATCATCATCATCCATGGCTGGCAAATCATCATGAACAAGGGAATAGGCTTGAATCATCTCTATTGCTAAAGCAAATAGTAAATCGTTTTTACTGATTTCATTTGTATGTAATCTTCTATTTTCTAAGAACAAGCTTGCACGAATTCTCTTACCAGAATCAGCTGCATAAAGCATGGCTTCATTAATTTTAGAATCTTCAGAGAAATACTTTTTCATTTCCTCGTCAATTATTCTCTTATTATAGGCTAGTCTATTTTCATATTTTTCGTAAATCGTATTATTCATCACTTGTTATCGTCTCTACCTTTGCTTTATACTCGTTAAGTCTTTCTTCTAGTTTCTTATATATATCACTAGCTTTTTCATAAATCTTAATACTCTCATCGAGATTGTCTTTGTTATTTTCCAACTTTTCTAAGAGCTCTTCTATTTTTTCGAAATTTTCTTCTATTGACTTATCAATCAACTACTTCCACCTTTACTTTTCCATCGCTAAATTCTATAAAAGCAATATCAGATTTTTTAAGAGAATGTTTAGAGAATACTATATTACCCATATTATCTTTGATATGAATATTATTTTTGCCAATTTCTATTATATCATTGAACCTCTTTAACTCTGATGAAATAAGCCTTAGTCTTTGCTCATTATATGACAAGTTTGACTTTAATTTTATATCTAAATCTTTTTTTAGATAAGTAAGACTATTTATTTTTTTATCAATCTCCCTTAAAGGGCTTTGTCTCTCCAGTTTTTTTCTCGTCTTAAGAAGTTTATATTCATAATCCCTAATCCTAGATAGGGTTATTTCACCCATTTTATCAATAGTATTTTTCATTTCTTTAGAGATATTAGAATAATTTTTAATCACATACGATCCTGCTTCTGTTGGAGTCTGTAGACTCAAATCCGCTACTAAATCCAGAAGAGTTTGATCGATTTTGTGTCCTATAGCTGAGATTATAGGAGTTTTGGCTAGAAAGCTAGCCTCTATTACTAATCTATCGTTAAAGGATGAGAGATCTTCACTAGATCCTCCACCTCTAGTAATAACAATTAAATCAAGATTTCTACCATCTAGTGTTTCAATTGCCTTTTTAACCATAAGCGGAGAAGACTCGCCTTGCACCTTTACAGGACATAGGTATATGTGCATATCATTTGGCTTTTGATTAATAACAGATAGAAAATCTACAATAGCCGCACTTTCGTTAGAAGTAATTAGCCCAATTTTTTGGGGAAATTTAGGTATTTCTTTTTTCTTTTCTAAATCAAAATAACCTTTTTTCCTAAAATCTTCCTTCATTTGAAGAAATTCTATATATTTCTGAGAAAGGCCTATTTCCTTGATTTCGTTTACTGAAATGACAATCCTCGAGGAGTAGTTGTTAAAGATTACAGTTCCTTTAACTAGCACATCCTTGCCTATTTCCACAGAAAAATCTATATCCTTATCCTCATAATAATAAATTACACAATCTATAATATCCCTATCTTCTTTTAGAGAAAAATATAAATGGGAATTATTGATCCTAACGTTCGATAATTGCCCATTTATATAAAGATTTTGGAATATAGGATCGTGTTTTATATTGGATTTGAAATATTCGTTAAACTGCTTAACACTAAGTGCTTTTCTCATTTTCCATCTTTTCTAACGATTGACCCTAAGATAGAATTTACTAGCTTATAATCATCTTCATCTGAGTACTTCTTGGCTAGATTTACTGCTTCGTTGATTGAAACTGATATTGGTATATCCATAAAATACATCTCGTTAATGCTTAGGTATAAAATCGATCTTAGTACCTTGGATAGTCTCTTATGTTTGCTGTCAAGATTAGAAGTAAGCTTTTCATCAATGCTAGAGAAATTATTTAGAAAAGATGATATAGACTTTCTTACAAAATCTTCATCGGTAAGGTCCAATTCTTCTAGAGCCTTATCTATATCTTCAATTTTACTAATACTGTCTTGGTAGATGAGTTTAAAAACCCACTCTCTTTGTTCAACCCTGTTCATTATATTTCTAAATTACCGACATTGACATCGACTCTAGTTACAGAAATACCTGTCATATTCTCAACTATATTTTTAACATTTTCTTGTATTTTCTTAACTGTCTTTCTCACATTAATATTTCTATCAAAGTTAACATCTAGAGTGAAATGTAGGTTTTCTCCGTGTTTTTTTACTTTGCTTTTAGAATTTCTCTTGTGGAATCTAAAAGACTTATCTTGATTGTCCTCACAGTATACACCATAGACATCGCTTGCTGCTGCAACTGCTATTTGATCAAGGATTTCGTCTGCTATTTTGACTGATCCATTTATGAAACTTCCTGACATTATTTACTCCTTATACTCTTGATAGGTAGTCTCCAGTTCTAGTATCAATTTTGATTACGTCACCTACATTTACGAAAACTGGAACTTGTATAACTGCCCCTGTCTCAACTGTTGCTGGTTTTGTGACATTTGTAGCTGTATCACCCTTGATGGCTGGCTCTGTTTCTTCTACCTTAAGTTCAACAAAGTTTGGTGCTTCGATTTGGAATGGTTTACCTTCATAGAATTTAATTTGAACTGGTTCATTTTCTTTTACATAAATAATCGCATCTTTAACCGCTTCATATTCAATACCGATTTGTTCAAATGTTTCTGGGTCCATAAAGTAATAAAGTTGGCCATCATTGTATAAATATGACATTTCTTTAGTTGATATTACAGCTTGTTCGAACTTTTCATTTGGGTTAAAGGTTACATCCTTAGCCCCACCATTCATTACAGATCTAATCTTAGCACGAACGAAAGCTGCTCCCTTACCAGGTTTAACGTGTTGAAAATCAACTATTTGATAAACATCATTATCATATACAAAAGTTACGCCTTTTCTTAAATCATTTGCTGAAATCATATATCCTCCTACGCATGTTTCTTTTATTATTATACCATATGAACTTATATTTTTAAAACTATTAGTATTTTACTATTGGCTATAATTTATTTATAAGCCTATTTAATGTATAATTAAGATGGTGATATTATGAAAAAACTTGCAATTATTTCTGAATTTAATCCATTTCACAATGGACACAAATATTTAATAGACAAGGCAAAGGAAGTTACAAAAACAGACTTAGCTATTAGCCTAATGAGCGGTGATTTCGTCCAAAGAGGTGAAGCGAGTCTTATAGATAAGTATTCTAGAGCTGATGCTGCCTTAGATAATGGCTTCGACCTTGTTATAGAGATGCCTAACTTTATATCTCTACAATCAGCGGAGTTCTTCTCCTACAAATCAATCGAGCTTTTAAACAAATTAAAGATAGACTACCTTGCTTTTGGAATAGAGAATTTAGATAGTGAAGACTTTCTTGATATTTCAGCTAGGTTAATAAAAGATAATGATAGATTAGAAGAATTAACTAAATATTATATTGACAAAAAATATTCATTTACCGAAGCAAAGTACCTTGCTCTCAAGGACTTCCTGGGAAGAGAGGATTTTATAAGTTCTAACAATATCCTTGCCCTCGAGTATATGAGATCAATTAGTAAAATCAACCCAAATATTAAGGCAATTCCTATTAGAAGGCTTGGTGCAAATAACCAAGACCTAGATATAAAAGATGAAAAGTATGCCTCATCTACATCAATAAGAATGAATCTTTCTGGAAATATAGAAAAACTTATGCCTTCCTCCTCCTATCAAAAATTAATATCCTTTCAAAAAAATTATGGCCTAGTCAATAAGGAGAATCTTTTTGATATTTTCAAATATAAATTTATGATTGAAGAAAGTCAAATGCAAGAATCCTTGTGCTATGAGGAAGGTCTAGATAATTATTTCAAGACCTTGTTAAAAGATTCGCCCACCTACGATGAATTTATTGAACTAGCTGTATCAAAGCGTAATACAATGGCGAGGATTAAGAGATTAATGTTAAACTATATACTAAATAATAAAAAATTTCTTAATGATCTTGATTACAATTTTGTTAAAGTTCTTGCTTTTAATGAAAAAGCTACAAAACTTTTTAGAGATATTAAAAAAGAATTGAAAATTGTTATAAGAAAGTCTGATATAGAAGCATTAGACCACGACGATCTTCTTGTGTACGAAAACATGCTAAGGGCAAGCAACCTCTACTCGCTCCTAATAGATAGACAGTTTAATACAGACTTCACTAGAAAAATTTCTATTAAAAAAACCTATGAGGCCAATTAGCTTCATAGGTTAAGTTTTATTTATTTTCTAGAATTGTTCTTCTGTTCTTCTCAAGTTGGTTAGCAAGTTGACTGAAGTTTTCAACAGAACCTTGGAATAATCTATCAACATAAGCATAGGATTGTTGTCTAATCTTGTCAGCTTCAATGTTTGCCTCTTCAATTATCCTTTCCGCTTCATTTCTAGCTTCTCTGGTTATTTCATTTTCTGAAACTAGTTGTCTAAATTTATTTCTGGCTTGCTCTTTGATATTATTAATTTCATTTTCTGCTTCATTTAATCTACTATCAGCTTCGCTCTTAGCCTCACCAATAATCCTATCTTTCTCATCAGTTACCCATTGAGCTTGCTTAATCTCTTCAGGTAGAGCATCTTTCATCTCGTTTAATAGTTCATAGATTTCATCTGGATCTACAGAAACTTTTCTAGAAAATGGTACAGATGATGATTCATCCATCACATCTTCCATCTCATTAATCAAGTTAATCAATTTATTTTGTGCCATAACATCCCCCTAATATTCAAACTTCTCTCTAATTCTTTCTTCGACTTCTTTACTTACAAAAGAAGAAACATCTCCCTTAAAGGCTGCAACTTCCCTAACTCCACTTGAGCTTATAAAAGAATAGTTAGGATCGCTTAAAAGAAATATAGTTTCGAGTCCATCCATAAGCTTTGAGTTAAACATAGCTATGTTTTTCTCGTACTCATAGTCAGTAACTTCTCTTAAACCTCTTGCAACTATCTTTATGTCGTTTTCTTTTGCAAAGTTTACTAATAAGCCATCAAAAGATGATATACTTACATTTTCAATTCCATCTTTAATCATTTGCTCTTTTATGATTGCTTCTCTTTCTTCTAGAGAAAAGACGGATTTTTTATGTTCATTAATTAATACAGCTACGACAACTTCATCGAACATCTTGGAAAGTCTCTTGATGATATCAATATGCCCAAGAGTCAATGGGTCGAAGCTACCTGGATAAATAACTTTCATTTGCTTTATATATGTTTACTTGTTTCCTTCCATAAGATTTTACCTTAACAGGAGTTAATTCACCCATATAAGAAAAATCTAATTCTTTATCGGATTCTGTTATTATTATACCTTCATAGGATAATAATTCATATTCTAATATCAGCTTAATAGATTGCTCTACTAAATCACCCTCATAGGGTGGATCTAGAAATATGTAGTCGAATTTAGTCCCACATTCCTTGTATTTCTTAAGAGCTTTCTTAAAATCAAGCCTATCTACACTTACATTAGTTGCTTTGACTTTCTCTATATTTTTATTTAAGATAGAAAATGTAGAGGAATTTCTTTCGTTAAATGTAACTTCACGAGCTCCTCTAGATAAAAATTCTATCCCCATTTGGCCCGTTCCTGAAAATAGGTCCAAGGCAGTGAAGTCATCCCTAAATGGATAGAGCATATCAAAAATCGCTTCTTTTACCTTGTTATCAGTAGGTCTAGATGAGCTTAACTTTGGAGATTGTAAGATAAACCCCTTATATTTTCCTGCTACTACTCTCATTAGTTTAAAATAATCCTTTTATTTTCTCTAAAATATTCTTCGACATAGCTAAGGTCAATTCCTTCGTAGTTGTTTGATTTTAAACTCTCATATATCTCAAAACATTTTTCAATTTCATCTTTACTCATATTCAGAAAATCTACAGTTGAAAGATTCTTGCCATGTTGTAAATACGATAATATCTTGCCCCCGCCTCTATTTTCATAATCTTTCTTAGCTATCTCAAATCCATCATTGCTCTCAACTAATATATTTAATTTATTAGATGGTGATGGGTTATCAGAAATCAGATAGCAGTATGATTCGTACTCACCCCTACCGACTCTTCCCCTAAGCTGATGAAGGGTTGAAAGACCGAAATTATTGGCATTATAGATTATCATAGTGTTAGCATTAGCTACGTCTATACCAACCTCTATAACAGTGGTTGCAAGCAATATATCAATTTTACCATCATTAAAATCTCTTAAGATTTCCTCCTTATCCTTAGCCTTCATCTTGCCATGGAGGTTAGCGACCTTAAATCCTGGAAATCTCTTCTTATAGATTTTGTATAAATTTTCCAAAGAATTCTTATCGTCTGAGTCTATATTATTGGTAACAACGTATATTTGTCTACCTTCTCTTATAGTTTGATCGATCTTTTCATATAAAATCTCAATCTTATCAGATCCCAAAAGTTTAGTCTCTATAGGTTTTCTTCCCTTAGGAAGTTCGTTTATTATTGATAAATCTATTATTTCTGAGATTTTAAGCGATAGGGTCCTAGGGATAGGTGTTGCTGTCATTGTAAGATAATTTACTGCATCACCTTTTAGGGCTAGCATTTGCCTTTGACTTACACCGAACCTATGTTGTTCATCATTTACTACAAACTTTAATTTAGTAAATTCAACATCTTCTACTATGAGAGCATGAGTACCTATAAGTATATCAATTTCTCCATTTTTTAGGTCGCTTTTTATTTTACCCTTATCCTTACTGCTTCCTGTAAGTAAGGCTGCCCTTACATTAAACTTCTCAAAAAGCTCAATGTTTTTTTCAAATTGTTGAATAGCCAAAAGTTCAGTAGGAACCATCATGGCTGATTGATAACCATTTAGGACAAAAATTATCATTACTACTATAGCTACTATTGTCTTACCACTTCCTACATCACCTACCAAGAGTCTATTGGCAGTGTAAGAGCCCGAACAATCTTCTAAGATTTCTTCTAGAACCTTTCTTTGACTTCTGGTCAGTGTGAAAGAAAGCTCGGATAGAATATCATCTAGCTTGTAAGATAGATCAATATCCTGGCTAAATTTAGTCTTTCTTTTGAGAAAATCCAAGAAGCACAAGTCCTTAAGTAAGTCTACTAGCTTAATTTCACTTTTAGCTTCAGATAAATTTTCAATAGATGTCGGAAAATGAATTTCCTTAAGATTATCATATCTCTTATTTAAAGAGTTTTCTTCTAAGATTTCATCAGATAAGATTTCTTCTCTTTTATCAAAGTAAGCCAAGGCTTGATCTATAAATTGTCTAATTTGTTTATTAGTAATTCCTCTTGTAAGAGGATAAATCGATACAATAGATCCTATTTCATCATCATCTATATCGCAAAACAAAGGATTCTGCGCTTCATAAAAAGCATTCTTCCTAGAAACTGATGTATAAAACTTATACTCTCTTCCCTTTACGAGCCTTCTAGGAGTAAATCTATCGTTAAACCATATGAGTCTTATCTTACCAAAATCAGATTTTTCTTCATAGGCATAGATATAAGAAATGGTCATTTTCCCGAAATTCTTCTGATATAATCTGCTAGATACCCTCCAGATAAAATAATGTTTGTTATTATCAGCTATATCTACAACGCTTTTAAGCTTACTCCTATCTTCATACTCACGTGGGTAGTAATTGTAAAGTTCCGATACAGAACTTATACCAAGCCTTCTAAAATCCTTGCTTTTCTTATCTCCTATGCCCTTTAGAGCTGTTAAATCCATTATTCAAGTGTGATTGTATAGTAGTAAACCGGTTGTCCACCGTAGACTAATTCACAATCTACGTCCTTGAACTTTTTGGCGAGTTTCTTGGAGAAATCCTTAGCTCTTCTTTTTTCTATATCTTCACCGTAATAAATAGTTATCAAAGAAATATCGTCTTCTTCAATAATATCTGCTATAGTTTCCTCACATGTTTTTTCTATTGATGAGTCCGTAGCAACTATTTTTCCATCAAGAATTCCAATATAATCATCTTTTCTTATCTTTATGTCGTTGACGCTTGTGTCTCTTATTGATATCGAAACTTCTGCAATATGAATATCTTCAATAACCTCATTCATATTTTCTAAGTTTTCTTCAGGATCCACAGCTTCATCAAATTCAAGTATAGCACTAAAGGATTCAGGAATTGATCTTGTCTCAACAACGAATACATTTTTGTCTGAAACCTCAGCAGCTTGTTTAGCAGACATTATAATATTCTTATTGTTTGGGAAAATAAAAATATTTTCAGCATTGATTTCTTCAACTGCCTTGTATAGATCTTCTGTTGATGGGTTCATGGTTTGGCCACCTGCAATAATTTTGTCTATATTCATGCTTTCCATTATGGCGTTATATCCTTCACCCCTAGATACAGCAATAAATCCATATTTCTTATTGATAACTTCCTTACTTTCTGGAATATTTTCAACATCAGGTTTTAAATTTTCCACAGTGATCTTTAGTATTACTCCATCCATAAGGATCATCTGAACAATGTTTTGTGGACTGTCAGTCTTAAAAGAAGATTTCAATGTATCTTTATTTAAATCGGATTCATAATCTTTTGTGATTCTTTTAAGGTTTTCATCTAGGGAAATAAGATTTGCTCCATTGCCAGCAAGTTCAAATTCAATCTTATAAGTAAAGTCATCATCATTTTTTTCTTCAGATAAGTTGATATCTCTATCAATATTTGAATTTAGTGCATTAAGTGCTCCTCTTAAGAGAAAAATCAAACCTTGTCCACCAGAATCTACTACTCCTGCTTCCTTTAAGACAGGTAGTTGGTTAGGGGTATTATCTAGAGCTACTTGGCCTGCCCCTATAATTTCTATAAGATAATCGTCCAACTCTATGTCTTCGTCAAAGGCTTCATTGGCTTTTTCAGCCATTTTATTGGCTACAGTAAGGATTGTCCCCTCTGTTGGTTGCATAACAGCCTTATAAGCAGTTTTGCTAGCATTTTCGAAGATATCTCTAACATCAGCAACATAGATTATATCCTTACCCTTAAGGGTCTTAGACATTCCACGAACTAACTGAGATAGGATAACACCTGAGTTTCCCCTAGCCCCCATAAGAGTTCCTTGGCTTAGGGCCTTGGATACTTCTTCAACAGAAGAAAGTCCGGATTTATTAACTTTATCAAGACCTGATTTTATAGTCATAAACATGTTTGTACCAGTATCTCCATCTGGTACAGGGAAGACATTTAGCTCATTAACCAAATCTTTATTTTCATCTAAATATTCATAAGCTCCAATAATCATTTGTTGGAGTTTATTTGCATCAATACTTTTCATTTACACTCCTATTTGTTGATCCCTTGAACATAAATGTTCACTTCGGCAACTCTTACCTTAAGAGATTTTTCAACATTATATTTAACATTTTCAATTATATTTTGACAAACTACAGGAATTCTAACACCATATTTCAAAAATAAGGAAATATTGATAGATATAGTCCCATTGTCGAGTCTTTTTATATGAACTCCCTTTTGCATATTATTTACTCTCAAAAGTTCATATATACCATCTTTTGCTGATTGGCTTGCAAGACCCACAACCCCATATGATTGCATGACACTTGCTACAGCAATATTAGTTATAAGTGAGTCATCAATGGTTACTTTTCCTAAATTATTAACATACTTAATAGTCATAATACCTCCAGTATGATCAGTAAGTCTATTACCTTTTTACAATGATTATACCATAAACGATACATTAATTATAATAAATTTAGCAAAGAATATTGAACAATAGAAAAAACCGCCAAATTAATGACGGTTTTTAAAAGCTTTATTCTTATTTTCCAGCTAATCTCTTGTATGTTTCATATCTTTCTTTAGCAGCTTTTTCTGCTTCAGCATATAGTTCATCAGCTGTTTCAGGGAAGGATCTCTTAAGTGATGAGTATCTTACTTCACCTTGAATAAATTCTTGGAATGATTCTTTTGGTTCTCTAGAATCAAGTTGGAATGGATTTTTGCCCTCGTCTGCAAGTCTTGGGTCAAATCTCCATAAGTGCCAGTAACCAGCATCTACAGCTTGTTTTTCTCTGTATTGTGATTTACCCATACCGATTCTAATACCGTGGTTGATACATGGTGCATAAGCTATAACTAGTGATGGACCATTGTAGCTTTCAGCTTCTTTAAGAGCTTTAAGTGTTTGGTTTTGGTTAGCACCCATAGCTACTTGTGCACAGTATACATAACCGTAGGAAGTCATCATTAGGCCAAGGTCTTTCTTTCTTACTTTCTTACCAGCGGCAGCAAATTGTGCTACTGCAGATAATGGTGTAGCTTTAGAAGATTGTCCACCTGTGTTAGAGTAAACTTCTGTATCGAACACAAGGATGTTGATGTCTTCACCACTAGCAAGTACGTGGTCAACTCCACCGAATCCGATATCGTAGCTCCATCCGTCACCACCAAAGATCCAGATTGATTTCTTAATCATGTAATCTTTTAGTTGGAAAATCTTATCTAGTAGGTCTTTACCTTCTTCGCTGTCTACTGTTTCTTCTTTTAGTTTCATGATCTTAGCTGTTGCTTCCTTAGAAGTATTAACAGTTTCTTTTCCTTCTAACCAAGCTTTGAATGCTTCGTTAAATGGTGTATCAAGACCAAGTTCTAAGAAGTTGTTCATGTATGTTTCAAGTAATGACTTGTTAGCATCTGCTGCAAGTTTCATACCATAACCGTATTCAGCTGCATCTTCGAATAATGAGTTACCCCAAGCTGGGCCTTGTCCACAAGAGTTCTTTGTGTAAGACATAGCTGGTGCACTTGCTCCCCAGATTGATGAACATCCTGTAGCATTTGCAATGTACATTCTATCACCAAATAGTTGTGTTACAAGTTTAGCGTATGGTGTTTCACCACAACCTGCACAAGCACCTGAGAACTCAAGTAATGGTTGTTTGAATTGGCTGCCCTTTAGAGTCATTGGATCCATAACATCTTCTTTGTATCCAACTTCTTCATGAGCGTAGTACCAATTGTCTTTTTCTTTTTCAACTTCATCTTCGAATGGTTTCATTAGAAGAGCTTTTTCTGGAGCTGGACATACGTCTGCACAGTTACCACATCCAGTACAGTCTAATGGAGAAACTTGAATTCTAAATTCGTATCCTTCCATGCCCTTACCAATAGCTTTTTTAGTTTCAAAGCCTTCTGGTGCGTTTGCCTTTTCTTCTTCTGTTACTAAGAAAGGTCTGATTACTGCGTGAGGACAAACGTATGAACATTGGTTACATTGGATACAGTTTTCAAGTTGCCATTCTGGAACGTTAAGAGCGATACCTCTCTTTTCGTATTGTGTTGTACCTGATTCGAATGCTCCATCTTCTCTACCAACGAATGCTGATACTGGGATGTCGTCTTCTTTTTGTTCAAGCATTGGTTTAACAATTTCTCTGATGAATTCTGGAAGTTCTCTTTCTTCTTTCTTTTCATCAACAGCGTCTTTCCAAGCTTCTGGTACTTCTACTTTGTGGATTGCGTCAATTCCGCTATCAACTGCCTTGTAGTTCATGTTTACAATGTCATCACCCTTGTGACCATATGATTTAACGATAGAGTCTTTTAGGAATTTAACGGCATCTTCTAATGGAATTACGTCAGCTAGTTTGAAGAATGCAGATTGCATGATCATGTTTGTTCTAGAACCTAGACCAATTTGAGCAGCTAAGTGAGAAGCATCAATTGTGTAGAATTCTACGTTATGTTCTGCAATATAGCGTTTCATATTTGCTGGTAAGTGTTCTTCTAATTCTTCATCTGTCCATGCACAGTTTAGTAAGAATTTACCACCGTCTTTAAGGCCTTTTAGTAGGTCATACTGGTTTACATAAGCTACCTTTGAGCAAGACATAAAGTCAGCTTCATCAAGTAGGTATGTTGATCTGATTGGGTCTTTACCAAATCTTAAGTGAGAAACTGTTAGACCACCTGATTTCTTTGAGTCATAGTCAAAGTAACCTTGTGCGTACATGTCTGTGTTATCACCGATAATCTTGATAGCTTGTTTGTTAGCGCCAACAGTTCCGTCAGATCCGAATCCCCAGAATTTACATCTAGTTGTACCTTCTTGTCTAATCTTAAGATCTGTTCTTTCAAGTGATTTGTGTGTTACATCATCGTTGATAGAGATTGTGAAGTCTTCTTTTGGTTCATCTTTAGCAAGATTTTCAAATACTGCTTCGATATCAGCTGGAACTGTATCTTTTGATGAAAGACCATATCTACCACCGATGATAAGTGGTTTATCTTTTTGATCATAGTAAGCAGATTTAACATCTAGTAGTAGTGGCTCACCGATTGATCCTTTTTCTTTTGTTCTATCAAGAACAGCAATTTTCTTAACTGTTTTTGGAATTGCTTTTAGTAAGTGTTCTTTTGAGAATGGTCTAAATAGATGAACTTCAATCATACCTACTTTTTTGCCTTCAGCTAGTAGGGTATCTATTGTTTCTTCTGCTGCTTGGCAAACAGAACCCATTGCTACGATGATTTCTTCTGCATCATCTGCACCATAGTAGTTGAATAATTCGTAGTTTGTACCAATTAATTCATTGATTTGGTGCATGTAATCTTCAGCTATACCAACGATATCTTCATAAGCATTGTTGCTTGATTCCATTCTTTGGAAGAAGATGTTCTTTTCAGCTGTACCAATTGTCTTTGGTCTTTCTGGGTTTAGTGAATTGTTTTTAAATCTATTTACAGCTTCCATATCAACAAGTGGAGCTAGGTCTTTGTAGTCCCAAACTTGGATTTTTTGAATTTCGTGACTTGTTCTAAATCCGTCGAAGAAGTTTACGAATGGAATGCTTCCTTTGATTGCTGATAAGTGAGCAACTGGTCCTAAGTCCATAACTTCTTGAACTGAAGAAGCACAAAGCATTGCAAAACCTGTTTGTCTTGCTGCCATTACGTCTGAGTGGTCACCATAGATTGAAAGTGCGTGTGTTGCAAGTGTTCTTGCTGCAACGTGGAATACACCTGGTAATCTTTCACCTGCAATTTTGTACATATTTGGGATCATTAGTAATAATCCTTGACTTGCAGTATATGTAGTAGTTAGTGCTCCTGCTGCTAATGCTCCGTGAACTGCTCCTGCAGCACCTGCTTCAGATTGCATTTCTTTTACTTCAACTGGTCTACCAAAAATATTTTTTCTACCGTTAGCAGCCCAAACATCTACTGCTTCTGGCATTGGTGATGAAGGTGTGATTGGATAGATTGTTGCAACATCAGTGAACGCATATGATACGTGAGCTGCTGCTGTGTTACCATCCATAGTCTTCATAGCTCTTTTAACTGTCATTTAAGACCTCCTATAATATTAGTAACAAATATCGTTAACACTATTTAAAGTATAAAGTTTATTAGGGGAATTGTCAAGGGAAATTTTGAACTTTTTTATATTTTTAACTAAGATTGTTCATCCCACAAGTCAATTTGATAATCCCCCTAATCTTAGTAATTATATAAGTTATTATATATAATTTATTTAATAAATCTTCTTATAATTGTTCGCCTTCATCTACTTGGCTAGGAGTTGATGAATTATCTGGCTCTCTGCCCGCAGCTTGTCTAAAGATATTATCAGTCATAACCTTTGCAGCATTGTAACCTAGATTCTTTTCTCTTTGATTCATGGCGGCAACTTCCACAATCATTGCAAGATTTCTACCAGCCCTAACAGGAACAACCAGATGAGGAACTTTTACTCCAAGAATTTCTATGAAGTGATCGTCAAGCCCAAGTCTGTCGTATTCGTAATCTTCCTTCCATTGCTCTAATTCTATTACTAAATCAATTCCTGTAGTTGTCTTTACAGAACCTGAACCATATAATCTTCTGACATTTATGATTCCAAGCCCCCTTATTTCCATGTAATGCCTTATATTTTCTGGTGAAGTTCCAGAAAGTCTATTATTTACGGAAATGATGTCGACCATATCATCTGCTATTAGTCTGTGCCCCCTGTTTACAAGATCAAGGGCTGTTTCACTCTTTCCAACAGATGATTTTCCCATTATTAGGACTCCAACACCAAATACTTCTAAAAGCTCCCCATGTACATTACTGGTTTTAGCTAGTTGGTATTCTAGTTCATCCGATAGCTTGGATATCAATCTTGTAGACTTTAGCGGAGATCTTAATAAAGTAACATCATAGTAGTCGCACAAATCCTCTATGTCTTGATTGATTTCCTTGTCATAGGTAAAGATGACTGCTGGAATTTTATATGATAGGATTCCCCTAAATCTTTCATACTGCATCCTTGAATCTAGACTTGTAAGATAAGTGTATTCTACTGAACCAATCAATTGAAGCCTCTTGTGGGGAAATTTTTCTAGATATCCTGTAAGTTGGAGGCCGGGTCTATTAACTTCCGCACTTTCAAGCTCTATTTCTTCAAAATCACTTGACTTATGAACTATCTCTAGATTTAAGATTTCTACAATTTTACTTAGTTTAACAGTCTTATCATCTATTCCGCTTGTAATTTCTTTGTCTATGTGTTCGCTAAAATCGCTTATACTTGTACTATTTGCCATATCTATCCTTTCAGTCTAAAGTATTTGTATATTTCTAAGGCTTGAACTTTCCCCACTAGAGGAACTTCCATGAGCTCTTCAACGCTTGCCTTTTTAATATTTGAAATAGTCTTAAAATGCTTGTAGAGGTTTTTTCTAGTTTTCTCGCCAACCCCTTTTATATTGTCTAGCTCTGTAGTCTTCACTGTGTTTTGCATCAGCTTTCTATGGTAGTTTATTGCAAATCTATGGGCCTCTTCTTGGATTTCATAGATTAGCTTATATACAGGTTCTCTCCTGTTAATGGCGATTTCCTCATTGTTGTAGACTATTGCCCTTGTAGTATGTTTATCATCCTTAACAAGTCCTGCTACTTCTATGGATAGACCCAAGCTATCTATAACTTCTTTTGCTATAGTGACCTGCCCTTTTCCTCCATCCATTAAGATCAAATCAGGTAGAGATCCAAACCCTGTCTGGGTATTTCCTTTTTCTTTTTCTTCTAGTCCACGTTTTAGCCTTCTCGTAAGAACTTCCCTATGAGACGCATAATCATCGCTTCCTACTACAGTATTTATTTTAAACTTCCTATATTCCTTAGGAGTTGGTATTCCTCCCTCAAAGACAACCATAGATCCTACCGAAAGAACGCCGGATGTGTTAGAAATATCATAACATTCTACTCTAAATATATCTTTAAGATTAAGTATATCCATGAGCTGGTTGATTCCAGAAGATTTCTTTCTTTCCTTTCTTTCAACTCTTTTATCATATTTAATTCTCATATCGAGAGCATTACGGCTTGCCATATCTACAAGTTCTTTTTTCTTTCCGAGTTTTGGATTGTGTATATAAACCTTGGATTTTTTCTTTCTAGATAAAAACTCACTGATAGAGTCAAGATCATCTGGCATATATTGAACTAGAATTTCTTTTGGAACATACATTATATCTAGATAAAACTGCTTTATGAATGAAGACATAATATCTGAGTCAGTTTCCATAAAATCGTTTTTGATTATGAAGTGCTCTCTATCGACAATCTTTCCCATACGCATAAAGAAAACCTGGATAATAATAGAATTCATTCCCTTACTCATGGCTATTATATCTAGGTCATCTCCACCAGTTTCAGTAACGTTCTGTCTTTCAGAAATCACAGATAAGGCCCTATAGTAGTCTCTATATTTTGCAGCCATCTCGAAATTCAAATCCTTACTCGCATCATCCATTTTAGCAAGAACCCAATTCGGGATTTTTTCTGATTTGTTCTCTAAAAACTTCACCACGTCGTCTATATGGTTTAAATATATTTTCTCATCCTCTTTGTCTACACAAGGTCCCTTGCACTTATGGATGAAATAATTGAGACACGGCCTATCTAGCCTTGCTCCTTTATCGAAGTTTAGATTGCAGGTTCTAAAGGGATAATAGAGGTGAAATAAATCGATCGCATCATTTACTGCATAAGCATCAGGAAAGGGTCCAAAGTAGCGTCCCCCATCCTTTACAACTTGTCTCACCTTTTTTATCCTAGGATATTTTTCCTTACAGATTTTAATATAGGGATATTGCTTATCATCCCTTAGGACTATATTATATCTGGGTCTATTTTTTTTGATTAAATTGCTTTCAAGAACTAAGGCTTCTACCTCATTTTGAACAATAATATATTCGAAATGGTCGATGTTTTTGACCATGGCAAGGACCTTAGCCCCCTTGTTTTTATTATTGTCAAAGTATTGGCGTACTCTTCTTTTTAGGGAAATGGCCTTGCCTACATAAATAATTTCATCTTCGGCATTCCTCATTATATAAACGCCAGGTAGGTCTGGAAGTTCTTTTAATTTCTCTTTAATCTGTTTTTTTGTCAAATTGCTTTACAACTCTCTTTCAAATATTCTAACTCTGATCCTTCGAGATATGGGCTTAACTTTTCAAAGCAGGTCTTGTTATATTCGTTTAGCCAATCAATCTCATCCCTATTAAGCATCTCAGTCTTGACTGGTCTTGTATCTATTGGAACAAAGGTTAGACTTTCAAATTGATTGAACTTTCCAAATTCATTTTCCATAGCTCTTTTTACGTAAGCCTCATTTTCAATTCTTATTCCGTGAGAATTTTCTATATAAAGTCCTGGCTCGATTGATGTGGTCATGTTTTCTACAAACTCGCTATCATCTCTTTCTGAAATTCTTTGTGGTCCCTCATGTACAGTAAGTACAAAGCCTACCCCGTGTCCTGTTCCATGGAAGAAGTCCTTGCCTGCTTGCCATAGTGGATATTTAGCAATAGCATCTAGTCTCTGTCCATTGGTCTTATCCTTAAATCTTGCCAAAAATAAGCTCAAGAATGATTTTAATACTAGGGTGTAGTCAGTTTTTTCCTGATCAGTCAGTCTTCCTAGTGCTACAGTTCTTGTGATATCTGTAGTTCCTTCCTTATAGTGAGCACCAGAATCAACTAAGATCATTCCCTCATTTCTGATTGTCTTAGATCCTGTGGCTTGTGGAGCATAGTGTACTATAGCTGCATTTTCCTTATAACCTGCTATTGTTTCGAAGGAATCTTCAATGTAGGATTCATCTTCCTTTCTTAGGTCTTGAAGTTTTTTGCTTGCTAAAAGCTCATTTAAATTTCCAGTCTTTGCCCCAACTTCTAGCCAAGCGAAAAATTTAGTCAAGGCAATACCGTCTTTGATGTAGGCTTTTTTGATATTTTCTATCTCAACATCATTTTTAATCGCCTTCATATCAGTTGTTATGTTGGTACCAAGGCTTACCTTAACGTTAGAATTTATGCTATCATAGATTGCAACATTTGTTCTCTCTGGATCTAAGAAAATTCTATTTTTTCCAGAAATATTATTAAGTAGCTTAAAAATAGAGTCATAAGAATATAGTTTCACTTCATTAGCCTCTAGATAATCACTTACTTCTCCAGGGATTTTGTCTTCATCAATACACAAGTAGGCTTTATCCTTAGATATTAGAGCATATGATAAAAGAACCGGATTATAGTCTACATCATTACCTCTTATATTTAAAAGATAGCAAATATCTTCAGGGGATCCTATGAAGGTGTAATCATAATTATTATCTGACATTTTTTCTCTAAGGCGAAGAAGCTTTTCTGATACACTTTCACCTGCATATTTATCTTCCATAATCCAAGCCTTATCTTTTCTTAAGCTTGGTCTATCTGTCCAAATTTGAGAGATATAATCAACATCGGATACCAGAATTCTCGCTCCCATACTTTCACTTAGATCTTTATAGGCTTTTACCGAAAAGTTTTCGCCATCAAAGGCAATCTTGCCAAATTCTCCTATATTTTCATCTAAGTATTCGATTAGATTAGGAACACCTTCTACTCCCATTTTCATTAATTTGAACTCAGAATTCTTAAGCTCCTTAGCTGCTTGCAAGAAATATCTGCTATCAGTCCATAAAAGTGCCTCATTCATAGTAATAAGAGCAGTCCCTGCAGATCCTGTAAAGCCTGATATAAATTCACGTGTTTTGTAATAATCAGACAAATATTCTGACTGGTGAGGATCAGAAGTTGGAACTATATAAGCGTCTATATTTCTTTCTCTCATTAGATTTCTAAGTTTTTCTAATCGTTCGTTGATATTCATTTTTTTCTCCTTAAAATCTTAAAGTAATCATCTATCTATATTATACTAATAATAATCTCTTTACATAATTTAATTTCCTCAAAAGAGATTAACAAGCAAGTATTGACAGGAATTCATCTGATATCTAGATTGATATTTCTCCTAAAACAATTATAATATAATCATTGCAAAAATAAAAAAGTGGATGGAGTGATTAAATGAAATTAGGAATAGTAGGCTTGCCTAATGTTGGTAAATCAACATTATTCAATGCCATAACAAAAGCGGGTGCACTTATTGCCAACTATCCATTTGCGACTATAGATCCAAATGTTGGTCTTGTAAATGTGCCTGATCAAAGACTAGAAGTTCTATCAGAAATGAGCTCTAGCAAAAAGATAGTTCCAGCAGTTGTAGAGTTTTATGATATAGCAGGGCTAGTAAAGGGTGCTTCCAAGGGTGAAGGACTCGGAAATAAGTTCTTATCTAATATTAGAGAAACAGAAGCTATAGTTGAAGTCTTAAGATGCTTTGATGACGCTAACGTAACCCACGTAGATGGATCAGTTGACCCATTAAGAGATATAGAAACTATTAATCTCGAGTTGATTTTCTCTGATCTTGAACTTGTAGATAAGGTCCTCGAGAAGAGAAAAAAGGTTGCAAGAAGCGATAAGAGCGTAAGAAGCGAAGTTGAGCTTCTAGAAAGAATTAAGGAAGTTCTTGAAGAAGGAAAGTCTGCAAGAATTTTGGACCTAAATGAAGAAGAAAATAAAATGCTTAGGGATTACCAGCTTCTTTCTACCAAACCAATCATATATGTATGCAATGTAAACGAAGAAGATGCTGCAAATGATGGTAAGAATAATCCTTATGTAGAGAAGGTTCGTGAATTTGCCAAAAGCGAAGGAGCTGAAGTTTCTGTAGTTTCTGCTAAAATTGAGCAAGAAATTTCTGAAATCGAAGATGAAGAAGAAAGAGCGGAATTTTTAGCTATGATCGGTCTTGAAGAATCTGGTACTGATAAGGTAATCAAAGATTCATATAAGACTTTAAACCTAATGTCATTTTTGACAACTGGAGAAATGGAAACAAGAGCTTGGACCATCACAAATGGAACAAAGGCAGTAGACGCCGCTGGTAAAATCCACTCTGATATATCTCGAGGATTTATCAAAGCAGAGATTGTCTCTTATGATGACTTAGTAGGATCTGGTTCAATCCACAAGGCTCAGGAAAAAGGCCTCCTAAGACAAGAAGGAAAAGATTACATCATGCAAGATGGTGATGTAGTCAACTTTAAGTTTAATGTATAGAAATCCTATGAAAAAACAAGGAAGATTAATCGTCCACACAGGCTCCATGTTTTCAGGAAAAACAACCTCCCTTTGGAGAGAGCTTTATAGGATGAGGATAGCGAATTATAAAATTGTAGCCTTTAAACCGTCAATCGATAGCAGAGATGACGAAAGAAAAATCGTAAGCCACGATAACTTAGAACTAGACGCTCATAAGGTCGAAAACTTAAGAGAAATTTTAGCTTATGCGAAAAATAAAGACATAGACTGCATAGGAATTGATGAATTACAATTCTTTCCTAACGATCCTAGCGAAGTGATTGATATATTCAACGAACTAATGGCAATGAAGATTACTATAGTTGTATCAGGACTTGATATGGACTATAAGACCCAACCATTTGAAATTATAAAAGAAATCATGCCTATAGCAGATGAGCTTGTAAAGCACCACGCAATTTGCGCATCATGTGGAGAAGATGCTTGGGCATCTTATAGGAAGACTTCAGATGAATCTCGTATCCAAATTGGATCAAAAGATTTATATGAACCCCTATGTAGGTCTTGTTATAACAAAAAAATGAAAGAAAAAGAAAAATACAAAAATCAAATATCTTTAGAAGAAATCAATTAAAAAATGCATGGACTACACCATGCATTTTAAATTGAAATTATTTTGAGTTTTCTTTAAAAGAGAGAGCATTTTCTTCTAATTCATCAAATTCTTCTTTGGTTAACCCATATTCTCCAAATGTAATAAGTTCTGGATTATGATAATCACTTCCCCCACTTTTATATAGGTCAAATTTTTTGGCAAATTCTTGAGTTAAAGGATAGTCTTCATCTTTCATCTTAGAATGATTTATCTCAATACCTTTCAGACCATAAGATACATATTTTTCAATTTCAGAATAATTATGATATTGACATGGATGTGCAATAATTGGTATGCCACCATCTTTTAAAATAGCTTCAATACCTTCTTTAACGTCTATATAGCCCATTTTCATATCTGTTTCTTTGCTCGTCTTTGATGCAAAAAGTTCCTTATACTTTTGTGGAGTCATCTCTTCTGGATACTTTTCCTTTAATGCTTGGAAAATATTCATCTTGAATACAATAGAGTATGGCGAGAATTTCTTAGTATCTTCATAACTTATATCATAGCCTTTTCTTCTAAGATTTTCTATAAGCTCTTTGTGATATTCATTTCTGCAATGTAGGGTATGGTTACAAAGCCTTTCTATATTGGGAGTGTTTTCGTTTAACCAAAGACCAACCACGTGAACTTTTTTATAAACATCAAAGTCATAGCAGCTCATCTCAACGCCTTTTATGATTTTCATATCATGTTTTTTTCCGTATTTATAAATTTCATCATAATGATTAACTGTATCATGATCTGTAATAGCTATTACCTTTAGTCCGTGATTTTTTGCATCTTTTATTACTTCTTCTATTTCACAAACTCCATCAGAGTGGTTTGTGTGCATGTGTAAGTCTGCATATTTCATTTTTTAGCTCCTAACAATACATCTTCAAATTCAACTTCTCTACTGTCGGTAATTTCAAATTCTTTATACTCATCTGAATTTGTAACTACAATTATTACATCGTCATCATATCCAGAATTACGAATATTATCTATATCAAATTCTATAAGCTTATCTCCTTTTTTAACCTTTGACCCTACTTCTACCAGTACCTCAAAACCTTCTCCTTTAAGATTTACGGTATCAATTCCAATATGAATCAAAACTTCCATTCCATTATCACATTTTAAGCAGATAGCATGTCCAGAGTCAAATACAGCTGTAACTTCTGCATCTTCTGGAGATCTTAAAAGACCCTGGATTGGTTTTATAGCAATGCCATCACCCATAACCTTACTTGCAAAAGTTGTATCATCTACTTCTTCTAGTTTCTTAATACTTCCTTCAATAGGGACATAAAGCACGCCATCTTTTACAGAAATTTCTTTACTTTCATTCTCTACAGTATTTTGTATTTCCTCTTCTTCGTCTTTAAATTCTGAGTCATCAAAACCTATTATGAGAGTCGCTATAAATGTAACTATTGATGCTATTAAAATTGTAAGAATCGCCATAAAAAAGAAGTTTTCTTCTTTAGAAACCCACATGGCCAGTGATAAAATTCCTGGTGTTACATATATAAAAGCCTTTAACTTAACAATACCTGCAAAAATTCCTGCTACAAAAGCACCTATCATTGCTGCATACATCGGTTTTTTTAATTTTAAGTTAACACCATACATAGCAGGCTCCGTGATTCCTCCAAGAAAGGCTGTCACAGAAGATGAAAATGCAAGAGATTTAAGATTTTTCTTTTTTGTTTTTACTGATACTGCAAGAGATGCAGCGGCTTGACTCATGTTTGAACAGAGTGCAACTACCCTAATCACCGGGTCAAATCCTTGTTCTGCAACAAGGGCTATTGATATAGGACTTAAGGCCTTATGAACACCTACAGATACAAGCCAAGGATAAATAGCTGCAAGGATTGCTATCGCGAACATTCCTGTCTTGTTATATAAAAACATTGAACCCTTAGCTATAAAGGTAGAAATAAAGTTTCCTATAGGTGCTATTAGAATAAAGGTTAACGGCATCATAATTAAGGCAATAAGTAATGGTTCTGCAAAAACCTTAATCATTTCAGGAACAATTTTTTTGACAAATTTCTCAACATAGGACATTATCCATACTCCCATAAGGGCTGGAACAAGGCTTGATGTGTATTTAACTAAAGGAACACTAATTCCAATGAATTTAAATACTTCTCCTTCTTTGACAATATCCATCCAGACTGGGTTTACTAAACATAGGCCAAGAAAAGCACCTAGGTACTGGTTAGTATTAAATATTTTAGCTGAAGAAAAACCAATAAATGCTGGCATAAAATAAAAACCAGTATCAAAAATAAATTTAAGCATGATATAAGTTTGGGAATCTTCTGCTAATATGCCAGTTAAGCTAAGAACAAGAAGCAGAACTTTTCCTATACCTACGCCTGCTAAAAGTGGGATAACTGGTGCAATTGATCCTGTGATTGCACTTAAAACCCTATCTACGATTGACCTTTCATCTTTTTCGTTACTGTCATTTGATGTTTTGATATTTAAGTCTTTTGCTATTTCTTGATAGACCCTATCTACATCATTTCCTATAACCAATTGATATTGGCCAGATTTTTTAACAAGAGTTAAAACTTCATTTAGGGCTTTTACTTTTTCATCATTTGCTTTTGACTCATCTACTAATTCAAATCTAAGCCTTGTTGAACAATGTACCAAAGACTTAATATTATCTTTACCACCAACATATTTTATAATATCATTTGCTAATTTTTCGTATTTCATCTTTACCTCCAATTTTTTGATAATTGAAAGTTTAGCCAACTTAATGTAACTACCTTACTTAAAATTTATTTTTCCCTTTCTCCTCCTCTATATCGCTAATTACTTGTGATATGTGAATTGTTAAGTATAGAATTTCCTCATCGTCTAAAATATAATTAAAAGAATTGTTAACAAAATCTTTTATCTTTAGTGTACACTGATAGGCTTCTACATATCTATCCTTAATCAAAGGCAGCAAATCATTTTTTAAAGATAATTTTTTCTGATCTTCGCCTGATAAAATCCTAAGGCTAAAGAATCTTAAATGTCTCAAAAATCTTTGATAATAAAAACTTTCCAAATTGAAATTAACCTTAAAGAAAAATTTTACTATATTTAGAATACTTTGAACTAGCTTGGTAGACTTATAAAAATCTTCCATGTTATCGCCATTTTCAGATACTACTATATGCATAGCAATGAAAGCTGCTTCATCTTCTGCCATCTTTACAGAAAATAGTGATTCTATTATATTTAAAGCTTCAAGGCCCAGCCTAAATTCATCTGGGTAAAAGTTTTCTATTTCAAATAAAAGCTTATTTTTCAAATGGAGCCCTTCTCTATACCTGGCAATTGACATATACAAGTGATCTGTTAGTGATAAATAAATACTATCAGCTAAGTCTTTACCAAGTTTTTGACTGGACCTTTGAATTATCATTTGAGATAATTCAAAATATTCTTCGGGTATATCTTCAAGTAAATTTATTAACTGATTATTTTTCTTATCGCCTTCTAAAACAAAAATCTTTTGGATTTTAGTCTCATCTATCAAATCGCCATTTTTTTTGCTAAATCCTATCCCTTTTCCCATAACAATAACTTCTGTACAATTTATATCTGTCTCTTATACACATCTGACGCTGCCGACGAGCGATCTAGTGTAG
>OJLY01000204.1_pt1 | contig 44732 bp, 39 predicted proteins | sample 1597031 | NCBI WGS metagenome assembly OJLY01 (sample SAMEA3904673, study PRJEB24821) | metagenome | biome: Builtin; feature: hospital; material: surface | place: USA | collected 2013-06-03
CTCGTTGCGGGACTTAACCCAACATCTCACGACACGAGCTGACGACAGCCATGCACCACCTGTGAACCGACCCCAAAAGAGGCACACCCATCTCTGAGCACTCCCGATCCATGTCAAACCCAGGTAAGGTTCTACGCGTTGCATCGAATTAATCCGCATGCTCCGCCGCTTGTGCGGGGCCCCGTCAATTCCTTTGAGTTTTAGCCTTGCGGCCGTACTCCCCAGGCGGGGTACTTAAAGCGTTAGCTACGGCACGGAACCCGTGGAATGGACCCCACACCTAGTACCCACCGTTTACAGCGTGGACTACCAGGGTATCTAAGCCTGTTCGCTCCCCACGCTTTCGCTCCTCAGCGTCAGGAAAGGCCCAGAGAACCGCCTTCGCCACTGGTGTTCCTCCTGATATCTGCGCATTCCACCGCTCCACCAGGAATTCCATTCTCCCCTACCTTCCTCAAGTCAACCCGTATCGAAAGCACGCTCAGGGTTAAGCCCCAAGATTACACTTCCGACGCGATCAACCACCTACGAGCCCTTTACGCCCAATAAATCCGGACAACGCTCGCACCCTACGTATCACCGCGGCTGCTGGCACGTAGTTAGCCGGTGCTTCTTTACCCATTACCGTCACTCACGCTTCGTCACAGGCGAAAGCGGTTTACAACCCGAAGGCCGTCATCCCGCACGCGGCGTTGCTGCATCAGGCTTCCGCCCATTGTGCAATATTCCCCACTGCTGCCTCCCGTAGGAGTCTGGGCCGTGTCTCAGTCCCAATGTGGCCGTCCACCCTCTCAGGCCGGCTACCCGTCGCCGCCTTGGTAGGCCATTACCCCACCAACAAGCTGATAGGCCGCGGGCCCATCCCACACCGAAAAAACTTTCCACCACACCCTCACAGTGCGGTCCTATCCGGTATTAGACCCAGTTTCCCAGGCTTATCCCGAAGTGCAGGGCAGATCACCCACGTGTTACTCACCCGTTCGCCACTCGAGTACCCTGCAAGCAGGGCCTTTCCGTTCGACTTGCATGTGTTAAGCACGCCGCCAGCGTTCGTCCTGAGCCAGGATCAAACCCTCCATCAAAAACCCTTCAAATCAGAAGAATCACAAAAACAATGAAAGGCCCAAAAACCTGACAAAAACAAAACAAACAACCACCACACACCAAAAACAGTGCGCGGCCTGGCCGTTATCCAAAAATAAAACGTTCCCTCTCCCGAACCGACGAGGCCAAAAGAAAAAGGAACAAAACCATGATCTTTCCCACAAATGAAAAACCACGCGAAAAGCACCCAAACAAGGCGCCGCCACGCAATCCATCACCCGCAAGCACAAAAGGACCCAAAACAAACAAAGGCCCCCGGCACCCACCAGCAACACACGCGCAAACGACAACCAAACAAGCACTTTCCCAAAAAAGTATTAGTTAGTACATCGGCACACTATTGAGTTCTCACACAACACACACCCACAAAACAACCACCACAACCAAGCAGCAGCCACCCCGTGAGCAGCGAGAGAAAACATTAACAAACAATTAACCAGAAAGTCAAACCAACGACTCCCAGCGGCTAACCGCACGAAAACATTTCCCCCACATCAGCCAACCAAACACATAAACCGCCCAGCCGCGCTGACCTCCGAATACATTACACACACCTCACCAAATAAGACAAAACTGCAGGTAAAAGCATACGAATTCCACTGGCGAGCAACACAAGCATTAGCAACATCGACGTAAAAGGGGTTCTTTGCAGCAACTTCACTCATCACAACAAGTGAGCTCATCACGTAGCTACACATGTTCAACCGCCGTGCTCAATCCTGGCGCGAGCTCCTACCTGGGAGTGGGCACCCATGCCTGAACGTGGATACCTACGTGTTTCACACCCTCGACAGGATTGATTCATTCCACTACTGACGCTGAGAAAGCGTTTCCAAAGATTAATTAAGCACCAGCACAATCGGGTTGAAGTCTGACATCGAACTGTCACAGTGACGACGATTGGTGGTGAAGATTGCAACGTTTCTAATTTTGCAAACCCACATCAGTGTCGGCGACAAGGACGCCTTCCAACCTGAGCTGGCTGGATATCAACTCCAACTGGCATCGCCGGACTATCCACACATAGATTCAGGAAGGCCTACCCCGACAGAATGCCCTTTCCCGCCCCCTCACAAGAGATCGCTACTGGACGCAGCCATACCGACTTCTTACGGAAGCTCTGACGGCAGCTGCCAAATCTTTTCGCCAGTCGGCGTGAGCTTTACACCTTGCCGCACACGGATAATGTAATTGCCATCTTCAGGACGGCGCGGCAAGTAAGCGAAACCCGGAGTGTTGGAGATACCGGGGATTCCCTGGTACACCGGATCATAATCAACGACCTGATTGAAGGCGACAAGCTTCCTGTGGAAAGCTCGGAGTTTTCCGAGTGAACCCGCTGTTAGTGCGTCATTGTCCAACATCCAGTGACCGTGAAGCCTCATGGCTTTATAGATGGTGTTGGTGAGGAATTGACGCTCGACCTCCCACGGAAGATTTTCTGTAACTTCGGTGATTAGAGACTCATGTCCAGATTCCTTCATAATTTGATGAATCCGCTGCCTCGACACGCCTGCCGCCCGGGCGATATCGGACTGCGTCATCCCCTCATCTAGTAGTGCTCGAATTGTTGTTGCGTCTGGTGCTGCCATGACGTATTCCCTTCCATTATTGTCAAGCAATGTTTCGCGTGCTTAATAACTCTCTTTTGGCTGATAATGGACCGAAAATACTAGTAGCATCCGCCGAGGCGACGATGGCCCCGAAGAGCTGTTACGATATGGCTACCGTTTTATCGAGCTATGCTAAGAAGTCAATGTCGATGGGTATGCACTCGTATTAGAACTGCAAGAAGCTTAATCGACAACCAACTCCTAAGTAGGAAGCAAACGGTTCCGCAAGGTAGGTCAACTTTAATGCCTAATCTGGTTGAGACGTGTCTTCGGGTGCAGAATGCATCACGCCCTCATGTCAAGTACGACCGGTTGAACGGTGCTGGCGGAGATTTGACTGAGGAGATATTTCTCAACGACTTGGTAGATGCTAGGGCGTTCGTTCCAGTCGCACTCAAGACCGACTTCCTCCGAATTTGGACTGACGTACCAGAAATAGCTGGCGCAACCCCTGCACACGAGCAGGATTTCATCACACGCCGACTCGTACTCGAATTCGCCGCATTGGCCCCAGTAGTTGACCTCGGACCGAACTGGGCTTAGTCAGAAACTCACCGTATTCAGTTTGATTCCCCTCGAGTTTCATAGAGACTTCCACACACGATTCAGCCCATGCTGCAATGCCGGCGTCGGCATACCCCATACTGGTGAAATATCAGAATTGTTTGCGCGGCGTCCGTCCTACGCCGGTGGCATTGGGACCTTGATTGCTACCTTTGGCTCCATGCTGGCGAAAGCGTGCAGGTCATAAATAGTTTGCTCAACCATTGGAGCATCCCAATCCGGATTAAGCCATTCATCGTCATCATCCCACCAGGATAGAAACTCCTGTTTGGCCTCGACATCGGAAACAACAGCATTGCCAGCAACAAACTGCGCCAGCAAATCTTCCTCTGCGAACTCCTGCAGCCTATCGGGATCGTACTGAACAGGAATTGACGACGACTCAATTACGCGCTGTATCGCGTCAGTCATCCTCATAATGGCTTCCTTAAGCAACCCTGCAATTGATTTCCTCTCCATCTCCCAAGCGTGATTTCCACATGATTGAAACTTTAAATAGCCCTTCTGTTTATACAGGTCAACTAAGGGAAGCGCCCGTGTTTTATCCTTCGGCTTAATCCGGAAGTACTGACTCCGGAGTTCCCATATGGAAAGGAGACAACATGGCTCGATTCACACTCACAGTGGAACTCACCGAAGATCAACTCCCCTCATTTATTCAAGTATTGGGGAAGATTACAGACCTGCTTAGTTCAATCAAGGCCAAAGATATCGCCCGAGTTGAATACCATGAGCTGAACCTCGACGACTGCGACGAGGCAAAATCAAAGGAAACGTCGTTGACCATGCCGACAGCCCCATCTATGACACCTACTGGGGACGTGCCTCCTAAAACGGCCGAGGCAGAAACAACGGCTTCATTCACGCGACAGAGTCAGAAAACTTCTGCGTCCAAGGATGACGATGACCTAATGAGCCAACTGGACTCACATCGACTGTCTCCTCAGTTAAAAGACACGCAACCGACGTCCGTGCGCTTGCCAAATGAAATCAACGAATTCTTGGTCGAAGTCACCACTGAGCACAACATACAACACCCTAACCAACGTCGACTAAGCAAGTCTGACGTAATTAACTTCGCACTACAGCGTCTCAAGTCAGACTTTGAAAAATAGTCACTTGGAAGCTCCAGGCAGATCAGGAGGATACGATTCTCAAGTCGTCACTCCCCTGTCCTGCCCGGAGCCTTAGCCCAGCTACCTAAAAGAATCAAGCTGCATAAACACCAATTGATCTAGAGGCCAACAACGCACCTGTACGGACACCAACCAGCACCTATACGAACTTCACACCAGCGAAGTTCTTCTTACCGCGGCGCAGCACAATCCACTTGCCATGCAGCAGGTCCTCGGCAGCTGGCTCCCACGCTTCGTCCTCGATGCGCTGGTTATTGGCGTACGCGCCACCTTCCTTAATAGTGCGTCGTGCTTCGCCCTTCGACTTGGCAAGGCCAGCAGCAACGAGAAGGTCGACAACAGTACGCGGCTCACCTTCGGCAATCTCCGCAACCTCAGTCTCAGAGACGGCACCTGCCAGAGTGGCCTCGTCCAGCTCGGTCAGCTCCGCGCGTCCAAACAGCGCCTGCGCTGCCAGCTCAACAGCCTTGGTGGCCTCTTCGCCGTGGACCAGGTTGGTCATCTCCTGCGCCAGACGACGCTGCGCTTCACGCTTGAACGGACGCTCCGCAACAGCGACCTCGTACTCCGCAATCTCCTCCTGGGCCAGGAAGGTGAACCAACGCAGGTAGTCAATAACAACCGAGTCACCAGCGTTGAGGAAGTACTGGTACCAGGAGTACGGCGAGGTCTTTTCAGCATCCAGCCATAGCTTGCCGCCACCGGTGGACTTACCGAACTTCTGACCTTGAGCATCGGTCACCAGCGGCACGGTCAGACCGTGCACCTTGGCACCGTCGATACGCCTGTTCAAGTCGACACCAGAGACGATGTTGCCCCACTGATCGCCGCCGCCAATCTGCAGTACACAATCGTAGTTACGGCGCAGCTGCACGTAGTCGTTGGACTGCAGCAGCATGTAGGAAAACTCGGTGTAGGAGATGCCGTCGGACTCGAGACGACGCTTGACGGTGTCACGGTCGAGCATGGTGTTGAGGGAGAAGTTCTTGCCGACATCGCGAAGGAAGTCAATGACGGACATGTTCATAGTCCAGTCCGCATTATTGACCATCGTCGCCGGGGCCTCGCCCTCAAAGTCAATGAAACGACGCAGCTGGCCCTTGATGGCCTCCAGGTTGTGCTCAATGGCGTCCTGGCTGAGCATCGATCGCTCACCGACATCACGCGGATCGCCGATGAAGCCCGTGGCGCCACCCGCAAGCGCAATTGGGTGGTGACCGGCCAGCTGGAAACGACGCAACATAATCATCGGAACCAGGTGGCCCGCGTGCAGCGAATCGCCCGTTGGGTCAAAACCGCAATACAGAGTAATGGGGTTTTCGCACGCCTCGCGCAGCGCGTCAACATCGGTGGACTGATTGATCAGCCCACGCCACTGTAGTTCGTCGATAATGTTCTGTTCAGTCACGTCCTCCATCGTAACGTTTCGCTTGCCGACGTTCACCGCGAGGGTGACCTAGAACTCCTCAACCGCCTTCTTGTGGCGCCGATAGGCTGAGACTGAATCGTCCGGAAGCCACAGGCGCCACGGCCTATTCGCAGCTCGGCGAACGCCCACGCGCGGGCCTGCGTGGATGTCGCTAACTAAATCGGCGGTCTCCGGCTGCGCCACAAACACGCGTGACGACGGATCCAGCGCATCTGCCCCATAGTCGCTTAGGCCAAGGCCAAGCGCCTGACCAACATTGCCCGGACCACGTCCGAGACCCGCAACCGCGGGCTTTTCACCACGGCGACGACGCACCGCATCCATGCCCTGCTCAATGCGAACGGAACGGACTAATACTCCCCCGCCCGTGCCGTCCGTAGCGCTGGTGATGTTGGCACAAAAGTGGATGCCATAGGAGCGGTAGATATACCAATGCCCCGCCGGGCCAAACATGGCGCGATTGCGTTCGGTTGGCCCCATAAAGCAGTGCGCGGCCGGGTCGGGATAGCGCTGGTCAGCTGGACCGCCGTAGGCCTCGACCTCCGTGATGGTGGCGATGACATCCTCAGCGGGGATGACAATTACGCACCCGAGCAGCATCTGCGCAGCCTCAATGGGCGCTCCCGATAGCGCAGAGCGGTCGAGGGCGCTGTAGCCGTCGGGAAGCGAGAAAGGCAATTACTTGTCCCAGGCGATAGCTTCGTCGGAAAGCATGACCGGAATGCCTTCGTCGATGCGGTAGGCGATCTTCAGGCGAGGATTGACCAGCACCTGCTCGTCTTCGAGGTATTCAAGCGGCCCCTTGTCACGCGGGCAAGCGAGGATATCAAGGAGTTTCGGATCAAGGCTCATAGTCCACTACCTTACCGAACTGAATTGCCAGGGTGTCACGCTGACCTTCCAAAGCAATCAGGTTGTCCTGGCCGATGGCATCCTGAATCTTCTGCACCGCGGAATGCAGCAGCTCGATGGACTCCCGAGCCGGATTCTCGGCCTTGTGACGCAGACGCTCCGGGACTGCGAGGTAAGAGTTGGCCGTCTGCGGCAAGTACTCCTGGATAATGCCGCCGATGACTACCTTCTGCTCGGGATAATCTTTGAGGTACTTCCACTCGCTCAAGACAGATTCCAACGTCGCACCCAGGTCATTTGCGGCATTGCCAAGATTGTCGCCAGGCTGGGCATCGAAAAGCCTGCCCAAAGTCCGGTGGAGTTTCCTACGCAGCTCAGCTGGATTGAGCGGGCGACGCTGTGGGACCTCAGGCTTCGGCGCCGAGCTAACGGACTTCTGAGCCTCTTTGCTCTGCCTCGGCAACAAAGCAACCGACGCGCCCCACGCGGCAATTGCAACAACCGGCCACAGGAAACCAAGCCCCACAACCAGGTGCAGCACCACTACTGAGATGGCAAGGACGAGCCCGACAATGTTGGCGGGGCTGTTAAGAAAGCCACCGCCAGAGGAAGTGCCGGAGGAAGTGCTGGAGGATTTACTGGTAGCCACGAATCTCCTTGAACACATCAGCAAGCTCGGTCTCACGGGATTCAAAGACCTTACCACCAGTCAGGTTCGCAAGTTCCTGCATTTCTCCCGGATCCGCCTCGCCATAACGGATGACGAATACCGGCGGCAGATTTCCGCCCTTGGACTGGTAAAAATCGCGGAATTCAGAAAAAGTCTTGCCCGATGTTACCTGTCCATCGGTCAGAACCACGATGGATGGAATCGAGTTCTTATCCGAGCTGCCGAGAAGGTCGAAGGCCTGGATCAGTGCGTCGTAAAGCGCCGTCTCGCCCTCTGCGTACAGACCATCGACGGCGGCGGTGAGCTGCGCACGCGATTCCGGACCGTCGATTGTCGTTGTCGTGGGCTCGCCGACGCTCGTGCTAAACGGCAGAATCGTCGCGATCTCACGGTTTCGCAACCCCACGCTTCCCGTTTCGGTGCGCGCACTGCCGTCGACGATGGCGCGCATTGTCGCCTGTAGATCAGCGATGCGATCACCGAACATTGAACCGGAGGTGTCGAGAACAAAGACCGACTCGCCGGGCACGCGCAGGTCATTGTTGTACGCCTCAATGAGACGATCCGTGACAGCGCGATCGCCCGGGAACGGCAGCTCGATAATGACGCTGTTGGTCATGCTTTCCGGCAGGTTGGCTTCATCGGAGACCGGGCGCAGGAAGTGGTCGGCGAGAACCTGTGAGTTTGCCTCCAGCCACTGTCCGAGTGCTTCCGTCTGCCGTGCGGCGAAGTCGTTAGCAGGCTGAGCTAGTGGCGTCAGCGGGTAGTCCGCACTGATGACACCGTCGCTCGGCACAACAACTTCCAGGTCAGCGCCCTCTTTATTCATCTGCTGCAACACAGCTTCATAGTTGATGAGAGCGTCGACGGAGTCCGGCTCGCCCAGGAATTTATCGCGCAGCCACCCCGACGAACCCGAAGTCATCTTCTGCCCCTCGAAGAACTTCTGTAGTTCAGGCGTGGTGCGGTTGATATCCCCCGTAGTCAGCGCCGATCCGGTGTCGGCGAACGCGGTCGCAACCGACACCACACCGGAAAAGCCCGAGTTCGATTCCGTGGGGTTGGTCATGCCGTAGGTCAATTTGCCTGACGACGCAGCCTCCGCGATCTCACCCCACGTCGGCTGCTTGGTATCCCAACCGAGTTCCCGCGCCTTGGACGAATGGATGCCAAATGCGACCGGCGAGGTGGCGACTTTCTTGGCTTCACCGAGCTTGTCAGCCCCGCCGAGAAGATCAACGTACCGGTTGGTAGCAAACCAGGTGGCATCAAATTGCTTGTCGAAGTCACCGTCGACAAGAGCGTGGCTGTTCTTCACAGTGCCGTCGAGAAGCTCGAGGTTAATAGTAAAGCCGAGGTCGTCGGAAGCCTTTTGCATCAACGGCTGTAGCTCTGCAAGCTCCGTGGCCCCGGCGATGCGCATAGTCGAGCCCTTGAGGTCCGAATCGACATTGACCTTGTTCGTCTTCTCATCGTCGGAGCCCAACGACAGGTTCAGGCCACCGTCGGAGCAGGCCGCGACAGTGAAGATGCCGAGCACACCGACGAGGGCAAGAAGCATTTTGCGGAGGGTAGTTGGTGCCTTGTACATAAACATTCTGCTTTACCCCTCTTCCGTTTCCGGCCTCGGCGGGCCCTGGTATCCGCGGGAGACACCCTCAATGAGCTGCTCGAGGATATCGAAACTCGGTGGGTCAATGGAGTCCACAAAATCGGTGGAGACCTCCTGCCCCGTCTTCAATTGTGTCTGGAACTCCTCCATCGCCTCAGGCTGGCTGGATCGGTAGCCGTGCTTAGCTGCCAGCTTCTGAAGCTCAGGGTCTTCTGCGAGAAGCCTTGCGACCGCAGCACCGTTGTCGTTAAAGCCCAATGCCACGTGAGTGCTCAGAATCGTCGGCGATGGATATGCCAGGCGCATTTCCGGCTTCAATCGGCTGTTCTGGGCACCATCCTCCCCCAGGAATTGCGACTCGTAGACCATCACCATTGGCTTCGAACCGACGCCCTGCGAGAGGTAGTCCGAGAATGGCCCAGCCGATGAAGACTCCGTGTACCCCTGGCCTGTGAACAGCGGGGTCAGCTCCGGCAAGACCGCATTGACCTGCCCATTGTCGGACACAATCCGGCCTTCATTGGTAATCCAAGACATGAGCGATAAGTACATCGCGGCCGAGTTTGACGAACGGATGTCAGTCGTGGACATCTGCACCGTGCGTGGCGACGGGTAGTCATTCTCCGCGAAGTCACGCCAGCGGACATTGTCGTGCTGCATCGTGGCCAGTGCTGCCATATCTACCTGCCACGTAGTGCCCTGTTGGCGAGCAACATTTTCCCGTTCCAGCGCCTGCAAGATGTTGTCGAAAGTAGCGATCGCCATCGGGGTGTAGAAGACGTCGTACCGCTCAGCACCGCTCATTTTCTCAGCAATCTTCTCCGCTGCAGGGGCCGATGATGGAAACGCCATGTCGAAGGAATCCAGATTCACATCCGTGGCCATCCGACGCGAACCCGCCGTCTTTACTTCCACCGCATAGCCGTGGGAGGCAAGAGCCTTTTGGACCTCTTTGTCTTCGAAGAAGGGCTTCTTCTCAGAGCCAACAATCGCCTTGACGACGGTCTTTTCACCACCGAAGAAATCACGGCTTCCTCCGGAGTTGCCACCAGAAAAACCTGGAACACTACCGCCACGACCGACATAGACCGCGACAGCCGCGATAACAATCAAAATGACTGCAAGAATTGCCCCCGGGCCCATACGCCCTTTCTTGCTACCACTTTGATTTTTATTTTTATCTCGTGAGCTGTGATTTCCACCGCTCGACCGCGTACTTTCCGCCATGAAATTATGGTAAGAGACCCGGTCAAACCTGGCAACAGATATAGAAATAGTCAGTAATCTGCGTCACTTCGGGCGTACCCTGGCATTACGGGTTTACTGGCGGCGTCGGGCCGATCCGAGTTACTGACTGCGTTTATGACAAAAATGGCCTGAAAAATGGCCTGAAAGTGTCATAAACTCGCACAGTTTCACGTAAAAAAATCGGCGTGCGATCGATTGACCGCACACCGATTAATTGGCCGCGCTAGCTGAGCTAGCCGCTTTACCAGCTTTAGCCGCGAACCGGCTTTTCAGCCCACTGCTTCAACTCAGTGTTCTTCTCGTCGACACGAGCGAGCTGCTCTGCAACACGCACTCCCGCGGTACCACCACGGGTGTCGCGGGAAGCGACAGCGCCGTCGATAGTAAGCACTTCGCGGACCTTCGGAGTCAGTGCCGGGTGGACACCGGCGAGGTCCTCGTCGGAAAGCTCGTCCAGACCGATACCGCCCTTGGACTCTGCGATGCGGACACACTGGCCGGACGCCTCGTGAGCATCGCGGAACGGTACACCTTCGCGGACCAGCCATTCAGCCAGGTCAGTGGCCAGGGTGTAGCCTGCCGGAGCGAGCTCGCGCAGACGATCCTCGTGGAAGGTCAGCGTTGCCACCAGACCAGTCAGCGCCGGCAGCAGTAGGGTTAGCTGTTCAACCGAGTCCACCAGAGGCTCCTTGTCCTCCTGGAGGTCACGGTTGTAAGCCAGCGGCTGAGCCTTCAGCGTGGCCATGAGTCCTGCGAGATTACCAATCAGACGACCGGTCTTACCGCGAGTCAGCTCTGCCACGTCCGGGTTCTTCTTCTGCGGCATGATGGACGAACCAGTCGACCAGGCATCAGCCAGAGTGACGTAGCCGTACTCAGGGGTGGCCCAGTAGATGATTTCCTCTGCCAGACGAGACATGTCCACGGCAATCTGGGCGAAGACGAAAGCCGCCTCAGAGGCGAAATCACGCGAAGAGGTGCCGTCAATGGAGTTGTCCGTGGCAGAGTCGAAGCCGAGCTCCTCGGCGATGGCCTCCGGATCCAAGTGCAGCGAGGATCCTGCCAGCGCGCCAGAGCCGTACGGGGATACAGCCAAACGACGGTCGAGATCGCGGATGCGGTCGAGATCACGCAGCAGCGGATGCGCATGTGCCAGCAACTGGTGCGCCAGCAGCACCGGCTGAGCCGCCTGAGAGTGAGTCTTACCCGGCATGATGGCATCCGGATGTGCCTTGGACTGAGCGACCAGGGCGCCGACCAGGTCCGTGACATCCAGTGCAACGCCGCGGACGGCATCGCGCAACCACATGCGGAACAAGGTTGCCACCTGGTCATTGCGGGAACGACCAGCGCGCAGGCGACCACCGACCTCCGGGCCGACGCGGTCAATTAGACCGCGCTCCATGGCACCGTGGACATCCTCATCCGTCGGCTCTGGACCAAATTCGCCAGAGGCAACGTCGCGACCGAGCTGATTAAGGCCTTCAATCATGGTGTCAAAGTCGGCATCGCTGAGCAGCCCACGGGCATGCAGAACTCGGGCGTGCGCCTTGGACGCAAGAACGTCGTAAGGCGCGAGCACCCAGTCAAAATGGGTGGACTTGCTCAATGCGGCCATCGCCTCGGACGGGCCACCGGCAAAGCGGCCGCCCCACAGGGAGCCTTCGTTGGTACCGTGCTTTTCGACCATCGTCTTTTCCAATAGGCCTTTCGCTCTAGTCGCTCTGGAGAATCTTTACAGGTTGAAGTCGCGCTTTGCGGCCATCTTCGAGGACAAGCCGTGCAGCTCGACAAAACCGCGAGCCAGGGTCTGGTCGAAGGAGTCGCCCTCGTCGTAGGTAGCCAGGTTGAAGTCGTACAGCGAAGTGTTCGAACGACGACCGTTGACGTTGCAGTGACCAGCGTGCATGACCATGCGGATATCACCGGAAACGCCCTTCTGGGACTCCTCAATGAAGGCATCCAGCGCGCGCTTCAACGGCGAGAACCACAGGCCGTCGTAGACCAGGTTTGCCCACTCGCCCTCGACCTGGCGCTTGTAACGGGCCAGCTCACGCTCAACGGTGACATCCTCGAGTGCTGCGTGTGCAGCCATGATGGCAATTGCGCCTGGAGCCTCGTAGATCTCGCGGGACTTAATGCCGACCAGGCGGTCTTCAACCATGTCCAGACGGCCAATGCCCTGAGCACCAGCGCGGCGGTTCATCTCTTCGATGGCCTCGAGCACGGAAACCTTCTTGCCGTCGATGGCAGTCGGCTTACCGTCCTCGAAGGAGATGATGACCTCGTCCGGGGAGCTGAAGTTCAGGGTCGGATCCTCGGTGTACGCGTAGACATCCTTGGTCGGTGCGTTCCACAGATCCTCCAAGTAGCCGGTCTCAATGGCGCGACCGAAGAGGTTCTGGTCAATGGAGAACGGGGACGACTTGGACTGCTCAATTGGCAGACCCTTTTCCTCAGCGAAGGCAATAGCCTTGTCGCGGGTCCAAGCGAAGTCACGAGCCGGTGCAATAATCTTCAGATCCGGGGCGGTGTTGGCGAAACCAACCTCGAAACGGACCTGGTCATTGCCCTTACCGGTGCAGCCGTGTGCGACGTGAGTGCCACCGAACTCCTCTGCAGCCTTCGCCATGTGCTTAACAATCAGCGGGCGCGACAGTGCAGAAACCAGCGGATACTGCTTCATGTAGAGACCATTTGCCTTAATGGTCGGCAGGCAGTACTCCTCGGCGAATTCATCCTTAGCGTCGACAACGACAGCTTCGACAGCGCCGGCGTCCAGAGCGCGCTGACGCACGGACTCCATGTCCTCGCCGCCCTGTCCGACATCGATAGAAACTGCGACGACCTCGCCGTCGGTCATTTCCTTGAGGTACGGAATAGCAACGGTGGTATCGAGGCCACCAGAGTAAGCAAGAATAACCCGGTTGGTCATAGGGTAAGCGCTCCTTTAATCGGTGCTTTAAAGCATTTCGTGGAATAGTTTACTGGTTCGTTCCGGCGGCTAGACGCTGGGCTAGGTCTGCGCCGGAAAGTGGTTCTCTAGCCAGGCACATTACGGTGTCATCTCCCGCAATTGTGCCAACGATTTCTTTGAGTCCCGCACGGTCAATCACACTGGCTAGATACTGTGCGGCTCCCGGTGGTGTACGCACAACCGCGATGGTGCCCGAATGATCAATGGAGACCAGCAGCTCGTCTAAAACGCGCCGCATCCTGGCCACTGCCCCGCTGGAGACAGCGAGTGCATCTTCGACGATGGAATAACGCGAACCGTTGGCTCCATCGCGAATCTTTCGGGCGCCCAGCTCATCGAGGTCTCTGGACAACGTCGCCTGCGCAATCTCAATGCCTTCGTCGGCAAGCAGCTCGACGAGCTGAACCTGACTGGACACGTGATGCTGCGCCAGCAGGTCAGCGATGCGCGTCTGCCGAGCTGTGCGAGAACCTGGTTGTGCTGCGGTCATGACCTTACTGCCTCTCCACCAGCCAGGTCAGCAACGCCTTCTGAGCGTGCATGCGGTTTTCCGCCTCGTCGAAGACTACCGACTGCGGGCCATCGATGACCTCGGCAGTAACTTCGTTGCCGCGGTATGCCGGCAGGCAGTGTAGGAAGATGGCATCCTCATTTGCCTTCGCCAACAGCTCAGCGTTGACCTGGTACGGCAGAAACGGAGTGCGTCGATCCAGGCCGTCGTTCTCCTGCCCCATGCTGACCCAGGTATCGGTGATGACAACGTCGGCACCGGCAATGGCCTCATCGACGTCTGCGGTCACGGCCACGACCGCACCGGTCTGCTCCGCGACCTTCTTGGCGCGGTCGACGTAGACCTGCTCCGGCTGGAAGTTCTCCGGTGCACAGATGGTGACGTCCAGCCCTGCGGTGGCGAAGCCTACTAGGTAGGAGTTGGCCATGTTGTTGGCACCATCGCCGAAGTAGACAGCCTTCTTGCCACGCAGTCCCGCCTGGCCTTCTTCCGGGCACTTGTGCTCGATGATGGTCTGCAGGTCAGCGAGAATCTGGCACGGGTGGAACTCGTCGGAAAGCGCGTTGACAATCGGCACCGTCGCGGTCTCAGACATGGCCTCCAGCCCTGACTGTGCGTAGGTACGCCAGACGATTGCCGAGACAAAGCGGCTGAGCACAGCAGCAGTGTCCTGGTAGGTTTCACCCTTGCCCATCTGCGAGTTTCCGGTTTCAACCACAATCGCGTTGCCGCCCAGAGCCGCAATGCCAGCGTCGAAGGAGAAACGCGTACGAGTCGACGTCTTGTCGAACAGCACCGCAACCGACTGCGGCCCCTCAAACGGCCGGCGGGAGTACGGCGCTGCCTTCAGCTCTGCAGCCAACTGCAGCACCTCAGCCTGCTCCTGTGGAGTCAGGTCATCATCGGCGAGAAAACGACGGAGCATCGGTTCCTAATTCCTTCCATTGTTGGCGACAGCCTCAGCGGCGTCGTTCAGGCAGGCATCAATCAACTCGACGGCGCGGTTGATTTCCTCATCACTGAGGTTCAGCGGCGGCACAATTCGCAGCACATTCGCCTGCGGCGCGTTCAGAATGACACCGCGCTCATAACCGGCGTTAACTGCTTCCTTCGCCAGGTTCTCGCACAGCACCAGCCCAAGCATGAAGCCGCGGCCGCGCACGTGATCAACATGGTTTAACGACGCAAGCTTGCGAGCCAGGACTTTGCCCTTCTCGGTGACTCGATCGAGCAGCTTTTCTTCTTCCAGCGTCTCGATGACGGCCAGGCCGGCAGCGGCACAGACCGGGTTGCCACCAAAAGTGGTGCCGTGCGCACCGGGAGTGAACAGTTCCGCTGCGCGGCCGTTGGCGATGACAGCACCCAGCGGCAGGCCGCCGCCGAGGCCCTTGGCCAGGGTCATGACATCCGGGACGATGCCGTCGTGCTGGTGGGCAAACCACTGTCCGGTACGGCCAATGCCGGTCTGCACTTCGTCGACGATCATGAGGACGTCGAAGCGCTTGGTCAGTTCGCGGACGTCGGCGAGGTATCCCTCTGGCGGTGCGACCACACCGGTCTCACCCTGAATTGGTTCCAGAATCACCGCTGCGACACCCAACGGATCGGATTCGATGGTCTTGGTGAGGAAGTCGATGTCACCGTAGGGCACGAACTCGACTCCACCCGGCATCGGTTCGAACGGGGTGCGTTTGTCCGGCTGACCGGTCATGGCAAGTGCTCCCATGGTGCGGCCGTGGAACCCGTGGTGGGTCGCGATAATACGGTTGCGCCCCGTCAAACGCGCCAGCTTGAATGCAGCCTCATTGGCCTCGGTACCGGAATTGCAGAACATAATCCGAGTGTCATCGGTATCCCAGCCAGTGAGCTCAATGAGCTTCTCGCCCAGTGCCAGTGGTGGCTCAGAGGCGAAGATGTTGGACACGTGCCCCATCGTGGAAATCTGCTTGGACACGGCTTCCACGATCGCCGGATGCGCGTGACCCAACGCGTTGACTGCAATACCGGCGAGCAGGTCCAGGTATTCCTTGCCCTCGGAATCCGTGACAATAGCGCCCTTACCCTGCACAAGCTCAATGCGCGGCGTGCCGTAATTGTTCATCATCGTGTGTTGCCACTGCTGCTTGAAGTCGCTCATGTCGTCTTTCGACCTGCCTAACGTGTGTGTAGGTAAATTCTTGTCCGTCTTTTTCTGCCTTATCCTGGCTCTACCATTGTGCCGATACCGCCGGAAGTCATCAGCTCCAGCAGCACCGAGTGTGGCTGGCGGCCATCGATAACGTGGGCCGCAGGCACTCCCTGGTCCACTGCGTTCAGGCAGGACTCCATCTTCGGGATCATGCCCGAGTCCAGCGTCGGAAGGATTTCTCGCAGGTGCGAAGTGGAAATCTTGGACACCAGCGAATCGCGGTTCGGCCAATCCGTGTAGAGCCCCTCGACATTAGTCAGAATCACCAGACGGTTCGCGTTAATTGCCGATGCCAGTGCACCTGCTGCCGTGTCGGCGTTGATGTTGTAGACCTCTTTGCCGTCAGCGGACGGCGCAATCGTGGAAACCACAGGAATACGGCCGGCATCAATCAGGTCCAATAGCGTTTCCGAGTGCACCTCGGTGATATTGCCAACCAGCCCGATATCTGTCTCCTTGCCACCGACGTTTACCGTGCGTCGAGTACCGGTGAACAGGCCACCGTCCTCACCAGAGGTACCCACTGCATATGGGCCGTAGGCGTTGATGAGGTTCACCAGTTCGCGGCCGACCTGCCCGAAGAGAACCATGCGGACAATTTCCATGACCTCCGGAGTCGTGACACGGAAACCGCCTCGGAACTCTCCCTCCAGCCCCAGGCGCTTGAGCATCGACGAAATCTGGGGGCCACCGCCATGGACAACCACCGGCTTCACCCCCACGGTGCGCAGGAAAACCATGTCCTGCGCGAAGGCCTTCTTCAGTTTCAGGTCGGTCATCGCGTTACCGCCGTACTTGACCACCACAATCTTGTCACGGTGGTGCTGCAGCCACGGCAGGGCTTCCGCCAGCACATGTGCCCGCTGTTCGAAGGACAGCCCTTCGGTCAACTGGTGAACCATTGCAGAGTCTCCTCAAAACCGTTACGACGAATATGCCGAGTTGATGTGAACGTAATCGTGGGAAAGGTCCGTCGTACGAATCGTGGCCTCTTCCGGATTACCAGTACCGAGGTCAACCTCAACGGCGATGTCCTTGCCGGACAGATCCACTTCACGAGCATCAGGCGTGCCACCGGTATCGCGACAGACTACGTGACCATTGAAGGAAACCGTGATGTGCTCCGGATCCATATCCACCGGCGCGGTGCCGACAGCCGCCAACACACGACCCCAGTTCGGGTCCGAACCGAACATCGCACACTTGAAGAGGTTGTCGCGGCCGATAATGCGAGCAGCTACCAGGGCATCTTCAGCGCCACCGGTGCCACGCACGGTCACCGACACACGTTTGGTCACGCCTTCGGCGTCCGACTGCATCTGGCGTGCGATGGAATCACACACGCTAAGCACTGCCTGATCGAGCTCCTCCTGCGAGGGCTTCACGCCAGAGGCACCGTTGGCCAAAATGATGACGGTGTCATTGGTGGAGGTGGAGCCATCAATATCTAGGCGGTTAAACGTAACCTCGCTCGCCTTGGCAATAGCCTCGTGCGCCATTTCTGCGCTTACCGACGCATCCGTCGTAATCACACCGAGCATCGTGGCCATCGACGGGCTAATCATGCCAACACCCTTGCCCATAGCACCGACAGTGAATCCGTCACCATGCGCAACAGCCTGCTTTGCCACCAAGTCAGTGGTCAAGATGGCCTCTGCTGCAGCCGTGCCTGCGGCGGCATCGCCGCCGAGTTTCTTAATCAGCTTCGGCACACCTGCCAGCACAATGTCCATCGGCAACCGGTCACCAATCAAGCCGGTGGAACAGGCACCAATCTCGGTAACGTCGACGCCGAGCCCATCTGCGACCTTTTGGCAGACTTCGAGGGCGTCGGCAATACCCGGCTGACCATTGCAGGCGTTGGCATTGCCGGAGTTCAGCACCACTGCCGACAGCTTGCCGTCAGCGATGTGCTTCTTGGATACCGTCACCGGCGCAGCCTGGACACGGTTGGTGGTAAAGACAGCCGCCGCGGTCTTCTCCGGCCCCTGGTTTACGATGAGCGCCATGTCCGGGTTTCCGCTGACCTTGATGCCTGCGATGACACCGCTGGCCACGAACCCCTGAGGTGCACATACGCCGCCTTCGTCACCAGCGACGTTGACGAGACCTTCTTTTTCTTCCTTCATCATGGGGCAACTCCTACCAGTGGAAGTCCTGCAGTTTCATTCTGTCCAGTAACCAAATTCATGCACTGAACTGCGGCACCACCGGTGCCCTTTGTCAGATTGTCAATCGCCGAGGTCAGCACCAGGCGCTTGGCGCGTTCATCTACCTCGACCTGAATCTGAACCAAGTTAGAGCCAATGACCGACTGTGTCTGCGGCTGCAGCCCTTCGGCCAACACCTGCACAAACGGCTCATCCTTGTAGAACTCGAGGTAGGCTTCCCGTGCGGCTGCCTCCGTAACCCCGTCAACAAGCGGAGCGGTAATAGTGGTGAGAATGCCGCGCGACGTCGGGGCGAGCACGGGCGTGAAGCTGACGGTGAGATCCTCTGCGTACGGCTTGAGGTTCTGCAGGAACTCTGCGGTGTGGCGGTGCTTGCCCGCAGTGTTGTAGGCGCGGAGATTACCCATAACCTCGGACCCGAGCAGGGGCACAGCCGCCTTCTTGCCCGCACCGGAGGTACCGGTGATGGAAACAACGGACAGGTCCGGCTTAACCAGTTTCTTTGCAACTGCCGGCAGCGCCGTAATTGTACCCCCAGTGGGGAAACAACCCGGCACAGCAATGCGCTTCGAAGCAGCTACCACTTCCCTGTTGCCCGGTAGCTCTGGAATACCGTAAGTCCAGGTACCGGCGTGCTCCGAGCCGTAGTAGTGCTCCCACTCAGCGGCATCCTGCAGGCGGAAATCCGCGCCGCAGTCAATAATCACCGTGTCATCCCCCAACTGCTCTGCAATCGCAGCCGAATGACCGTGGGGCAGACCGAGGAACACCACGTCATGTCCAGCGAGCGTGTCACCATTAGTCGGCTCAATACGGCGGTCAGCCAAAGGTGCCACATGAGGCATAATGTCGCCCACACGAGCACCCGCGTTGGATGCTCCCGTCAGTGCGCCGATGGTCAGTTCGCCGGAAAGATACGCCGGGTGCGACAACAGAAGGCGGAGGATTTCTCCTCCTGCGTAACCGGTCGCACCGGCAATGGCAACGGAAATACTCATGCCAAACATTCAACACTTTTATTCACTGTGTTGCAAGATATTCATAGAAATCGTTGTCAAAGTGCTGGAATTCTGCCAATGTGACGTGAGTGAATTATGAATATAACGCCGTCGTCAGTACAAACGTTTCGTTCAATCAGCGCGCCGGATTACTCAACGCCGGACTATTCAACTACGACGCTTGGCTCCTGGCTCATCACGCCATCTGCCCACTGCGCCACCGATGACGTCGTGGTGTAGAGATAGTAACCCGATTCCTCCGGTGCCACGCTGCCATCAAAAGCCACCGCGCCCGAGAACACCGCCGCTAGCTGGCCGTCGATAAAAAGCGGTCCGCCCGAATCGCCCACCTGCAACGCCGCGGGGCGCTCCATGCGCGCCAACACCGAGTCTTCCCGCACGCATTGTTGATACTTCACTGGACACATCGAAGCGGTGACGGTCGCCGACGGCAGCGTGCCATCCGCAACATCGCCGAGCAGCGATCGCCCATAGACCGTGCCTGCCGTTTCTTGCTCCGAAAACGCTTGACGACGTTCCATTGCGGGATACCCCGGAAGAGCTGCGTCGCCCGCAAGGTGAACAAGCGCTACGTCACCGGTGGGCGCAATTTCCCAGCTATCGATAGGAACACGCCGGGCATCCGGGCCGAATCCGACCTCGACTTCCCCAACCTGCTGCGGGACATCACGCACGCAGTGGGCTGCGGTCATTACCCACTGCGGGGCGATTGCAGTTCCTGTGCAAAAGTTTCCGGTATGGGGACTGGTCTGGACCATGATCGCCACCACGGAGTCCGCCGCCACACTAGGCGCAGCAACCTCCCCGCCAACCAGCGCAGCCGCACTCGGCACGCCGGTGAGCAATAGACCTGCCGTGACAGCAGCTGCCGCCACAGTCGTCGCAGGCTTCGCGCTGCTCACCGCGCACGCCCCAACGCGCTGCTCTCGCGCCTCTGCGCTATCCAGCCTGTTGTCGCGGTGCCGCAAGTTGCCAATCATGGGTATCTCTCCCTGAGGTCTCCCCTTTTTAGCCACGCAGCTGAGCGCCGTGACGGGTAGTGGCCAGCTCAATGGCCGCCTCGCGAGCCGCGGAAGCTTCCTCTTCCTTCAGCGTACGGTCCGGTGCGCGGAAACGCAGGGAGTACGCCAGTGAGCGAACGCCTTCGCCCATCTGCTCGGAACGGTAAACATCGAAGACACGGATGGATTCGAGGAGCTCACCGGCACCTTCCACCAGAGTCTTCTCCACCTCTGCGGCAGAGACCTCATCGCTGACAACAAGCGCGACGTCCTGGTGGACGGCTGGGAACGGGCTGAGTACCGGCGCCGGCAGGTGCTCCGTCACTGGCAGTGCATCGAGATTGATCTCCATAGCGCAGGTGCGCTCCGGCAGACCAGCATCCTTGCACACCTTCGGGTGCAGCTCACCGGCGTGGCCGACGACGTGACCGTCGACAAGCAGCTCAGCGCAGCGGCCCGGGTGCCACGGCAGCACCTCAGCGTTACGGATCTCCAGCTCGACGTTGGCGGCGCGGGCAACAATGCGTGCAGCTTCGATGGCATCGGCGACGGTGTACGCGGCCTCATCGCCCCACGGGCTGTCCAGGCGGATCCGCCCACAGGCGACAGTGGCGACGTGCAGTGGCTGCTCCGGCAGCGAGTCCAGAAGCTCAGCGCGCTCGGCCTCGCTCGGCAAGCCAGCAGTCGACGGCATCGGCGAGACACCGTTACCGCGCTCGATGGATACCTGCTCCACACCGTAGAGCGACAGGTCGACCTGGCCGCGAGCAACATTGCGCTTCAGCGACTCCAGCATGGACGGCAGCAGAGTCGTGCCCAGCTGAGCGTGGTCGGACTCCAACGGGTTGATGACCTTGACGGTGTTACGACGCGGGTCATCGGCGTCCAGGCCCCAGACGTCGAAGACATCGTTGGCAATGAACGGTGTCGGCAGAATCTCCAGGTAGCCATTGTGGGCCAACGCGTGACCGACGAAGCGGCGGCGCAGCTGACGCTCGGTCAGACCGCGGCCGGCCGGAGCGATTGGAAGGATAACCGGAATGTCTTCCAGACCCTCCAGTCGCAAGATTTCCTCAACCAGGTCAGCGGACATGGTCAGGTCCGAGCGCCAGGTTGGCGGAGTGACAGCCAGGCGGTCACCGTTGTCAACGACCTCGCAACCGACCTCACGCAGGCGACCAATGACGGTTTCACGCGGGTAATCAACGCCCGCAACTTCGCTGGCGCGGTTGACGGCAAAGTCAATAGTCGGCATGGTGGCAACCTCGCCGAGCAGGGTACGACCAGTGTCGATAGTGCCGCCGGCGATGTCAGCGAGCAGCTGGCAGGCCAAGTCCAGAGCCGGCTCGACAAGGGCGGTGTCCACGCCGCGCTCGAAACGTCGTGAAGCCTCGGAGCTCAGCTTGTGGCGGCGACCGCTGCGGAAGACGTGCAGCGGCGACCAGTTGGCGGCCTCGAAGACCACATCGGTGGTGCCGTCGGCAATCTCGGAGGTAAGTCCGCCCATGATGCCGGCCAGTGACTGAATACCGTTGTCGTCGCAGATGACGACGTCCGCCGGGTCGAGCTTGCGGTCCACGTGGTCGAGAGTCGTCAGAGTCTCGCCGGCCTTAGCGTTGCGGATGTGCAGGCCACCAGCGATCTTAGAGCCATCGAAGGCGTGCATCGGCTGACCGAGCAGCAGCATCACGTAGTTGGTGACGTCCGTGGCCACGTTGACCGGACGCTGACCGGACAGCAGCAGGCGGCGGCGCATCCACCATGGGGTCTCGGCGTTCGGATTGATGCCGGTGACACGGCGCAGACCAAAGCGGCGGGTGTCGGTGTCCTCGTCGATGGTGACGTTCAGGACCTCTCCTTCCACCGGCAGCTCCTTGACCTTGGCTGGATCGGCGAAGTCGAGGTTGAATGCGGAGCAAATCTCGCGGCCAAGACCGCGGGCCGACAGCGCATAACCGCGGTCCGGAGTGATGTTGACCTCGAATTTCTCGTCATCGAGACCGATGAACTCCTTGGCGCACGAACCCAGCTCAGCCGGGGCCGACGGGAGCGTCAGAATACCCGCGGAGGAATCGGTCATGCCCAGCTCAGCTTCGGAGCAGAGCATGCCGTTGGAAACCTTGCCGTAGGTCTTCCGTGCGGAAATCTCGAAACCACCCGGCAGCACGCAGCCCGGCAGTGCGACGACGACAATCGAGCCCTCTTCGAAGTTGCGGGCACCACAGATAATCTCCTGCAGTTCGCCGGTGCCATTGGCATCGCCGACGTTGACCTGACAGAAGCGAATTGGCTTCTTGAAGCCCTCGAGCTCCTCAATGTGGTCGACACGACCGAAAACCAGCGGACCTTCGATCTTCTCCAGCGGCTCGTGCCCCTCGGTTTCAAAACCAACGCGGACAAAGCCCTCATCCAGCTCGTCCGGGGTGACGGACCAGTCCGGGTTGATGGTGTTCTCTGGGCCGCGAACGATTTCAGTGACCCACGACTGTGGAATGAACATGTAAGTAAAACTCCTATCTGTAGGTCAGTGAATTAGCCGCGGATACCGAACGGCTGCGTGAAGCGAACGTCGCCTTCGACCATGTCGCGCATGTCGGTCAGACCGTTGCGGAACTGCAGGGTGCGCTCCAGGCCCATGCCGAACGCGAAGCCCGAGTACACCTCCGGGTCAATGCCGGAGGCCCGCAGCACGTTCGGGTTCACCATGCCGCAGCCGCCCCACTCGATCCAGCCGGCACCGCCCTTCTTGTTCGGGAACCAGACGTCAACCTCAGCCGACGGCTCGGTGAACGGGAAGTAGTTAGTGCGCATGCGGGTTTTGGTTTCCGGACCGAACAGGGCCTTAGCCATGTGATCCAACGTTCCGCGCAAGTGCCCCATGGTCAGACCCTTGTCCACAGCGAGCCCCTCGACCTGGTGGAAGACCGGGGTGTGGGTGGCATCGAGCTCATCGGTACGGAAGGTACGCCCCGGGCAGATAACGTAAATTGGCAGGTCACGCGACTGCAGAGTACGAACCTGAACTGGCGAGGTGTGCGTACGCAGCACCTGCTTGGATCCTTCCGGCGCAATGTGGAAAGTATCCTGCAGGGTACGAGCCGGGTGATCCGGCAGGAAGTTCAGCGCGTCAAAGTTGAAGTACTCGGCTTCGACCTCCGGGCCCTCGGCAACTTCCCAACCCATACCCACGAAGATGTCACCGATCTGCTCGGACAGGATGGTAATTGGGTGCATACCGCCACGCTGGCCTCGCGTGGTGTCCACCGACACGTCGATACGCTCCGTGACCAGACGGCGCGCGTTTTCCTCCTCCTCCAGCACTGCAAGACGCTCTGCATAGTGCTTCTCGACGGCTCCGCGAACAACATTCACGCGACGACCAGCATCCTTGCGCTCAGCCTTCGGAATGGAGCCCAACGCGCGGCGAGCTTGCGGAATGTAACCTTCATCCCCCAAGTGCTCACGACGGGCGGCAGAAAGCTCATCCAGGTTGCCGGCAGCATCAAAGGCATCCGTGGCCTTCTGCGCAGCCGCCTGGAGGGCGTCCTCGGAAAGATCGATAGGATTTGGCGAATCGCTCACGTGTCAACCACTTCTATATAGGACTATCAGTTCTTGTGATGGAACAATCATAGTCGAGGATAACTGCACGCGTGCACGCACCTCACCATCGAGGTTTCCTACTTACCCCGAACCGTCTCCCACAGGCACATAGCCGCTGCGGTGGCGAGGTTCAACGACTCCGCCTCACCCTTAATTGGGATGGCCACACTCGCCCCCGCCGAGGCCGTAATCTCCTCCGCCAGGCCATGTGCTTCGTTGCCGAAAAGCCAGGCGACGGGACCGTCGGGAAGCGCATCAACACCGAGCGTGAGAGCGCCATCCATCGCCGTAGCGAGGGTGGTAAAGCCCGCTTCCCTGACTCTCTCCACAACGACATCGATATCGCGCTCGCGTGCGACCGGTGTATGGAAAACAGACCCCGCAGAGGAACGCACGGCCTTCGAGTTCAAAGGGTCAACGGAATCGCCAGCAAGGATCACCGCACCAGCACCGAGGGCATCAGTCATGCGCACAATCGTGCCAACATTGCCCGGGTCATTGCACTCCACCGGTATCACTAGACAACCGGATTGCTTTCCAACCTCAATGGCCTCCTCCAACGAAGTGGACACCGCACCTGTGTCGCAGACGGCGAAAAGTCCGGTAGTGGTGACGGTTTCGCTTAATGAGCGGGCGGCGGAGTCGTCGATAAGCGAAACGGACTTGCGCTGCGTCCCAGATTCGAGATACCCCGTGAGCAGCTCGCAGAACTGCTCGGCGGCGGGTGCCGTGACGAAGATTTCCACGACAGCCTCTGCGTGGATAGCCGCATCGACGGAATTGAAGCCCTCGACGAGGAAGCGCCCGGCCTTCTTCCGCTTGGCCGCACGGTGGAGCTGAATAGCCGCCGAGACGCGTGGAGTGCGAGGAGTAAACGGCTCGTCGTTGAAGTACAGCGCAGAGTTCATAGTGATTAATCCTAGTGATGCGGCTCGGGATTCATAACTGCCAGTGCGGATACGAAAAACCACCGCCGAGGTTATTCGTCAACCCAATCGACGGTGGTTTTTCAAAGATGTTGGCAGGCGCACTGCCAGTAAGCAGACGCTTGCCGACGCTACGTACGAGTTACCTCGTAGCTGCTTTACTTAGCAGCAGGAGCGTTGACGTCCTCCGGCAGAGCGTCCTTAGCGACCTTGACCAGAGCAGCGAATGCCTGCGGGTCGTTGACAGCCATCTCAGCCAGGTTCTTACGGTCAACCTCAACGCCAGCCAGGTTCAGGCCCTGGACGAAGCGGTTGTAGGTGATGTCGTTAGCGCGGGCAGCAGCGTTGATACGCTGAATCCACAGACGACGGAACTGACCCTTACGGTGGCGGCGATCGCGGAACTCGTAGGTCTTGGAGTGGAGCATCTGCTCCTTGGCCTTGCGGTACAGGCGGGAGCGCTGACCACGGTAGCCCTTTGCGGAATCGAGAACTTCGCGACGCTTCTTCTTAGCGTTAACAGACCGCTTCACACGTGCCACGGTGATACTTCCTTTTCGTTGTCTTTAAGAACTAGTGAAATTAAGAGGGCGATTGCCCTGGGACGAGGCTTCAAAAATTAAGCCTTGCCCAGCAGACGCTTGACGCGCTTGACGTCCGACTTAGCAACGTCCGTGGTGCCCTTCAGGCGACGGGTACGAGTGGACGGCTTGCCCTCCAGGAGGTGGCGGCGGTTAGCCTGCTCGCGGCGCAGCTTGCCGGAACCGGTAACCTTGATGCGCTTTGCGGTGCCCTTGTGGGTCTTCTGCTTCATGTTAAAACTCTCCCCTACCGATCTTTGACGCTCGTGGCGCAAAAATCTCGTTTACAACCATTTCTGGTCAGGTCGGTTACTTCTTACCCTTATTCCGAACCGGCCCCAGGACCATAGTCATGTTGCGACCGTCCTGCTTCGGGCGAGACTCGACAATGCCGTACTCTTCGACATCGGCGGCCAGACGCTCCAACAGGCGGAATCCCAGTTCTGGACGAGACTGTTCACGGCCACGGAACATAATCGTGACCTTGACCTTCGAACCCTTCTCCAAGAAACGAACAACGTTGTTCTTCTTGGTTTCGTAGTCGTGGTCATCAATCTTCGGACGGAACTTCTGCTCCTTGACCACAGTCTGCTGCTGGTTCTTTCGAGCCTCGCGTGCCTTCTGGGCTTGTTCGTACTTGAACTTGCCGTAGTCCATAATCTTGGCGACCGGCGGCTTTGCTCGCGGAGCAACCTCAACCAGATCAAGGTCTGCTTCGTAAGCGAGCTTGAGTGCGTCACCGGTGCGGACAACGCCCACCTGCTCACCATTCGGTCCTACAAGGCGGACTTCCGGTACTCGAATATCCTCGTTAATACGAGCTTCAGCGCTGATGTGGCCTCCTAGGTTGAACCTGAACAATCTTCGTTTCAAACCGCGATAGCAAGCGGGAAAGGAAGAAAAGCCACGCGTCTACAGCGGATTACTACACACTGTATAAGGACGCCTTCCAATCGTGCGATGTGACATCACCGATTAGGGTGGACCCCGGCGCTACCGTAATTCTTTGGCGCACCCAGGGTGGGACTTAAATCCTCTTCGCTGCCGAATGCAACTAAATGCTCCCCGAAGGCAGCAAGAAGCATCACATTCTGGCGGTCGTAGACGAGATGTTAACACAAGCGTTCTCGCATACCAAAACCGACTCTTACGCCAGGTTATTCACCATCAGCCCCCGGCGCACTACCGAGCGTTAAAAAGCGCAATCGGAATTGTAATCAGATTGGTAGATTCTCTCCATAGTTTTTAGGTCAAACACGATTAAAGTCGTCACCATGAATACTGGCTCCAACGGCTTTGGCCCTAAAACCGAGAACTCCAACCCTAATCAGCATTCCGCCCGATACGGCAAGCCCCCGACCCGAGATTTTGTCCTGACCGGCGACTCCGTCTCAGAGCTTTCCCATGCTCTGGCAGATTTGGAGGCCAGCTCGCTTCGGCTGGCTCAGCTCACCCGTACCTGGCAGGTGCGCCTTTCGCAGGCAAGCGAGCCGACGCCGACTGTACCGAGCGCGCCTCAAACTACGGGAACGGAATCTGCGCCGGTACCTAAATCGGCGCCTGAGCGGACACCTCAAGCGCCGCCCCATGCTGCGCCCCAAGGGGTACCTCAACATAATTGGCAACCACCGCCAACACAAGCGGACTGGCGGAATCAACCGGCTCCCCTGCCACAGAGCGACGCAACTGCGCAGCCCATGTTCGGCTTCCCCTCTGCCCACCAGTGGCGGCGGGATTCGAAGTCGCCGCAGTCTTCTCCCTTACCGCAGTCTTCTCCCTCGCCGCAGTCTTCCTCAACCGGCTCGGCCCCGCCGCCGAAGCTGCCGGAGGCACCGCGTGAACCTCGCGAGCCCCGCGAACCCTGGTGGCGCAACGAGAAGGCGATCATCAAGATTATTGCCATCTTCGGTGGTCTCATTACCGCTGCCGGTATCGCGTTCTTCGTCGCGGTTGCAATCCAATCCGGCCTGATTGGACCGGCCGGGCGTGTGGTCCTGGCTTACTTGTTGGCCGCCGTGCTCGCAGTCGCGGCTGTGCGAGCGCACCGTCGTCAAGCACCGCCTGCTGGCGTAACGGCATTGATTGCGACATCGCTAGCCGCTGCGCACCTGACAACGATGTCGATGTCCTACCTCCTCGACTGGATTCCGGTGGCGGCGACGCTGGTCATCATGCTGCCTTTCGCCGCCGTGGGCCTATACGGCGCGCGGTGGACAAAGTCGAGCGCAACCGCCGCGTGGACCATCACAATCAACACTGGATTAATGCTGTGGGCGACGATCGGCCTCAACTTCCACGCCCGCCCGCTGAGCTCTTCGCTCGCGCAAATCACCCTTCAACTGATGGTGATCGCCGCTATCGTCTGCTTCCTGAACATCCCCTTCCGGAAGTACGTAGTCGCATTTCTCCTCGGCGCAAACGTTCTCATCGGCGTAATCACGACCAACAATGCACTGGTGATGCCTGCAATCGCCGCACTCACCATTGCCCTTTTCGTGTTTGCCCAGTTCGGCCCGCTGGCGTTGGCGCGCCAACTCACTCCTGAGCTTGACGACGAGCCTTCGGAGACCAGCACTTGGGAAGACGATCTGGTCACCATCACGTCAGTAGTTGCCTTCTCGACTCCGGTTGTAGCCGCAGTCCCAACGGTCAACGCCACACAGTCCACCTCCAGCCTCTGGTTGCTGTTCTACGGCGGATTCGTGCTGTTCATCGCAATTGCCGCGGTATTCCTTTGGAACCGTGCCATCTTCCGCTATCTCGCCCCAATGGCCTTGGCCACGGCAATTCTGCCCTGGCTTGCACTCGCGGTGGCGGGCCCAGAAGGGGACGCAGGAGCCGGTACTGGAACCCACACCTGGGGTCTCATCCCAATCTCCATCGGTGCCGCGCTCTTTGTCTGGGCGCTGGCCACAGCACCGAAGTACAGCGCGATTGGTGCACGCCTACAAGCTCCTGAGCCAACGCGGGATGCCGTCGCACCCTATACAAAGATTGCGGCGCTGACCTGGCTGCTCGGCGCAACGGTAGTACACCTCTACATCCTGCCCGCAGCGTTGAATGCCGGTGCTGCGGCTGACTACTCGGCAACGTGGGCAGAAATGCTTTCGCTGTTGTTCCTGCTGTGCGCCGATGTCGGCCTGGCCGTGACGGCGGCGAGGTCACAGCTGCCGCCAGCTTTTGCACTGATCGGCCTGGCTGCGCTGGGTATGCCATTTATCGTGCTGCTTACAACTATTGGCGTGAGCTTCAACGCCGCACACATGTTGCTGAGTATTTTCTGGGCCACGATTGCCGGCATGCTGGTGCTATCGAAGAGGTTCCACCACATTCCGGCGCGACTGGCAGCGGGTTTGACCATTGCGGCGCTGTCTATCGTCAAGCTGATCTTCTACGACATGGCAACGCTCGATGGCGTTATCCGCGCCTTGGCGTTCCTCGGCTGTGGTCTGATTCTGCTAGCCATGGCGGTCTCCGGGGCGAAGCAGAAGAATGCCGAGGAACCAGCGGCAGCGGACCGTGACGGCACCGCCAGCGATTCTGACGCTGTCGGCGCTGCCGCTGCCGCAAATGCCGATGCTGCCGATACCGCCCCCGCTGCTGACAGACTGGAAGGCATCACCCGCACCGACGGTCCAGGAATTTCCGACGGAAACGAGCCGACTACCTAAGCTACTTAAGCAGCGGCTTCAGGTACTGCCCGGTGTGGGAACCGGAACAGTTCGCGACATCCTCCGGCGTGCCCTCTACAACCACCGTGCCACCGCCGGAGCCGCCTTCCGGCCCCATGTCGATGATCCAGTCCGCAGATTTGATGACATCCAAATTGTGCTCAATGACAATGACGGTGTTGCCCTTGTCCACCAGGCCCTGCAACACCAACATGAGCTTGCGGATGTCCTCAAAATGCAGACCCGTGGTCGGCTCATCCAAGATGTAGACCGTCCGGCCATTGGAGCGCTTCTGCAGCTCACTGGCCAGCTTCACGCGCTGAGCCTCACCACCCGAGAGCGTGGTTGCCGCCTGTCCGAGACGGACATAGCCCAAGCCGACGTCGACAAGCGTATTGAGATAACGCGCAATCGACTGAATCGGCTCGAAGAACTCCGCTGCCTCGGAGATGGGCATATCCAGCACCTCAGCGATGGTCTTGCCCTTGTAGCGAACCTCCAGCGTCTCGCGGTTGTAGCGCGCGCCATGGCAAACCTCGCAAGGCACGTAGACATCCGGCAGGAAGTTCATCTCAATTTTGATGGTGCCGTCGCCCTTACACGCCTCACAGCGACCGCCCTTGACGTTAAAGCTGAACCGGCCCGGCTTATAACCGCGAACCTTGGCCTCTTGCGTCTCTGCGAAGAGGTTGCGGATTTTGTCGAACACGCCGGTGTACGTCGCTGGGTTGGAACGCGGGGTGCGACCAATCGGCGACTGGTCAACCTGCACCAGCTTGTCCAGCTGATCCAGCCCCTCCACGCGGCTGTGACGTCCCGGCACCTGACGAGCACCGTTGAGCTCATTGCTCATCACCTTGGCCAGAATTTCGTTGACCAAGGTGGACTTGCCTGAACCGGAAACACCCGTCACACAGGTCAACACGCCGAGGGGGAACTTCACGTCGATCTTCTTCAGGTTGTTTTCGCGAGCGCCCTTGACCGTCACCATGCGCGATTTATCAATCGCACGCCGGTTCTCCGGCACCGCCAACACCCGACGACCCGAGAGGTACGCACCTGTCAGCGACTCTTCGCAGTCAACAATGCCCGACGGTTCGCCCTGGTAGACGATCTGTCCACCGTATTCACCGGCCTTGGGCCCAATGTCGACCAGCCAATCGGCCTCGCGAATCGTCTCCTCATCATGCTCGACCACAATCAGCGTATTGCCCAGGTCGCGCAGGTTCTTCAGAGTCTTGATTAGACGACTGTTATCGCGCTGGTGAAGACCAATCGACGGCTCATCCAAGACATAGAGCACGCCGGCGAGCCCCGAGCCAATCTGGGTGGCCAGACGAATTCGCTGCGCTTCGCCACCGGACAGCGTGCCCGCCGAACGCGACAGGGACAGATAGTCCAGCCCCACATCCAGCAGGAACTTCAGACGAGCCTGCACCTCACGCAGAACGCGACCGGCAATCATTTCCTCGCGCTTGCCCAAAGTCAGCGAATTCAGGAATGCCGAGCCATCGTGGACCGACAGCTCTGTGAGCTCGGCGATATTCTTCTGCCCGAACTCCGCCGAATCCAGCGTCACCGAAAGAATTTCTGGCCGCAGACGCGTGCCATTACACGCAGGACACGGCACTTCACGCATGTACCCCTGGAAGCGATCCTTCTGAGAGTCACTCTCTGCCTGCGACAGCTTGCGGTGCAGGTACGGCATCACGCCTTCAAACGGCGCGGTGTACTGGCGAGTACGGCCGTACCTATTGCGGTAGCGCACCGTGACCTTGTGGCTGGAACCATGCAGCAGGGCCTTACGCTGCGGTGCTGTGAGCTCCTCGAAAGGCGTGGTCGGGTCTAAGCTCATCTCGGTAGCGAGCCCCTCGACCAGCTTTTCAAAGTACTTCTTGTTCAGCGTCTGTCGCCACGGCGCAATAGCCTCGATCGTCGGCAGTGACGGATCTGGAATGACCAGGTCCGTGTCCACCTCCAGCTTGGTGCCAATGCCGTCGCACTCCGGGCAGGCACCATACGGCGAGTTAAACGAAAACGACCGTGGCTCCAGCTCATCGATAGCAATGCGGTGCCCATTCGGGCAGGCCATCTTTTCCGAGAATCGCTGGGTTCGACGCGGGTCATCTGCCTCCAGCCCGACAGCGTCGATGACCACGACGCCGTCGGCAAGCAGAAGCGCCGTTTCGACGGAATCGGTGAGCCTGCGCTGCTGCGACTCCTTCACCTGGAGTCGGTCAATAACCACGTCAATGTCATGCTTGACCTGCTTCTTCAGCTTCGGCGGGTCAGTCAGGCGATGCATTTCGCCGTCGACGATGACACGCGCGTAGCCCTCGGATGCGAGGCGTTCAAACAGGTCGACGAACTCGCCCTTGCGCGTACGCACGACGGGTGCGAGGACCTGGAATTTGGTGCCCTCCGGCATCTCCATGACCTGATCGACAATCTGCTGTGGAGTCTGTGAGGAGATTACTTCCCCACAGGTCGGACAGTGCGGAGTACCGGTGCGCGCGTAGAGCAGACGCAGGTAGTCATACACTTCTGTGATGGTTCCGACGGTCGAGCGCGGGTTGCGGTTCGTCGACTTCTGGTCGATCGACACCGCCGGCGAGAGCCCCTCAATCATCTCTACATCGGGTTTTTCCATCTGCCCCAGGAACATGCGCGCATAGGAGCTCAGCGACTCCACGTAACGGCGCTGGCCCTCGGCGAAAATTGTGTCAAATGCCAGTGACGATTTACCCGACCCCGACAGACCGGTGAAAACCACCATCTTGTCTCTGGGCAAATCGATGTCAACACCCTGCAGGTTATGCTCGCGGGCGCCTCTGACCACTAGACGTTCAGCCACAGTGGGAAACCTCAATTCGTCGACGATTCACTGCCGACCAGTCTACAGTCCATAACCAATTTTTCGCACATGTGTTCAGAGACTCGCAGTTAAGTCGCGTTCCTAGCGCACCGACAGACACCTCATTACCCTGGGGCGCATGAACGACGTCATTACAATTAGCCCCTACTCCAACTCGCCGAGCACGCGCGGCGTTGAGCGCATTGACTACGGCAATGTCACTATTTATAAGACCTCCGTCGGACCGATGGAAAACAACGTCTACCTTTTGGTCGACTCCCGCGAGCCCGACAATTCCCTACTTATCGATGCCGCCACCGACGCCGACCATTTAATCCGCCTGGTTGAGCACGTCGGCGCGCAGGTCCGCACGATTGTCACCACGCACTCCCACGGCGATCACGTCCAGGCGCTCGGCGAGCTCCTGCAGGCATTCCCGGCTCGCCACATCACGTCAAGCCTCGACGCTGCAGACATTCCCGAACCCGCCGACCAGCAACTCGACGGCGGCGAGACCATTACTTTCGGCCAGGGCATCACGCTTCCCACGTTCATCCTGCGCGGGCACACCAAAGGCGGCCTCTGTCTCGACCTGTCCGCCAAGGAAACCGGCGCGCTTTCCGACGACACCCCGTCACACCACCTCTTCGTCGGCGACAGCATCTTCCCCGGCGGTGTCGGTAAAACGTACTCGCCCGAGGATTTTTCGCAGCTTATCGACGATGTCGAGAGCCGTGTCTTCCACGTCTACCCCGCCGACTCGGTGATTCACCCCGGCCACGGCAAGGACACCACGATCGGAGTCGAGAGCCCCGAGGTGGAGAACTGGCGCGAGCGTGGTTGGTAGAGATGGGCGCTGACTGTGCGTAGTTCGCTGAGCGTAGTGAGCTGTGCGTAGTCGACGGCGCCGACCTATGTCCGCTTGGTTTTTGCAGCATACGGTGAGTCGAGCCTGAAAACCTCGTCATTCCCGCGACATAAATAGGCCAAGCTGCGTAGGATTAATAGTGAATTACAGCGACCAGATGGCCAAAAACACGGTTTCACCTGGACGACAAAGGAGATGGAATTTAGATGATTCGCAAGTTTGCCCGACCAATGCTGGCCTCGGTTTTCGTTGCCGACGGTGTCGACACTCTGATGAACCAGAAGGATCATGAAGAGGGCGCACGCGACCTGATTGCCCGCGTCCGCTCCGTAACCCCGAACCAGTACAACAAGTACGTGCCGCGCAACGAAAAGACCGTCGTCCAGGTCATCGCTGGCACTAAGGTCGCTGCTGGTTCCCTCTACGCTCTGGGTAAAGCCCCGCGCCTGTCCGCAACCGCCCTGGTCGCTGCACAGGTTCCGACGATGCTGGCTCGCCACGCATTCTGGGAGACCCAGGATGAGAAGGAAAAGGCAGCTCGCCGCACGGGCTTCCTCACCAACATTGGCCTGCTGGGTGGCCTGTTCCTGGCTACTGCTGACACCGACGGCAAGCCGGGCGTCGCTTGGCGCGCCGAGAAGGCTGGCAAGCAGCTGAACAAGAAGGTTCAGTCCGCACTGCCGACCAAGTCCGAGACCGAGCAGCGCTCTGAGGAAATCAGCGCCGCCTTCGCTTCTGCCGGCGAGAACGTCCGCGAGAAGGCCGGCCAGCTCCGAGACCGCGCTTCTGAGGCTACCGATGAGGCTCGTGAATACGTCGAGGAGAACAAGGACGGCTGGCGCGCGCAGGTCACCGATGCCTTCGACACCGCTAAGAGCTACGTCGAGGACAACAAGGACGACTGGATTGCCAAGGCCACCGAACTCGCCGAGGATGCTCGCGACTACGCCGAGGACCTGGGCAAGGACTTCAAGAAGGACTCCCGCAAGCAGCGCAAGGAACTGCGCAAGCGCGCAGCCAAGGCTTCTAAGGAGGCCAAGAAATCTGCAAAGAAGGCGCAGAAGCGCCTGCAGTAAGTTTGCTGCCGCAGTTAAAGCGGTATACTTAAACGCTCCCCACGCCACTACGCGTGCGGGGGCGTTTTCATATTTTTATATTCATTCAGCACTAGCTTGTGCGCATGCTCCTGCGCACATCAATTAGTACTAGTTTTAACGAACTGTTGAGGAGACCAGGTTGGCGTCGCGCGCATCCGAGCCCGGGCAGGACCAGACAGGCCACACTGGCCGCACTGGCCAGGCAGGTCTGCCGGACCAGGCAAGTTCAGCACCACAGCGAGAAGAAGAGAGTACCCTCGCTGCAGAACAGGCCTACGTCAATCGCGCGTTCAGCTTCCTCGACCGGGCACGCGAGCGCGACCAAGAGTACCTGCGCCAGGTCATGCTCATCGACGACCCTGACCCGCAAGCCCGCGTTGAACGCGAGGTGGAGTACCACCGACTACAGGCTAACCTGGACCGCTACCGCTCAGCCGAGATTGGCCTGGTCTTTGGTCGAATCGATATCGATGACCCAGACCCCGACAATCCTTTGGCAGAGGAAGGGCCGGGGGCGACCGTCGATAAGCGATACATCGGGCGAATCGGCCTGTCCGATGAAAACGACGACTACCGCACGGTCATCATGGACTGGCGTGCCGATGGTGCGCGCCCGTTTTACCTGGCCACGACCGCGCATTCCGAGGGAGTCAGCCTGCGTCGACACCTGCGCACGCACGGCCGGAAGGTCCGCAGCATTGACGACGAATGGCTCTCCGGCGAGGAAGCCGACAGCGCACACGAAACCGAAGTCGAGGCTGGTGTCGGTGGCGAATCGGTGCTGCGCGAGGTCATGAATCAAGCGCGCACCGGCCATATGCGCGGCATTGTGGAGACCATTCAGCGCGAGCAGGACCTCATCATCCGCGACTCCACCCGCGGCACCCTGGTCGTCCAGGGCGGTCCCGGCACGGGCAAGACGGCGGTGGCGCTGCATCGCGTCGCGTGGCTTCTCTACACCTACCGCGATCAGCTGGCGAAAACCGGTGTCCTCATCATCGGCCCGAACACGACCTTCCTCGACTATATCTCGCGCGTGCTGCCGAGCCTCGGCGAAACAGGCGTGGTGCTGACCACCATCGCCGATCTCTACCCCGGCGTGCACGCTTCCGACGCGCTTATCGACGGGCACAACCCCGAACCCCTGGTTGCGCAGGAAGTTAAGGGCTCGATTGAGATGCTCACTATCCTGCGCGAAGCCGTGCGGGCCTACCAGGAGCTCCCCGCGGAGTCGCTTGAAGTCCATAACGACAACATCATCCTGACCATCACGCCAGAGATGGTGAAAGCCGCGCGAACGCGTGCGCGGCGGACTCGTAAACCACACAATCTGGCACGTCCGATTTTCCGGGATCACGTGGTGGAACTCCTGGCCGCACAGATGGCCGAGGTCATTGGCGCCGACCCGCTGGGCGGCGAAAACCTGCTGTCCGTGACCGACGTTGCCGACCTGCGCGACGAAATTGACGAATCCGGAGCAGTCGCTGACATCCTCGACGAGCTGTGGCCCGCACTCACACCCGAGCAGGTGCTGTCGGAACTGCTGAGTTCCCGCGAGGCCATCGACTACGCCGCCAGCGATTACGACGAGCTGACGCGCGAGGCTCTCCACCGGCCGGAGGGCACCGACTGGATGCCTTCCGACGCCCCGCTTCTCGACGAGCTGGCGGAGCTCCTCGGTCCGGTTGGTGAAGCGGAGACCGATGACGAGAATTGGCAGGCCCGCGTCGAGGAGGCGCAGGGCGCGTTGGATACCCTGTCCAGCTCTGCGTCCCAGGACCTTGACGACGGCTTCGAGGCCGAGATTCTATCTGCGTACGACGTCATCGATGCCGAGGCACTGGCCGAACGCCACCGTGAGCGCGACCTGCGATCCACCGCCGAGCGGGCGGCGGCGGATCGCCTGTGGGCCTACGGCCATGTCATCGTTGACGAGGCGCAGGAACTCTCCGCAATGGCCTGGCGAATGCTGCGCCGCCGCAGCCCCAATGGTTGGATGACCCTCGTCGGAGATGTGGCCCAGACGGGCTCCCCCGCAGGTGCCGCGACCTGGGACGATGTGCTGGAACCGATCATCGGCTCGAGGTGGCATCTCCACGAGCTGACAGTCAACTACCGCACCCCAGCTGAAATTATGGAGGTTGCCGCCAGCGTCCTGGCGGAGATTGATCCGGAGCTGGAGGCGCCGCAGTCGATTCGCGCCACTGGCCGCAATCCTGTTCAGGCTCGCACCGTGACGGAGGCGTTGGCACATGTGGAGCGGGTGGCGCAGCCGGATCGCCTGGTCGCGGTCATCGCCCCGGCAGAGTTGCTCGAAGCCACGCGCGCGGAGGTGCGGGAGTTTATCGCTGGTGGTGGTGACAACGGTGCTGATGCTGCTAATGCAGCCGACGCGACTAGCACCGATGCCACACCTGCTACTCGCGCCAGCAAGCTCACCAACTGCGCGGTCTACGACATCACGACCTCAAAAGGCCTGGAATTCGACGAGGTCATCGTCGTCGCGCCCGACCAGATTGTGGCACAGTCTCCGCAGGGACTACAGGACCTGTACGTTGCACTGACTCGTGCGACCCAGGGGCTCGTGGTCGTCGATAAGCAGCGCCCTGAGCATCTGCCCGAGCTGGGCCGGGCCTAACCGCTCGGCCAACGCGCCCCTATCTCCGCACCTCGCGCGCAAGAAGAAAACCGGCACCTCAACCCAAAGGTGCCGGTTTAAAGCGAAAGCTAAACTGTTAGCTCACCGTTTTATTAGCTCACAGTGTGAACAATCATGACGTCACAGTCCGACTGACGAGCAACATCCGCCGGCACGGAGCCCAGCAGACGACCAGTCAGCGAGTTAATGCCGCGGTTACCGACCACCAGCAGGTCAGCGCGACGGTCGGTGACCAGGGACATCAGAGCCTCAACCGGGGAGCCGGAGCGAACCTCAGTCTCAACCTTGGTAGCACCGACGGCCTCTGCGGCCTCCTTAGCAGCAGCCAGGTTCTTCTGAGCCGGGTCATCGCCGAGGACCTGAACCGAATCCTGGCGCAGGGTCTTGGACGCATCCTCTGCAGTCTCGTAGTAAGCGCAGCCGATAACCAGGGTGGCATCGAAAGCAGCAGCAATCGAGGCAGCGCGCTCTACTGCGAGCAGCGACGACTTAGAACCATCCGTGCCGACAACAATGGTCTTGTAATCACTCATGAAAACTATCCCTCACTGTGGAAGTTGCATTAAAACAGTTCATCGTGCGTAACGCCGTCGTTGCCCCGAACCCACTGGCCAGAGCCACTTTCGCGAATACACTGTTTTACTTCCCACAACAGTAGCAAAAAACTACTCGACACCGGCCTCAATCATCCCCTTAAGTTCCTTCTTGAGGTCGAAAATCTCATCGCGCAAGCGCCCCGCGAGCTCGAACTTCAACTCTCGCGCAGCCGCGGCCATCTGCTCCGACAGGTCCGCGATAAGCGCCTCGAGCTCAGCCCTCGGCATCTGCTTACCGCTGGCACCATCGGCCGCGCCCGAGCCGTCGGCACGCGAGAGCAGTGCATCAGCGGCCGCACCGGTCTTGCCTTCGTAATCGGTGTCAGCGTTGTCGTAGACCTGATCCAGAATGTCCGCAATCTTCTTGCGCAGCGGCTGCGGATCGATACCATGCTCGGTGTTGTACGCAATCTGCTTTTCGCGGCGGCGCTCCGTCTCGTCGATGGCGAACTGCATGGAATCGGTGATCTTGTCGGCATACATGTGCACCTCGCCGGAGACGTTTCGCGCGGCACGACCAATCGTCTGAATCAACGAACGCTCCGAACGCAGGAACCCCTCCTTGTCAGCGTCAAGGATTGCCACCAGCGAAACCTCGGGCAGGTCCAGCCCCTCGCGCAGCAGGTTAATACCGACCAGCACGTCGTACTCACCGAGACGCAACTGTCGCAGCAGCTCAACGCGCTTGAGCGTATCCACATCCGAGTGCATGTACCGCACCTGTACGCCATTTTCGAGCAGGTAGTCGGTCAGGTCCTCCGCCATCTTCTTCGTCAAGGTGGTCACGAGCACGCGCTCGTCACGCTCGGTGCGCTTTCGGATCTCGCCGATCAGATCATCAATCTGTCCCTCAGTCGGCTTAACGACGATCTTGGGGTCCACCAGCCCAGTCGGACGAATGACCTGCTCCACATACTCACCACCGGCCTTCTCGAGCTCATAGTCACCCGGCGTTGCGGACATGAACACGACCTGGCCCACGCGGGCATCGAATTCATCGAACGTCAGCGGGCGGTTATCCAACGCCGATGGGAGGCGGAAACCGAAATCGACGAGGTTACGCTTACGGGAGGCATCGCCCTCGAACATGCCGCCAATCTGCGGCACGGTGACGTGCGACTCATCGATGATGGTGAGGAAGTCCTCCGGGAAATAGTCGATGAGTGTCGCGGGGGCCGAGCCCGGCGCGCGACCATCGATGTGGCGCGAGTAGTTCTCAATACCGGAGCAGAAGCCGACTTGCTCGATCATTTCGAGGTCGTACTCCGTGCGCATTCGCAGGCGCTGTGCTTCCAGCAGCTTGCCGCGGTTTTCTAGGTCTGCCAGGCGTTCGGCGAGCTCGGCCTTGATGTCCGCGACGGCACGTTCCATGCGCTCCGGGCCGGCGACGTAGTGCGTAGCAGGGAAAATGCGCAGCTCAGGGACTTGGTCGATGACGTCGCCTGTGACTGGATTGAGGTAGTACAGCGAATCAATCTCGTCGCCGAAGAACTCCACTCGCACGGCCTTTTCTTCGTATGCCGGGATGATGTCGACCACGTCGCCTTTTACTCGGAAGGTGCCGCGGGTAAAGGCGATGTCATTGCGGGCATACTGAATGTCCACCAAAAGGCGCAGGAACTGGTCGCGATCGACTTCCTCGCCCTCCTTCAGCCACACCGAACGGTCGAGGTAAGACTGCGGGGTACCCAGACCATAGATGCAAGAAACAGAGCTGACGACGACTACGTCGCGACGCGACAACAGCGCTGAAGTAGCCGAGTGGCGCAGGCGCTCCACATCCTCGTTGATGGAGGAATCCTTTTCAATATAGGTATCGGTCTGCGCGATGTAGGCCTCGGGTTGGTAGTAGTCGTAGTAGGAAACGAAGTACTCGACCGCGTTGTTTGGCAGCAGGCTGCGGAGCTCATTGGCCAGCTGTGCCGCCAGCGTCTTGTTCGGCGCCATGACCAGGGTTGGCCGTTGCACCTTTTCAATCAGCCACGCTGCGGTGGCTGACTTGCCGGTGCCCGTGGCACCCATCAGGACAACCTCGCGCTCGCCTCTATCTAGGCGCTCCGACAGTTCCGCGATTGCCTGCGGCTGGTCGCCCGAGGGCTCAAACTCGCTGATGACCTCGAAGGTTCCCTCAGCGCGCTCGACTTCACCGACGGGACGGAACTCCGAGTGTGCGAGGACCGGTTGCTCTGCTGCAAATGCCATAGTTCCCAGCGTAGCGAAGGCTGCTTTACATGGGCTGGTTATGCTCGCTTCCCTGGGCTTTGGGGTGGCTGTAGGGATTTGGGGTCAGCACAGGCACCGCAGGCACCGCAGGCACCGCAGGCATCGCAGGCATCGCAGGCGGGGTTCCGCTTCACCAGCTGGCCCTTAGTACGCAGCGACTCGCTCCTGGTGAAGCGCAAGCCGTCTTATCGATGGTTCGCGGGTACGAGGTTGAGGTTGAGGCTGCGGCTGCGCGGCTGCGGGCGGCCGGGGTTATCCACACCTTGAAAGTTGTCCACAGATTGGACGCGGAGCCTCTCTCAAAGAAAAGCCCCTGGTTCGAAAAGGCTTAGAGTCCCGACCATGGGAAGTTTCACCACGGCCGAGTTACGTGCACTCGGCATCGGAGAGAAAAAGACCAGAGCCCTCCTACAACAAGGCAGGCTAACTAAATTAGTACGTGGCCTCTACATTGACGACCACTCTCCCGCCTCAGTCGCCCGAGCAATCACAGGGCATTACAAAAAGATTGCTCTAAGCGGTAAAAGCGCAGCTCAAATCCACTTGAGACTTCCCCTGACATTTCCTATCCAGACGGAAGGCGCGGGATCAGTTCAAGCCGAAACCTTCTCCATTAGGCATAGCCGCCTGCCGGCCTGCACCAACATCAATGGCCTCCCAGTTGTCGAAGCACTCTGGGCAGCACGAGCTTCAAAAGACTATGCACGCAGAATCCTGGAAACACACTACTCCGGCCGGGACGGCGAGAAGCGACTCAACCACGACCTCAGCCGGATGCGGAAAGTCCCCGCATGGCTGCGTGAAACCATCGCCACCACGCCAATCGGCGCATGCAGCGAACTCGAGCGCAAGCTGGCTCGCCCATTGATTAAGCGCGGGTACCGGATCCGAATGAACCAATTCATCGGCCCCTACTGCTTCGATATCCTGCTTGACCAGTGGAAAATAGCCATCGAAGTCGACTCCGAGAAGTACCACGCGAACGAGGACTCATTCATCTCAGATCGTTGGAAGACCAACTCCGGCACGCTGCACGGCTGGATAGTCCTGCGGTTCACAGACTCATGCATCAATTGGAATCTCGACAGCGTCCTCGACGAAATCGAGCAGGCAATCCGATGGGTACAAAAGCGCCGTCCCCGCGTGGACTATAAACCAGGATGGCCTGCCTGCCAGAAAGTCTGGGAGTGGAATCCAACGGTTGGTTACGCCAATAAGCCGCGATAAACAGCCGATATCGCGAGATAAACAGCCATCCATTTGCCGAATTGTTATTTATTTTGTAATGAAAACTGACCGAACAGCAACTAGCCTGGCGCCTATGAACACCTCGCGCCGCGCACTAGTCCACACGCCCGCTAGGACTCGCCCAGGTTCCACCACTCGAAAAGCAACCTCACACCGAGCCCTTGTGGCCGGTATCCTCGCTACCACCGCATTGGCTTTCACCGCCTGTTCCGCACAAGAAAATGAAGCGGCGACTGACCCGGCTAGCGCTGAGAATGCTAATGCCGAGGGCACCGCTGCTGACGCAACCGCTGCAGAGACTACTACCGTTACTCAGACCGAGAATGGCGTGTCTGACAAGAGTTCAGGCAACACGCCCAACCCAACCGGTTCTGCACCGGATCAGGGAGACGATACAACGACGGCGGAGACTGGTGGCACGTCGACGTCGTCAAGCGAAGACAGCGAAAGCGGAGGAGGCAGCAGACTTCGCCAGGACATGACCGCTGAAATCTACAACAACCCCGCCCCGGGATCCACCTTCACGGCGGATGGAGAACAGGTGACTACCTGCATCTATGGCGATGGATACGCCGTCAACCTCGTCGCGGCGGGCCCAAGTACCAGCTGCGACTTTGCGAAGGCTGTATTCAACCAGCAGACCGAGGGCCTTAACGCCTCGGAGGACAATATCCGCGACCATTTGCAGCCAAACATCAAGGCCAAGAGCCCCGCGACCGGCAAGACCTACGACCTCAGCTGCAGCACACAGGACGACGTTGTCGTGTGCACCGGCGGCAACAGCGCGAAGATTTACATGTACTAGCGCACCAGGTGGCGGTCGGCAGGCGGTGCAACTGCTGGCCGCCGGCTGCAATCCCCCGAAAGAAACTGCAACAAGCGCACAATCTCCCGCCTACAGTAAAACCATGACCGTTTCCCGCTTGCGCCCCTTCGGCGAGACCATTTTCGCCACCATGTCCCGCCTCGCCACTAAGCACGAGGCAATCAACCTTGGGCAGGGCTTCCCGGATTGGGACGGGCCGGAGGAGGTGCTCGCGGAGGCGCAGCATCAGATAGCTGGCGGAAATAACCAGTACGGACCCGGCCGCGGTATGAAGGTACTCCGCGAGGCCATCGTCGCCGATCGCGCCCGCCGTACGGGGCAGGTCTACGATGCCGACGCCGAATGCCTCGTCACGGTCGGAGCCACGGAGGCGATTGCCGCCACTGCCTTGGGGCATCTCGAACCCGGCAGCCACGTCATCGTCATCGAGCCGTACTACGACTCGTACAAAGCCGCCATCGCACTGGCTAACTGCACATATACCGCGGTGCCGCTCATTCCCACGGCCTCGGACACCGAACGCTCCTGGTCGCTCGACCGCAGCGCGCTTGCCGATGCCGTCACCGCCGAAACGGCCATGATCATCATCAATTCGCCGCACAATCCCACCGGCACCATCCTCAAAAACGAGGACTTGCAGGCTATCGCCGATGTCGCCATCGCAAACGATCTACTCGTGCTTGCCGACGAAGTCTACGAACGCCTGTACTTCAACGGATTGTCGCACTCTTCCATCAGCGCTCTGCCCGGCATGCGTGAGCGCACCATTGTCGTGTCCAGCGCCGCAAAGACCTTCAACGTCACCGGATGGAAGATTGGCTGGGCGCTCGCTCCGGCCGAGTTGCTCGATGGCGTGGTCAAGGCCAAGCAGTTCTTGAGCTATGTCGGTGCCACTCCTCTTCAGCCCGCAGTCGCTCGTGGCCTGAAAGAATGTGCTTCATGGGTGGACGAGCTAGCGAGGCAGCTCGAGGGCAACATGCGGCTCCTCGCCGATGGGCTGGAGGGTCTTGGCGCCGACGTCTTCACGCCGCAGGCAGGGTATTTTATCGTCGCCGATGTCTCGAGCTGGGGGCTTGGCGACGCACTGGAGACCTGCACCCGCCTGGTCAAGGAATGCCGCGTCGCAGCTATCCCCGTTACCGCTTTTGTGGATGACCCGGAGTCAGAAAAGTACCGCTACCTGGTGCGTTTCGCTTTCTGCAAGCGCGCCGAAGTGATTGAGGAGGCTATTGCGCGGCTGCGGGATTATCTAGCTGATTGGCCAGTTACTGATCGGCCCGTTACTGATCGGCCCGCTAGTGGTCAGCCCGTTACTGATCGGCCCGCTAGTGGTCGGACTGCTACTGGTCGGCCCGCTACTGGCCGGATCGCTATTGCCCGGCCTGTAGCTGACGAATCTGATTCAGCGGCTGAATAATCCGCTCCCAAATCCGGTCGACCTGGCGCACGAGATCCTCCTCGGTGCCTGAGTTTTCCAGGACCACATCGGCGAACTGCAGGCGCTTGTCATCGCTGATTTGCTTAGCGATGCGCTGCTTCGCATCCTTTCGGTCTACACCGCGGCTTTCCACCAGACGGTCGAGACGGACCTCCACCGGGGTATGCACAACCACGACGAGGTCCTGCGCTTCCGACTGCCCCATTTCGATTAGCAGCGGAGAGTCGAACACGATGATGGCGTCACCTGCCGCGTTGAACTGCTCTTCGGTGCGCTGCTCAATACGCGGGTGGGTGATGGAGTTCAGCAGCTCCGTCTTCTCCGCGGATACGAAGGCCCGCTTCGCAAGCTCGCCGCGGTTGAGGGAGCCGTCGTCAAGCAAAATGCCCTCGCCGAAAGCTTCGGCGAGTTCGGCCAGCGCCGGTTCGCCGGGTTCGACTACGTCACGAGCAATCTGATCAGCGTCGATGATGGCGGCACCGAGCTCGGCGAACCTACGGGCGACCGTAGATTTTCCACTGCCCATGCCACCGGTTAGTCCTACTTTGAGCATGTCTCTAAGGGTACGTGGACACGCCCCCGCACGTTAGTGCTTTACGACGAGATCCTCGATGCGGTGGCCCTCTTCAACGGGATCCGGGTTGACTGGATCCGGAGCAGTACCGTTACCAAATGGGCTGCCACCAAGGGCTTCGCGGCCGTGCGGCTGGAGCAGGTCGGAGAGCTCCGGCCCCTTCGGGACAATGCCAAGCGGATTGAGGTCGCGGTGGACCTCGTAGTAGTGGCGCTTGATGTCGACAAAGTCAGTGGTGTCGCCGAAGCCAGGTGTCTGGAAGAGATCGCGCAGGTAGTTGTATAGAACCGGCATCTCGGAGATCTTGTTCCGGTTGCACTTGAAGTGGCCGTGGTAGACCGCATCGAAGCGGATGAGGGTCGTGTAAAGGCGAATGTCGGCCTCAGTGATGTGGTCGCCCATGAGGTAGCGGCGGGTCTCTAAGCGCTCAGATACCTTGTCTAGGGCACTGAACAGTCGGTCGTAAGCTTTGCCGTAGGAGTCCTGTGAGCCCGCGAAGCCGCAGCGGTAGACACCGTTATTGATTTCGGTGTAGATGAACTGCATGAGCTCATCCATTTCCTCACGCATCTCCTCCGGGTAGAGATCCGGGGCGCCGTCGCGGTGGAACTCGACCCACTCGGTAATGAAGTCCAAGGTGATCCAGGGGAAGTCGTTGGTCACTACCTCGCCCGACTCGATCTCAACGATGGCGGGGACGGTAATGCCTCGTTGGTAGTCCGGGAAGCGCTTTAGGAATGCCTCCTGGAGGCGTTCGTAGCCGAGCACTTCGTCGCGGCCGCCTGGCCCCTTGTCGAACGTCCAGGAACGAGCATCGTGAACCGGTCCTGGAATTCCGACCGAAATTGCATCTTCCAGGCCGAGCAGCCTGCGAACGATGAGCGTGCGGTGTGCCCACGGACAGGCACGAGCAGCAATAAGGCGGTATCGACCGGCTTCAACAGGCCACGTCTTAATCCCCTGTCCTAATTCGCGACCGTCCCGAACAATGCGGTCATTGATATAGCGAGTGTCGCGGTTAAAGTCCTTGCCCTCCTGGGAGTACACCCCACCGGTGGAGTGCGAGGAGTCCTCTACCTGATTAGCTTCATGCTTTGTTGTCATATCATCAACCATATGGGTAGGCAGACAGGCTGTCAACGGCGGTCAGCACAGCCAGAGCCGCAAAATCGACAGGGCCCCAGGGCCATTAGGGCCATTAAGACGGCTTGCGCTTCGCCAGCAGCCGGTTACTGTGCAGCAAGCCACTTCTGGTGAAGCGCAAGCCCGCCTTAGGCAGCAGCGGTGCCACCTTCATGGCCCAAAGTCCCAACACCAGGACCAAAAATGCAGCAAGCACCCAAGCCGCCACTAGAAAAACAAGGCCGAGCGGGTGCCCGTCGTAAAGCAAAGAAGGCACGAAAAAGCCCCGGCGAGGATGAACTGCTCCCCATTAGTTGGACTGAGAAATCAGTTACCGACTAGTGGGGAGTA
>OJLY01000206.1_pt1 | contig 43923 bp, 41 predicted proteins | sample 1597031 | NCBI WGS metagenome assembly OJLY01 (sample SAMEA3904673, study PRJEB24821) | metagenome | biome: Builtin; feature: hospital; material: surface | place: USA | collected 2013-06-03
GTGCCACAATTGTAAAAGAAACCAAAAGTATTGCTAAACTTAATAAGGGATTAAATTTTATAACTTCAAAGGCACTTACTCCTTCACCTATTGTTATGTTTTTATACAAACAATATATAAATAAAAATCCTGCAATGTGTCCTAAAAGTATTGGAATTGCAGTTATAATAAGTCCTTCCTTTAGAAGTAAGAGATAAATTTGTCCATTGGTAGATCCTATAGACTTGTAAATGGAAAGCTCTTGAATTTTCCTTAGCCCCCAAACCCAAAAGATGTTTTTTATAAAAAACACAAAGATAGCTATACATCCAAGAACTGATAGAACAAGAATAGCCTGGCTCATTATATTTTGTAAGGGTTCGTTTTCTACTCCGTAATAATTTATAAGACTTTCGGAAAATTCTAAAGTAACTTTTTTGCCCAAAGTCTGATTGATTTCTGCTTGTATTTTATCTCTATTTTTGTAAGCTTCTTCAAATGAATGAAATTTTACAAAGGTTCTGAAGGTGGTCATTTTATCTTGTAACCCTAAGGCAAAACTTAGTTTACTGTACTTGTTGTAGACATCTCCATAAACACCGACCAAAGTAAAACTTTTTAAACCTTGGCTCTCAAACTTTTCCCTGTCAGTATTTGCACTTGTGGGACCTATCTCTTCTCCATCTAAAAACCTTTTGCCTAAATCAAGTTCTACCTTGTCGCCTATTTTAAGTTTATTTTTCTTTACAAGACTTTCAGATAGTACAATTTCGTCTTCCTTTTCAGCAAATCTGCCTTCAATAAGTCTTGAATATTCTCTCATCTTATTGATTGCTTCGTCTTGGTAGTTTATAACGACTAATTCATCAGCAAGCTTTCCGTTGTCAGGATTAAGAGACATTTTTCCTACCAAGTCTATATCTTCAATGGACTTTAACTTTTCAACATCTTCATTTGAGAGTTCTTCTTTAATTTCCCCATGATTAAAGCTTGAAGCCATATAATATCCATAGTTAGCCCTCAAATTTCTATATCCAAAGTAAAAAATAAAGGTGAAAAATAAACTTACAATAAATAAGGAAATAAAAATGGGAAAATTCTTCTTACTCATTTTTTTCATCTCCTACAATTTTTCCATCTACTATTGTGATAATGCGTTTTGTTTGTAAGGCTATTTCTTCGTCATGGGTGATTAGGATAATCGTCTGTTTTAAGGTTTTATTGAAGTATTTAAAGATTTCTATAATTTCCTTAGAATTTTTCCTGTCTAAATTACCTGTTGGTTCATCCGCTAATATTATAGATGGATTGTAGATAAGACTTCTCGCTATGGCAACTCTTTGCTTCTGACCTCCTGATAATTCACTTGGGAAAGAGTCAAGTTTACTTTCTATACCCAGTTTTTTTACTATATCTGAAAATTCATCTTGAATTATTTTTCTTTTATCTAGTTTTAGTGGAAGTTCTATATTGTGACGAACCGTTAAATTTGGAATCAAATTATAAAATTGATAAATTAGTCCGACTTTCCTTCTTCTGAAGTAGGATAATTCTTTTGAAGAATACTTTGAGATGTCGTTACCATCTATATACACCTTACCATCATCTGGACTATCTACCCCTCCTATGATATGTAAGAGTGTTGATTTACCAGATCCACTTGGTCCTACAATAGCGACAAATTCTCCTCTTTCAATTTCAAGGTTAACACCGTCTAAGGCAATGACTTTAGAATTACCCTCTCCATATTCTTTTCTTAGGTTTTCTACTTTTAATATTTCCATAACTGCCTCCTTTTTCTTATGTCAAGGTAAGCATATAAAAGTAAAGTGATTTTTAGGTGACATTGTAAAATTTAATTTCAAATCTTGCTCCAGCATCAATATTTGAAACAGAAATTTCTCCGTTGTTTTTTTCAACAATTGTCTTCGCCATAGCAAGGCCAATTCCAAAACCATTTGAGTCGGGCGTTTTATAAAAGCGTTTAAAGATTTTTTTCATATTCTCTTTTTCTATACCTTCGCCATTATCTTCAATGATTAAGCTTGTATATAAGGGATTCTTGTATGATGAAAGCACGATTTTATCACAAGTCGATCTATTATCAGCATTCTTGATAATATTAATCAGCGCTTCTGCCAGCCAATAAAAATCTCCATAAATACTATTTTCCTTTAAACTTTTCCCTCTTTCTACATTAGTAGATTTCTTTAAGTTTAAGCTATCTAAAGCATAATCCACTAGTTCATCCAAGCGAATTTCTTCTTTTTTCATCAAATCTTTGTTTGCATCAAGACTTGATAGTTTAAGTAAAATATCTGATAAAGAGTTTAATCTTAAGAGTTGTCTTTTTAAAATCTCTATATCATCATTATCTGGAAAATCTATCTCCAAATTTTCTATGGAAAAAAGCATTGATGTGATGGGAGTTTTGATTTGATGGGCGATATCTTCTAGGTATTCAATTTGCTTTTCGCTATTTTTTCTACTTGTCTCTTTTGCTTCGACTATTTCTATAAAAAGCTTGTAAATTTTATCTTCCAAAATTGAAAAATCATCTTGCTTCATAGGAATTTTATAATTTTGATTTTTCATGTTTTCTATCAGATTTATAAGCTCATTTATTCTATTTTTCTTTCTTGATTCTAAAAAATAATAAAGAAGTAAAAGACTTATTATCCAAAATACATATATCATCTAATCCATCCTATATCCAATTCCTCTGACAGTAGTGATAACTTCCCTATCAAGTTTTTCTCTAATTCTCTTAATAGTTGATGTGAGAGTATTGTCATTTACAAACTTAGCCCTATCTTCCCAGAACATTTCAAGCAGCTGACTTCTGGTATAAACTCGGTGAGGATTTTTAATAAATAAGACTAGGATTTCATATTCTAGCGAAGTTAAATCTACCAGATTTCCCTTAAAATAAACTTTTGACTGATTAAAATCTATTTTTATATCCTTATAATTGATTGTTTTGTCTTGACTTAGATATATTGTCCTTAAAACTGCATCAATTCTTGCCCTTAATATTGCAAGGGAAAATGGTTTAGTTAAATAGTCGTCTGCTCCTTGATCTAGGGCAGCAATTATAAAATCTTCGTCATTTTTAACTGTTGTTACGATAACTCTTATGTCCTTATCTTTCAATCTTTCTATCAAATGTTGACCGTCTTTATCTGGTAGATTTATATCAAGTAGTGCCACATCCATATCTACATTCATCTTATAGGTCGCCTCGTAAAAAGATGATGCAATCTCTACCTCATAACCATTATTAACCAAATACTTTTCCATTTGTAAAGCAACTTCTTTATTATCCTCTATAATCAAAACACTCTTCATTTTAATCCTCTCATGTATCAACATTGAAATCTATTAAACTATTATGTTCTATAGTTTGCATCTATAAGCAATTTAAGACTATAGATCAGTAATCACACTTATACTATACCATTATCACTTATATTAAAAACAGACCCTTTACGGATCTGCTACCGAGCTTCCTCTCAAAAGTTAGACTAAAAAATTTAACCTTTGGGGTTCACATCAATATTGAGATATAATGTCCTTATTTTCTTCTAGCCACTTTCCAGTATTTTCTATTGCTTCAATTTTAGATTCATTCATTGTTTGTGAAGTTTTCGTGTTATAAGTAGAGCTAATTTTTTCGATATACGCTTGCTCTTTTTTACTCAGTTCAAATATAGGCAGACCATCCAGATATGCTACAAATTCCTTGTATGCAGCCAAACCTTCTTTATCTAGCCTTTCATTTAAAAATGGTTGGTAAGCAGGATATATATGCTGCCCAAAATATCCAGGAAAGGCATATTCGAATTTTTCATAAATAGTTTCCTCTCTAAACATAGTCTAACACCTCTTTGATTAAAGAATACTCCAGTCTCTAATGGACAGGTCAAGGCTAATATTATTATTTTTCTCCGCCGTGCGGTAAAGTCTTTCCATCTGCATCAAATTCACATATTTTAGTTGTAGCAACTCTTGCTAATGGACATGTTTCCGCTTACTGCTATTTTCTCTCAAATAATAAGGCTTGCTCTAGGCTAACGACAAATATTAACGCTAGCCTATGAATAAGCCTTTGTTTTCTACATTTTATTTACTTCGTGGATGCAACTCTTGACATCAATACTAGAGCCTCCATATGTAATAGTTAGGTTATTTCTAAAATTATATATCTTTGTTAGATCCGCTAAATTTTTAGATTCTATAATGTTTTTCTTGACTCATGCCTTTTTTATTTAGGTTATTTATCCTTATTATGCAAACTATTATCTATATTTTACCTAATTGTATTGAAAAATTCTTTAATATAGTAGCATCATCTTTTTCATTAGTTTTTTCTTTAGAATAGCAAAAACTTATGCTATCGTCACCTTTAAAATGTTCAAACAAACTTCTTCTAAGTAATTTGGTTTTATCAGAATTAAACTCACTCCTCTTATGCCCTTTCGGATTTCTTCGTACTTTTGTGCAATATATTTTTTCAGGATCCTCAGAATCACTTAAACTTAATGAATGAACCATAGCTTCTTTTTCCAACTCTGAATTTTCCTCTTTAATCTCAATTGGAATTGAATTTCCAAATTGTGAAGTAAACTGCTTCAGTATATCACCAAGATTATCACTATACTTAATGCCAAAATATTCTCTCAATGTTTGTGCACCTACAATTAGCCTATGACTATTAGCTTCAATCTCTAAAGAATCATTCAAATCACTCTCTTTCATAAACTCAAGCTTTACAAGAGCATACTTATTGATTCGGATTTCATTCTCAACAAATCTTTTAACTAAAACTATGTATTTTATGCTTTTATAACTAAAAATAAAACTACAAATTGTCCATCCCTTATTTTTCATATCCTCCTTCAATAATTTTAGGTTTTCAAGCATATTAGATACCTCCTACTACTTATATAGATTTTTTAGCTATATTTTCTATTCTTGCTTTTATTCTTATCACCAAGATTACTCCTACTTTTTTTCTTGACCTTTATTAAAAACTTCCTCCGCAGTAATTAGGGGTGGAAAGTAATAAACTAATACCAGAACTAGTAATCTACCAGTCCTGGTATTAAGTCCAACTTTATGGGATCATCTTATGTTTCGGGATATTTTTGTGTCGTGTTAGCATTCTTTTGGTTTTGAATTAAATTTTCTAATTTCGTTCATCGTTTTATCTATAACATCACTACCCAAGTTTGAGTACAGCTTTTTATCTCCAATTATATAAAATTCTTTTTTGGCTCTAGTTGCTGATACGTTCATGATGTTTGGATTTTCAGATCCCATTGCCCAGTTTGCAGCTCCCTTACTTTTTTCATCTGCTCCTAAAACCAAGAATACTATTGGTGCTTCTTTTCCTTGGAATGTGTGTACTGTTCCTACATTTGTCGGACTGCCTTTACTGTCATATCTAGTAAAGTTGATGTCTGTTGCAAGTTTTTTGGATAGCTTATACGCAACATTTTTAAACGGCGATATTACATATACCTGATCTTTCTTAGTTTTATCTAGAATGTCTTTATTGGTTTCTGCTAATTTCTTGATTTTTTGTACCAATAATTCACCCTGTTCTTTTACATACTTATTATCCGCAGATCCTCCAACATCATACCATTCTGCTTTTCCGTCTGATTTATTTCCTTGAACCATGTTACCACCATAAGAGATTTCATTTGATATGTTGAACATTGGATACTTGCAACGTCTATGTACCCATAAAGGAATTCCTATCCAATTTTCAGGATTGTTGATATCTTTATAAAATCCATATTGACTAGCACTGTCAATCAGAGTTTGGGTGGATGCATCTTCTGATAGATAAGCTTGTCCAACCCCATATTTTTGTCCCAACAAATTAAGTATATATGAGTCTAATGTTAAAACTGGCTTAATTTGGGCTGGATCTCCAACTGCCATAACATGCTTACATCTAAAAATCGCGCCAACGCTTGCTTGAGGCAAGGCTTGTCCTGCTTCATCAATAAATAAATGTCCCAAAGAATTTGCTTGAATATTCGAAAACATCCTTCCCATACTTGCAAATGTGGAACTTATAACTGGAACTGTCATGTTAATCCAATTCCACGCTTCTTGTAAAATAATATTTTTATCCGAGTAATTTTGTTGTTTGTTCCATATTATAGTTGCAGCGCTAATATTCTTTATATTTTCATATAAGAATTGTTTGCGAACTTTCAGTGCAATTATGAATAGTTCAGACTGAATTCTACGATAATCTTCATCAAACCAAGGATTACTCATTTGCAAATCATCATATGACAATGAAAAATCCAACACATTAACATCTGTATTTACTAATACATGTTTCATGTCTCTTATTTTTGCTTGAAGTTTTTTTATTTCTTTATCCTCATTCTGAATCGCTCGAACAATCTCTGAGTTTTTATCTTCGATAAGCTTATTTTCATACGAAATTTGATCTTCGATATGTTTTAAATCTTTTATAAAAGCATCTATCTTTAATTTTGTCGATCTTTCTTGCTCTAATATTTTTATTAAATCGTCAGAGTATTTCCTCATCTGCTCATTATATGTTTTTTTCCTACTGAATTGGAAAAATCCTGGTTTTTGTAATTTGAGGACATCAATGCTATTTTCAATCATTTTTTTATTTTCACTTATATTTGACGAATCATTCTTCAATTCATTTACTTTTTGATTCAAATGACTTTTGTTCAAATATAATTCTTCTAATTTTAAATTAACATTATTTTTTAAATTACTGAACTCGCTTTCTCTGAGTTTTACATTTTTACTGAATTTTGATTTTTTGTTTAATAATTCGTTTTCAAAGTTTTCTAAAGAGAAGTATTTATCCGATATCTCTTGTCTTTTATTTCTATAAGATAATGCTTCATTGTATTTTTTCTCAAATTCACTATAGACATTATCATCAGAAATATAATTGTTTTTTAAATCATCAACCACATGCTTTAATGCAGTGATTATGTACTGCATGTTTTCTTTTCTTCCACCTTCAAGAGAAAACAATCCCCAGAATTTTTCATCTAATTGTTTCTCAGCTTCTAATTTCTCTATATATTTTCCATTTTCTTCTACCCATTCTGTTGAAAGTTTAGAATTAGAAATATCTTTAAAATAATCTATTCCTTTTATTTCATCTACCAATGAATTGTCGATTTCGGATATTAGTGGGAGTTCATCTACAATGTTTTTTACAGCTCCATTATTAGAACTTGCAACAATAATACCATTTTCTGCTATTTTTGCTGGAAGTATACCAATTGAAGCTTTGTGTGATCCGTTTTCCCAATAAACAGTCTCATCATTTCCCGTAATCTTTTTGTTATTTAGTTTTGTGATTTCATAGGATTGATCTACTAATAATTGTGCAAAAATGTCCCTCAAAAGTGTTGTTTTCCCTGTTCCTGGAGGTCCATTTACACTTCTCATATGATTAGAATCATATCCTAACGACAAATTGATTGCGACTTGTTGCATAAAAGATGGTGCATATTTTATATTACTCGGAAATCTAGACAAAGGATAGTTGTTTGGCTGTAAAATCTCTGTAAAAATATATTTATTAAACTTAGGAGAAGTGGTTCTACTATCTAAATCTTTTCTATTTGAACAATTCCCAAGCAAATAATCATTCAAGTTTTTCGAATGAACAGATTTCGCCTTTTGCAAATCATTAATGAAGAATGAATGTAGATTAATTGCATCGGTCTCCAAATTTTTCAAAGGCTTCATTCTACAATTATTAATATCTATTTTATTGGTTTCTAAGATGCTCAGTATAGCCTTATTGAACCAATCTTTATAAGGTTTATTTTCTGGACATTCAAATACTTCTTGAATTTTCTTGTTGAAATTTTCATCATATTCCCTAAACTCTTTTTCCGAAGGAATTTTATGAAAATTTCTTATATAAAAGCTTTCTGTTAAAAAAGTCATATCATTATTTATCTTCAAATCCTTATCGAAATAGAGCGCAAATGAAAATTTGTTTCCTAAAGTGACTTCTTGATTGGATACTGGAAGATTAAATTTATCTCTCAAAAATTCAATTACTTCTGTAAATTTGAAAATATCAAAATATACAGTTATCCCGCATTTTTGATCTGATTTTAAATTAAGATCTTTAATTTTTTCCTTAAATAAATCATAGAAATCATAATCTTTAAGACCTTGAAAAGTTAAAATATTCTTGTCTCTTAAATTGATATCGCCTTCCGATAAATGCTCCACCATAATCCATGATTCTAGTATTTTTTCTTTTTGGTTCATGTTAGGCTCCTTTGTTAATTGATCTTATGATTTTTGTTCTATAATTTATATGCCATTTGTCAATTATCATAGCCTTGTTATTTCACTATCCTAATCTGTATTTTCTTACAAGGCTTCATTAGTTTTTAATATCTTAATTTTATATTTCTCAATCTTAGATATTATTTATTTCATTCCAAAATACTCTAAAGCATCTTCTATTGCTTTTTCTTTCTTTTTTGGACAATTTGGTATTCTTTGATTTTCTTTTTTACTAATATTAAAATTTTCTCTTTCTATTAGACCATATTTCCTTTTTACTTGTGTAATATATAAGTTTGAGACTTTTAGTCCGTATTTATCTAACACGAACTTTTTAATTTCTCCGTAAGTTGCATCTTTTGAAATGTCAATTTCTGATAATTCATCTTCACCGATTTCTATGTTTAAATGGTGTTCTGTATTTAGTTTGGACAAAAGTGCAACCGTCTCCACATGTGTCGGTTTTAAGCTATGGATTGATTTTAGGGCCGTATAGTTTTACTTTCATCTGGCAAACAAAAAATTTCATTACGATTTCCAATCTTTTCAATAAAGTTTTCATAGCCTAATTCTTTATATAATTTATCAAAGTCTGATTGATCTATACCAATTTCGAAACAATCACAGTTTCCTTTTTCTAATTTCCTTACTAACCAAGGGTTCACTATAAACTTAACTCTTTTATCACTTTCATTTTCATTATTAATTGCAAATAACCCAATAATTTTTTGTGGCCACAAAACTTCTCTCACTAAAAATTCCTGTTCAGCATCTATAATTTCATTATAAATCTGCCCTGTTACGGATTCCCTTTTGAATAAACCTCTAAAAAAACTCGAGTCAATGATATCACCACTGCACTCTTCAAAACCCATTATAATGAATCCATAGCTGTTTTGATTATCATTCAAAGAAAATTTTTCAGCGGTTTTATAATTTCCATTTCCCACAGCTACTGAAATGTATGGACTCTGATTCTTTAATTCTTTTGATACACATTCTTCATATATATGTACTAGTGCCAGTATTTTTTCGTTTCTATATTTGTCATTTGTAGGTAAATATTCTTCAATAATCTCTTTAAAAATTTCTTCTTTATCAAAAATATTTTTTACATATTTTGTTACATCCTCATGTGAGTAATCATATCGTTTTATATATTTATCTTTATTAAAATAATCTTTACCTTTCTCACCAACTATAAAAAAATTGTTTAAGTTCAGTGTTTGAAACTTTTCAAAGTCCTCAAAAGATTGTTTAATATTAAAATCAGTTCCTCGATAATAAGTAAAGTAATCTTCACTATTTTCGATTTCACTTATATATTTTTTTAATTTATCTATAATGTTATTCGGCAACTTCTTTAATTCATAATTATACATTTCTTCAACAGAAAAATAATAGCTAATTACATTCTTAAAATCATTTTTATAATCGTATTTTTTCATATTCAAATTTCCTATCTTATCATTTGTATAATTATACCAAAAAGAGAAAGTTATAACTATGCAATACTTTTCTGATGCATAGTTCTAGCTCTCTCTTATTTTTCTACTGTAATTATTTGCCATGTCTTCAGTTATACTTCGAGGCCATCTTCTTTAACTCTCAGCTCATCTACCAACCGATTAAACAAGCTCTCATCATATTCCTCCAGCTTAATATGCTGCCATTTGAGAAACGCTTTGATATCTGCTAACCTCCTTTGCTTATCTTCATTGGTCGCATTGGCAATTAACAAGGCTTGTTTCTTCTCTCTTAAGTCATAGATTTGATCAGTTAGTTGTTCGTATTCTTCTTTTTCGTTTCCATTTATGTACAGTTGCTTTTGCAATTCATGTAGCTGATCATCCATGTCCTCAACGGTTTCATCGTACTTATACTTCAAAACTTCTCTAATATTTTCGTCCAATATTTTAAGGTAGTCACTATACTTTCAGTTCCCGAATGTACTTCTAACAACTCAGCGTATTTCGAGCGAATCGTGAGATAGATTTGCAATAATTAAATCAATACTACCTACCTGACATTCTTCAATCATTCGGTTGAACTCTCGACGATTCTTAGTATTGGTTCCAGAAATCCCTTCATCCGCATATATATCGACTAATACCCAATCAGGATTCTTAAGAATGTACTGCGTATAGTGATTAACTTGTGCTTGAAAACTGCCTGCTTATTCTTCATTTTTAGTGGAGACTCTGCAAAAAGCTGCAACTATTAATTTATTTTGATGATTCTGTACGTCATCCGTATTTTTCTTCCAGTTGGTGGCTCGAAGCGACACATGATAGTCAGAAGGTTCCAACATATATTGAATTGCATCCTCAAAGACCGCGTCCAAAATCGCTTTGGCCTTGTCATACTTTGGATCTTCTGCCACTATGGCTTCAAACTCAGCCTTGAGTTCTCGAGCCCGCATCTGACTCGGCGCCCTTAAGATTTCTACCACTTTATCACGTTATGCTTTACTTCCTTTTCTAGACATCACATTCACTCCAATAGAAAAGCCCATGCAGTCGATTGACCACACCGGCTCTCTTGATTCTTTTTCTAATCCAACATTAACAAAAGATGATACTGACATTCAATGACATTTACTGGCAACTTCTATTTTTTCCTTATCGTATTTATGATAAAATAATGATAGTAAAGTGATAGGAGGTTGTTTTATGAACATTCGTCCAGTTTCTGATTTAAGAAATAAATTTCCTGATGTGGAATCACAAGTGATGGTATCCAATGAACCTGTTTTTCTAACCAAAAACGGCTATGGTACCATGGTTTTGATGTCGATTGACCAATACGATAAATTAACGAATGACCTTGGAAGCAAGCTAAACGAAGCCGATGAACTAGCAGAATCGACAACCGAACGGTTTTCGCTTGAAGAGGTTGTTCAGCGAGTGAAGGAGCGCATCCATGAGGGATAATGGCTATCAATTACGGATTCTTCCAATCTTCGAGCAAGATTTAAATCAAATTGTTGATTACATCACCCAGACACTTTCCAGTCCTGACGCTGCGATTCGATTGGTCGATGAAGTTCAATTGGCCATAGCTGAAAGAGTGAGCCATCCAACTATTTTTGAGCCTTTTCGTTCGGCTCATCAAAGAAAGTATCCCTATTATGTCATCCGAGTGCGTAACTACTCCATCTTCTATGTTGTCATAGACCAAGTGATGGAAGTTCGTCGGATCCTGTACAGCAAGCGTGATTTTAATCATCTTATACCATAAAATAAAAATCCAAGGAGACCATTCATCTTCTTGGATTCTTTCTAAAGTCTAACAATTGTATTTGCAAATGCGGAGTATGTTTCCCAAAAAGAATCAGAGATTTTGTTTTTAGCACGTTTTAATTCTACAAATTTCCCTTCACTAATTTCTAGTATTGCAGATTGATTCACTTATATCCTCCATTTCTACACTTATTTCGATTAGAATCTTACACGATTTTCGCACGATTCTCGCACGATTATTTACTTCCAAATCTTTATACCAAAAAGAGAGACGCAGAACTTTGCAATCCCGATTCTGATGCATAGTTCAATTTCCACTTTAAAAGTTATAGGACCCTCAGACATCTGCCTAATACCCAAAAACCCGTTATTATGCGATTTATCACTTGGCTTTTTCAATCAATTCTACCGTCTCCACGGTTCGCTGTCTCGACCTTAATCTATGGATTATTTATAGTATGTTGGGTATGTTCTTTAACTTGATTGCTTTTTCTAACTCTACATACAGAAAGTATATTAGAATTTTTAAATATACCTATGTATTCTTGATAATTTTCTTTAAATTAATTCGTAGCTAGCTGCTTATTATCGATTAAAACAGCAACAACAATTTTTTCTACTGGATTAGCAGTTTCATCTCCTAATATCATAATTAATTTCCGATAATCTTCATTACTTAGGAATGACAATCTATATTTTACTAGATAATAATTTAAAAACATTACGTACTGGGTAATCCTCATATGTTGGACCAAAAATCTAACTTTTAGGGGGCTCCTCAAAATGATAGATCTCTTTTTTTAGAAAGACTATGAGCTTGCACAACAAATTATATCTTATTTAACACCATCTCTGATAGAATAAAAAGAAAACGATAAATACATCTTACTTTTTTTATAATCCTTTCATTGTATACTTGAATAGTTCTGGATAAATGTAATCCATTGGATTCAGAATAATTTTTAAAATGTCACTCATAAACATGTTTAAAACATGTGAATCATTGTCACATCAAGCTTTGTGAAAGAGAAGAACACAATATAATTTGTTAATCTTGTAAGATAAAATCATGGAGGGGAAAAATGTTTGCATCAAAAATTAAAGAACTTAGAAAAAATCAGAATTTAACACAGCAGGACTTAGCTGATATTTTAAAAGTTTCAAGGAGTTCTATTTCGAAATGGGAAACCAAAGCATCTTACCCAGATATAACAACCTTGGTTCAAATTTCTGATCACTTTTCAGTTTCTCTTGACTATCTATTGAAAGGAGATGTAGAAATGACAGGTCAATTGGACAAGGAAGTAAATAGGGGCCGATTTATCTTAAAATGGTATATTGAGCTACCTTTATTTATCATCTCATTTTTTGGAATAACTTTAATTCTCAACAATTTGTTAGGGATAAAATTCAATATAGTCACTGAGTTGATTACAGCCATCGTATTTTATGGTGTATACAGATATTTAGATAGAAAGAATGGAGATTAATATAATGAAAAAAATTATTTTAGTATTTCTTAGTTTAATAACGGTAATTACTAATATATTTCCAACATCAGTTGCTGCTCAAGTAAATGGATTAGCTGGAAACGAATTAGATAACGCCATTATAGAATCAATTGCTTATGACCAATCTACTGGATTGTTTATATTAGAAGAAGAAAAAGCACTCAAGTTTGGCATGAGTCATAAACAAGTTTCAAATTTATCAGGATTCTTATATGCTCTTGATTATGAAGATACAGAAACTTTAATCAATCTCACAGGTGGCTCAAGAGAACAGCTAGACTCTGCGATACCTAGTGAAAAATATAGTAACCCTGGCTACGATATCCAGCCTAGCGCCCTCATTACTTCATCAATGGTCATTGCTGCATTAAAAATAATTGGTACTGGAGCCGCAATGGCAGTTGTTAGAGCAATTACCAATTATGGAATGGCTTCTGCATGTAAGAATACTGAATGGAAAGCACAGTTCAAAATATTTAATGATTTCTGTTCAGCAAATGGTTGGTAATCACTTCTAACAACTAATTTTCACCTCCTAACTCAAGTCATTTTTATTAAAATGATTTGAGTTTTTTCAAGTTTTTTATATATAAAACCAACGCTTTTATCGAACTCATTTACTGTTCTTACTAACTACATCTTTGTTATTCCTCAATAAATTACTTCGCCTTTGCTTCTCTTCCTGCTCCCATATAAAGACATATCTTGAAATAATAACTAGGTGATCTCCTTCAATAAGATAACTATCTGCATTCTCTTTTTAAAGCTGATAGTTTTTAAATTTTATCTCACTTCGGCGTATCATTTCTCTAGCTACATTTCGCACATTAGATCCATACGGCACTACGTTTCTACAGCTAAAGCATTCGGCACATATCGCACTGGTCTCCGTAATTGCTTACTGCGGCACTTCGCCCCTTGAAAAGTGAGACATAAGGAAGCTCTGCTTCTACCGTCGCAGACCAACTGTGCCTCTAAACTCAACGGCGATCAGGCTTGTTTCGTTAAGAGGACACATGTTTCCACATGCAAACTTTAGTCTAATTACCGTTATTTACGGACTGAAACTAATACTATCCTATCAATAATTCAAGGTTTGCATCATTACCTATTTGTATTCGAATAATAAGTAGGCTATCAATCTCATAAATTAAATAAATCAAACCCTTGATTTTTAATTTGATATCCTTTGTCAGTGGGTAATCCAAAAAAATCTTCAATTTGAGCAAATGAATAATTAAAGCTCTCTTTTTCTTCTTCTGTGAGTGCATACCAAGCATCAGGATTAATAACTAAGTTTTCTGTCCCTTTTATGATTAAATAATTAATAAAATTTATTTGTTCTTCTTGGGTTAATCCTTTTAAATTAGTTATATAATCGGTTAATGATTCATCATTTTTTAACGCAGCAACAATTGCGTAACTCTTATTTTCTTCTGGGAATACGCTAAAATATAGATTAGACATTTTAGCCTCAAAGTCTGATAAATTTTGTATTTTATTCCCATGTAAATCATCTGTCGGCGTTAAAAATCCAGTAGCAGCAAATTTTATTTCCTTATCAAAATTATAAACAACATAGTTTAAAATATTAAATTCGTTTTTCAATATAGCAGCATCAAATAACTCTTTATCTTTTTCCATGTCTCTTTTTGCTAAAGTAATACCTAATAGAAAATCATCAATTATTGAGTCAGTATTAAACTTTTTCATTTCTTGTTGCTGCTTAACACCCTCCATCTTTCTATGATATTCGATTGCAAATGCTCGGTATATATATAAAAACACCTGTTCAATTTCATAATTAAAATCACCATCTTCAATCGGACTGAACATTTGGTCGTGATGACCACAAAAACCTGTAAAAACAGTTGCTCTTTTTCTGCCATATTCTGTTAATAACTGGAAGGGATTATCTGGTTTTGGGATCGGCATTATTACATTGCCATTTTTTGATAGTTTAGATAAAACCTTATTATTTTGAATCGAGTGAGCTTTAATAATATTCTCGCTACATTTTTCTTTTTTAGGATGCAAACATTCTTTAATCCTACTTTTTCTAATTGTACTTTGAAATTGCTCCGAAAATATTCTCTTTAAATCTTTTTTCGATCGTTTTTTCTTTTTTCCCACTTGATACCCGCCTTCTAAATTATTAAGTTTCTATTCTATCAAGAATTCTGAAATATTTTTCGATAGAAGATCGTTTCCCGATTAAAACATCACTGTTTACATCTTGAAAGCATGAACAGATAAATAAGGACCTATCTCCCAATTTAGTTATATATTTTTTATTAGATTTTTCCAAATACCATTTTCGTTGGTTCGGATCCTTTGGCCTAATCAAAATTGCTCTATCTAATGATATTGGGATACATACTTCCTTTAAGTCATAAAGTTGAGTAAAGTTATCACCTATAAAAAAACTCTCTCTATCTAATACAGCTAAACTCCACTCATATTTACTCCTTGCGACTATATCTTCAAAATAAAGGTGCAAATCTAAAATTTCAATAATTTGTTGCTCTTTTGCCGTAATTTTCAATCTGTTTTTTAATTCCTTTTGTATTTCTTTTGGAAATCTATCGTATGCTTCATTTCTTTGATTAAACAAATACTCATACTTTTCTCTATAATATGGTGACCTTGCATGTAAATTAATGATAAAAATTAAAATACATACTCTAAACATATCATCCTGAAGTAGTATCCCATTGCTATTTTCCAAAATTTTCTTCAGAAAATTAGCCGTTGTTATTTCTAAAGCATTTAGAAAAACAGATTCTATATACTGATCTTTTGTCAATAATTCAGTATTTAATTCTATTTTCAACTTCTGCGCATATTCAACTAACCAAGTGTTAAACTTTTCCATATTATCTGGATCATAGTAATATTCCCTGTAACAAATTCTTTTGGTGTTAGTCGAAATAAATTTATCTTGAGGTTTCAAATAAGCACTAATTAAACTATCGTTATTTTCAGAAAACTTTTTTAAAAAGAATTGCGGAATATAATGCTGTTTTTTAGTCTTCATTGTTCACCTCTTCTTTTAGAGCTATGCCTTTAATGGTTGTGTCCATGTCCATAGTTGTTCTATTTCCAATACCGATCAAGGATGATATTAAGAATCCTCCCTTTATTACAAAATTATTTTTGTACTTTGATTTAGATAGCCTTTCTAAAAATCTTTCGAAAAAATATATTTGTAGAACTTCTTGCGACTTCAGATTTTTCTTCTCTGCTAGACTTCTTATCTTGCCCTTTATACTTTCGATATTAGTCACGATAATACCTCCATATATTTCCTAATTCCCTCCTCTATTTTTAATAGTCTACTGTATTTTATGAGTCGTCTTAGATTTTTATGCGGTAATTTAAAGTATCTTTTTAAGGCATCTGTGAAAATCTGTTTATCTATTTTTTCTCTGTCAATTATAATATCGCAAATTGTTCTTTCAATATCGTAAATTGGTATAAAATTGCCTTGTGGTGATTTTATTTCTGTCTTCCCAAGTCCGTATAAATCTTTTTTTGCATAGTGAACTTGTAGATCCTCATATCTTTTTTTGATATGACTTGCATTGTAACCTTGGGGTACAGATATATGAAATACATTTGGGGTCCTTTCAGATAGGTCATGAAGATATAAGCCTGTTTGATGGGAAAATATAATTCGATTACTATTAGATGATATTAAAACAAAATCGTCTATTACTTTTCCTTTTAATTGATATAGTCCTGGTCTTAATCTCTCTAATTGTCCGATCTTTGTTAATTCTGATAGATTATGCCTGGTATATCCAAGTTCTTCTGCTTCTTTGTTAGTGATTACTAAATTTTCTTGTATATATTCTTTAAGTGTATCCATAGTTCACCCCTCTCATATTCGCTTTTATTATATGATACAAAAGCGAATGTGTAAAGTTAGCCTGTGATTGTTTTATATTTTGAGAAGGATGTAACGAATCCTTACTGCCTTTAATAAAAAAGAGCAGCCTTGTAAGCTACTCTTGTAGAAAGTATAAAATGAGTTTATCTTATTTTGTGTTCCCTCATACTAGTCTCAAAACTACTTCTACGTCCATGTAGTTTTTTTGAGTTTTTTAAACGTATCCTTCTTCATCTTTATCAAAGACAAACTGCTTAAAATGCAGGATTTCTAAATTTATATCTTTTGTATCAACGCTACCGTCTCGACAGTTCGCTGTTTCCGCTTCCCTCCGTCACTTCGTTCGTCATTCTTCGACAGCTATCGCACAGGTCTCCGTAATGACTTACTTCGTCGCAGACCGACTACGCGTCTAAGCTTAGTCATTGCTTTTTAATTTTGATATTTTTCTCTGAATCTCTCTTATATCTTCTAACTGCGTCTCTGGATTCATAACCATTTCATCTAATTGAAATTGTAATAATAATAGTTCTTGTTCAACTTTATCTTTATTTTTAAATTGATAGGCAGGAGACAATAACTGTCCACTTTCAATAAAATAATGCTGGTCCGTCGTTGTTTCAACGAAGGTCTGATCATGAGAAACTAAAACAACAGCTCCAGGATAATTCTTAATAAAGCCTTCTACAGACTTTAAAGTATCAATATCTAAGTAGTTAGTGGGTTCATCTAATAATAATAAATTATGGTCTCCTAATAAAACTTTAGCAAATGACAAACGTACTCGCTCTCCACCTGATAAAACATTTGCTTTTTGATAAATTACTTTATGGTCAAAACCTAAAGAAGCTAAAACATTTTTTATAACAAAATCAGACTGTAAGCTTCCTTTTCTTACATTGTGATAAATCGAGTCATTCAAATCAAGTACATTGAAATTTTGGGAAAAATAACCGATATTTAATTGTTGGGAGTAGTAGCCTTTTAATGATTGTCTTAATATGGCTCTCAAAAAAGAGGTCTTCCCTGATTGATTAGGTCCAGTTATAGACAACTTATCCCCAAAAGTGATTTTAAAGGGAGGATAAGAAAATAACTCAATCTTCTCAATAAATAACTTACCTTCATTTAAGTTAATTAAGGTAGAAGCATCGTTATCCAAGTTTCCTACTTCTTTGAATATAAAAGAACGCTCTCTAATCAAAGCTTCTACAGGATTCAACTTCTCAATCCTCTTTTCTAGAGCTTTAGCTGATTTAGCCATTGCTTTTTCTTGAGCATCATATTTCCCTGCAAAAGAATTTACTTTGTAGTCCGATCTGCTTACATTCTTCTTTCGCTTTTTGAAAGTTGAGGCTTTTTGTAAACGTCTATGAGCTTCGTTTTCTAATTGCTTAACTTTATTTTGATACTCACTATAAGCTTCTTGATGTTGTCGGGTCTTTAACTCTTTCACGGCATGAAAATCATCATAGTTTCCAGAATAAGTTTGCACTTTTCCTCGATCTATTTCCCAAATGTTATTAACTAATTTATTCAGAAAGTGTCGATCATGGCTTACAAGGATTAAGGTTGCTGCTGACTCGCTTAACAATTCAATCAATAAATTCAAATTTTCTACATCTAGATTGGAAGTAGGCTCATCCAAAATCAAAATATCTGGATGTGATTGAATCGCTTTTTGAATCAAGGCCATAGATTGTTCTCCACCAGACATGGTGGAAGTTTCTTTTAACTGGGGAACGTATGCCTCTCTGCCGTGAATGTCTATCTCTCCATGAAAATCATTGTCTTCAGCCGCTATCATTTTTAAAAGGGTTGATTTTCCTGAACCATTTCTGCCTACAATCCCGATGCGATCTGTTTTCTTAATTATCAATGAGTCTATTTCAAATAAAACACGATCTGCAATTTCTTTTTTTATATTATTTAATTTAATTGCTTGCATTAAATTAGCCTCCTTTTCATCTTAAACAAAAAGCTAGACTAAAAATAAGCACACAAAAAGACATGGCTAGCTATCAACTAACGGTCTGACTGCATACTTCTCCCTTGATTTAGGAAGAGAAATTTAGTCTAGAGAATTAGTTAATCGATAACTCCATGTCTTTATACCTCTCGTTTCTATTTATTAACTATATTTTAACATAGATGTTCTATTTCATCATCTATTTGCTAGTAATCATCTAATTATTATGCTCCCATCCTATTACAATTAAAAACCACAACTTATTTAAAGTCATCAGAGGGAATTGGCCCAATGAAGCTGCAGCAACCTACGATAGGTAAGGTGCTAAATCCAACTCGAAAGAGAAAGATGAGTCTAAACTAGTTTTTCTAGCACAACGCATCCGTTGTGCTGTTTTAATTGAATAAATAACTAGTAGTAGTTGATATGTTACCAAAAAAGAAAGTTACTTTTGAAGAGTTTGTTGAGGGAATTAGGCGATTCTACTTTTTTACTCTTTAGTCATTATGACCTCATTCCACGCTTCCTGCTTACCAGTTTCTGTGTAGCCTTCTGTTTCTAATAAATACTTCATGGCTTCATTTCCTACCACATAATCAGATACGATCTTTTCATATTCTTCTTGAGTATGTACGTACTTTTCAACAGCTATTAGTGCTTTTCTTCCAAATCCTTTTGATTAAAATTGTTCACCAATAACAATCCACCAAAATAGATTGTTTTATATGAAGCTGATAGTTGCAGTTAGAAGGAAAACAACTTTATGGTTTCGAAACATCAGTAGCACCATACTTAATCATAAAAACAGGTGAGCTAAATTCATAAGCCGAAAGTTTATGTGAAGTTTGAAAGATTATTGACTGCACCTGCACCTAATTCGACGATTCCGGCAGGCGTACGATATAGAAAAAAATCTCAAAACGTTATTAATGCAGTGACTAAACCATACTAAAGGACGTTTTGAGATGTATCAGCATTATAATTCTTTTATAGAATATACGAGTGTATCTTCTGCCAATAAATAGTTTCGCTCTACTTGTGCCAAAATGGTTTTTAAGCCCACTTCGTAACCTTCTGCTTTGTCTAAAATCGACATATGCTTGGTCATTTTCACATTTGGACTTGCTGTATGCTTGATTTCAATTGGATATAAAACTCCAGCGTCTTCAATAATTAAATCGATTTCTTTTTTATCTTTGTCGCGATAAAAATAAATAGGATAATGACTGCTCCCTTGATTACTATAAGATTTGATGATTTCGGATACACAATAGTTTTCTAATATCGCTCCAGCAAAAGCGCCATTCTGGAGCGTCTTGGCTGTGGTCCATCTTCCTAAATATGCAACTAATCCAGTATCAAAAAAATACAAAACAGGTGCTTTTGTAACGCGCTTTAATTGATTGTTGGAAAAGGTTGGAATAATATATATCATTCCACTTGCTTCCAAGATACCAATCCAAGCTTTTACCGTCTTTTGATCCACTCCTACTTCTTGTGCTATATTTGCATAATTCACTTCTTGACTGGTTCTTGCAGCTAAAATTGAAATAAATCGATTAAAAAGATTTAAATCTTGAATAGCTGTCAATTGTCTAACATCTCTTTGAATGAAGGTAGTCAAGTAACTCGAGTAATACATTTCCCAATCCATCTCTGGTCTGCGATAAAGTTCTGGTAAAGAACCACGATGAATAATTTCCCATAGTTGTGAGTAATTTAACTCAGAATGCGAATCGTGTATTAACGTCGTAGAGGGAACGAATGCATTAGTTTGACTATGTCCTATAATTTCCTGGGTTGATAGTGGCTTTAATTCCATTATTCCGACTCTACCAGCTAGACTTTCACTGACATTTTGCATTAATGCAAATGTCTGTGACCCTGTTAAGATAAATTGTCCGACCTCATCCGTTGAATCGACAATTCGTTTTAATTCTGAAAAGATTTCAGGACACAACTGTACTTCATCAATAATCAATTTTCCTGGATGATTGATGAAAAACAATTTGGGATCACTTGTTGCTAAATGTAACTCATTTATATCATCAAAAGTTACATATTCATATTCTGCTCCATACAACTCTTTTAATAATGTCGACTTCCCTACTTGACGCGGTCCTGTCACTAATGCGATTTTAAATGTTGACACGATTTTTTCTATTACTTTTTCGGCTGTTCGTTTAATGTATACCATACTCTCACCTCATGTTATATATTTTTTACGTCCAATCTGAAATTCAATTCCATTTTAGTCGAAAAAACAGTTATTTTCAAGCAAAAACCGGCCAATCTGGAATATAATTCCATTTTGGTCGGATTTTTTCATTTTTTGAGCTTTTTTGTTCACTTTATCCTTTCTAACTACAAAGCCGAATCATAGAACTCTACAAACTTTTTCACAATAGACTCTTCCAATGAATGACTCCATTTCTCGAGGTTAAGATGTTCTAGGATATAGCTTGTTTTCGCTTCATCACGTAATGCTTCGCCTGTTTCATCATCATTAAACGAGTATGAATTGACGTAAGTGTTCATGCCGTCTAAAAACTCATTGATATAAGTCTCATCTCTGAATAGGTGATTATGACCTCGATCTTCATAAAGCTCAAATTGAAAACGATTATCTTTACTATACTGCTCATAAAACAGATTATATCCATAAGGCATCGGTACCACTTCATTATCTTGACTTTGCACAATCATAATCTTGGCATTCATATTGCTAAAACCTTCTAAAGCCGTCTTAGTGGCATAATCTCCAAATTTAATGCGTTCATATAGATTAACAAATGGCATCATCACTTCAATACCGTCGCCAGCTTCTTGCCGGCCAACCACTTCAAAATTATCCGAAGATTGATTAAATGCCGCTACCGTAATGACCGCTTGAACATCGGGTTGAAAATTTAAGACATTGCCCGCACTATAACCACCCCAACTGTGGCCAAATAGCATGAGTGGCAAGTCCTTCAACTGGTCTTGAGTTTTAACAAAACGAATCGCATAATCCAAGTCAATAGTTCCTTGTGGGAAACCACCTATACCTTCCCCTTCACTCTGATCAGTTCCAGTCGCATCACAAGTAAATACATAATAACCATTCGTCGCAAAATAATCGGCTAAATCCATGTAAGAATTATGTCCGCCGTCACCAAAGCCATGGGCTAAGACAATGACCCCTTTTTGATTCGTACCTTTTTGATATAAATACCCCATGAGTTTTTGTTCTTCATTAGAATCAAAAGGCATTTCCGTTCGTTGTAATCCGTCAAAATCCTCTACTGCTAACATTAAGGGCGCAAAACCTTCTTGTCGTCCTGGAATATTCTCCCGATAGATAAAGACTGAAAAAAATGCTAATGCCATTACTAATACCATCATCACTATAGCGAGTCCAATAAGTACCTTTTTCCAGATTGAGCCCTTTTTCAATGTTTTCGTTTTATCATGCATGTTCAAGACCTCTTCTCTTTTGACAAGCAACATCTTTCACGAAACAAACAACATATCTAGCGTCAAACATCATTTATAGAATTGTCAAACATATGTTACACATACTGAAACTTCTGATGCCCTAGACCTAGACCTAACGACTAACAATTCTTTCAGCGTGCTTGAACCGCCAAGTTAACGCCCATGCTGGGCGCACCTAGACAAAAAATCACCTGTAGAAACACGTTCTCCAGGTGATTATCTATATCTAAATGTCTAAGCTAATTGCAGGACCTGCTGGAATAATACCGTTCGGGTTGATTGTTGGGTGGCTTCCGTAGTAATGGTGTTGGATGTGATAGAAATCAACTGTGTCAGAAATACCTGGCATATTGTAGATTTCACGTGTATAACGCCATACATTTTCAAAATCAGTTAAATGTTTAATATTGCACTTGAAGTGACCATAGTAAACATGCTCGAAACGTATTAAAGTCGGGAATAAGCGAATATCAGAAGTAGTAAATTTGTCGCCTAGTAAGAACTTGTTATCAGCTAAAATGCTGTCTAATTTCTTTAGGGCATCGAATACATGACCAACTTCTTCTTCATAAACTGCTTGATCTGTCGCAAAACCAGCTTTATAAACACCGTTGTTGATGTTGGGATATACAAAGTCATCCATTTCTTTAATTTGGTCACGCAATTCTTCTGGATAGTAGTTGCCTTCTTTAGCACCAATTTCATCAAAGGCTGAGTTTAACATCAACATAATTTCAGATGATTCGTTGTTGACGATGGTATCTTTTTTCTTGTCATATAAAACAGGAACAGTTACTCGACCAGTGTACTCAGAGTCAGCACAGGTATAGACTTGGTGTAAAAAATCAGCGTTCAAGATTGGATCAGGAATTACACCTTGGTCTGGTGCAAATGTCCAACCGTTTTCTAACATGATTGGGTTTACGATAGAGATTGAAATTATATCTTCTAAACCTTTTAATTTACGCATCATTAAAGTGCGACTAGCCCATGGACAAGCCAGTGAGACGTATAGATGGTAGCGTCCAGCTTCCGCTTTAAAGCCACCTTCACCAGTCGGACCTGGTGAACCATCTATTGTAATCCAATTTCTGAATTGTGAATCTTTACGTACAAAACGACCACCCGTTGATTTTGTATCATACCATTGGTCTTTCCAAACACCGTCTACTAATAATCCCATAATACATCTCCTTTTAGAAATAATACTCAGCTTCAAACTATATATTCCTATTGTAATATAATCGCAGACACATCTCACGTATTAGGGTTTGGTTAGGCTAAAGACCGCATAACTCAAACACGAACTGTTGAATTAAATAACAATGTGGCTTTATAAATAATATAGAATCTGTACACGACTGATTGATTTTTCTATTTAGACTTATTACTTCATGATTAATCGAATCAATTCGATAATTTTTTCTACATACTTATTCTCTTCCATCATCTTTGTCCAAAGAGCAACACTGGGCCATAAAAAGAGATCAATAATTTTTCGATAATCATGCCACACACTCAATTCAATTGCATCCAAGGTATAACATTCAAACATTTTGTCTAAGATTGATTTACGGTAATTCGTCATTAATTCAAAAATCTCTTTACTTGAAAACTCCTCAAAGTGTTCCATCTTCAAATCGAAACGTGTTTCATTCAATATATTATTGATATTGACTTCAGTTCCTGCCATGTTAAAGTCAATTAATCCTACAAAATGACCTCGATCAACTAGAATATTAGATGCATTTAAATCTCCTTGTATCGAACATTTTCTGAGCTTAGAAAATACCGAATGAATTCGATCTCTACACAATCGATTTATCGAATCCAATTGTTTAACCAGTTCAAATTCATTAATGGTTCTAAGGGCACTAACAAGTAATTGAAAATTCTCTTCTTTCTCATCAATCCCTTCATTGAGTACAGGCAATTCGATAATAGACCACATACTATAACGACTCATTAAGTCTTTTTGATTATATTTCTGCATATAATCCGCTGTTGCGATTAATGCCTCGAGTTTTATCTTATCTGTAAATTCTCCATCTTTACAAACTGGATAAGGAGCATACTCTTCAACATAGGCAATCAAATTTTTCCCACTGTATTTAAATTCATATAAATATGTGCCATTAATTGATTTTCTATTTTTGGGAGCATAGATCCCACTGCTCCTATAATTTAGAATCACTTGATTTAATTCATTAAAGCTTGCTTCATTTATATTATTTTTTGAATTGATCTTAACAACCCAATCATTATCGATAAATATATTTAATCGAATATCATCAAGGGAGTGACTAGAATCTATAAATTGAAGCGTTGAATTATTATTGATATTGAAGTGATCACATATTCTGTTCAGAAGCTCGTGGTCTTCTTTAAGTTCATTAATTAAACGTTCCATTCTTTCACCTACCGATAAGATTAATCTAAAAATTTCCCTATTTATTGACCCGTTTCTCTAGACTCGTTCTTAACTTTGGGTATTAAATCCCAATTTCAATCGCTATTCACACTCATTATACTAAAAATCAGCTTCCTGAATATGACTCACACATTCAAAAAGCTGATATAACAACATTCTACTCTTTTACCTTTTGCATCAATACTACACATTCAACATGCACTGTCTGCGGGAATAAATCGACGGGTTGGACGTACTTCAATTGGTAGCCAGCTTCGCATAATAGCTTGACGTCACGTGCTTGGGTGGCTGGGTTGCAACTGACATAGACGATGCGATCTGGTGAGAGTTCAATCATTGTCTGAATAAAGTCCGCATCCAGTCCTTTACGTGGTGGGTCGACAACCATCACATCAAAGTGAAGACCTTCGTCTTGCCACCGGCGAATCCAATGATCGGCACTTCCTGCTTCAAACGTCGCATTGGATAATTGATTCAGCTGGGCATTCTCCCGGGCCATTTCAATGGCTTCAGGAACAATCTCCATCCCATAGACTTGTTTGGCATGGCGGGCTAGAGCTAGCGTAATGGTTCCGATTCCGCAATAGGCGTCGAGAACGGTCTCTGTACCTGTCAGTTGTGCCGCGTCAATCGCCTCCTGATACAGTCGCTCAGCCTGCAAAGTATTCACTTGATAAAATGAACGGGCGGAAATCTTAAAGGTCAAGTCTAACATCTGGTCGGTATAGTACGGTTGACCCCATAGCAGATGAGTTTCGTCGCCCATAATTGCATTGGTACGTTGAGATTGAATGTTTTGCACCACTGAGACGACTTGTGCCAGCTGTTCGGTAATTTTCGCTACCAATTCATCTTTTTGAGGTAATTCTCGCGTATTGGTTACAATTACAACCATCATCTCTTCGGTATAGTGGCCACGCTTAACGATTAAATGACGGACAACTCCAGTGTGTTGTACCTCGTTATAAGGAGCAATCTTTAGCTCACGTAAAATATTGCGTAGCGTCACAATGGTCTGATCAATCTCAGGGTGTTGAATATAATAATGTTCAACCGCAATCAAATCATGACTATTGCGACGGAAGAAGCCGGTCTCTAGTTGTCCATCGATCTCTCGCACCGGAATTTGTGCTTTGTTGCGGTACTCCCAAGGGTTGTCCATTCCTAATACTGGTCGGACCTCTGCATCCAGTTGTCCGCCAATGCGTTGGAAGACATCCTTAACTAATTTGCGCTTATAATTAAGCTGTCCTGGATAACTTAAGTGTTGCAGCGTCATCGTTCCGACTAAATGCCCACTCGGGTCCTTAATCGGAACACGTTCAGGGCTTGGTTGTAGGATTTCTAATAATTTACCGAAGCCAAATTTCTTCCCGACTTTAATGACTTTGAAACGAATTTCTTCTTCGGGTAACGCTTCTGGAACAAAGATTGGATAATGGTCGATTTTAACGACCCCTTCTCCTTGTGAAGTAAGGTCGGCAACCGTGCCGGCTAGAATTTGATTTTTATGTAAAGGTTGTGTCATGGTAGTCTCTCTTTCTATTAACAAGATGCTGAATGATTAGCTCTATTATACCATGTTCAATCAGATTAATATGCTCAGATCGCCAGGCGGTCACTCGAATACAATATAAATAGACCTAACATACAAGATGCTAGGTCTCGATTAAATTATTCGACTTGCCAAAACTTCAAGCGCTCGACAAATTCAATCGCACGAATCTCATCCAATGGGATGCACTGTTGATCAATCACCACTTGATGATCGAAATACCCTTGAATGCGTCCTTCCATTTCACGATAAATTCCATTTAAGTCTACTTGATTCAACGCTAACCAAACACGGTAGCCTTCATGATACGCGCAGTGGAGTCGCGCTTGAATCTCCTCTGGCTCCATTTGAATGGGAGCGATATACTCGCGAGTATGCTCTGCAATCAATTGGTCCAGCACTTCACGATGCTCGGACAAAATCAATCCCTGCCACTTCATCATACCACGGTCTCGGTATACTTGTTCATCCATTACTTGCATCTCCTTTGTTCCATTATACGAACAAATGTTCTTGTTTGCAAGAGGATGATTTTTTTGATTCGACTAATTTTTCAAAATTTGCGCTGCCATATCCACCATCTGCACCGCAAGTTGATAGTATTCTCCTAATAGATTATAAGTCAAATCTTCAGATAAGACGCCATGCGGTTCATCGGCTGGAAAGTCCGCTGATTCCGAAAAATCGAGGTCATCAAGGTAATCTTGGCTTCCATAATATTGACTGAGTTGTTGATACTCCGGTATTTGTGCTTCTAATTTTTCAATCACAGGAGCGAGCTCGTCCATAAAGGCTTGTTGGCGGCTTAGCATGGCTTCCATTTTACGGATGCGTTCGAGCGCTTCATTATTCATTCCATCGTCTCCTTTTTCAATCGGTTACGTTAATTTGTTCAGTCTATTGATTCGATAGGGTCAGCTAGATGAACGGAATATATTCTCCGTATCCTTCCGCTTCCATCTCTTCGACGGGGATAAAGCGTAACGCTGCCCCATTAATACAGTAGCGCAAGCCACCTTGTTCTACAGGGCCATCGGTAAAGACGTGCCCTAAGTGAGAGTCACCTTGTTGCGAGCGAACTTCAACTCGGCGCATACCGTGTGAAGAATCATCAAGATAATTCACACTCGGTGTAACGATCGGCTTCGTAAAGGACGGCCAACCACAACCAGCATCGTATTTATCGCGTGAACTAAATAGCGGTTCGCCGGTTACGATATCGACATAAATCCCTGCATCATTATTTTGATCATATGGGTGACTGTGAGGGCGCTCGGTACCAGATTGTTGCGTCACACGATAAGCTTCAGGTGATAAGTTGGCCTGTAGTTCTTCGTCTGATGGTTTCGGATAGTCACCTGATTTTGCGAGAGGTTGACGCGCTAAGGCCAAGTTAATATGGCAGTAGCCATTCGGATTTTTCGTTAAATAATCTTGATGATAGTCTTCAGCATCTACCCAATTGGCTAGCATCTCATTCTCAACGGCAATCGGCTGATCGTATTGGCGTTGGAGTTGATCGAGTGAACGTTGAACACGTTGGACAGTTGCTTCATCGGTTGAATAAACCCCAGTTCGATACTGGCGTCCACGGTCATTGCCTTGTTGGTTCACACTGGTCGGATCAATAATACGGTATAGATGCAACAATAGCTCTTCTAGTGAAATCACGTTCGCATCGTAAGTTAGCTTAAGTGCTTCAACGTGGTCCGTTTCTTTCAATTGTTGGTAGGTGGTCGTCTCAGTCTGGCCATTCGCATAACCCACCTCCGTCTCTAAGACACCTGGTAACTGCTGATAGTAGCCTTCTACACCCCAAAAGCAGCCCCCTGCTAGATAAATCGTTTCAATCTTTTGTCGGTTCATTGTATTCCCTCCTCTTACCTTAATCATATCACAATTGGGAAATGCCGTATCGGTGGACGCTCAAAAAACTGTGCATGGAAATGTGGTGTGCGAGAGCTGGAGCGGAGATTAGGACAACCGGAGTGCGATTCTCGTATTCCCCGGCGAAGTTTGGGAGAACCAGGATGCGATTCTCCTATTCTCGGACAAAGATTTGTAGAACCAAGACATCGTTCTACTAATTTTCAACGAAGTTTGGGAGAACCGATAAACCATTCTACCAATTCCCAGCAAAGTTTGGGAGAACCGAAACACCGTTCTACCAATTCCCAGCAAAGTTTAAGAGAACCGAGACGCCATTCTCATATTCACCGGCGAAGCTTGAGAGAACCGGGACAACATTCTCGTATCCTCTGTCCAGCCTGCCCACCCTATACCACCCAATATTTTCCCTCAAAAAAAGAGTCAAGCGCACAACGGCTTGACTCCCTCTAAAAATCTATCTAAAATCACACGACCCCGACTATTGGAACTGGGCTTGATACAAATTAGCGTAGAAGCCGCCTTGTGCCATCAGTTCGTCGTGGTTACCGTGTTCTACGACATCACCTTGATCCATCACAATAATAGTATCGGCGTCGCGAATCGTTGAAAGACGGTGTGCGATAACAAAGCTCGTCCGTCCTTCTAAGATATTACGCATCGCATGTTGGATCATGACTTCCGTCCGTGTATCCACACTGGATGTCGCTTCATCTAATATAATTACGTCCGGATCGCGCAAGAATGCACGCGCAATCGTAATCAGTTGGCGCTGACCGTTAGAAATATTGGTCGCTTCTTCAGAGAGAACAGTCTGATAACCGTCCGGCAAGGTTTGGACAAAATCATCGACGTGCGCTGATTTCGCCGCTTGCAAGATTTCTTCATCGCTGCGACCTTCTGAACCGTAGCGAATATTATCCCAGATCGTTCCACTAAATAACCATGGATCTTGCGGTACGATAGAGAAATGTTCACGCAACTTGTTGCGCGAAAGATTGCGGATATCTGTTCCTTGGAAGTAAATCGCCCCATCATTGACGTCATAGTAACGTTCTAGCAAGTTAATCAAGGTTGATTTCCCAGCACCGGTCGGTCCGACGATCGCCACCATCGAACCCGGTTCAACTTCTAGACTGAAATCTTTTAAGATAACTTTATCCGGTAGATAGCCGAAACGCACATGGTCGAACTTCACAATCGCATCCGTTACTTCATCGTCACGGCCTTCAGGATTAGCCACTTCTGGATGATCCAAAATCTCAAAGACACGATCGAGCGAAGCCACAGTCATCTGAATGGTATTGGCTAATTGCGCTAACATATGGAACGGATTACTAAACATATTAACGTATTGCAAGAAGGCTTGGACCGTCCCAATCGTCTCAAGTCCGGCAATAATTCGCATGCCACCGACAAAAGCAACGGTAATATAAGCCGTATCCTTGGCGGTTAAAACAAGTGGATTCATCAGCCCTGAATAAAATTCAGCACGCCACGATGATTCGTTCAATCGTTGACTGTGCTCTTCGAAGGCGGCAATCTCTTGCGCTTCTTGATGGTAGACGCGCACGATTTCTTGTCCAGCGTAACGTTCTTCCGCATAGTCATTGACTTTCCCTAAATCGCGCTGACGCTTGCCAAATTGTCGCTGTGCGCGCGGTGCAATGACTGCAATAATAATTAGAATCACGGGGGCCATCGCCACTACAATTAGCGCTAACGGTCCACTGAGCGTTAACATTGAAATAGATACAGCGGTTAATTGTGCCAAGCTCATCGAAATCTGGTTAATCGATTGGCCGAGTGCGTTAGAAACTTGGTCAATATCGTTAATCGTCCGTGAGAGAATGTCTCCTTTACTATTTTGATCGAAAAACTCAATTGGCAAGCGACTCATCTTCGCTTTCACTTCATAACGCAACTTATAGACTGTATTTTGTGCGACTTGGGTTGTTGCATAGTGCATAAAATAACGTGAGACCGACATCAATGCATACGTCCCCGCAAGCACCAAACTCGCATGGAGCACCGCCTCAAAATCAATCGGAAACTGTCCATCCGTCATCCCTTGCTTAACACCGTCGAAGATAATATTGGTAATATTCCCCATCATCCTCGGCATACGGGATTGGAAGAAAGCCCATAGACCCGCTATTGAAATGGTCAGCAATAATAGCCAGGCTCGTTTCCCCATAAAGCGAATCAGCTTTCTCAGCGTTTTAAATAAATCAGTTGGTTTTACTTTGTTCTGCATTAGATATCCTCTCCTCTCATTTGAGAATCAATAATATCTTGATACACTTCATTCGTTACTTTAAGCTCCTCATGCGTACCTTGACCTACAACGCGTCCGTTGTCTAACACTAAAATCGTATCGGCGTCGATTACCGTATTGACTCGTTGAGCAATAATAATGGTAATCGCTTCTCGCGTAATCGGACGTAAAGCTTGACGGAGCTTCGCATCCGTCTTAAAGTCCAGTGCTGAGAACGAGTCATCGAAAACATAAATATCGGGTTGGCTCACAATTGCACGCGCAATACTGAGTCGTTGCTTTTGACCTCCTGAGAAGTTAACCCCACCTTGTTCCACTCGTGAATCTAATCCGTGTGGTAAGTCTCGGACAAAGTCAGCTTGTGCAATCTCAAGTGCATCCCATAGCTCTCGGTCGGTTGCATTTGGCTTTCCATAAAGCAAGTTCGAACGAATGGTTCCAGCGAAGAGAACCGCTTTCTGTGGTGCATAGCCGATTCGGCTGCGTAGTTCACGTTGAGTGATATCGCGAATATCGACCCCACTCAGTAATATTTGACCGGAAGTCACATCGTGTAATCGAATTAGTAAATTCACAATGGTTGATTTACCCGATCCAGTCCCACCAATAATTGCGACGGTATCGCCTGGATGAGCTTCAAAATTAATATCGATCAGCGTATCGCGCTCTGATCCTTCGAAGCCAAAGTCGACATCTTGATACTGCAAGCTCAGTGGACGTCCTGAAAGCGATACAGGTTCGATCGGATCTTGAATGGAAGATTCTGTCTCAATCACTTGATTAATACGTTCTGCCGCAACTTGTGCCCGCGGTAAGAAGAAGAGTAACATTGAGAACTGCAGTACGCTGAACAGTAATTGAACGGAATATTGTACGAACGCAATTAAGCTTCCAACTTGCATATGGCCTGCAGCAATATAGCGTGAACCATTCGTGAAAATCAAAGTATTCGAAATCCCGATAATAGCAATCATCACTGGAAACATAAAGTTAATAATATTAAAAGCACGAATCGCATTGTCACGATAGGTTACATTCGCTTCGTCAAAGCGCTTTTCTTCGAATTCTTGCGTATTAAACGCACGAATGACCCGAGTCCCAGTTAATCCTTCACGGAATACTTTATTCAATTGGTCAATTAATCGTTGCATCTTGCGAAAGATTGGATTAGCATTACGGAAAATAAAATACAAGCCCATAATAATTAGCGGTAAAGTAATCGCAAAAATCCACGCCAACTGCGGTTCTTGCCGATACGCGAAGACGGCAGAGACAATCATGATAATCGGGCTAATCACTGCCAAACGAAGTGAAATCATCGTCATAAATTGAATTTGCATAATATCATTGGTCGTACGCGTAAGTAGCGTAGAAGTACCGAACTCTGAAATATTATCCCGCGAAAAAGACATCACTTGCTTAAAAATCTCCATGCGAAGCTGATGCCCTAAATTTTGTGACTCTCGCGCTGATAAATAAGTACTAATGATTGCTAAGATCAATGCCACTACGTTCGCACTCATCATAAAGAATCCAATTCGTTGGACCATCGCTTGATCTTGGTTCAGTGAGCTGACGTTCAGAATCTCAGCGGCTAAAGTTGGAAACAGCAAGAACATTAACGCTTCAAATAATATTAATGCCAAGATAATCGCAACGCGCTTGCCATTCATCTTGCGCCATATTTTTAACATTGAATCAATCCTTTCTATTGTAATAATTTTTGTCAATTAAGCTATTTTAGATGTTTTGTAATGGAATGTCAAAGAAGAAGCTTGATGCACTAATCCACTAAAAAAAGACCTCTCCAAAAAAGAAAAGTCCTTTGAACTTCACACCATACATTATAATTTTTTCGTAAAAGTAATTAAGCGATTCACTTCTTGGAATCCTTCTGCCAAGTGAAAATGATAGCTCGCTTCGTTATCTAGCGTACAGTCACTACCGAATTCTTGGCAACCCATTTGACGAGCCCAATTCTCGCATTGAACCAACAATTGCTTGGCGATACCTTGTTTCTGGTATTCCGGCTTGACATAAATCCCTTCCAGATAACCTACAGGGCTGGTCGTCGTGCCTTCAACGTAATCGCTACGTAACTCACACTGGGCAAAGCCAACCGCTCGTTGATCCTCATATGCTACAAAGATTACGGCATCTTCTCGACGTAAAAGTTCTTGATATTCAGGCAACAAAACATCGGTCGTCGTCTCAAAGAGCGTGCCCGCCATTTCAATAAAATCTTCAATCGAGCCAAGTCCCACTTGCCATATAATAAATGATTGTTCGTCCATAGGCCGCCTCCATAACATTTAAGATGTAACAACATTATAGCACACCCCTCAAAAATATGACGGTCAAAGTGCTTAAACAATACTACAACATTACTTCGACAACGAATGTCCTGTCGCCCGCTGCAATGATGAACGCGTCGCAAAGGTATGGTAAATAAAGACACTCAGTCCGGTATTCACAACGGCTGCCAGTAATACGACCGGGATACTTGGCACCAATAAGTGAAGCTGATGTGTCAGCGCAAATGCCAGCGTTAAGAAAATGCCACCACTTAAAAGTGTTCCGATAATATTGATCAGTACTATTCGCGCTGTAGAATATTCAAAGTCCATTCGTTTACATAATTGATAGATAACGAATGAGGTGATGATTTTATCTACTAAGTTTGGTAGCTGGCCTCCTGGAAATCCGGTAGTCGCAGCAGACATTAAGCCCGCAACAAGGCCGATAATTAAAGACGACTTTAAGTCACGATTGGACATAATCGCAAAGAACATCATCGCTAAAAGGAAATCCGGCTTCACTCCTAAAAAGATGGGTGGCATCACTAAGTGTAATACCAACCCGACTGCTAATAATACGCCACCTAACGTTAATTGTCTGACTTTCATCTTAATTCCCCCTTATAATTATCGACAAATCTACTGATAAATAAAAAAATACCCCCTCCAATTAAGGAGCGAGTTTCGCGGTACCATCCTCATTATCTTTATGCGATGCGCACTAAAGATATCTCGTTCGAATACAATCATATTCTAGCTCTGTAAGGTGAGCACACCCTCCAGCTACTCTCTTCCAAAATAGAAAATTTCACCTTCGTTTTCATAAGCCCATTCACATTCAGGATTCTGAAAGTTCACACTGACCACTTTCTCCCTGCAAGAATTCCCCGAAGCTACTCTTCTTATGCCGATTCCATATCGATTGTTTTTAGTCTAACACCGATTATGAGATAAATCAAGGGTTTTCTTTTATATTTTTAATCTTAATTTAATTTTAGTACTCAAATTTTTCTGATTTAAAGGCTTAGACTGTAATTTCAAATCAAAATGAGCTATACTAAAGGTAGGAATTATTACGATTGAAAAGGGGTAATGACAATGAAAACTTGTATTAAATGTGGCAAAGAAATTGCTGATACAGCCAAATTCTGTACGTTCTGCGGTCATGATCAAACTGTCCCTGTGACAGAAGAAGACCGTGAAACAGCCGACGTTGAAACTATCTTAAACGATGAAGAAGTCCAAGAAAAAGAAGTCGAAAAGCAACATCAAGAAGCTTCCGAAGCTCTTGATAAGACTGTTAAAGCCGTTAAAGAAGGTGCAGATTCAGCAATGAACACCGTGAAGGAAAGCACCGACTCTGCCGTCGCAGCCATGAAAGAGACTACTGACTCAACGATCCGTACCATTCGCGAAAACGAAAAAGTTCAAAAATCTTGGAAAGAAGCAAACAATTACTTCAAGTACTTTGTTGACAAACTTGTCCATGCCGGTCCTGGTCACCATCAAGAAACAAGCTATTATGGCCATATTACTTTTGCACTATTGAGTTTATTTACCGCTATATTAGGTACAGTGGCAGTTAACCGTTTAATCAGTTCATTCACTGTTATCCCTGCTGGGCAAGTGCATGGCGGTATATCTTTTTACGATTACGTGGGACTCAGCTCTTTCGCACACAGCCCATTCAAGATGACTTTATTATTATGGTTAAGCTTAGCTTTGATGTATTTCGTCACCATCGGAATTGCATACTTAATTATTAAATATTTATTCCGTGTTGAAGTAAGCTACAATCGTCTAACAAATGAGGTTGCTGGTTACTTACACTTAGTTGTTGCTGCAACGGTTATTTTAATTATCTTAACAGGCCTTGGTTTAACTGGTGGCATTATATCAATGAGCGTCATCTTCTATGGCTTTGTTATGTTCTTTGTGGCTGTATTAACACAAATGAACCATTATCGAGAACAAAGTAACAACGCACTATTCAATCCGTACTCAATTATTTTATTCGCACCACTTATTTTCTACATTCTATACGCCTTAATTATTAACTTAATCCATTTCGCGATTAAATAATAACTACTTAAATACAAAATCAGCCGAGCAAATCACACACTGTGATTGCTCGGCTTTTTGATTGAGGTTAATGCTTAATTATCACTGCGGGCATAACCATTTTTCATTTGGCAGCTTGCTGTATGTAAGACTTTCGAAAGGACTTGATTCGTTTGTTCTTTTAAGAACGAAGTCATCGCCTCATTGGCTTCTTCGAGTAAAGCTTGAGTGGCCTTAGCATCGTAGTCGCCTGCCAAATACTTCGCATCAAATTCTGCTAGGATTTGTTGACCTTTATTTTGAACAGTATCTTGATAACGTTCGATATGAATCTGGGTTGTGTGGAAGTGAGCATCACTTAGGGCTGCAATCAACCGATTCGCCCAATAGAAATTATCTGTAGTCGGTAAGGTTGAATCATCCGCTAAATAATCCGGTGTTGTATTCACATTCGTATAGTACGGTACTACCGCATTGAAGGCATTCGAACCAAATGATAACCATTGGACGCTGCGAATTGCTTCAGGTAAGTACGGACGAATTTGAGTAAAAGCGGTGACATTTTGACGACTAATACCGATAGGACGGTACATACCGCGACGATCCGCTTCACCCCATTTACCATAACAGTCATACGGAGTGCCTTGATAATGGTGGGATAAGATATACTTCATATCTTCCACTGTAATCTTGAATTCTGGGACCATCGCCCATGGAAGATCATCATCTTCCGGCGTATATTCTGCATCCGGTCCATCCCAAACATACGTATGTGGGTTAAAGTGACGTAACATTGCCCAAGCGCGTGGTGTATTGTAGATATGATCAGAATCAGATTTTGAACCATAGGCTAAGCGAGGATTGAATCCAGCCTCTTCGTCGTTCGATAAATCTAAATGATACTGCTCCGTTAAAGCTTGTAAGTCTTTACTGCACATAAAGTCTTTTTGTTCACCATAAGCATCTTCAAAGTCAAAATAATCAATCCCTAATTGGTTCGGCATCACGACATAAGCATCATCTGGGACACGACGCGCCATCCAATGATGACCACCAATCGTCTCAAGCCACCAAATCTCATCAACGTCTTGGAAAGCAATCCCATTCATCTCATAGGTTCCATGTTCTTCAAGCAATTGACCAAGACGGATGACGCCATCACGTGCCGAATGAATGTAAGGTAAGACTAAAGTTACAAAGTCTTCCTCACCAATGCCCCCTTCTTTATGACCATTAGGGTCATTTTTAAGAATAGGGTCAATGCCTTGCACCCGAGGATTCGTCGTAATCGTTTCAGTTGCGGTCATCGAAACATTGGCTTCATTAATGCCCGCTGCTCCCCAGATCCCATCTTTTGGATCGTTACTTGGTAAGCAAGTATAGCGCATCGGGTTATCTGGTAATTCTACCTCACATTCCGAAATCACCGAGCGATAATGACGCGGCTGCTCCTCCGGATGCACCACGATAAACCGTTTTGCCGTAAAAATTCCTGAAGGAGAATCTTCCGACCGGGTGACAATGGTTGAACCGTCGTAAGACGCTCCTTTACCTACCAACAATGTTGTACAAGCCATAGTATTTCCACTCCTTTAAATATTATTGTTAACTTCATCATACACCTTTTGCTAAGTTGAGGGAACCCCTTACAGCTAGATTTTTAGGGTTGCCTAAAAATAAAGTAGGGTAGGCATTTTAGTTATTTTTGTAGGAAAGTCCAGCTCCTATGGCATTTCCAATCATTGATACGCCGCCATAAATCAGTATATAAATCATTGCACTCGAATTATAGAAAATAAAAATCGTCGGAATAAATAGCAAAGCTGTTAAAATTGGAAATAATAGATCAAATGAATACCGACTGCCATATCGCCAAGCGACAATCAAACAACTCAGCGGTAATACGACTAACAACATCAACATGCCACTGCCTGTATCTTGAATCACCCACGGCGCTAAATAGAAAAGTAATGCATTAACCATCAAAAAGGGGAACATCCGCTTGAGTTTGGCCATCGTTCGCACCTACTTTCTGGAATATGTTAATAGGTTTCCGTATAGTCTACATTTGGAAAGGCTTCTATATTATAGTTTGGAAAGTGATGTCTCACATCGTTAACAACTTTTTGCAAGACTTCTAACCGATCTTCAGCATCGAGACTGATAATAACATCAAATCTAATCTCTTTGTCAAATTCGTCGACATATAGGCCGTGGATGCCCGTGATATATTGGTGATAAAAGACGATTTCTTTGATCTGATCTTTAATACTTGTAATGTGACGATTTCTGGCATTGATCGGATACACTCCTACAGCTGTGAGCATTATTTTATACTGATAGTATACCTCCAATTGGATATCTCGAATAATCTCATCCAATTGTTCTGCGGTATATGTTTCTGGTACACCGATATCAATCGAACCATTCCAATTATTAGGACCATAATTATTGAGTACCAACGCATTTGCTCCTTCTACACCCGGAACATTTTCTACGGTTTTGATGACGTCTTGCGCAAGATGCGGATCAATCTTCTCTCCAAGCAATTGGGATATGGTTTTATTTAACATATCGATTGCTGATTTTATGATAATAATTGATATTATAGCACCGAGATAGGCTTCAAGGGATACATCAAATAACATATACATCCCTGCCGCTAAAAGAATAGATAAGGAGACATAGGCGTCTAATCTTGCATCCTCACCAGAGTTGATCAGCGAATCTGACTTGACCTCTCCACCGATTTTGATGAATTTATGAGCCATAACAATTTTTACGATCACAGAGAGTGCAACAATGACAATACCTATCAAGTTATAGGAAGGTTCTACTGGATTAAGAATTTTTTTAACTGCCGCGACTAGCGATGTGATCCCTACATATAAGATGATCACTGAAATTATCATGGCAGAAAGGTATTCAATTCTTCCATATCCAAAAGGATGTTTATTATCCGCTTCTTTCGAAGCAAGTTTAGTACCTATAATTGTAATAACGGAGCTTCCTCCATCTACTAAATTATTAACAGCATCTACCAATATGGCAATGGAGTTTGATTTTATTCCGACAATACCTTTTAATATTGCAAGCAACACGTTACCGATGATGCCAAACAGACTGGTTTTTACAATTTTGTTTTCCCGTTCTTTTTCTAATTGGTCTAATTTTTTAAAATCTTCAAATCGTTTCAATTTAGAGTCCTTTCTTCGCCCTAATCTCGTACAATAATTTAATTATATATTGATAAAAGCGATCTCAGCAACATAATTAACTGGGCTTATAGGAAATAGGGTTGATGTGAATTATTCATCAACCCTACCTTTCATTTCCAAATATATTCGGAACACGAAGTAATCGCACCGAGAAAAACTATCCTTACATATCTAATGATATAAAAAAACTTCTCCAAATAATAGTACTAAGTATCGATTTGACCCCCTCATTCCGAAATACGGTTTGAGGAGGTCAAATTACCATCTAATTATGTCCAAATTTAAACCACTTGGAACGATTATTTTAATTATTCTTTTTAGCTTGCAGTACCATTTGAGTACCCGTAGTCATTTTTCATTCTCTCTATAGTTTGTAATTAAGCCATTTTAGAAAATTTTGCGAGTATCCCCACTCAATAAAACACGAAACTATTTTGTTACTATTATTTAAGTTTTAACATCTTTTTTGCTTCGTTTTTAAGTGATTATATTCATATTTTTCTTTTTTACAAAGTTTTTAGCTTCATAATAGCTTCGTTAGTGATGCTATTTTTGCACAATAAAGCATGTAATTTGTTCATACTAGTTTGCTATTCTTCAATTCCCATCATCATGTTATAGTGAGCTAAATGAGTGGTTAGCCACTATTTATAGTATCAAAACAGCATCATAAACCAATCGTACCCTTAGAATAATCAGTAAAATCAATGGTCACAGAAATTTGGAGCCTATTTCCATTCTTCTAATCCAAACGTCCAGTATATCCCAAACCGTTCAAAATACTAGATTTTATTTTTTCATATTAATAATAATCATTCCATTGTACCCATGTTCAAATAGATGTTAAAGTAGTATCAGATGAATAAAAGGAGATTTCTTATATATGACTTATGCATTGGAAATATCGGACTTAAAGAAGGTTTATGATACAGGAGTACACGCACTCAAGGGGATTGACTTAAAAGTCTCTGAGGGTGATTTTTATGCGTTATTAGGTCCTAATGGCGCTGGCAAGTCGACGACGATTGGTATAATTACTTCGCTAGTCAATAAAACTTCTGGGAATGTCAAAGTATTTGGTTATGATATTGATACTCAGTTAGAAAAAGCAAAACAACAAATTGGCTTGGTTCCACAAGAGTTCAATTTTAATCCATTTGAGACCGTGCAACAAATTGTGGTCAATCAAGCAGGATATTATGGCGTGCCTCGTACAGAAGCTTACAAGCGCAGTGAAAAATATTTGAAACAGGCAGATTTATGGGAAAAGCGTGATGAAAAAGCGCGCATGTTATCAGGAGGAATGAAGCGTCGTTTGATGATTGCTAGAGCCTTGATGCATGAACCCAAACTATTGATTTTAGATGAACCAACCGCCGGGGTTGATATTGAGTTAAGAAGAGGGATGTGGCATTTCTTACAAGAGTTAAATGCTAATGGCACAACCATTATCTTAACGACTCATTATCTTGAAGAAGCCGAGATGTTATGTCGTAATATTGGCATCATCCAAGCAGGCCAACTAATTGAGAATACCAGTATGAGAGCATTATTATCGAAATTACAGCATGAAACTTTTATCTTTGATTTGGATATATCGCAACAACAACCTAAGTTAGCAGGCTATGCATATCAATTTGATGGTGACCAAACTTTGGAAGTCGAAGTTGAGCGCAATCAAGGGATTAATGATATTTTTACTCAATTAACAAAACAAGGCATAAAGGTACTGTCGATGCGAAATAAATCGAATCGTTTAGAAGAGTTATTTCTGAAAATTACCGAAGAGAAACATCAGACGGAGGATCAACATGTTTAGTTTATATTTTACAGCATTAAAAAGTTTAGTGACGAAAGAAACCAATCGTTATTTGCGAATTTGGGTTCAAACATTAGTTCCACCTGTCATTACCACTTCACTTTATTTTATAATTTTTGGAAAAATGATTGGTGGCCGTATTGGTGAAATGGGAGGCTTCAGTTATATGGAGTTTATTGTTCCAGGATTGATAATGATGTCATCGATTACCAGTTCCTATGCCAATGTTTCCTCATCATTCTTCTCTCAAAAATTACAAAAGAATATTGAAGAATTATTAGTAGCTCCTGTACCAACTCATGTTATCATTTGGGGATTTGTATTAGGAGGGGTTGGACGGAGTTTAATTGTCGCTTCGTTAGTGACCACGGTGTCATTATTCTTTGTACCATTACATGTTCATTCATGGTTAGTGGTAGTGATGACCATTTTAATGACTGCGATTTTATTTTCTTTAGCAGGTTTAATTAATGGTGTGTTTGCTAGAAGTTTTGATGATGTCTCCATTGTGCCAACGTTTGTACTACAACCCTTAACTTATTTAGGTGGAGTCTTCTACGCCATTTCAATGTTACCACCATTTTGGCAAGCAGTTTCGAAAATCAATCCAATCGTTTATATGATTTCAGGTTTCCGATACGGATTCTTAGGGATAGGCGATGTACCGATAGCAATGTCGATTACCATATTAATCATTTTTATCGCGGTACTGTATTCATTAGCATATTATTTAGTGGATCGTGGTATTGGCTTACGTAGCTAATCTAACCAGTATAACAATCAAATCCAACCCAAAAGTGCACAATATAATTTAATCTCCCTTGTTTACCACAGCGATAAGTGATAGCAAGGGAGATTTTTTTCAAATGATGTGAATGAACAGAGAAAATTCAGTCGACTCACACCTAAAAGCGCTGAATCTCCCCTCATATCTGTAAATTTTTCTTTACATTTATTTGAATTAAAATTTTAAAGATCTATAAAAATTTAGTAACATAATTTTTGCTAATGCCAAGCTACCATCCATTCATCTTTGTAATTATTAGTTTCAAGAAATTCTTCAAGTTTAGATAGAGCTTTTTCTGTATATACATAAGCATTATAATCTTTATCAGGATTACAAAGGAACCATTCTTCTTCAGTATACGGCTCTTCTCCATTTTCATCTCGCATATTATTTATGCTATCCCTCATATCATTAAGTTCTGATCCAAGTATTTTTCGATAGAAATCCTTTTTTCAGATTTCTTTAGATAAATTATCTATTCAAAAAAAGTGCATTCACATCTGATTTATCAGACATAAATTGCACTTCAATTATTATTAAATTATGCTCTTTCGGTTTCTTTTAGACTTTCACCAATCGCATTAAGTCTTTCTTCCCATTCTTCCATAGATAAATTATGTTCTATTGCATATCTATTTTTCGGGTGTTTTCTACAATGCTCGCTACAGCTACGTAAATATTTATGTTCATTTTCTTCACTCATAAATATTTGTCGATTACACTCTGGGTTCGCGCAGTTTCTATATCTTTCACATGGTTCACCATCATAATAATCACGACCTATAATTGTTGGATCAACATGATTTATTGGCACGGAGATTCTCTCATCAAATACATACATGCTGCCTTCCCAAAGTTCGCCTTTTACTTCTGGATCTTTTCCATATGTATCAATTCCACCATGAAGTTGTGCAACATTATCTGAGATACCTTCTCTTAACATCCAACCAGAGAATTTCTCACAACGCACCCCACCAGTACAGTACATTGCAACATTTTTATCTTTGAACATCTCTTCATTTTCCTTAATCCATTCTGGCAGATCTCTGAAATTTTTGATATCTGGTCTAACAGCACCTTTAAAATGTCCCATATCGTATTCATAGTCATTCCGAGTGTCTAAAATAACAGTATTCTCATCAAGAATGGCTTCCTTGAATTCCTTAGGATTTAAATATTTCCCAGTTGTATCATTTGGTGAGAAATCATCTTCTAAATTTAATGATACAATCTCTTTACGAAATTTCACAGACATTCTTGGATGTGTAAAACCGTCAGCCTCATCTTCCTTAAACCAAACATCTTCAAATCCTTCTAATGAATGTAGAAAGTCTTTATATTTTTCAGTCTGTTCAACAGTACCTGAAACAGTACCATTTATTCCCTCATAACCTACAATGATACGACCTTTAAGCCCTACTTCATTGCAGAATGCTAAATGTTCATCCCTGACTTTCTCAGGATCCTCTATATTTTGATATTTATAATATAATAAAACTCTAAATTTTTTTGACATATGTCCTCCTTTTTACGTATATCTATTTTATCCAAAAGTATGGGGAAAATACAAGTGAGAAATGAATTTTTCATTTAATTAAGTATTGTATTTATTATAAATGTTTAAACAATTTTTCCCCTACACTAAAAACCTATCCTCTTCAATTATTCCCATTCAGCGAATCAGAAAAGCCAACGCTCCTATTCGTCGCGTCGGCTTTTCTTCCCTGCAGAAGGGTTTACTCCCATTCTTCTTTTCCAAACGTACGATATATCCCAAACCATTCAAAATACTAGATTCTATTTTTTCTAATACCACTAAATCCACCTAATTATAGGACGTTTTCAAATTTTTAGTCCCGTCCCAGTCCCAGTACCGGACAAAAACTAATAATATTTATAAAGATTCTATATAAAAGCCAAAATACATCTAGCTAATAATAAAAACCACCGACGCAGTGAAATGACCCCCAAAAGCTTGACTTAAAAACCAACTTAAAGAGGTCAGGCTTTTGGCTCTTTGTCAAATCGTGTTGGTAATTAAAAATCAACTACATTCTTTATCGGGGATAGAAATTTCTATCCCCGATTTTTAACTAGTAAATAAATTCCTTGAAATAAGTATTCTAGTTCTAAAATTCGCAAAATTCCTGTAACCAAACGCCACTCTCTTTAAAACCTTAATGTAATTGTTTATTCCCTCAATAGTACCATTAGAATATTCAAATTTAAATGAATTCTTAAGATAATCAATATATTCAAGACAAGTATCAATAGATACCTGCATCCTAAAACCAATCCTATCCCTAAAATAAATCAAATGCTTTTTAAAAGAATCAAAATCTCGATTTTCAATATCTTGCCTGATAATCTGATAGCAGGTATAAGAGTCTTCTAGAACCTTATCAACTGAAATACTTTCGTTAACAACATCTAGCTGAGAAATATACCTACCAGGGAAATGTACTTTTTTAGAAATGACCGTCGAGCTAAGCAATCTATAAGGCTTTAGAAATAGCTTCCAATATTTCTTAAGCTTCTTGTAATTTAAAGAATAAGTAGAGTAAGTCTTCATAGTATCAACTCTAATCTGATTAAAAGATCTAGAAAAAAGACCAACAATATGAAACCTATCAATAATAATCTTAGCATTTACAAATAACTCCTTAATTAAAGAAATATAAGGACTATACATATCAATACAAATAGTCTCAACTTGATTTCTAACAGATTTAGGAAAAGAAGAAAAATATCTTTTTAAAAAAGGCAATTGTCTATTCTCAACAATATCAACTATCCTATGATTATCAGCATCACAATAAATAAAACTCATAGCACCTTTAGCATCTTTAGTTGACTTAAACTCATCAAAACATAGATGTTTAGGAAGCGTTCTAAAATCTACATTAAAATAATTATCAAATCTAGCTAAAAATCTAGCAACACTAGTAGTGGAAATGTTATTATCCCTAGCAATATCTTTAATTGAAATCTTCTTAGTTAAATCAACCAATATATGTCTTTTGACTTGATTAGATATATTACAATGCTTATCAACTACCTTAGTTTCAAGTAAAAAATACTTATTGCAATACTTGCAGTACATTTTCTGCTTCTTTAAATCAATTAGTACAGGATAATCTCTGTCTCTTATACACATCTGACGCTGCCGACGAGCGATCTAGTGTAGAT
>OJLY01000209.1_pt1 | contig 43506 bp, 58 predicted proteins | sample 1597031 | NCBI WGS metagenome assembly OJLY01 (sample SAMEA3904673, study PRJEB24821) | metagenome | biome: Builtin; feature: hospital; material: surface | place: USA | collected 2013-06-03
CCGTCTCGAACGACATCCAGAGCTGGGCCACGCTCAACGATGCGGAGAAGAACGCAACGATGCGTGTGTTCACCGGCCTCACCATGCTCGACACAATCCAGGGAACCGTCGGCGCGGTCTCCCTAATCCCAGAGGCAACCACCATGCATGAGGAGGCGGTGCTCACCAACATCGCCTTCATGGAGTCGGTGCACGCGAAGTCCTACTCCCAAATCTTCATGACCCTAGCCTCTACCCGTGAGATCAACGACGCATTCCGCTGGTCGGAAGAGAACCCCAACCTTCAGCGCAAGGGTGAAATCATCCTCCAGTACTACAAGGGCGACGACCCACTGAAGCGCAAGATCGCCTCCGTGCTGCTGGAATCCTTCCTCTTCTACTCCGGGTTCTACCTGCCAATGCGCTGGTCCTCCATGGGCAAGCTCACCAACACGGCAGACATCATCCGCCTGATTATCCGCGACGAATCCGTCCACGGCTACTACATCGGCTACAAGTACCAGCGAGCCCTCGAAAACGAGACACCGGAGCGCCAGGAGGAACTGAAGGGCTTCGTCATCGAACAGCTCCTCGACCTCTACGACAACGAGGTCGCCTACACCGAGTCCATCTACGACGAGATCGGCTGGACTGAAGACGTGAAGCGCTTCCTGCGCTATAACGCCAACAAGGCGATGAATAACCTCGGCTATGACGGGTTGTTCCCGGTAGAGGAGACGAAGGTGTCCGCCGCGATCCTCGCCGCGCTGAACCCGGGCGGAGATGAAAATCATGATTTTTTCAGCGGCTCTGGGTCGTCCTATGTCATCGGCAAGGCGGAGGAAACCACCGACGAAGACTGGGACTTCTAACCCACGGGGGTAGGCACAGCGAAGCCCCCACCCGGTGAAAAGTACAAAAACACTGGGTGGGGGCTAGCTGCTGAAATCCGAAAAGGGAGTCCCTGAAGTCAGGGGTAGCGATATAGACGAGCGGAAAAATCTAACCGCTACCCCCGAATAGTACCCCACCCCACCCGCCAAGGCAACACACCGCAACAAAAGCATGTAACGTCCCGTTACGTACACGCCAACCAACCGGGCAACTACCACACCAAAACGCCCCCTACCCCCCAAGAACACAAACCATGACCACCTACCTAATGCCCCTCACCTTCACCACCCCACCCCTCAACGCAAACCAGCGCCACCACTGGGCAACACGGGCACGAATCACCAAACAACTACGCCACGAAGCCCACACCCGCGCCCGCGCAATGCGCCTGCCCGCCACCACCTACGCCACCGTCACACTCCACTGGCAACCAGCAACCAACCGCCGACGAGACCGCCACAACCAATACCCCACCGTCAAAGCACTCGTCGACGGACTCGTCGACTACGGCCTCGTCCCCGACGACACCGCCGAGCACCTCTCCGCCCCCGAACCCGTCATCCACCCACACGTGAAGAGTGAGGCGAAATGCTGGCTCGAAATCACCACCAGGGGCGCCAAGTGACCACACCAACCAGCCCCGCCCAGCAGCTCGCCCGCATGTCCGACAAAGGACTCCTCCTCGCCGTCGAACACGAACTCGCCAAAACCCACGTAGCTAACCCACTCGCCCCATACACCCACGAACTCGCCCGACGACTCCACAACGCACCGAAACGCAAAGCAGCCCCCAAACTCGGGCCACGCCAAAAACAAAGAATCCTCACCCAACTCGGCGAAGCACAAGACGCAATCAACCGCGCCGGGCGCTACATCAACGGACTCTAACCATGGACAACAACCTCCCCCACGACCCACAAGCCGAACAGGCCGTCCTCGGCGCCATGATGATGGATCACTACGCCGTCGCCACCACCGTCCAACACATCACCCCCGCCGACATGTACCGCCCCGCGCACCAAACCATCATGCAGGCGATCCTCGACGTCTGGGCAGCAGGCAAAGGCTCCGACCCCATCATCGTCGCCACCGCACTCGACGAAGCTGGACAACTCCCCCACATCGGCGGGGCGGACTACCTCCAAGTCGTCATGCAGAAAACCCCCACATCGGCGAACGTGGAGCACTACGCCCGGCGCGTGGCCGATACCTCCATGCTGCGTCGTCTCCACGCGGCGGGGCAGCGCGCCACCCAGCTCGCCCTCACAGGTGAGGGCACCGCCGAGGAACGCGCCGACCAAGCCGCCCAAGCGTTCGGGCAGGTGGAACGCCCAGCCATGAACCAGGCCGAGCCCGTCGGCAAGATCACCCCACTGGTGATGGACACCATCGAGGCGATCACCCGCGGCGAAGATCGTGGTGGGGTTGTGTGCTCCACTGGGTTCGTGGAACTCGACGAGATTCTCGACGGTGGCCTACGGGCGGGGCAGATGGTGATTATCGCGGCTCGTCCCGGTGTGGGTAAGTCCACCTTGGCGGTGGATATTGCTCGGCACCACACGGTGAGGGAGAACGGGCGGGCGGTGATCTTCAGCCTGGAGATGAGCAAGTCCGAGCTAACCCAGCGCGTCCTATCCGCCGAAGCCGGTGTGCGGCTGAAGGACATGCGCGCCGGGCAGCTGGAAGAAGGCGGGTGGGACAGTCTCGCACGGGCGGTGGGCGCCTTGGACGACGCGAAGCTGTTCCTCGACGATTCCGCCGACCTGACGTTGATGGAGATCAGGGCGAAGGCTCGCCGGTTGAAGCAACAGCATGGCCTCGGGCTGATCGTGGTGGACTACCTCCAGTTGCTCACCTCGGGTAGGCGGGTGGAGTCCCGCCAGCAGGAGGTCGCGGAATTCTCCCGCCAGTTGAAGCTCCTCGCCAAAGAACTGGAAGTGCCGCTGATCGCGATCTCCCAGTTGAACCGTGGTGTCGAAGCGCGTGGTGAGGGTGCTCGCCCCCGGTTGTCTGATCTTCGTGAGTCCGGGTCGTTGGAGCAGGACGCGGACATTGTGATGTTGATTGATCGGCCTGACGCGTCGAACCGTGACCACGAGCGGGCGGGTGAAGCTGACGTGATCCTGGCGAAGCACCGTGGGGGGACGGTGGGGACGGTGACGTTGGCGCACCAGTTGCATTACTCGAAGTTCGTGGACTTCTCCGGCACACCCGCCGCTGCCCCCGCATGGGGGTATGGCGCCTAGCCCTAGGTGTTACATTCCGCAACTTTCAGACTAGGATTAATGGTGCATAATGTTACATTATGCGCCCGACCACACCCTGCGAACACAACCCGAGCCAATGGACTAACCCACACCCCGACACCACACCCGCCGCAATCAAGGCCTGTGGCGACTGCCCACTACTCACCGAGTGCGCACGCCTAGCCCTGACGGCGGGCACCACCCTGGACAAGCAACTCCACGCACCAGCACACGGAGTGATCCAGGCCGGCATCGAATGCCGGGGGGACGAAGGCACAGCCCAACAGCTCGCCACCATCGCAGGACAACCCCTCCCCTTCCTCGGTAAGCGGGCGAAGCTGAAACGCCCAACCCACTGCCGGGGTTGTGGGAAGGCAATGGTCGCCAGGCCGAAAGGCCGCCCCCTACCACCCGACCTGATCACCCACGCGGCGCACGGGTACTGCCGAGTCTGCGACGCACGCCGACGTAGGCAAAGCACCTGGGAGAACCCCACCCCCACGCTCGCGCAGATCCTGACCTAACTACCACAAGGAACACCATGCACACGTTCATCATCACCGCCATCATCGCGGTGCTCGCCGTGCTCGCAGCAGCACTCGTCACTATCTCCCACCGCACCGACATCGGGGCACTCCTCATGCCCGACCGCCCCGTCGTGAAGTACAGGGGCAACCAGCCACGCCGCCAACACCGCACCGACGCGGGGGCAGACCTCAAATGCTCCGAAACCACAACGATCCACCCCGGCACCCAAATGCTGATCGGCACCGGCACCTACCTGGAAATCCCGCACGGCCACTACGGCGAAGTCGTGCCCCGCTCCTCCCTCCCCCTGAAGTACGACTGCACCGTCGCGAACTCCCCCGGCATCATCGACCAGGACTACCGGGGCGAGATCAAGGTCAACGTGTACAACTTCGGCACCGGGCCGGTCACGTTCCAGGCCGGGGAGCGGATCGCCCAACTGTTGATCCACGAAGCTACCCCGGTGGAGTTCAAGCACACCACCCGCCTAAGCAACACGGAGCGCGGTACAGGCGGGCACGGCTCCACCGGGAAGGACTAACCCCTATGACTGATTGGTTCCGCACCAGGTGGGCAGCACTCGACCTGATCACTCGCGCCGGGCTGGTGATCTACCTACTTATCTGCACCACCCTCACCGCCATCTTCCCGCACCTGCTCACGTTCTACGTCTGGGCACTGGCCACCGCCTACCTCTACGCCGACTGGAATTACCTCAAAGGGCAGGACAGACTCAACGCCCCACTGATCGACTTCGCCATGATCACCGCCCCACTGATCGCCGAGCACGACGAGGTCGTGATCTACCGCCACGGAGGGGAATACAAATTCCTCGCCATCAACCACGACGAGGAGGAACACCATGACCACTAACGACCCCATCAACCCGCCCCACTACAAGGGCTTCGCCAACGGCGCGCAGGTCATCGACATCACCGAGGGACTGTCCTTCGCCGGTGGTAACGCGGTGAAGTATGTCGCCCGCGCCTGCCGGATCGACGGTGTTATCAAGGGTGATCCCGTCGAAGACCTGAAGAAAGCACGGTGGTACATCGACCGGGAACTCACCCGCCTCACCACCGCCGACACCGCCCAGCCGGTTAAGCGGGACGTGGACAGGGCGCGCGGCATGGCGATCTTCAACCAACTCACCGCCAACATCGAGAAGGCAAAGCATGCACAGAATGAGCCCCTCCGATAGGGAAAAGTGCCGGCGTAATCACCCCGCCTACCAGGGGTACGTGCAGCGCACGTTCTCCAACATTGCGGCGGACTTCTACGGGGCAGACCCCGACCCGGAACGCACGATTTGGACACCACGCCATGAACCACACGTGCCCCACGCCCGATAAAAAGAGGTTCCGAACCCGCCGGGCAGCAGAGCAGGAAATGCACCGCGCGTGGAGACAAGGCAGGCGCAAACGCCTACCCGTGCGGGTATACCGCTGCCCCTGCAACATGTGGCACATGACGAGCACGCCCCGGCACTGAACAAGCACCCCCGCCGTTACGCTCCCCCATTGAGCCACCGGCATGGAACCAGGGGCACAACGGGCAAGGGGGACTAGCCAGCGTGGAGCACCCCGACACCACCGGGGACGGCACCCCCGCCCACCTGGCCTACGCCGGTGGCTCACCCCTATCCACCACACCAGAAAGCACCACATGACCACCCACCCCATCAACACCCTGCGCCTCTACCCCGGCAACGCCCGGCGCGGCGACATCGACCTCATCGCCGAATCCCTCACCAAGCTCGGCCAGTACAAACCCATCATCGCCAACAAGGGCACCACATGCCCCGACCTCGCCGATACTGTCATCGCCGGCAACCACACGGTAATGGCCGCCCAACGCCTGGGGTGGGACACCATCAAGGTGCACTGGGTTGACGTAGACGAGGACACCGCCAAGCGGATCGTGCTGGTGGATAACCGCTCCTCCGACAAGGCCACCTACGACGTGGAGGAACTGGTGAACCTGGCTACCGACCTACCGGACTACGAGGCCACGGGGTTCACACAGGACGACATCGACGCGCTACTGGAAGTGCTCGAAGACACCTACGACATCGACGACGACACCGCCGGTGACGAGGACGAGGACACCGCCAGCACCCCGGGGTGGGCGCTCCGGGTGGACTGCGACACCGAGCAGCAACGCAACACGCTCAAGGCCAAGCTCACCGCCGAGGGGTTCACCGTCACCGACGCATGACCGACCCCGAACTCATCACCATCATCAGGGGCATGCTCACCCCCGGCCTTGAGGTCAGTATCGGCACCTTGAAGGCGGCTGTCATCACCGACGACCGGGCGAGAGTCGATGGGGTGGTCGCTGCCCTCATCGCCGAGGGGGAGGTCGTGCAGGTCAAGCGCGACCGTTACCAGCTGGCCTGACAACGCGCACCAACCTTTATGGTGCTTAACCTACCGTGCCACTCTCACGACCCAGGAGGTCACAGTATGGCCACTCTCCACCGCGACACCCAACAGATGCGGCTGATGAAACGCGCCGAAAAGGTGCGACACATGCGCCTATCCGGCTTCACCTACCGGCAGATCGCCGACCACCTGCACGTAAGTATCGGCACCGTGCGTAAGGACATGGAACGCATCACCGTCGAATACCCCGCGAAGACGGTGCAGGAGATGATCGCGGAACACTCCGCCCGCATCGAGGAAATGATGAAGGGGTTCTACACCCCCGCGATCAAAGGGGACGCACGGGCAGCGCGGGTGATGCTGGAGTTACAGGAGCAGCAGGCAAAGCTGTTCCACCTGTACGAGCAGCAGCAGGACAACGGAGAGAAGCACGTCCGCAGCTCCCTGGCGCAGCTCATGGAAGCGATCAAGTCTAAAGCCACCCCGAAGCCGGAGCCGTAAATGCTAGGCATGTCGCAGAAGCAGATCGACTCAATCGTCCACTCCGAAGCGCGTGGCAACGTGTGGGATGGGGCTGTCCGCTCCGGGAAAACCTTCGGGTGGATCCTCAAAATGCTCGCGAAGATCGAGGCCTACGACGGCACCGGCGGCATCATCGTCGTCGGTAAGAACCGTGACTCCATCTACCGTAATGTCTTCGAACCCATCGAAATGGTGCCAGCGTTTGCCGACGCTCGCCCCTTCGTGAAGTACCGGCAAGGCGCAGCCTCCGCCACCATCTTCGGCCACAAAGTCCACGTCATCGGAGCCAACGACGCAGGCAGCGAATCCCGAATCCGAGGCATGACCCTCGGCCTCGCCTTCGCCGACGAGCTCACCGTCCTCGACCAAGGGTTCTTCAAGCAGCTCCTCGCCCGCCTCTCCGTCCCCGGCGCCCAGTTCTACGCCACCACCAACCCCGACTCCCCCAGCCACTGGCTCAAACGCGAGTACCTCGACCGGGCAGACGAAATCCAATGGCACTACGAAAAGTTCACCATGGACGACAACCCCAGCCTCACCGAGGAGTACAAAACCGCGCTACGCAGGGAGTACACCGGCCTGTGGTACAAGCGTTTCATTCTCGGCCTCTGGGTCGCAGCAGAAGGCGCGATCTACGACATGTGGGACGAAGACAAACACGTCATCACCCCAGACAAGATCCCCACCATCGAACGCACCCTCGCGCTCGGGGTGGACTACGGCACCACCAACGCCACCGTCGGTGTGCTCCTCGGCCTCGGAGTCGACGGCAAACTCTACGCCTACGACGAATGGATCCCCGGGCGGAAAACCGACGCCGACCTGTCACACTCCATGCGCCAATGGCTCGAAGGCGCCCACGAACCCGAATGGACATACCTCGACCCCGCCGCCGCCTCATTCCGCATGCAGCTATGGGAAGACGGCCACCCACGCCTCGACAAGGCCGACAACGCCGTCATCGACGGTATCCAGACTGTTTCCTCACTCCTGGACAACGGGCAACTGCTCGTATCGTCGGCGTGTACCACACTCATCGACGAGTTCCCCGCCTACCGGTGGGACGACAAGGCCGCAGCCCGTGGCGTAGATAAGCCAATCAAGGAAAACGACCACGCCCTCGACGCGCTGCGCTACGCGGTCTACACCAGCCGGTGGCAATGGGGCCGCCTACTCTCGGAGGAATAATGACCCTGCCAACCCCACCCGCTTTGACGCAGTGGCCACCCGCCCGGTGGCGACCCCTGTTCGACATGGTGGCGGAATCCGCCGCGTGGTGGGAAGGCGAAGCCAAGAGCCTGAATGCACAATACGCCGGCAAAATGCGGCCCTCCCAGTTCGCTGGCGGGGTTGTTGGTGCGACTGCTAGGTTCTTCTGGGGTAAGCCGAATCTGCCGGGGCAGACGCAGAAGAAGACGCACCTACCTCTCCCGGCGGACATTGCCGCCACCGTCGCTTCTCTGCTGTTTGATACCCCGCCGTCCTTCGAGATCGCGCCCGACGGCGGTAACGACCAGGCGTCCGAGCGTCTCGACCTGCTTCTCAACAATGAGCAGACCGCCTCCGAGCTCCTCGTCGCCGCCGAGTCCTGTAGCGCCCTCGGCGGGGTCTACGGGCGTATCCAGTGGGACACCACCCTTTCCCCCACCCCGTGGATCGAGTGGGTCGACGCGGACGCAGCCGTCCCCGAGTGGACGAGCGGGAGGCTCACCGCCGTGACCTTCGTTGAGGAGCTCGCGCCCCTCGACGATAAGCACACCTACCGGCTGTCTTCCCGCTACGTTCCCGGGCGGATCGAATACACCCTTCACCAGGGGGAGCGGGAAAGCGCGGACATGGGGCGTACTGTCCCCATCACCGACCACCCCGCCACCGAAGGTCTTGCCCCACTCATGGTTGACGGGAACGCCATCGTCACCGGGGTGGACAGGGTGCTGGCAACCTATATCCCGAATGCGCGCCCGGTGGTGGGGTTCCGCCGTGACGGGCAGCTACGTCACATGGGCCGCCCTGATCTCACCCCCGACCTGTTCGAGCTGTTCGACATGCTCGACGAGACATGGACAAGCCTGCGCCGTGACCTCCGTCTGTCCCGCATGCGCATCGTCGTACCCGAATACATGCTGGAGACCGGCAAGCCAGGGCAGGGCGCGGCGTTCGACGTTGACCGGGAAGTCTACGACACCGTCCACACCCCACCCTCCGACGGTATGGAGCCGAAGTTCTATCAGCCCACCATCAGGGTGGACGAGCACCTCCGTGTGGCGGACAAGATTATCCGCGAAGTTCTGAACCGGGTGAACATCAGCCCGCTGACCTTCGGCATGGAAGATACAGCCGGTGGTGCTGTGACCGCCCGCGAGATCCAGGCACGCACCCGCGCCAGCCGCCAGACGTTTCACGCGAAGTCCAGGTACTGGCGTGCTGGCCTGTCCGAGCTGGCGGAGTCCCTCCTCGCTGTGGACGCTGTCCTCAACAACACAGGGGCAGAGATCGTGAAGCCGGTGGAAGTGCACATCAACCCGCCGGAGGACGAGACTATCCTCGATACTGCGCAGACCATTCAGGCGCTCGCCGCGTCGGACTCCATCAGCATCGAGCAGCGGGTGATCCGCGCGAACCCGGACTGGACACCAGAACAGGTGGAGGAGGAAGTCGGGAAGATCCAGCACGAGCTGGGACTAGCCGAGCAGGCCGACCCCTTCGCGGGCCTACTGCCCGACGAACCGCCGACCACGGACTAGGCAGGTGATCACTGGTGCTTGACCCGCAACGGGCACACGGCCTGGAGACAGGCGTGATGGCCTACTACGCGGAAGCGGAACTGTACCTAATCCGCCTCATCGCCGATGCTGCCGCCCGCACAGGTAACGCCCCGAACTGGGCGGAAGCTTCCCTGCTGGAGGTTCGCCGCATGCGCCGAGCCGTGCACCAGCTCAACACCCAAATGGTGCGGGACGTGCCCGACCTCCTGATCGACGCGGTTGATCAGGCATACACCACGGGCAGGGTTGACGCGGAAACCGAGCTACAGAAAATCAAGGCCGAGGCACTCCCCCCGTCGGCGATTGACCACCAGGCGGTGGTGTCCCTCACCCGCCCTGGTCTGGAGTCTCTCGCCCCCGTGCACCAGCACCTGGCCAGGAATGTGGAAGACGTGTGGTCGGTCGTCACTAGGGAGGTGGCGAGCCAGTCGGTGATCGGGGTGAAGACCACCAGGCAGGCCACGCAGGACGCGATGAACCGACTCGCCCGCGAGGGCATGGGCTTCTACCGGGATAAGGCTGGGCGACGGTGGGGGCTGGATACATACTCCGAGATGGCGGTGCGCAGTACAACGAACAACGCGCTACGCGCCGGGCACAGTAGTCGCCTGATTGAGGCGGGGTACGACCTGGTGATCGTGTCGTCGCATAAGAACCCGGCACCGCAGTGCGCCCCGTTCGAGCGGAAGGTGCTGTCCCTGACCGGGGGAACACCATCAGGTACGCAGGTTGTCGAGGGGGAGATTGTGAACGTGGTGGCGAGCATGTCGGAGGCGGAGGCGGCGGGTCTCCACCACGTAAATTGCCGGCACACTCATAGTCTGTTCCAGCCTGGGGTGACTCCTGTGGAGGAGCCGGAGCCTGACCCTGGGCATGAGGGGTATAAGGCCACACAGAGGCAGCGCTACCTGGAGCGACAGGTGCGAGCGTCGAAGCGTCTGGAGGCTGCCGCCCTGGACGAGGAGGCAGCCAGGAAAGCTAGGGCGCGGGCGCGGCATTATCAGGGTGAGTTGCGTGAGCATGTGGAGAAGTGGGGGTTGCCGCGTCGTCGTCACCGCGAACAGCTACGCGCCCCCACATTAGGGTAGCTATGTACCGCTTCATAACACCCTAACCGCAGCGATGTAACATCTACGGCGTACCCAAACACAACAGCCAACCCCCTACCAACCAGCCCCACCCCCAGCAGTAAACACACCGGGTGGGGCTTCACCACACTTTAAGGACAATGAACTCCGCAGAATTCCGCATCCTCCGCCGCGCCCTCGGCCTCACCCACCACGACATCGCCACCGCCATGAACGTCAGCGAACGATCCGCCCGCCGCTGGGAACACACCCACCAACCACCCGAAGACGCGGCACGCTTCCTGGAAGAGGTCTACGGCAACAATATGGACAGGATCGCCGGGCAGCTCGACAAGCACGCCCACCGGGTCGTCCCGATCCCCACCTACACCCACGACGACGACACCCTCACCAACTGGGGGCTGTCCCTACGCGAGTACGAGGCCTACGCTGCACAACTCATCATGGTGTGCCGCGACCGGGGGGTCGAGTACGAGGTACTCCCCGCAGAATGACGAAAACCCCACGCGCCGGGCGGTGGTAGCGCACAGGAACACGCTCACCGCCACAGCCGTGGGGCTTCGACATATTAGGGGGTATCACGCACGCGCCCTATGGGGGATCGACGCTCTATTGTGCGTGACCACAACAACGCTACACCACCACCCCACTGGGCCGTGGGGTTATCGACTGATCACATCGGCACCCAGAATGCCAGCAACACCCTGGCAATCCTCACCCGTGATGGTGTCCCCGTCCTCGCAGTCCGCGAGCCAGTTATCCCCCACCAGGAACGATTCCGGTTCGTCGAAGGCTTCCAGCTCGTGTTCCGCGTTCTTAGCCGGTTCATCAACAAGGGAGATGTGTAGCGCCCCGGTCTTCCCCGGCAGGCGGCAGAACCCGTCCTTACCCGCCGCCGGTGTCCACTCCTCGCACCGGTAGTCGGTGCCTTCCAACCGGTCGCGCACCTCCGTGGCGTTCTCAATCGTCCGCAGGCTCCCCTCCTCCTGCCCGCAGGCCACAAGCGCGAAGCCCGCAAGGACGGCGAGGGTGGCGGCTAGAAAGTTTCTCATACCGCAATAATAGCCCGCCCCGCTCCTGAACAACGCGACCCACTACCTATGGTGCGTCTAGCCCACCAAGTGGGCACACCAAGCGAAACACCTACGATTGCCAGGAGCACGGAGTGTCAGACACCCAGGAGCAGGCCACCGACCAGCAGTCAACCGCTGCCGACGACGTGACCACCCCACACGGCCAGGAGCCAACCACCCCAGCAGAGGACACCACCACCGACAACGGTAAGGGCGACCTCCCCGACTGGGCGCGCGACAGCCTCACCAAATCCAACCGCGAAGCCGCCGCCTACCGCAGCAAGCTCCGCGACATGGAAGCCAAGCTCGCCGAGCGCGACAAGGCAGACGAGGAACGCAAGCAGGCAGACACCGACTTCAAGCAGAAGATCGGCCAACTCCTTGGATTCGTCGACGACGACACCACCGACCCCCAGGCACTCCTGGACGCGGCCACTAAGAGCGCTAAGGACGCGGCAGCAGAGCGGGACAACATGGCAGCACAGCTCCGCCAGTACCGCCAGCAGGACGCGATCCGCGCAGCCGCAGGCGGGGCAGACACCAAGCTGCTCACCGCCCTGCTCCAGGCAAACCAGGAATTCGCTGACCTCGACCCAACCGCCGACGACTACGCCGACCAGGTGGAGACACACGTCAAGGCAGCCATCGAGGAACACCCAAGTCTCCGAGTCCAGGCGGCTCCAGCAGCCTCGGGTGTGGACACCAGCAACACCAACCGTGGGGCAGACCGACCACTGACCCGCGACGATCTCGCCGGCATGACCCCCGCCCAAATCAACGAGGCGGCACGTGCAGGCAAGCTCAACCACATTCTCGGAGGAAATAACTAATGAGCATCAGCAACTTCATCCCAGAGGTCTGGAACTCTGCAATCCAGGAGCCATACGAAAAGGCACTGGTCTTCGGCCAGCCAACCGTCGCGTCCAACGCCTTCACCGGCACGATCTCCCAGATCGGCGACAAGGTGAACATCGCCGCAATCGAGGCACCGACCATCAAGAAGTACACCAAGGGCACCGCCCTGGAGATCGACGAGCTGGCAACCACCCCGCGCGTCCTCGACATCGACCAGGGCAACTACTTCGCCTTCCACGTCCACGACATCGACAAGGCGCAGGCAGCCGGCGACTTCCAGGGGCCAGCCACCAACCAGGCGGCTATCGCCCTTCGCGATGACGCGGACAAGTACCTCGCCGGTGTCCTGAAGGACGGCGTCGCCACCGGCAACAAGCTGGGCACCATCAACGTCATCAACGACGACCCGGCGCGCGCTGGCTCCGAGGCCTCCGTGTTCAAGGTTCTCGTCCAGCTGTCCGAGAAGCTCAACCGCCAGTCCGTCCCCACCACGGGCCGTTACGTCGTCGTCGGCGCGGGCACCTACTCCGCGCTGCTGATGGATCCACGCTTCACCCGCGTGGACGCGTCCGGCGACAGCGAGGGCCTGCGTAACGGCATCGTTGGCCGCGCGGTCGGCTTCGATGTCCTCGTATCCAACAACGTCCCGGTCGTCTCTGGCCGAGAGGTCGCTATCGCTGGCGTTCCGGGCGCGTTCGCGTTCGCCTCCCAGCTCGTCGAGACCGAGGCGCTGCGCGACCCGTCCCACTTCGCCGACATCGTCCGTGGCCTGAACGTCTACGGCGCGCTGGTGACCAACCCGGACGGTATCGCTACCGCCGAGGTGAAGCTCACCGAGCCGACCGCACAGGCCGCAGCCTAACCCGAAGGGGATCGTCGATGGCTGGTGTGCTGATGTATGCGACTAGTGGAGACGTGGAGCGCTGGATCGGCGCTCCCCCACCAGAGAAGACCGAGGCGCTAATCAGGCGCGCTTCAGTCATGGTGGGTGTCGCCACGCGCATGGCACGGTACGCCACCACCCCCGCTGGCATGCCGGTAGACCCGGACATTGTCGACGCGCTGCGTGACGCAACGACCGCGCAGGTCGCCGCCTGGCACACAGCCGGGATCGACGCGACCAGCGAGGAGGTCACCGCACGGGTGGCGAAAACCAGCCTGGACGGGGCAAGCCTGGACTACGACACCCGCGCCGCCGACGAGAAGACCCTAGCCCTGCGCACCACACTGTGTGACGAGGCTAGGGACATTCTCGACCTTGCTGGGCTGTTAGGGGGGCACCCGTGGGTGAAGTAACCCCGCAGGAGCAGCTGGCGGATCAGTGGTTCGTGCACGATTGCACCCTGATCCAGGGTGCTGGCATGTCACCGTATGGGCATGTGGTGGAGGGCGAACGGGTGCCGTTCCGGGGGTTCGTGAAGCAGCGCACCCAGCGGGTGGACTCCCCGACCGGCCAGGAGCTGGTGACGGATACCACGGTGGTGTGCCCCCTCGGCGTTGTCGCCGAAGTTGGTGATCAGGTGGAACTCCCCGACCCGTTCACGGGTGTGTGGGAGATCGTCGCCCGGTCTGCCCATGACGGGGCGGGGCTACCTCTGCCCTCTCACCAGCGGCTGACTCTTCAGGCTACGGGGTGATCATGTGGCACTGAAGTGGAACGACCAAGCCTTGCAGCGACTCGAAGCGGCGAAGAAAGACGCTCTCTTCCGGGCGAGCGCTCACCTGCGTGAGCGTGCCGTGCAGCGCACCCCCGTGGAGACCGGGCACCTACGCAACAGCGCGAAGAACACCGTCTCCGGCGACCAGGCCGCCGTGTCGTACAACACCCCCTACGCCGCCCGCCAGCATGAGGAACTCGGGTGGCAGCACCACGACGGTGAAGCGAAGTTCCTCGAAAACGCGATGCGCGCCGAGCGCGACAATATCCGCAAGATCATCGGCGACAGGATCGGCAGGGAGCTGAAATGACACCCCCCTACACCACCCTTGTCACCGACCTTGCCCGCCACCTCCACAACGCCGGCATCGGACAGTTCAATCCCCACGGTGTGTACCGGAAAACCACACCACCGCCGATCTACATCGGGATTATCCCCGACGAAGCCGGGGTGGCTATCGGCATCACCGAGTACGGCGACGACAGGTGGCGTGACGACACCAGCCCCGACAAGCTCGTACAGATCCGGGTGCGCGGTGACCGCGACCCCCTGACCCCCATGCGGATCGCAGACCAGATCTTCACCCTGCTGCACCGCCAATCCAGCTACCGCCTGGACAACGGCACAACCGTCTTATCGTCCTATCGTCACCTCCGGGCACCGGGGGATCGGGACACTAACCTCCGCTGGCACCAGGCGGATTCATACACATTCACCCTCAACCCCTAGGAGCACACAATGGCTATCGCCAAGGCACCATCTTCCCATGATCTCGCCTCCACTCTCGCCCGCGACTGGGCACTACAGGTCAATAAGGGCACGACCGAGGAACCGGAGTGGGTCTTCGTCCGTGGCCTGTCCCAGTTCGCGCCACAGACCAGCCCAACGATGCAGGACGACTCCGACATCGATTCCGAGGGCTACAAGTCCCAGATCGCTACCGCACTGGAAATGAGCTTCCAGGGCGAGGGCAAGCGCAAGGGACAGTCCGCCGCCGGTGAGTTCAAGCAGGATCCAGGCCAGGAGCACCTGCGCGAGGTTGGCCGCCGCATGGGCCTGGGCAACGTCACCCAGGCACGCGCGTGGCGCACCGACGGTGTGGACGAGGCATACGAGTCCTTCTTCTCCGTGGAGTGGGAGGACAAGGCCGGTGGTAACGAGGATCTGGACGAGTTCAGCTTCACGATGATGTCGCGTGGTAAGCCGCAGCGCATCAAGCCGGTCACGGACGCTACGGGCGCGTCCGAGCCGGTTGAGGAGAACACCGGCTGGGACTCCGGTGCTGGCAGCAACACTGGCACCGAGGAGCACACCGGCTAAACCCCCGGGCGCCCTCCCCAGGCACCCGAACCCCCGCACGCCACCATCCGTGGCCTCTGCGGGGGTTTTGCCATACCCAGCTACCCGCCTGGACAACGCGCACCCCAGGCCACTATGTGGGCTGTCCACCCGACCACAACCCACATATAGGAGCTCCACCCTATGCGCGACCTACGCGACTTCTTCACCCCCGACATGACCGCCACCATCGGCGGCCACACCTACACCGTCAAGTCCCCCACCGCACACGACGGCCTCCGACTCGCCGCCCTCATGAACGACCCCGAGCGCGCCCAGAAGGAAACCACCGACCTGAAGGAAATCAACATCCTCTTCCGCGGTGACTCCGACGACCCGGACGCACTCGTCAACCAGGGAACCCCACCCACCGGTGGCCTGTGGGATGAGCTGTGGGAGAACGGCGCGACCTTCGCCGAAGCTATCCACCTCGGCCTGACCGCAATCATGTACTACGCACTCGGCGAGGCAGCAGCGGAAGTCCAGTGGGAGTCGGTGGGAAAAGGCGCACACGCGACCACCGAGGAAGCAGCGAAGGAACCCACCCCGAAGAAGACAACCCAGATGAAGACCACCCGGAAGAAGACCAGCTCCTAGACGGCCCCTACGGCCCCTACAGCCCACACCCAGGAGCGTATGGCCCCGACGACCCAGGCGGTGGCCCCTACGACCCAGAAACCGGACTGCGGGACTGGTACGCACCACAATCCAACGCGCCGGGAGCGCCGGGGCAGAAAGAGGAACCCGTCCCCCAGATCACCCTGGTCGACGTCCTCACCCACTGGATCCCCATCACCCTCGACCTGCACGAACGGTTCGGGGTGGATACGGAGTCCGGGATCCTGCACCAGCGCACCTGGTTCTGGCTGAAAGACCGGATCCTGGATCTTCTCGACTCCCCCAGCAGGCTACGCGCGGCACTGGGTCTACCGGACGACATCACCACCGCATAACACCCACTAGCACGAAGGAACCACGATGGGACTCGACCTAGGCACACTCTCGGCCCGCATTGAGATCAAAGACTCCGGCGTAGAGTCCAAGATCAACCGAGTCCGGGCAGGGCTGGAGAAGGTCGACGAGGCCGCCAGCAAGGTTGACGGGAAGAAGATCGACCTCACCCCTAAGGGTGCTGGGGCGCTGGATAAGGCCAGCACCAGCGCGAAGGGGCTGGGCACCAACCTGGACGACGCAGGCGCGGCGGGGCAGAAGCTCGGCACCGAACTGGATAAGGCCAGCAGCTCCAGCCGCGATCTAAGCACCGGCCTGGGCCGCGCCGGGTCGATGGGCAAGTCCCTTACCGTCAGCACCCAGCCCGCCACGGAACTATCCAAGGGAGCAGAAGCTGCCAGCAAGCTGGGCGACAAGCTCGGTGAGACCGCCGCGAAGTACGCGAAGCTTGGCGCAGCCGCTGCCGGTGGTGCTGTCCTCGGCGGGTTGGGCGCGTCCCTCACTGCCGGGTTTAAGCGTCTCAACGCTATCGACCAGGCCACCGCGAAGCTAGAAGCACTCGGTAACTCCGGCTCCGATGTCCAAACCATCATGGACAACGCCCTCGCGTCCGTGAAGGGCACCGCCTTCGGTATCGGTGACGCGGCAGGCACCGCCGCCACCATGGTCGCCGCCGGTGTGAAGCCCGGCAAGGAACTCGAAAGCGTCCTACGCGGGGTGGCCGACTCCGCCGCCGTGGCTGGCACCGACCTCAACGAGATGGGGCTGATCTGGGGTAAGGCAGCAGCCAAGCAGAAGATCGACGGCCAGATCATCAACTCCCTGCTGGAACGCCAGATCCCGATCTACGACATCCTCGGCGAGAAGATGGGCAAGTCCGCCGAAGAGATCGCGGACATGGTCTCCAGCGGCAAGGTGTCCTTTAAGGAATTCTCCGACGCCATGCAGGAGTATGTCGGCGGCGGCGCACTCCGCATGGGTGACACCATGCAGGGCGCGTGGGAGAACGCGAAGGCAGCGGCGGGACGCTTCGGCGCAGCCCTGCTGGAACCGGCGTTCAAGGCCGCTCCGGGTGTGTTCGCGTCGATCACGGATTCCATCGACGACATGACCGCGAAGGTCGGCCCAGCAGCCGAGGAGTTCGCTAAGAAGTTCGGCCCACAGCTGGAATCCTTCGCCTCCAGTATTGGCCCACGTGTCGCGGCCACGGCGCAGACGGTGGGTGACGCTTTCGGTCTGATCGCTCCACCGATCACGGCGGTGGCGAAGGCTATGGCTAGTGTCCCATTCCCGGTGTACATCGGCGCAGCCACGGCACTGATCGCTAAGCACAAGGGGTGGACTAGCGCCCTCACGGACACGTCCAGCGGCATGCGTGGCTTCATGACCCAGGTCGCCGCGTCGCAGGCACAGATCGCAGCACAGGGTCGCCAGATCTCCACGGTCAACGCGACCATGCTCACCCTCGGCCAGCGCGTCCCCACCATCGGGCGCATGGCTTCTGCTTTCCAGAGCGCTTCCACCCCGCTCCGCATCATGGGCATGGAATCCCGCGCAGTTGGGGCAGAGATCGGCGGGCTGGCTGGCATGGCCCGGCGCGCTGGCGGTGGTGTCCAGACCATGGGCGGTGTCATGGCTGGTGTCGCCGGTGGCGGCATGAGCCTGCTGAAGTCCGGGGCGCAGGGCATCATGGCGATGTTTGGTGGCCCGTGGGGGCTGGCGATTGCCGGCGCTTCTACGGCCCTGGCACTCCTGGCTAAGAAGCACCAGGAGGCCGCGCAGAAGGAACAGGAGCACAAGCAGTACGTCGACCAGATTAGGGACTCCTTCGATGAAGCCACCGGGTCGATCACGGAGAACACTCGGCAGCTCCAGCTCAACCGGGCGGAAAAGGACGGGTTGATCCAGTCCGCTAACAAGCTCGGTGTCGAGCAGGGCGTGATCGTTGACGCGATGAACGGGTCGGCGAACGCGATCACGAAGGTCAACGCAGCCGTTGATGCACAGGGGGCGAAGGCTGTCCAGGCCACCGACTTCTGGGCAACCTGGGGTAATGAGCTGACGAAGTACGGGGTCAGCGCCAGTGATGTCGCCGGTTACATGAACGGTGCGGCGGGTGCCACCGAGAAGTTCATGGACGCGACCTCCAAGATGAGAGGCGACGGTCTGACCGGTATCCGTGGTGACGCGATTAAGGCACGCGACGGGATCAAGGAAGCCACCGCCGAGGGCGCGAAGCTGAAGAACGAGGTGGGGCAGTCCGCTGCTGCATTCAAGGAAGCCAGCGAGGCGGCGGATCGTATGGCCCGCGAGTCCACCCTGTCTGGCGATAAGCTGCGTAACGCGTTCAAGCTGATCGGTGACGAGATCACCGCCATGCCGGACGAGAAGACCATCGAGGTGAAATCCCTCGCCCCGAAGGTTCGTGAGGAGCTTCGCCAGCTCGGCGCCGAGGTGGAGGAGCTTCCCGACGGCAAGGTGCGGGTGTCGTTCCCGGACGGGATGAACATCTCCCAGGCACTGTCCGAAATGGGTGTCCGCATTAAGCAGCTGCCGGACGGCACGGTGAGCATTAAGGACAACTCCCCCGAAGTCCAGCAACGCATGATCGCCCTCGGTATCGCTGTACGCGACCCGAAGACCGGCGAGGTGAAGATCCGGGATAACGTCGCCGAGTCTATCCAGCGCCAGATCAAGCTGGGTATCGCGGTGCGCGATCCGAAGACTGGGCATGTCTTCGTGTCGGATAACACCGGCCAGGTGATGCAGGCGCTCGACCGCCTCGGGGTGAAAACCACCCTGCTGCCGGGCGGGCATATCCAGGTCACGGACACCAGCGCCGAGAACATGAAGCACCTGGAGTCCCTCGGGTTGAAGACGAAGACCCTGCCTGATGGCAAGGTCGTCATCACCGAGAACGCCAACGCGGTACGCAACAAGATCAAGACCACCCTGTCGGAGGAAAACACCCGCACCCAGTCCTCCCACACGATCAGCATCGTCCGCCGAATCAAGGATATTTTCGAGCGCGCGAACGGCGGTATCGACACCTACGCTGATGGTGGTTTCAGCCATGCCCCACGGGTGGAGCGCTACGCCGATGGTGGGCAGCGAGCCGTGGAACGCGCGAAGCGAGGTAACCACACCGAGCCGCCACATCAGGCGCACATCGCGCCCGCCGGGGCGTGGCGACTCTTCGCGGAGCCGGAGACCGGCGGTGAGGCGTATATCCCGTTGGCGCAGTCGAAGCGCCCACGTTCCGAACGGATCCTCAACGAGGTCGCCGACAGGTTCGGCTACCAGCTGGTCGACCAGGCCGGGCAGGTCGCCCAGTTCGCTGATGGCGGGTTCAGTGGCGCGATCAAGCGCAAGCTACGTTTCATGGACGGCACCCCCTACGTGTTTGGTGGGTGGTCGCCTGCTGGTGTGGACTGCTCGGGCGCTGTCGCCCTGATGGATAACGCCCGCCAGGGTGGGGATCTATGGAAGCCTGGCCGGTTCGCTACGGGTAACCAGGCTAGTGAACTCACCCGCCGTGGGTGGCGACGCGGCAGGGGAGGTTCCGGGGACTTCCGCACCGGGTTTAAGAACGGTGGCCCCGGCGGTGGCCACACCGCTGGCCAGCTGCCGGACGGAACCTTCATCGAGTCCGGCGGCAACACCGGAGGCGGATTCACCATTGGCGGGAAGGCTGGCCCGCTGACCGGGCAGGGTTTCACCGACTGGTTCTACTACCCCGGCTCCCCCGCCATGGGCAGGGAGGGGCTGTCCAACTACTCCGAGCTGGATCTCGTCGCGGGTGCTCGCCCGGGCATGGATTCCACTGGTGGGTCGACCTCCACGAAGACGATCAACGGTGGGGCGGGCACCCTGCTGAAGGATGGGTCTTTCCTGGAGCTGGTTGCGGCTCTGCACTCGAAGGCCACGGGAACGAAGTACCAGGACGACATTGTTTCCTGGGGTCAGGTTATGGGCCTGTACACCAAGGTCGAGGGTGCAGACGGCGAGAAGAAGCTAGAGAAAACCCAGAAGAGTCTGGATAAGGCGCAGAAGGATCTGGAGAAGGCAGAGAAGGATCTGCCGAACCAGAAGGAAGCCCTGCGCATCGCGAAGCTCAAGCGCGACGAACTGAACAAGAAGAAGAACGTGTCCGCATCACAGCGGGCGCAGGCTGACCTGTCCGTGCGCAAGGCAGAGCAGCGGGTTCAGGAAACGGAACGCAAGATCCGGGAACTGCGACGTCAGATCGAGGAACTGGAACGCACCCTCGCCAAGGGAATCGAGGAGGACGTCGACGCGCTCGGCGGGCTGGACGGCAACCTGCCCGACCCGAAGACCGCTGGGAACAAGAACGCCGATTCGGTGATCCGTGAGGGGCGCCGCCGGAAGATCAGTGACCGGGGTATTCAGATTGCCCTGGCTACTGGCCTGGTGGAGTCGAACCTGCGGAACCTGGCGAACCCGGCAGACCCTGCGTCGCTGAAATTCCCACATGATGGGCTGGGGTACGACCATGATTCCACTGGCGTTTTCCAGCAGCGGGCGAACGGGGCGTGGGGCACTGTCCGCGACCGCATGACCCCACACCTGGCCGCCGGCATGTTCTACAAGCAGCTGGCAAAGGCGAACTACAACGAGGGCGACCCAGGCGCGCATGCCCAGCGGGTGCAGGTGTCCGCTTTCCCTGCCCGCTACAACCAGAAGATGAAGCAGGCTGGGGATATTCTCAAGCGCTACGGTGGTGTGCCCGCCAAGGTCACCCCCATGGCTGATGGTGGGATCCTGGGGCATGCCCGCAACGCGCAGATCAACGACGGCACCAGCGCGGTGCTGTGGGCAGAGGCCGGCCCCGAAGCGTATATCCCACTGTCGCGGGATAAGCGGGCGCGCGCGATTGATGTGTGGGCGGAGACCGGCAAGCGCCTGGGGCTGGACGTGATGGGCATGATTAACCTCATGGCTTCTGGCCTCCCAGGTTTGGTGGAGGGTCGCCTCGACTTCTCCACCGGCCAGGGGGTTGATGTGGAGGCTATGGGGCTGAACATGGACGCGGCGTCCTACCGGGCGGGCCAGCGGATCGGGAAGTCCCCACAGGCACGCCAAGCAGTCGGCGCGGTGTTCAACGGCCCCGTGGTGGTTAACGACCCGCGTAAGTACCTCCAGGGCCAGCTGAACAACGCCGGGCGACAGCTAGGTTCCGTCGTGAGGAGCGTGAGGCTATGACCACGGGGCTGCAAATCCCTACCGACTTCATCCGGTTTTTCATGATCGGTGTCAACGGCGAGCGCTGGGCATTCGGCGCGAAGCACTGCCCCGTGCGCCTACACACCCCACCAACCGGACTACAGGGCGCGCCCGTGGAGCATGATTTCCAGGACATCGTCGGTGGGGAGGGTGCCCTGTACCGGGCGACCCGTGACCTCCAGGCGGAGATCACCCTCCAGCTGTGGGTGGCAGATCCTAGGTCGTCGGCGTGGGCACGCCAGCAGCACGCGGCGTGGAGGCAGTCCCTCGGTAGGGGTAAGGACACTGTGCGCCTGTACGCCGTGACCCGCGAGTCCGGTTACTGGTGGATCGACCTTCGCCTATCCAACGTCGGCGAGGCAGACTATTTCGACCAGTACCCCGGGCGGGTCGGTGAGATCGGCGAGACCGTCACCTTCGTGTCCGACCACTCATTCTGGCGCGGGTTCGAGGAAACCAAAATCTTCGACCGGGACACCTGCTTCACCGCCTCCCTGATTAACCAGGGCGACCAACCAGCATGGCTCCGGTACACCATCACCGGGCAGCACGACGGGGTGGACATCGGTGTCGGCGAGGAGATGATCCACCTCCCCCCAATGGCCAACGGCAACGGGTACTACATCGACACCGAGGAGTCCTGGCCAGCCCTGATGGACATCACCGGCGAGGATATTCAGGAAGACCACCCCACGGCGTACTGGCGCGTTCCGTTGCCGGGCAGGGGTAGGCACCGTGGCACCAGTGTGCCGATCAACATCAAACCGAAAAACGCCGGCCCCGACTTCCAGGTCGAGGTGGCATACACCCCGAGGACGGAGCAGGCATGGTAGACGCTTCCCCCCTACGGCTGCGCCTGTGGTCGCATGACTACTCCGCCAGTCGTGAGCTACGCGGCTACCAGCGCGTGGAGCTCACCCAGGAATTCGGGTGCCACATCGGCCAGGGTGAGCTACAAATCCCCTCGACTCACCCGTTGGCCTCACGGATTATGCAGGCCTCCACTGATGTGGTGCCCATCACCGCCGATAATGGCAACGGGTGGCATTGGACAGGCCAGATCAAGGATCCCATCGCAGAGGGCACGCCGGGTTCCGAGGTCATCACCTGCACCCTCGTCGATGATGTGCAGCACCTGTACTCCACTTACTGCTGGCCATCACCCCGCACTGGGCTGGGGCTACAGGGCAAGCGAGATTACCAGGTCGGGCCACTGCGCACGGTGGTCACCCACTACGTGGTGGAGAACCTCGCCCGCGCCGGGGTGCCGTGCTACGTCATGCTGCCCCCGACCCGTATTCGGGATAAGTCCCCGACCGTGAACGTCGCCGCCCAGATGCACCCCATCGGGGAGGTGATCTCCCCACTGCTGGAGCAACACGAATACCACCTCGACGTACGCATGTGGGTGCCGGGTGACGACTTCCCCGACGGGAAAATGATCGCCCTGCCTGATGGTCTATCCCAGCTTGAGCGGTTTAACCGGGTCAACATCGGCCAGCTAGACAACACCTTCGCCCCGAACGGGCCAAGGAAGTGGGAACCCACCACCCCCGGCCTACTGGTGCAGATCAAACCGATCAGGGAACGCAAGCACGTCCGCTTCTCCACCCGTGGCCGTGGCATCGAGCACATCCGCTTGTCTGGAAAGTCCCCCGGCGCGGTGACCAGCATCGCGGGCGGGAAGTCCGACGAGTGGGTGAACCAGGCGATTAACTTCAGTATCGACGCGGCGGTGCAGGGCATTCTCGTCGCCCTCGGGTCGCTGGCTGGGCCTGCCGGTGCGGTGATCGGGCGGGCTATTGGTGGGTTCGCGCAGGCTCAATTGGCGGATACGATCCTGGCGTATCAGTCGAGGACTGATGTGCAGCGCGCCGCGCGGATGGGGCCGTTCCACCCGAAGGAGGCGTTTAGCTCCTCGTCGGCGGGCGCATTCACGCTGGATACGTCGCAGTTGACGGAACGCCAGCTGGTGGAGGCGAACGGCGGACAGGCGATTGAGTTGGAGTTGACCGACGGGATCGCGATCACCCTGGGTGATGATGTGCGCGCCGATAACGGCAAGATCAGGCGCGGCTACCGGGTGGGTGACCGGTGCACGTTCGAGGAGCACCTTTCCGGCACAGTGTTTGACGACATCATCACTGGTGTGGAGGTCACGGACGAGCCGGAGAAGCGCATGCGCGTCAAGCCCAGGGTGGGTAAGCGTAGGAACCTGTCGAACCCGTGGTTGGACTTCGCGGACGGGCTGCAAAAGGTGCTACAGGTTCAGCACGATCTTGGCCTGTCCTAGCACCCTGGACAACGCCCAGTGTGGGGCACCGTGTGGGGCATGGATTCCAGCACTCTCGCCCGCGTGATGGGCAACGTCCCCGGCGTGGACTACACGGCCCTTGCCCCGGGTTTTAACGAGGCGATGGTCGCCGCCGGGGTGACGACTGTACGCCGCGCGGCGATGTGGTGTGCCCAGCTCGGCCATGAGTCGGTGGGGCTACGCTACATGCGGGAGATCTGGGGGCCAACCCCTGCCCAGCGGGGGTATGAGGGCAGGGCGGATCTGGGGAACACCCGCCCGGGTGACGGGAAGCGGTTCATGGGGCGTGGCCCGATCCAGGTCACGGGCAGGCATAACTACACCCGCTTGTCCCAGTGGGCGCACGGGCGGGGGTTGGTGCCTACCCCCACGTTCTTCGTGGACAACCCCACGGAGCTGGAGAAACCACGGCATGGGTTCCTCGGGGCTGTGTGGTACTGGACGACGCAGCGCCCCCTGAATCAACTGTCTGACGCGGGCGACCTGGCTGGTGCGACCCGCGCGATTAACGGTGGCACGAACGGGATTGATGACCGCCGTGCCCGCTACCGCAGGGCGCTCGCTATGGGCGAGTCCCTCCTACCTGAAAGGTTCTCGACTGTGGAGAAGGTACTCCCCTACCCGCGTGACCAGGTCACGCAGGACACTATCTACAACTGCGGCCCCGCGTCGGTGCAGACGATCATCAGGTCGAAGACCGGGAAGCTGCACACCGAGGCCGCCTTGGGCAGCCAGCTGGGTACGCACCGGGGTGGGACGGACTACATCGGTCAGTTCCCTGCGGTGTTGAACCGGCACCTACCGGGGGCGGGCTACCGGCACCAGGACATGCCGAACGACCCACCCACCCCCGCGCAGCGCGACAAGCTGTGGCGCGACATCACCGGCAGTATCAACGCCGGGTATGGGGTGGTGGCGAATATCGTCGCCCCGCCAAATAACTATCCGCGGGCGTCCTACAAGTCCACCGTGAACCTCGCCTACGGGGGCGGGACGGTGTACCACTACGTCGCCGTCATGGGCTACGCCACTGATTCCCGAGGCACCAAGCACGTCTGGCTCGCAGATTCCGGGTTCCCCCCTTACGGCTGCTGGATCACCTTCGACCAACTCGCGTCCCTCATCCCCCCGAAGGGCTACGCATATGCCACCGCAAAAACCACACCCCCACCACCACAGAAGGCACCCACTATGGATAACAACATCCGCCGAATCGAAGACCAACTCGCCGGCCCCGAACGAGGCAAAAACGGCAACCCCACCTTCAAGGGGTGGGGCGTGGCCGATGTCATCAAGGCTGGCAAAACCAACCTCACCCGCTACGGCACCTGCACCCCCGTGCAGGCACTATTCATCATCGGCGAAGAAACCCTCACCGACATCACCAACGAAGGGAAGAAGTAATGACCACCTACCCCAAGGACACCCCACGCTGGCGCACCCCATGGTTCATCCGCAAGGTCACCTATGCAGCCCTCGCGATCATCATGGCCGTTCTCTTCGTCACCGGCGTAATCACCGAAGCACAGGCCGACCAGATCACCGCCAAGATCGACCAGCTCCTCGGCTACGCCGTCGCATTCGGCGGCTTCATGGTCGCCACCAGCAAAACCGGCGAAGGATCCGACTCCACCGCCACCGCCACCGACGTAGCCACCGCACTCCAGCAATCCGCCACGATCAACCCCGCAATGGTCACCGCCGCCGTCAAAAACGGCATTGATGATGCCCTCGACCGCCTCGGCTTCACCGGCCTCACCCTCGACGAACAGAACAACATCACCCCGCCCACCGTCGAGGGCTACCCAACCCCGGACGAGGACAACTAACCACCATGACCCCACCCACCACCCACCGTAGAAGCCTCTCCGACCACATCGGCGTTCTTATCCTCACCGTCGCCACCGCCGCCCGTGGTATCTCCTACGCGCCGGGCGTGACTGACAGGACGACCCCGGCGCACTGGCTGGAGTATGTCGCGACGGTGCACCAGTGGTGCGTGGTGTGGCTAGTTGTAGCTGCGGTCGGTGCTGTGGGTGTGGTGTGTCGGCGCGCCCAGCCCGCCGCGCTGGGTCTGATGCTGGGGCTTCACGCCGCGTGGTGCATCAGCTTCCTCGGATCCTCCCTGATTACCGATGGTGGCCGTGGGTGGGTCAGCGCGATCAGTTATGGGGTGATCGTCCTGCTCGCCCTGTGGGGGTTCGGCAGGTCGCCCGCAGGCCCGATGGGTGTCACCTCCCCTGACCGCAACGACGATTAGAAGGATTCCATGGAAGCTGCACTGCTCGCACTGATCGGCACCGCAATCACTGGTGTCGCTACTTGGGCTGGCGCGCGTATCGGTGCCCGCTCCTCGGAGCGCACCGCCGATCTAGCGAACCGGGGCGAAGAGTGGGAGAAAATCTTCGACCGGTGGAAGGCCGTGCTCGACCGTGAAGTGGAGTACCGGCGCAACGAGGCGCAGCGGATCCAACGCCAGGTGGACGAGCAGGCGGTGCGGATCAGTGAGCAGGAGAAGAAGATTAAGCGGCTGGAGGGGCAGCACACCCTTCTGAAGAAAGAGCACTCGCACCTGTGGGAGCTTTTCACCCTCGCGATGGAGACCCTTAGCCGGTGGCTGTCGTGGGACGAGGGTGGGCGGCATGGCCAACCCCCGAAAGTCCACCCGAACCTGGAGTCCTACCTCCCCTAGAACCTTTGGAGTGAACGAACACTATGTCTGTACCTACCTACGGTGATCTGACCCGCCAACTACGCCTTCGCTGGGTGGATATTGAGGACGTGCGAGCCACCCAGCACGCCCTGATCGAGGTAACCCCCGACGCGGCATACTTGGAGCTGCCCCGTGGCCGTAAGGGCGAGAAAGGCGAGAAGGGTGATCCTGGCCCACGCCCTATGTGGCGGGCAGTGGTGACGAGTCGATCCGAACTACCCCGCAACCTGAAGGACGTTGACGCGGGCGCAGCGTATGCCGATACCGGGTCGCGTTCCCTGTGGATCTGGTCTGGCGAGGACTGGTTCGAGGTGCCCGAGTTCATCGGTATGCCGGGTGAGCCGGGCAAGATCCCACAGATCCAGGTCGGCAAGGTCGTCCCTGGTGGTGACGCGCGCGTCTCGGTGAACCAGACCGCCACCACGGAGGACGTTGTCGTACTGGACTTCCAGCTCCCCCAAGGCCCGCGTGGCCCGCAGGGTGAACAGGGCGCGGAGGGGAACGCGTCGAACGTGTCCGCCTCCCCCGACGTGGACGTATCCCAGCCCCCGCAGCCGGGCGAGGCTCTCACCTGGAACGGCCTCAAGTGGGCGCCCCGTAGCGTGCTGTCCCCGGTGGGGCCGTGGGCATTGGGGCCGAGTGATTTCACCCCAGTGGATCAGCGCCTGATCGGGTCGGGTGACGTGTCCGAGAAGCTCGTCGCCACCCTCACGATCCCCGGCCAGCCTTTCGACTGGCGGCCAATGATCACCGGCGGCATGGTGAAAATCGAGACCGCTATCGGCGTGCAGTACGACGTGGAGGTTCGGGTCGGTAACGCGCAGCGTGGCGACATCGTCGGCTACGGGGTGGGCTACCCCATGCAGCGGAAGGAATTCCCTACGGTGATCCGCCCGTACTTCCCACAGTCGGTGTCCCCCGGCTCCTCGTATGGTGTGGTGAAGGCGAACACCGCGACGACGATCTACGTGGTGCTGAAGAAGGTTAAGGGCACTATCGGGGCGTGGTGGACTGACAGGGAATACTCCAGCCTGGTTGTGATGGCCCAGCCTGTCGTGAGGGGTGTCTAGTCGTGACGGTGCCTACACCACGACCGCAGCCCCCGAGGGTGGATAACTCCGTTACCCGTGAGGACACCTTCGGTATCCGCCCTGACCTTTTCGAAGCTCTCCAGGAGAACCTGGTGAGCAAGCAGGAGTTCGAGGGCATTGAGCGCGACTTCATGCAGTACAGGGACTTGTGGGGCTATATTTCAGCAACCCCGTCACAGACAGTGGAATGGCGGTGGGGTGCTGCTGGTGGGGAGGAGACCCGCCGGATCTACTACGATTCCCTGCTCGCCCCTCCGATGAACGCCCAGATCAACTCCAAGGGCGAGGTTGAGCTGTTGCAGCCCGGCCCGTGGAACTTTTTCGTCTCCACGTGGGCGGAGGGTACGGGCTATGCGGGTAGTGGCATGGTGTCGCTAGACGTGAAGCTTTTCGACAAGGCGGGAGAAGCGATCCACCAGCTCCCTTCTGATAAGCGGTTTCCTGGCACTGAATCGTCACCCTTGAAGACGCAGGGGTCTTATGTGGTGTCTCCGTCGCAGGTTCCGGTGACGGTGCGGGCATGGTTCCAGACCGGCAAGTGGCGCGCGTTCCGTGGAGGATCGAACTTCGCGGTGCTGACAGCTTGGAAGCTGTCGTCGGAAACCCTGGACAATAAGCCACCCGAGGATACTGGGGGTATTAACGAGGGCGACTGGAAGGATAATTAATGGCGCAATACACGCTGGTGAAGCGCGCGGTCGCGGCATACCACCTGGACGGCCCGGACGAGGGGGCGGAACCTGACCGCCATAAGGTGACGGGGAACATCACGTTCACCCCGATGCTGCGCCCGGGCGAGGCCGTCACGATGATGGAGGACAACCGCCCGATCACACTGGTGCCCCTACCTGTGGAAGCCCGGATCAGTGATGGTGTGATCTTCCACCGTGGCGTGGAGGGGGTGATGCTTCTCGCTGGTGGTGAGAAGATGAACCCGGACAAGCTGCTGTGGAAGGCAGAGTTTAAGCACCTCCAGTCGAACGGTAAGAGCTTCAGCCTGACCCCGGTTGTGTTTGAGGCGGTGCCTGGCGGGGAGGTTGACCTGTCTTTGGTTGCCCCGCCTCCGGGGAAGCCGGTGGGTACGATTCGTGGCCGTGATGGTGACACTATCGAGGAGATGGTGCACGAGGGTGGGGAACTTGTGTTGACGATCCGCCATGGTGACGGGAAGACGTCGGAGCGCCGTGTCGATGTGCGTGCAGTGGCGGAGGGGGTGGCCGGGGAGGCTCTGTCTGATGCGCGTGAGTATGCGGGCACTGTGGCTGATTCTATGGTGCGGTTTGAGGAGCTGGGGCGGCAGACGGCGGCGGATCGTGTGTCTGCTGGCGAGTCTGCGTCGTCTGCGTCTGGCTCTGCTGCGGCTGCTGCGGGTAGTGCGTCGGAGGCCGCTGTGTCCGCTAGTAGCGCTGCGTCGTCTGCGGCTACTGCGGAGTCTCATGCGGGGCGCGCGGGGTCTCACGCCGACCAGGCTGGTGCTCACGCTAGTGCTGCGTCGGAGTCCGCGAAGGGCGCGTCCGCTAGTGCTGGTGCTGCTGCTGGTGACGCTGGCCGGGCGAAGCAGGAAGCAGACAGGGCTGCCTCGCAGGCCACGGCTGCCACCGAGTCCGCCGGTGAAGCAAAGGGGCACGCCGACCGTGCGGAGGGTGTGGTGGACTCTGTGCGGTGGGACGCTGACCGCCTCACAGTGATGGGTAAAACGTCCCCTAGCCTGCGTGGCCCTAAGGGGCCGAAGGGTGAGCAGGGCGATTCGGGTGCTTCCACGTGGGACGCGATCACCGGGAAGCCTGATTTGGCGACGCGGAATGACCTAATCAATCAGGGGCTGGATTATCGCAATGCGCTGCAGGAGAAGGCTGATAAGGCTCACCAGCACAAGATGTCCGACATCACCGACTTGCCAAAAGTGCAGAGCGGTGGGCTGCCGAACACACTGGCGCAGCGCGACAATATCGGGCGGCTTTTGGTGAATTCGGCAGCGCCCCCACAGCAGCCATACCACGTGACGCATAAGAAGTACGTGGACGAGAAGGATGCTGCGACGCTCGCGGAGGCGCGTGCTCTGGTGGAGACGCGCCCCAAAATCAAACTAGTAACAACCCCCTCAGCAGTCCTAGAAGATGACGTGCTCTACGTCATCCCGGAGTGATGCACATGGTCGTTTACTTCGGTGGCCTAAAGCGGGCTAAAGAAATGTACTACGGGGGGCACAAAATCAAGGAAGCCTGGTACGGAGGGAAGCTCGTATACACCTCGCACAACCCGATCAAGGGATTCGAAGCATTCTTCGACACCCTCGACCGCGACGGCTACAGCTTCGAGATTGGACTCCCCGAAACAAAAACCGTCACCACGGAAATCAAGGACACTACCCGGCACTTCCATATCCACGCGCTATGCGGCGACGACGCCTCAATCATGATTGAGCAGACCGGCGACGGACGCAAACCCCTAGACCTTAAGGTCGGGGGCGGGAAAGTCACAGTGAAGTCCACGGGAGACAGAGGCGAGAACAATCTGGATTTCTCCGGCGACTGGCCGGGCGGGACACATATCCTTTCCGTGTCTGCGTCTAGCCACTGGTATGGGTACTCCATGCAGGTTTTGGTGGATGGGGTGTCAATCGGCAGTCAATCTAACGGTGGAGGTTTCACCTTGTCGGAGAATCTATTCACCCCTGGCGAGGCTAGAACTACTTTGACGGGGTGCTCGGCTCGCCAGCCGCTCTCCACGAGGTCCATCTCCTCTAGTCGGGCGAGGGACATCGCGGACGCGATACAGCATGGGGTGACGTGGCGGGTGCTTACCGAGCCGTGGTCGGGCAGTTTTGCGGTGCCTGGCGGCCAGCTTGAGGCGTGGATATACTCCGGCGGCGAGGGCGGACGAGGTGGGGGGACTAGTTCCTCAGGAGCATCCGGGTCGGACGGTGCGGGGCGCTATGTGGGGCCGGTGGCACAGGCCGATCTCGCTACCCTAACCCCCGGAGAAGGGGGGTCAGGGGGTCGGGGGACTCGCCTTTCCTTCTCAGGGAGTTACGGCTCATCGGGCAGCGCTTCCACGATTCGACTATCCGATGGCCGCACAATCGACTCTAGAGGGGGGAGTCGCCCCACTCCCGCCGTTCGGGGTGTGAAGTTCCCAGGCTCGCCGCCAGGCGGCGGAGGCAGCGGCGGCAAGAGCGGTGAAAATGGAGGCTCGGACGGGTCATCCGGCGGTAAGGGCGGCCTCGTCGTCGCCCGCTACTGGTAGCCACGGGCGCACCGCAACAACAGAAAAGAGTAAGGATATATGACAGCTATCTACGATCAAATCCGGGACCTCTCGGAGCAGGGCTTCCGCGAACTAAAGGCCTGGATTCTCCTCACGGAGACGGACCGCCGCGCGCAGGAGCCAGCCGTGCGGGCCGGCCAGCAGGAGATCATCACAGGGCTACAAGCCGACGGGGTACTCCCGAAGCCCGCGTTCACGGACACCGACCACGCCGACACGGTAGAGCAGGTGCCGGAGTGGATCAGCCCAGGAAATATTCACGCGAAGATGTACCCGTCTGGCGCGGTCGTCCGCGTCATCGACCGGGTATACGAATCCCGCGTAGACATGAACCACTGGCAGCCGGGAGGGGCCGGTGTAGACGACCACATCTGGCTGGACATCACCCACCGCTACACCACCCCGGAGCCGGAGGACACGGAAGAGCCGGGCACCGCGGAGGTAATCCCCTTCGCCCCAGGAATCGACGTAGAGACCGGCGACATCGTGGAGCACCAGGGCGACCGCTACCGCGTCCTGTCCGCGCACACGACAGCGTCGCATTGGCCACCGAACGAAGCCCACGCTCTCTTCGAAAAGCTCTGATCTTCACACTCAGCTTCACACTCATCTTCTCACTTACGAAGATGGGTACGAAGACAAGTACGAAGCCCCGCGCCACCAGGCCGGGGCTTTGAGCTTCGTAACCCACAACCCACGAAGAAGGGCTTCTATGCTGACCCTATGCAAGCATTCTTTTCATGGATCACATCTCAAAGCGGCGTATCGCTACTGGTAGCCCTCATCGCACTCGGCGGCGTGCTCATGAACAACCACGCCGCAGAAAAACGACGCCGCGCAGACCAAGAGGCAGCCGACCAACGCCGCAAAGACGACCAGAAGGCCGAAGACGAGAGACGTAAGGCAGACGACGAACGACGGGAAAAAGAACGACGAGAACAGCTACAGCGCGAAGATTGGGAGCGTCAACGCCTGGCGGTAGGCAACTGCGTCAGGGAAATCACTAAGGCGGCGGATCTAGTGAGCGAACGCGCATCAGCCGCCCTTTTCGATGAAAGCGGAAATCTTGAACACGCGAAATTGGTGAAGGCGACTGAAATCACACGGTTCAAACTTGAAGCAACCTCCCAACTTACACTGCTGGACATTGAAGTGACACAACCCCATGTGGGTGCCCAAATAGAGGCGCTATGGGAACAGATCGTAAGCGACTACCAGCCACTTCTGAAAGCACGGAACCATGGTGGCCAGGCCTGGATCAACCAAGCGGCAGAGATGCAGCCCCTAAGCGATGCGGCTCTATCTAAGATCAGAGGCCTGACAATTATGGCGAGGTTATACCTACTCGAATACCCAGAGCATATGGCGAAGCGGCCCGTCGTACCTCTGAACCGTGAGGGGGAACCAAACGACATGGGTTCTAAGGGTGGCGCTGACTAAAGGCACCCCCTACCCTCTTCCCCCACCCCCCCCTAAAAGGGGGCGGTGGGCGAATAGGATTACCGACTCGTTGACTACCCCCGGAAAACAGAGAAAACTCGGGAATGGCATGACTTACGGCATGACCAGACCCGAGCCTTCATAATAACCAACACATAACCGCTGGTCAGAGTGGAGGGAACGACGGGAATCGAACCCGCGTCTTCAGCTTGGAAGGCTGAACGAGAAGTAACAACATGTTACACTCTCAAACAAGGACACCTGGTCAAACACAACCACATGGCCACAAACAGGCAACATTTTTTAACACGCCACCAAAGCCCCAGCCCACGCCATGCAGACAAACTGCATGACCCCCCAGCCCACACCCCTTCCAAGAGGAACCAGCACAAACCATGGAAACCCAAGCCACCGCCGGCAAGCCCTACTACAAGCAAAACCGAGCCACATGGGCATGCATGATCGACCTCGGCACCAACGCACAAGGAAAACGAATCCGCCGAGAAATCACCGCCAAAACCAAAACCGCGCTCCTCACCAAACGCCGCGAAGCACTCCAGGAAACCATCACCGGCGCATGGACACCAGGGAGGAAACCCACCCTCCACGACTGGGCGACCTACTGGCTCGACAACATCGCAGCACCACGCATCCGCCCCCGCGTCCACCAGAACTACCGCTCCTACATCCACCGCCACATCTCCCCCACCCTCGGAGACAAGAGACTCGACAAGATCACCCCAGTAGACATCCGAGCACTCCACGCCACCATGGCGAAGCGCGGCCTCTCCAGCCGCTCAATCCAAGCCGTTCACAACACTCTGGCGAAGATCCTGCGCGACGCAGTGCGAGAGGGCATTATCGCGACCAACCCAGCCGACCGCATGGACAGGCCACAAGCGCACTCCACTATCCGGCAGGCGTACAGTCCCGCCGAGGTGAAGGCAATCCTCGCCACAGCGAAAGAGCGCGGCGCGCGCGAGTATTCCCGGTGGCTCGCAGCTCTCCATCTCGGACTACGGCAAGGTGAGCGCCTTGCGCTGGAGTGGGATCGCGTTGACCTTATTAATGGTGTGATCCACGCGGTGTGGCAGGTTCAGCGGATTCCGTGGAAGCATGGGGTGCACTGCCCATGCGAGAAGGGGAGGCAGGCGCGGCGCTGCCCAGTCCGGGAGCCGGACGCGCCAGTGGGGTTCGAGATTCGCCCGTGCCATCACGGGGTGTGGTTTACCCGCCCGAAGACCGCCACCTCGGAGCGGCTCACCCCGATGACGAGGGAGCTACAGGAGGCGCTGACGGAGTGGAAGCAGCACACGACTGGCCGTGGGCTGGTGTGGTCGACGAAGGGTGCCCCGATTGAGCCGAAGCGCGATCGGGGCGAGTGGAGGGAGCTGTGCACCGAGGCGGGCGTCCGCAAGATGGACGTGCATAGCGCTAGGCATACTGCTGTGAGCATGCTTCTGGAGAGGGGCGCGCACCCGGAGGTGATTCGCCAGATCGTGGGGCACTCGTCGGTGCTGGCGACGCGGCAGTATATGCATGTGTCGACGGATCAGGCGCGGGCGGCGCTCGACCTGTTGTAGCTAGCTGCGGGGAATGGATAGCGTGCTGGTGATTGCCAGCTCACTATCGCTAACGGTGTGGGCTACCGCGATTGTCCAGGAGCCAGCGGTGTCGGCGGTGGGGGTTTTCCAGTCGTTGATGACTGCCGCCCTGTCCTTGTCGGTGAGGTGGGCGCCGGGGAGGAAGTACCCGAGTTGTGGCAGGACGATGAGGTCGTGGGTGGCGGTGTTAGTCGACGTCGTAGAACCCTTCGTGGTCAAGGTCGCGGCTCCTAAATTCTTCGGCGATGCTTCGTAGCAGTTCGATCTGCTGGTCGGTTAGGCCGTTGGCTTCGATGACGACTAGATTAGCACCGTTCGAACTGATGTTCGATAAGTCTGGCCAATCCGTTTGATCCACCCCCGCGGTAGTGAGAAGGTCGCGCGGGTTGATCTGTAGCACCGCCGCCAGATGAGGAGTGAGACTGACAGGCCAGCGCGCATTGGGATCGCTCGCCGTTTCGAGTCGCCAGACCCACTGGCGCGTCCTGCCGAGCGCTGCGCCCAGCTCAGTTTGTGACATTCCGAGACGCTCGCGGGCTTCGCGAACCATCTTTCCGGCCTTAATGTTTCCGCTCATGCCCCCAGTGTAACACTTGGTGTTACAGAATTTAACCCTTAAAACCGTGCATGACCAGCATAAACGCGGGTTGATCCAGTTTCCCCGCCCACCCCCGCACGGGGGTATTATGTAACGTCTTTTAATGCTCCAGATGTGACACCATGTAACATTAGGGATGCAGCGCAAAGAAAGACCCCCGCACCGCCTGGGCTACCACACACCAGACAACACGAGGGCCAAAACGCACAGTACCTAACCCCCTACCACAGGAGAAAGGACACAAACCATGCAACCACACCCTACCGCACCACAACTACCACCAACAACAACCCACCACGAATGGCTCGACCAACGACGCCACGGCATCGGCTCCTCCGACGCAAGCATCATCGTCGGCCTCTCCAACTGGGAATCCCCCTACACCCTCTGGGAACAAAAAACCGGGCGCACCCCACTCAACCCACCAGTCGACCGCCGCACCCAAGAGCTACGCGACTGGGGAAACCGTATCGAACCCCTCATTCTCCAAGCCACCGCCGAGCACCTCGGCACCACCATCTACAAGCCCGAGACCGCCTACCACCGTGAAAACACCCCATGGTGCCGCGCCAACCTCGACGGCTGGGTGCCCGACCGGGGGCGCATCGCCGAGTGGAAAAACGTGTCCAGTTTCCTCGCCTGGCAATGGGATAACCAGATCCCCGACCACGCCGAAATCCAAGTCCACCACGCAGCACTCGTCACCGGCTCCACCGAAGCCATCATCGGCGGACTCATCGGAGGCAACCGCCTCACCGTCCACGAAATCACCCTCAACCCCAACATCCTCGAAATGCTCTTCGACGCAGAAACCACCTTCTGGCACCACGTCGAAACCGACACCCCACCCGACATCGACGGCCACGTCCGAACAATGGAATCCCTCACCAAGGAATGGGCACACAACCCCGGCGCGGTCGAAGTCGACACCACCGACGCAGAACCCCTCTGGGAGGCCTACCACGCAGCACTCGAAGCCGAAAAGGAAGCCGCAAAAGCAAAGAAGGAAGCACAAGCCAAGCTCACCGCCCTCATGAACGGGCACGAAGCCCTGGCCACCGGCAACCGAGTCTGGGCACGCGCCCGACCAGGCCGGCTGAACCTTAAACGCCTCACCGCCGACCACCCCGACCTCGTGGAGGAATACACCACCAACAAGCCCGCCTTCGACACCGAAGCGTTCAAAACCGACCACCCCGACGTCTACAGCATCTACCAGCACATCAGCGTCATCCCAACCAAGAAGGAGAACTAGAAATGGCTAAGAACCTCGAAGCCCGTATGCAGCAGTCCACCAACGCCCCGGCGCGCGCCGATAAGCCGCTAAGTCTGCCCGACCAGATCCGCCAGATGGAAGACCAGTTCCGCCTAGCAATGCCCCGAGGTGGAGAGGCTGCACAGCTCGTCCGCGACGCGCTCACCTGCCTCCGACAGACCCCACAGCTCGCGCAGTGCACCCCCGCCAGTGTGCTGGGTGGCCTCATGACCTGCGCCCAGCTCGGCCTACGCCCCGGCGTGCTCGGCCACGCGTACCTGCTGCCGTTCCACAACAGCCGCGCGGGAAGCTCACAGGCACAGCTGGTAATCGGATACCAGGGTCTAGTCGAGCTGGCGCACCGCTCCGGCCAGATCAAGGCGCTCATCGCCCGCACCGTGTACGAGAACGACCACTTCGACGTGGACTACGGCCTGGAAGACAAGCTCGTCCACAAGCCACACATGGGCGCCGACAAAGGCAACCCGGTCGCGTACTACGCGGTCGCGAAGTTCACCACCGGCGGGCACGCCTTCTACGTCATGTCGCACCCCGAGATGCTCCAGTACCGGGATAAGAACGCGAAGTCCCCGAAGCGTGGCCCGTGGGTTGACAACTTCGAAGCGATGGCGCACAAGACTTGTGTCCGGCAGCTGGCGAAGTGGATGCCGAAGTCCACGGAGTTCAGCCAGGCGCTGGCGACGGACGAGTCGATCCGCCTGGATGTCACCCCGGACGCGATTAACTACCCCGACCACCCGGCAGAGGGCGAAGTCATCGACGGCGAGGTTGAGCAGGACGGGGGCCAGCAGTAAGTGACAGCACCAACCGTGCGGGAGCGCACCACGAAATACCCCAAGTGCTCCCGCCCCGGGTGCAGGCGAGTTATCCACTCCCAGTACTACACATACTGCTGGCAGCACCTCCGGGCGCAAGGAATGTTCCACCCACTCCGATCTGCAACCCCAGCCGCCCGACACGTCGACAAGCTCATCATCATGGGCTTCACCGCCGAAGCAATCGCAGCAGCAGCCGGGGTACACAACACAACCATCATCGGACTCAACAGCAACAACCAAAGACGCAGTGGAGTCACCCTCAAAGCCGTAGAAGACAAAATCCTCGCCACCACCCCCGCCCGCATCATGGCAACCGGGATAGGTCACGCCCCCGCCTGGCCATACGCCCGCCGAGTACGAGCGCTACGCACTCTCGGCATAGGAATCCGGGAAATTGTGGACGGGGCAGGCATCACCAAAACAGAAGCGATCTCTCTAAGCCGGGAAGATAACCGCCACCGAATCCCAATCACCAAAGCCCACCAGATCGACGAGTACTACCGAAAAAACATCTTCACCCCGAAGGTGGCCACCAGAAACCCGCCCATCAGGAGCTGGGCACCACCCCTGGCATGGGACAACATCGACAACCCGACAGAAACCCCGCTCCAAGGCTCACACCGCCGCCAAACGTTCGTGCCTGTCACCGCAGCGCACCGCAGGGCAATCAGAAACGCCAGGGCTAACAGCCAGCCGATCCACAACGTTGTGAGAACCGTGCAGGCCGGCATCGCCTCTGGCGAACTCGGATGCATCAACCTCGACCAGCACCTACAAATCCTCACCCAAACCGGATACGGCATCACCCTCCACACCGACGACCACATCTAGGAGACCAAACACACCATGACCACCGCACACACCACCGACGAGCACGGCGCGATCCGCGCACTCCTCCACCAGAAAGCCACCAACCACGGGTGGGCCAACGCCGCCGAACACGCCATGACCTACCTCACCAACCTAGGCCGCCCCTTCTCCGCCGACGACCTCCGCGACCTCATGGGCGACAACCAACCAGAAACCCCCAACGCAATCGGCGGGCTGTTCCTCTCCTACCGCCAACAGGGACTAATCCGCCGGGCTGGGATCGTCGCCAGCAAGAACACCAGGTCGAACGGCTCCGTCGTCTTCCAATGGGTAGGCAACCAAGCCTCCTAAACCCCAGCTCCTAACCCCCTACCAGCCCCCGCACAACAACCAGGCGGGGGCATATTCAACCCCCAACCACCACACAAGAAAGATCCACACCCCATGGCACGCGACTTCACCCCACTAGCAACCACCATCTGGACAAACCACGACTTCACCAACCTCTCCGTCCCCGCCCAACTCCTCTACCTCACCGCAATCAGCCACCCCACCATCACCTACGCCGGAGTCCTCGACTGGCGGCCCAACCGCATCGCCGCCCTCTCCCCCACCTGGGACACCGACACCATCAAGGCAGCAGCCGACGAACTCCAAGCCGGCGAATTCCTCATCATCGACGAGGACACCGAAGAAGCATTCGTCCGCTCCATGTACCGCAACGACCAATACCTCAAGATGCGCAACCTCGGCACCACCACCGCCCGAGACATTGCGAAAGTCGCGTCCCGCACCATTCACGCCTGGATCACCCGCGAGCTCCACCGGCTCCGCGACGAACGCCCATGGCTCAAAGGCTTCGAATCCGAAGAACTCCAGGACTACATGCACCGCAACCCCGCCGAGGAACTAGCCCCAAAAGGTGACCTGAACCACCCACAAACCCCACCCCAAAACGGGGGTGAAACCGGACATTCAGAAAACAAAACCCACATTCACCCTTCCGTTAACCCCGCCATTAACCCCTCCATTGACCCCCAAAAACTAAAAAACAACCCCACCAACGGGGGTAGCAACGGGGGTAGCCCCACAACATACAACATGCAATATACAACTCAATCAGGGGTTTACGTAGACCAGTTCGTTACAAAGCCGGACACCAACGCGACCACGCCCCACCCAGACCAACAACCCGAACACCCCACCACCGCCACAAGCCACCCGAACCACCACGAGTGCCACGCCCCCCACAACGACGACACCGACCCCACCCCGGCCATGACCGCCGACAGCGCCCCGGCTGGCGTGTCCGTGCCGGAGGCGGAGCCGACGACCGTTGACGGGTGGGCGCGACTGTTGGAGGCTCGGCAGGCGCAGTTGGCGTTTTTCGAGTCGCCGTCTGCGTCGCGGTGCGAGGAGCATGTGGGGGTTGCTGGCGTGGTTCCTCCGTGTGGTGCGTGTGGTGCTGCTCGTCGGTTGGCTGCGGATAGGGTCAAATCGTTGCGCATTGGGGTCTCTGAGGCGCGTAGGGGGCTTGTTGGGTGTTGCACCCTATGTGACGAGTTTGGACTCGTTAAAACGGCTGTTTCGGGGGTTGAGGCGATGGAGCGCTGCACTCACGGTGTGAAGCCGGGCGAGTTGGCGGCGGGCAAGTTACTGGCTGTGTGACAACCACCGAACACTCGGGGCTAGATGGCGGGGGTAGTGCTGACCAGCAGTAACGCTACCTAACTACCCCCGTTTACCCTTCCCGGTGTAACAACATGTAACGTTATGGGTGCCGGTGAACAACACCGCACCACCAACCCAGGAGCACCACACAGAAACCCCCTACCACCATGAACAGCCCACCCAACGCCAACCCACGCCAACAACTCACAATCCACAACATCAACGCCTGCCTCACCGCCACCGGCACCACCGACACCGAATTCACCACCGCCATGCGCGCCAGAGGCCACACACTCGGACGCCAACAACTCCGCCGACTCCGACACGGACAACGCAAACTAACCCTCGCCGAAGCCCTCGACGCAGCCGACTACTTCGGCTACGACCTCACAGACTTCTGCACCACCGCCGTCTACCCAAGAAAGACACTCCCATGACAACCCCAATCACCATCACCGGAAACCTCGTCGCAGACCCAGAACTCCGCTACACCCAAACCGGAACCCCAGTCGCCAGCTTCCGCATCGCCCAGAACAACCGCCGCTACGACAAGCAGGCCGGCCAGTGGGTCGACGGAGACACCTACTTCCACCAGTGCAGCATCTGGCGCGGCAAGGCCGAAGCAGTCGCCGGACTCGCCAAGGGCACCCCGGTGATCGTCACCGGCACACTCCACCAGCGCCAGTGGGAAGACCAGCAGGGCAACAAGCGCACCAGCTGGGAAATCCAAGCCGCCGACGTCGGTCGCCTCGTCCTCCCCGCCAAGGACACCAACCAACAGTCAGCGCAGGGACAGCAGTCGCAGCAGGGGTGGAACACCCCAAGTGACGACAACGTCCCCTTCTAAAACCCCATAACCCCCCCCCCGATCTACCACAAGGGAAACCATGCACAACCGCGAACCAGAACCCCCTACCACCCTCGAAATCGTGATCCTCGCAGTGCTAACCGTGCTCCTAGCCCTCACACTGCCCACCACGATCATCATCCAGCTCGTCCGAGCACTCAGCTAACCCCCCCCGAAAGGACACACATCATGCACAACCCACTAGCCACCACAAAGCAGCTCGACACCCTCGCCCAACAGGTCTTCCCCCTCCTCCACGGCGAAGAAAAAGTGCACACCATCAGCCCGGCAGGACGCCTCGTCGCATTCATCGACCGGCGCATCAAAACCCGCTTCGGCAACGCCTGGTACACCGTCAGCTCCTGCCAAGACTTCAACCGCCTGAACGTCTGGGACGGCACCGACAAGGTCGACATTCTCCTACCGGAGGAAGCGACCGCCGAGGAACTCATAACCATCATGAGCCGGACGCGCGACCTCTACCAGCAGATCAAACTTGCCACCAACACCACAGCCGCCTAACCCCCTACCAACCAGCCACCACACCCCCGAAAGGACACACCATGACCCCCAACTACGACAACTACAACACCCGCCGATGGGAAAACGCCAACGCACAACCAGACGGCGAATACAACGTCACCTTCAACCTCACCATCAGCTTCCCCGCCGACAGCGAAGAAGACGCACTCCACCGCGCCTACGACATGTTCGTCGAACAAATCCCCGGATTCATCGAATTCACCGACCCACTCGACTACGACTACACCGCCGAACGCGCATGACCTGCCCCCACACCCTCGACGCGGCTAAGCGGCTCCACGACCGGTACGACCGGGCACAAATCGCCCGGCACCGGCTCATGGTGCCCCGCCAATGGAACACCCTCCCCACGAACTGTCGTAGGGAGTTCCTCGACATCGCCGAAGCCGTGATCCACGGCGACTGCACCTACAACGACCAGATCGTCCCGAGATGGGTAATCGACACCATCATCGGAACACCGAAGGAGAAAGCGTGACCGACACTAAAGCAATCGCCCTCGCCTCAACCCTCGCACTAGGCCCGCCCCGCTCATGGGTCGAGGGGTGCGCAGCGTGGGTGGACAGCAGGGACGAGCAGTGCGGAAAGCCCCGCACCGAGGGCTACCTGTGCGCCCGCCACCACAAGGTGGCGCAGCGCCATCTTGAGAAGAAGAAGCAAGCGGCAGAGAAGCGGAAGCAGCAGCTCCGTGAGCGCCTCGACAAGCACGGGGACAAGTGGCGCGCCCAGCTCGCACGCGTGGAAGCAGAACTCGAACGCCGAACCGGAATGCACACCACCGACCGAGCTGCTTTCGGTGGGGTGGGGGCGAAGCAACTACGCACCGCGAAAGCACGCGGCTTCAGCCACAGCAACGTGAAACGCGTGGGGGAGCTGATCGCCCAGCAGAAAGACCTACGCCAAAAACTCGGAATCAAGGATGAGAAGACACCATGACAAGGAGCTAAACATGGAGATTCCTTACACACTGGCGCCCGGCGCGTACCCACCAGCCCCAGCCTCCCCACCATCAGTCAGCCTCAGCCTCTACGCAGCGGAGGAAGTCACCATCCCCACATTTTCGCGAGCCTCGGTTCCTACGGGGGTGAGCATGGCGATACCGGAAGGCGCGATGGGGAGCCTCGGCGTCGAGCCGGGGCTAGTCACCACTGACACGGTGAACCCCGGGGACTCTAGCGAAATCATCGTCCACCTACTCAACACCGGCCCCACTGTGACTTTTCGCCCGGGCTGCTTGGTAGCCGGGCTCATGATCCACCCTGACCCGCACGCCAGGTTCATCAAGGTCGATGAACTCCCCCACCGACTGCCGTAGGGAGTTCCTCGACTTCGCCGAGGCCGGGCATATCGCGCCAGATGACATTACCGACCACATGCTACGAGACACGGAGGACTAACCATGCCACTACCAAGCAACGACGAGCTACGAAAGCTACTAACCGAAGCCGCCCCCGGCCCGTGGGAGGTCGAGGAGCTCGAGCAGCAGTGGGCCGATTGCCCGCCGTCTGTAGGGTTCTGGGTATCCGGCGAGGACTCGCGTTACATCGCCTCGGAGGAGGTTTTATCCGAGGATTACGACCAGACGGAGAGGGACTTCACGCTTATCGCCCTCGCCCCACAGCTCGCCGAAGAAGTCATCAGGCTGCGCGAGGAAATCGACCGCCTCAAATGGTACTGCCGAGACAGCGAGCAGGTAGCCGACGCGGAGACGCGCCTCGCCGACAACGAACGAGAAAAGGCCTGGCAGGAGGGGCGAGCGGAGGCCTACTACGACACCTACCTACAGATCACACAGGAACAACACAAGGAGAGCCAATGACTGACAAGCGAGACGAATTCTTCGCACTCATCGAAACAAGCGACAAAGCCCATGACCAGTACATTGCAAAGAGGCGGGCGCTCGAAAAAGCCGTGTGGGAAGCCCTCGAAAAGAACGACCCGCAGCCCGGCGAAGCCTGGCTCGTACTCCTCCCCTGGAGCAGATCCTTGAAGGGCGTAATCCCCGCAATCAAAACTGCTACGGCATGGATGACCGACCCCGCATACCTCAGGGAACCCGACGCTGACGGGGGCTACCTACCCGAGTCCACCGTAATCCCCCTAGAGCGCGTAGCCGAAGCTCCCGCCACAGGAGACACCGAATGAGCACCCTAGATAAGGCCGCAAGAGTAATCGACCAGTGGACACAAGAGGGCTACGAACTGAACCACGCAGTAGGAAGCCCCCACGCCATTGCGGAACGCCTCGCCGACGCGGGATTACTCGCCCCAGACTTACCCGAGCCGAACGACCCAGCCATTTTCGTGCCAAACGGCAAGGGGTGGCTACCGTGCGGGCCAGACGACCCCAGCGTGTGGACGGCCCCAGACAGCGTAATCATCGTGCAGCGAATCGAACCCGGCAACCTCACCCCCAACGAGGCCCGCCAAGTCGCCTACGCGCTACTCGCAGCCGCCAACTACTCGGAGGGAACCGAATGAGCGACATTCACCGAATCCTCGAAGAAATCCGAGACATCGAAGATGTTAAGACATCCCTCGTAGACGAGCTAGACCGATGTATCCGCGTGCGCTACCAGGAAGAAGCGATCAACGAGGGGGACACGTGGGATGTCACACTGACCCACCCTGATGCCCACCCCGACGCCTACAACGTCCCGGCAATCCGCACCACGCTCGGCTGGCTAACCGACACCATCTGCTACGACGGCCCCGTCGATAAAGAAGCCGCAGGCTGCCACTGGGACGACGAACACGTCTACCCCCACTACCGACTCACCTAGCACCAAGAGAGACCGAATGACCCCCCAATCCCCCGCACAACACACCGCCGGCAACACCATCGGCTCCGTCAACTGGAACGAAGTAGCAGACGACCGCGACCTCGAAGTCTGGGACAGGCTCACCGCCAACTTCTGGCTCCCCGAGAAGGTGCCCGTCTCGAACGACATCCAGAGCTGGGCCACGCTCAACGATGCGGAGAAGAACGC